>Ga0306920_100016194_pt1 | contig 10254 bp, 9 predicted proteins | sample flu12Cox44000170_FD_204666 | JGI IMG/M metagenome (GOLD analysis project Ga0306920, IMG submission 204666) | Lab enrichment of tropical soil microbial communities from Luquillo Experimental Forest, Puerto Rico - flux4day.12C.oxic.44.000.170 (v2)... | ecosystem: Environmental > Terrestrial >...
CGTTCATCGCCGAGCGCCTTTTCACCTCGCTCGACGCCCCGATCTCCCGCATCGGCGCCCCCGACACGCCGGTCCCCTACGCGCCGGCCCTGGAAAACGCCTACCTGCCGGACACGGACCGCATCCGAGAGGCCCTGGTCCGCCTGGCGCGGTGGTAGGACCGCAACACCGCCTATCCTGCCGCGGTGGTGACACGGCCCTTGCGCGACAGCGTGGAGCTCACGCGTCCAGGTAGTCGAAGAGGTTGTTCAACGACTCGGCGAGGGTGGGATGGACGAACACGGCATTTTGCAGCGCCGTGTACGGGAGATGTCCCAACATCGCGACTTCCACGATGCTCATGATCTCGCCGCCCGAGATGCCCAGAATCGCGCACCCCAGAATCTGCCCGCTTTCGGCGTCCACCACCACCTTCATCAGCCCGCGGGGCTCGTCGACTTCCAGCGCCCGGGCGACGGAGCGCATCGGCATTTTGGCCACCCGGATCCGGCGTCCCTCGGCGCGCGCCTGCTCCTCGTTCAGCCCCACGCGTCCCAGCTCCGGGTCGATGAATACCGTGTACGGCACTAGGCGGCCGCGAGTGGAGGCGCTTCCTCCCTTCAGGAGATTCGTCTCCAGGATGCGAAAGTCGTCATAGGAGATGTGCGTGTACGCGGGGCCTCCCGTAATGTCCCCCAACGCGTAGATTCCGGGGACGGACGTCTCCAGCCGGTCGTTCACGCGGATGAATCCTTGTTTGTCCACCTCCACGCCTGCCGCTTCCAGGTTGAGGGTGTCGGTGTTGGGGACCCGCCCCGTCGCCACGAGCAGGTGGGAGCCGACTAAGGCGATATCCTCCGCGGCGGCGGACCGCACGAAAAGCTCGATCGCGCCGCCGGCCGCGGGCGCGACCCGTTGCGCGTCGGCTTCCAGCACCAGCTCTATGCCGTCCTCGCGAAGCAGCTCGGCCACTTCGTCTGCGACGTCCGGATCCTCGCGGGAAAGCAGCTGCTTGTGGCAGTGCACGATCGTCACCCGGCTCCCGAAGCGCCGAAACATCTGGGCGAACTCGAGGCCGACATACCCGCCGCCGAGCACAAGCAGGTGGTCCGGCACCGCGGCAAGCTCCATCACCGACGTGGAGTCCAGAGCAGGGACGCGGTCCAACCCCGGAAGCGCGGGCCGGGCCGGCCGTTCTCCCGCGTTGATAAAGATCTGGGCGGCCGAAAGCTGGCGGAGTTCCCCGCTAGTAAGGCGCACTTCGAGTGACCTGGGGCCGGTGAAGCTGGCTTCGCCCATGATGAGGTCGAGGCCTTTCGTCCGGATGATGCCGCGCTCGCTGCCGCGGCGAAACTCGCCCACGATCTTTCGCTTGCGCTCCCGCACTCGTGGCATGTCGATTGCGACCGGACCCACGCCGACTCCGTAATCCCCGGCACGCCGTGCAAGGTAGGCCACCCGTGCGCTGGCCACCATCGTCTTCGTGGGCGTGCAGCCCTCGTTGACGCAGGTCCCACCAACGTGCGTTCGCTCGATCAGGGCCGTGCGCCGCCCCGCGGCCGCAAAGGCTTTGGCGAGCGGGTTGCCCCCCTGACCGGAACCCACCACAATCGCGTCGTACAACCCGTCTGATGGCATCGCGCTCCTCCCCGCCCGGGATGTTGTCGAGTAGCACTCAACAGGATCCGTTACCCAAGCGTTGCCTGTACGGCTTCCATCCTTATTGATGTCCAGGCCGTGCTGAACGAACGCACGTTTGCCTTCAAAAGCAGGGGATATCCTATCATCCGGTGGAAGGAACTGCTGTACGCTCTCGCACATATGAACTATAAACTATGGGTGTGGTGGCGTCTAAGCAGCCAGATACGTGACATCGAGCCGCAACGGACGTGGAGGTGTTTCCCGTTGCCTGCACCTCGATCGCTGTTTGCGGGAAACGTCCGGACCAAAGAGCAGGTGTGACCATGATACGCGGGGGGAAGTTGCGCCGGGTGGTGATCATCAGCGGAGTTCTCGTGGCGGGCGCCCTGGCCACGCTATATTGGATCGGCGTATCCGCCCCTCCCCCCCAACCCGCGCCGTCACGGGAAGCGTCGCCTCAGCGCGGGGTTATGGCGCGTCCGGCGCAGACGTCGCCGTGGATCGAGACCGATCCGGCACCGTCGGCATTGGTACCCCAGACGGTAAAAGCTCCTCCATCCAAACGGTCCCACCAGCCCACCGTGGCCCCGACTCTGTCCGCACGGATCGCGCCGCCCTCCGGCCAAAACCGGCGTTCGGTGTCGGCAGTTTTCCCCCCCACCGCAAGCCAGCCGTCGGCGCCGGCCGCTCTCTATTCGGCTGCCGATCATCGGCAGGCCCCGCCCGCGGTCCCCGTCCCCGCCGCCCCGAAGTCCCTCCCGGATCCGCACCCAACCGGCGCAGGGAAGCCCGTCCATACCCCACAGCCCGTTCCGCAAACCCCCGTGCACGACTCTCCGCAGCCGGCGGTGACAATTTCCCCCGAAGAGCGGCATCCCAATCGATGGTCGACGCCCCGTTATCACGTACAGGTGGCGGTTTTCGATGACCGCAAAGGCGCCCGGGCGCTTGTGACCCGTCTCGAGGGCCTTGGGTTTGCGGCCAGGGTGGTAGAAGGGCGTCCCGTGCGCGTGTGGGTGGGAGGGTTTCTCGACCGCCGCACGGCGGAGGACTTGCGCGATCACCTCCAGACCGCCGGATTCGACGCGGCCCTGACGCCTTAACAAGCCCCCGGGGTCAGCCCTTTGGCGACTGGGTACCATCCTGCGTGCCGGGCCGGAATGCCCGACCGCGCCGGCTTCGCCGTGGGTACGGACCCCCCTGTTACCGAACCGCTTACGGCCGGGGCGCGCGGCGGGGCGTCAATCGCGCCCCATACACAAATGCCGCCGCCCCGAGGGAGGGAGACCGGTAATGGGAGTTTACGAGGATCTGGGCATCACTCCGCTGATCAATGCCGCGGGGTTCAAGACTCGGCTGGGCGGGGCTGCGCTGCCCGCCGATGTCATCGACGCGATGTCGGCGGCGGCTGGAGCGACGGTTGATATCGCCGTCCTCCAGGCTCGGGCAAGCGAAATCATCGCCCGCGCCACGGGCGCCGAAGCGGGCTATGTCACCTGCGGTGCGGCGGCGGCGCTGACGCTGGCGGCCGCGGCCTGTATCACCCGTCTGGACGTCAAGAAGATCGACGCGCTCCCCGACACCCACGGCATGCCCAACGAGATCATCATCTATCGCGCCCACAGGAACAGCTACGATCACGCCCTGCGGGCCGCCGGCGGAAAGCTGATCGAAGTGGGGCTGAACGATCGGGGCGTCGGTGCCGGCGTGCGCTCGCTTGAAGCATGGGAGGTGGAGGCGGCGATCACCGATCGCACCGCGGCGGTCGCCTACGTCGTGACCACTCCCGAAGATCCCCCCCTCTCCATCGTCACGGAAGCCGCGCACCGGAGGGCGGTGCCCGTCATCGTCGATGCGGCGGCCCAACTGCCTCCGCGGGAGAACCTCCGCCGCTTCATCGCTCAGGGCGCGGACCTGGTGGCGTTCAGCGGCGGGAAGGGCCTGCGCGGGCCGCAGGCGTCCGGGTTCCTGTGCGGGCGGAAGGAGCTCGTGCAGAGCGTGGCTCTCAATCATCTCGACTTTGATATCGATCTGAAGCTCACGACCCCGCCCCTCGACCTCATCCCGGTGGACCGGCTGCCCGGACTGCCTCACCACGGCATCGGCCGGGGATTTAAGGTGGGCAAGGAGGAGATCATCGGCTTTCTCGTTGCCCTGAAAAAGTTTGTCGAGGGAGCGGACGGCGCTGATGAGACAAAACGGTTCCGCCGCCTGGCCGAGGGGATCGCCCGCGATGTTTCGCGAGGGCACACCGGCGATCTCGAGATCGCCGGTCCTCCGGAGGCCCCGGAGATCCACGTCGATTTTCAAGATGCCGAGAGCGCGGCGTCCGCCTACCGCCTGCTTGCCCAGGGCAACCCGCCCGTCATCGTCAGCGAGGAGCTGCTCACGCAGGGCAAGCTCGTCATCTTCGTGGCCACCGTGAGAGAAGATCAGGCCCAGCCGCTGGCGGCGGCCGTGGGCCGGGCGCTCTCGGCGCGGGGATCACGCGCACCGGGAGAAGAAGGAGATTTACGCCCGGTACGCAAAAGCACCCCCTAGCGCCCCGCCAACCCATCGCTGCGGAGATGCAATATGTCTAATCTCTGGGCGATCCAGGACGCGAGACGCATCGTGTTGGAACGGTACGGCCGGTGCGCGGCCGGCCACAAAGGCCGCGTTCAGCATCAGGAGCGCTGACGAATTCTGCACGGGGGGTGATGGGATGGCGGGCGTGGAGAAGGGGAAACTAACGCCAGGCGCGCGGCGCTCGAATCCAACGGCCTCGCGGCGAGATCTGCTGGCCGGCTCCGCGGGTGCGATTGCCGCCGGCAAGCTGAGCCGGTGGGCGGCGGCGGCCGGGGCGGGGACGCTGGCCACGGCGTTTCTGGCAACGAACGCGGCGGCCCAGCAGCAGACGAAGAGCCGGCTGTACGATATCATCAGCCGGAAGACGTTGATTGTGGGGACCGGCAACGGGAACCCGCCCTGGCACTTCCAGGACGAGCAGGGCAACTACGCGGGATTCGATATCTCGCTGGCCAGGATCCTGGCAAAAGGGCTTTTCAACGACCCGACCAAGGTCCAGTTCGTCGTTCAGGCGGCCGACGCCCGGATCCCCAGCCTGCTCACCGACAAGGTGGACGTCAACTTCCAGTTCATGACCATCACCGCCCTGCGGGCGCAGCAGGTTCAGTTCTCGATCCCCTACTACCGCGAGGGCGTCGGGCTGCTGATGAACAAGGCCAGCACCTACAAGGACTACAAGTCGCTGCAGGACGCGGGGAGCCGTGTCAAGGTGTCGGTGTTGCAGAACGTGACGGCGGACGACATGGTGCATCAGGCGCTTCCCAAGGCGGCGGTGCTCCAGCTGGACAGCGAGGCCAACGCCATTCAGGCCGTCGACTCGAACCGAGCGGATGCGGGCGCCGTCGACGCCTCGACGGTGCGCTGGCTCACGATCAAGTTCCCCGGAAAGTACAAGGACTCGGGGTTCGGCTGGTTTGCCAACTGGTATGCCGCCTCTGTGAAACCGGGCGATGAGATCTGGCTGACGTTCGTGAACACGGTCCTCCTCGACGCCATGGGCGGGATCGAGTGGCCGACGTACAAGGCAGAATACGCGAAGTACTTCGGCATCACGCTGGCCGACCCGCCGGTCGGATTCCCCGACGCGCTTCGTCTGTACCAGTCCACCGGCCACCTCCGCCTGCAATAGGCCCTGACGGCGCTCCGGGAGCGCCTGGCGCGGCGGCTCCCGGAGCGCGGCGGCCTGCGCGATAGGCCCGCTCGTCCATGGGCGCCTACCATTTCAACTGGTTCCTGGCCTGGCAGAGCTTTCCGCGCTTTTACTGGGGACTGGCCCTCGGCCTGGAGCTCGCCGCGATCTCGCTTCTGATCGGGAGCGCCATCGGGATGGCCGGGGCGTTCGGCCGGAGCTTCGGGCCCCCTTGGCTGCGGCTGGCCGTGACATCTTACGTGGAGTTCACCCGCAACGTGCCGCTGCTCTTGCTCATCTATTTCGCGTTCTACGGTCTGCCGAAGATCGGGATCACGTTCTTAGATAATGTCTGGTCGTTCGTCGCGGCGCTGTCTGTGTACGCGGGCGCCTACCTGACCGAAGTGTTCCGCGCCGGCGTCAATTCCGTGCCCGTCGGTTACACGGAAGCCGCCAAAGCCGTGGGCCTCGTGCCGTGGCAGCGCATCCGGCTGATCACGCTTCCCGTGACCTTCCGGATCATCCTCCCGTCCCTGAGCAACTCGTTCATCTCCCTCTTCAAAGACACGGCCCTGGCGTCGGCCCTCGCCGTTCCCGAGCTGACCTACGCGGCGGAGTGGCTGAACGTCAACACGTTCAGGACAATCGAGGCGTGGACGTTCGCCTCGGTGATGTACCTGATCGCCGGGTACGGGATCGCGTTCATCCTCCGCCGCATCGAGCGGCGCTACGCGGTCATCCGCTGACATGACGCACGACATGTCCTTCGCATTGCCCCAACTCCTCCGCGGCCTGGGCGTCACCCTGGAGATCGGGGTCATCGTCGTCACCGCCGGGTCGCTGGCCGGGTTCGTGGTCGGGCTGTCGCTGCTGTACGGCGGAACCCTTGTGCGCCTGGCGGCGAGGCTGTACGTGGACACGATCCGCGGGCTCCCGGTGCTCGTGCTGATCTTTGCGATCTACTTTGCGCTGCCCGCCTTCGGCCTGCGGCTCTCTGCGTTTCAGGCCGGGATCGCCGCGCTCAGCATCTTCGCCGCGGCGCACGTCGCGGAGGTTGTGCGCGGCGGAATCGACTCGATTCCCCGGGCTCAGGTCGACGCGGCCATGGCCGTCGGGCTGACATTCTGGCAGCGTCTCCGCCTGGTGATCCTTCCGCAGGCGGTCCGCCGCATGGTGCCCTCCTGGGTGAACGTGGCCGTGGAGATCGTGAAGGGTTCGGCTCTGCTCTCGCTGTTGGGCATCATCGAATTGCTGCTGGCCATGCAGAACGTGGTCGGCGTCACCTTCAATCCGCTGCCCTTCTACGGGCTGACCGCGTTCTTATACTTCGCGGTGAACTTCACGGTCTCGCGGATCGGCGGCCTGTTGGAGCGACGCTTTGCGTATCTTAGATACTGAGCATACCGACCGGAGTACTTACCGCGGGCGTGGCCACATGACCGCTGAAGCTCGCGGATCCACCAGTTTCGCTATTGAATTAGAAAAGGCGTCGATTCTCGCAGGAATCGCATTGGCGATTGCCATTCCCGACAAGTACTAGCCTTCCCCGCATCGCATGGCTCAGGCCGCCTGCAATGCCGTCTGGCGGCGATCTCCACGGGCATCGCTTTCTGCAACTCATTCAACGAAGCGCAGTTTCGCCTGCGCAATCTCCGTTTTCCGCAGACGGCGTTGTCTCATTAGTGTATCAGTATTCGCCGTGAACGCCTCGCTTCCTTACCTACATCTCCGACCACCGCCGGCATGTAACCGTCCTTGAAGTAAATCGGTCTGGTCAGCAGGAGATACGGGGCACGCACCACGTCTCACCCTGTTCAGGGTGAGTACCCGCAACGGACGCTGGGCATGTGTAGGAGGATCAAAGGATGATGCCCCAGAATTCGACCAGGAAATATGTGCGGTCACCGGCGGGTTGATCGCCCTTTCGCCCGATGGAAAGTCTTGAGCGGGAAATCGATTTCCCCCAGGTAGGGAACGCGGTCAGGAAGCGAGGAGCCTTCCGGTAAAGAGGAAGACTGAACGACTATTCTTTTGAAGATCCCGTGACGTCGTAGCCAGGAAGGATGCCATGCACAAGCCTCACCAAAGTGAGGAGGGGGTTGCATTGCCCTTCGTATCGACGGGTCACCTGCCAGGGCCCGCAGAGGTGCAGTCTCTGCTGGCGGAGGCTCACGCGCGATTCAAATCCAACACTGAGGGAGAAACGTCGCAGGTCTACCCGGCGCTGGCGCGGGTGCCCAGCGATCTATTTGGCATATGCGTGGTGGGAACCAGCGGCCGTGTCTATGCAGTCGGGGACACGAACCATGAATTCACGATCATGAGCGTATCGAAACCGTTTGTGTTCGCGCTGGTCTGTCAGGAAAAGGGCCCGGACCAGGCTCGTGAGAAGCTGGGGGCAAACGCCACCGGGCTGCCGTTCAATTCACTTGCCGCTGTCGAACGGAGCGCGGACGGGCGCACGAACCCGATGGTGAATGCGGGGGCAATCGCCACCACCAGCCTCGTCCCGGGCACGACCGTTGATGCCAAGTGGCGATTTATTCACGAGGGCTTGTCCCGCTTTGCGGGGCGGGAGCTTCCGTTGAACGAGAAGGTGTACGCCTCCGCCTTGGAGACAAACTACCGCAATCAGGGCATCGCCCGCCTGCTCCAAAGCGTTGGCCGAATCTATTTCGACGCGGCGCATGCGACCGACCTCTATACCAAGCAATGCTCCCTGAACGTGAGCGCCAAGGATCTCGCCGTGATGGGCGCCACGTTGGCCGACGGCGGGGTGAATCCAGTGACCAAGGAGCAGGTGGTCGACGCGATGGTCTGCCATTACGCGCTGGCGGTGATGACGACAGCCGGTTTGTACGAGACCTCAGGCGATTGGCTTTACGACATCGGCCTACCGGGGAAGAGTGGGATCGGCGGCGGGATCGTCACCGTCTCTCCCGGCAAAGGCGGCTTGGGCACCTTCGCCCCGCCACTGGACCGCGCGGGCAACAGCGTCAAGGGTCAGCTCGTGGCCAAGTTCCTATCGCAAAGTTTGGGGATGGATTTGTTCGTGTCGCAACCCGACCGCTGAGAGGATCGGTCTGCTCTCCACCGCAAAGTCGTTTCGACGGTCAGACGGGGAGGGACAAGATGGCAACGCTATCCAGGTCGGACGCGCGCGCAGTTGCGACGCCTCAGGCATCATGGACGCCGATGCTCGCCATCGCGCTCGCCCAGGTGCTCATGTCCTTCAACGTCGCGTTGTTGCCGGTGTCGTTGAGCGGCATGGTGAAGAGCTTCAACGTCCCGCCGACGACGGTGGCCACGGGTATCGTCACGTACGGGATGTTGGTTGCTGCCTTCGTCATGCTCGGCGCGAAGATCAACCAGCGCTACGGGGTGTTGAACGTTTTCCGCGCTGTCGTTCTGCTGTTCGGAGCCGCGCAGGTACTGATGACGTTCAGCCCCACGGCGGCCGTCATGATCACGGCGCAAGGCCTCTGCGGCGCGGCTGCCGCGGTGATCGTGCCATCGCTGGTGGCGCTCATCGCCGAAAACTACGCCGGACCCCAGCAGGCAACCGCGGTTGGCTCTCTCGGTTCCGCCCGTGCCGCCGCCGGCGTGACGGCGTTCCTGATCGGCGGCATTTTGGGCACATTCATCGGCTGGCGCCCGGCATTCGGAATTCTGATCGCCCTCTCGGCCATCGTTTTCATCCTGAGCTTCCGCCTCAAGCCCGACCGCGGGCGCCCGGACGTACAGATCGACCTCATAGGCGTGGTTCTGGCGGCGGCCGCAATCGTCCTCATCAGCTTCGGCTTCAACAACCTGAACCGGTGGGGACTGGGACTCGCCACCGCCAACGCGCCGTTCAACCTCCTTGGCCTGTCACCCGCACCGATCTTGATCGTTCTGGGTATCGTGTTCGGCCAAGCGTTCCTGACGTGGACGCACAGGCGTAAAGCCGCGGGAAGGACGCCACTCCTTGACCTCGCGGTGATTGATTCACCTCAGTAGCGGGCCGCAGTCTATACGATGTTTTCTGTTGTCGCGCTCGAGGCGATGCTCAATTTCTCCGTGCCGCTCTACATCCAGATTGTGCAGGGACGGTCGCCCCTCGACACATCGATCGCCATGTTGCCGTTCAACCTTACGGTGTTTTTCTCGGCGATGCTGATCGTTCGGCTCTACGATAAGCTGACGCCCCGGCAGATCGGCCGGTACGGCTTCACCCTCTGCACGATCGCGCTCCTATGGCTCGCGTTCGTCTTCCATAACAACTGGAGCGTGGTTCCGGTCCTCGTCGGGCTCGTTCTGTTCGGCATCGGGCAAGGATCGCTCGTCACACTGGTGTTCAACGTCCTGGTCACGGCCTCGCCGAAGGAACTTGCTGGTGACGTCGGGTCGCTGCGCGGAACCACGAACAACCTCGCATCCGCAGTCGGAACGGCGGTCGCGGGCGCGCTGCTTGTTGGTTTGTTGAGCGCGACCGTCTTGCGCAGCATCGCCGAGAACCCCTTGCTGCCGCGCGAAGTACAATCGCAAGTCAATCTCGACAGCATCAACTTCGTCAGCAACGATCATCTGCAGAGCGTGATGGAGCGGACCACCGCCACGCCTCAGCAGGTTGCGGAGGCGGTGCGGATCAATACGGAATCGCGGCTGCGCGCGTTGAGGGATGGCCTACTGATCATGGCGGGCCTTGCGCTGATCACGATCTTCCCGGCCGGGCAGCTGCCGAATTACGTGCCTGGGCAGATTCCGAGCGACGAACTACCCGAGACGGCGACGCCACGCCGAAGAAGAGCGAGCTAGGATAGACGTAGACAGCGTGTGTTCCTCGCGAAGACAAGTATTCCTGGAAATCCCGTGCGTGGCAGCACGCGAGATGATCCAGTGGCACCTTCCCTAGGGCCCGCGGAGGACAGGTGGACCGATAGCCAGCCATCACTTCC
>Ga0306920_100016195_pt1 | contig 10254 bp, 9 predicted proteins | sample flu12Cox44000170_FD_204666 | JGI IMG/M metagenome (GOLD analysis project Ga0306920, IMG submission 204666) | Lab enrichment of tropical soil microbial communities from Luquillo Experimental Forest, Puerto Rico - flux4day.12C.oxic.44.000.170 (v2)... | ecosystem: Environmental > Terrestrial >...
GCCGATTCGATCCCAGCAGCTCACGCTCGAGATAAAGAAGACGTGCGACCTCGAATATCAAAGGCGCGGCATCGATTTCATACAGCGCAGCGTCAAGGCGGGCAAACCCTTCTTCCTCTACTTCAATCACTCGCTGCTGCATTTTCCGATGATCCCGCGCGACGAGTTCGCAGGGAAAAGCACCAACGGCGACTGGGGCGATTGCCTGCTGATGCTCGACCATGACTTCGGCGTGCTGCTCGACAAGCTCGACGAGCTCGGGATCGCCGGCAACACCATCGTCGTCTACTGCGGCGACAACGGAGCCGAGGATCACCTGGCCGGGCGGGGAACGGCCGGCTTCTTCGACGGCTCCTATTTCAGCTCGGCGGAGGGCGGCATTCGCACGCCGCTTCTGATCCGCTGGCCCGGCCGCATCAAGCCGGGGGGTGAGAGCAACGAGATGGTGCACGTCACCGACATGTTCACCACGCTCCTGCGGTTCGTCGGATGCGAGCCGCCGCGCGACCGCATCATCGACGGCAAGGACCAGACGCCGTTCTTTTTGGGCAAGCAGGAAAACTCGAACAGGGACTCCTGCATCGTCTGGCTCAACGAGGAGCTGCACGCGGTGAAATGGAAGGATTTCAAGGTCAACTTCAAGCGCCAGCAGCACTTCCATGATCCCGAGCTGCCGCTCGGCTTTGCCCGCATCACCCACCTCATGGAGGACCCGAAGGAACGCGAGCCCGTCAACCAACGCTATGTGCGCTGGTGGGTGATGCAGCATGCGCGGCGCATTGTGCGCGAGTTCGAGGAAAGCAAGGCGCGGGAGGATCTCATCCCGAGCGGCTCACCGCTCGATTACGTGCCGCGGCCCTATGCGCGGGTAGCCTAATCCACTGATGTCGTTGGGTTCCGGCTCTCGTCCCGGATCAAGTCCGGGGCTCGGCCGGAATGACAAGGAATTGTGGAGCGCAATGTGACTGCGGGCCTTGCACGTGAGAACGCCGCCCAGGGCCACATGATCTGGGTCCCCGGCGGCAGCTTTCTCATGGGCTCGAACGACTTCTACCGCGAGGAGCGCCCGGCGCGGCGCGAAGAGGTCGCCGGCTTCTTTATCGACCCCCATCCCGTGACGAACGCGCAGTTTCGCGAGTTCGTCGTCGCGACTGGATACGTCACCTTCTGCGAGCGTGCGCCCGACCCTGCCAGTTACCCGGACGCGCATTCGTCTCTCCTGGTGCCGGGCTCGCTCGTTTTCAGAAAGCCGCCCGGCCCCGTCGATCTGCGTGAGTACCGCGCCTGGTGGGAATACGTGCCGGGCGCGGACTGGCGGCATCCCGAGGGCCCGGAGAGCACTGTTGAGGATCGCGACAATCACCCTGTCGTGCATGTGAGCTACGAGGACGCCTGCGCCTATGCGGCCTGGGCGGGAAAGGAGCTGCCGGTCGAATCGGAATGGGAGTTCGCGGCGCGCGGCGGTCTCGACGGCGCGACCTATGCGTGGGGCGAAGAGTTTGCTCCGCAGGGCCGGGTGATGGCCAACACCTGGCAGGGCCGCTTCCCCTGGGAGAACCTCAAGCATGACGGTTACGAAGGCACCTCTCCGGTTGATGCCTTTCCCGCGAATGGCTACGGGCTCCATGACATGATCGGCAATGTCTGGGAATGGACCGCGAGCGTGTTTGGATCGCCCAGCGAAGCTTCGAAAAAATCCTGTTGCGTACCGGGGGAGAACGGCGCGCATACCGCCTGCAAGGTGGTGAAGGGCGGCTCGCATCTCTGCGCGCCCAACTACTGCCTGCGCTACCGGCCGGCGGCGCGCCAGGGCGAGGCGGTGGACACCTCCGCCTGCCACATCGGCTTTCGCTGCGTCCGGCGCGTCGCGTGAGCTCCGCCACCGGTTTCGATCTCAGCACGCTCGTTCGCGACTACGGTGATATCCGCGCCGAAGCCTGCAGCTGCCGCTCCGCATCCGCGCTGTTCGATTTCAGCTTCATGCGTCGCATGGTGATCACAGGCCCCCGTGCGCAAGCGATGGCGCAATCTCTGACACCACGGCCGATCGGCGACATGCGACCCGGCCGGATCCGCTACGCGCTCTCTCCCGATGCGTCCGGGCATGTGCTCGGCGACATCACGATCTGGCGGCTGGACGCGGAGACATTCGAGGTCTTCGCCGGCACTGGTGAGGTGTTTGCAGAGCTCAACTCCGCCGCCGGCTCGGCCGCGTGCGTGCGCGACCTCAGCGAGGAGACCGCGATCTTTGCGGTCCAGGGGCCTTCGAGCCTGCGCGTGCTTTCCGACGTCGCCGACGTCGCGCGGATCAGCGCGCTCCCTTATTTCGCCCATGTCGAGGCAACGATCGCCGGTGCCGCATGCCGCGTCGGCCGCCTCGGCTATACCGGCGAGCGCGGATTCGAGATCATAGCTCCGCGCGAGGCGGCCGCCGCGCTTTGGGCGATGCTCTCACGCGAGGCGCTTCCTGCCGGCTTTGCCGCCGCCGACATTCTGCGGATCGAGGCCGGATACGCGCTGTTCGCAAACGAGCTCGCTTTCCCCGTCACCGCCGCCGAACTCGGCCTTGCGCGCTTTGCGGGTGAGGCGAGGCGCGAGCAGCGCGTGCGCCTCGTCGCGTTCACCGCGGAATGCGACGGCGAGCCGATCCTCTGGCGCCCTTCGCAGGAGACGGACTTTCCACCGCCGCCCGGCCGGCTCGTTGCGACTTCCGCCTGCCGCAGCATCGTGACCGGCGCCGTTCTTGGGCTGGGCTATGCGAATGTGTCGGATGCCGCGGCGCAGCTTTCCGATCCGGCGGTGCAATTCCGGTCGATCCGCAACGTGGCGCTCCCCGTCTATGATCCGCGCAAGCTGCGCCCGCGCGGGGGCTGGAGCGCGGACCTTTTTCCGATCGCGTGATACCCGTCATTGGCCCGACCGATGACCTCATTGCCGCCCTCTCTTTGACGCGCATGCCAGGCGAGCCATAGGCTACCTATGCCGATGGCTGAACGTGCACATCGTCAGGGAGGTCCCATGTCGTCAGCAACCAGTTTGCAGCCGGGAGCGCCGCCGCGCAGGAAGGTCACCATCCCTTCACTCAACAAGAAGATGAAGGAAGGCGAAGCGATCGTGCAGATGGCAGTCTACGACTACCGCAGCGCGGTGGTTGCCGATCGGCTGGGTATCGACATTCTGTGCGTCTCCGATACCGGCGGCATGGTGCTGTTCGGGCACCGCAGCACCGTCTCGGTCAGTTTCGAAGAAGTCATGTTCATGGCACAGGCTGTCGATCGCGGCTCGCGCTATGGGCTGCGGATGGTCGATATGCCCTACTGGAGCTTTCACGTCTCACCCGAGCAGGCGGTCGAGAATGCCGGCAGGTTCGTCGCACAGGCCAATGCCGAAGTGATGAAATGCGAAGGCAATCGCCACCACGTTCGCAACATTGAAGCCATCATCAAAGCAGGAATTCCCGTCCAAGGGCATATCGGCATCACCCCGATGCGCATGCCGCAGCTCGGAGGCTTCGTAGCCCAAGGCAAGAATGCCGCGCGCGCGCTGGAGCTGGTCGACGATGCGCGCCAGATGGTTGATGCCGGCTGCTTCTCGATCATGTGCGAGGTGACCACCGAAGAAGTCTGCCAGTTTCTGACCGAAACCCTGCCGGTGCCGGTCATCAGCCTGGGGGCCGGCAACAAGGCGCACGGCGTTCACATCATCAGCTCCGATCTCTTTCACCTGTACGAGGAGCATACCCCCAGACATTCCAAGATCTACACCGACCTCATCCCGATCATTGAGGACGTCTACACGCGGTATATGACGGAGGTTCGCGCGCGCACCTATCCGGGTCCGGAGCACACGGTTTATATGGCACCGAAGGAGCTTGAGCAGTTTGCTACTAAGGTCGGCTGGACCAATCCGCCGATCGAGGCTGCCGAGCAGCGGGAGAAAGGTAAGCGAAAGCCGGCGCAGTCGGCTGCGTAGCGGAACTGGTCAGATGGGTCGCTCGCGACAGCCGACGATGGCAGTTCGATTGCGCGCCTTTGGAGCAGCGATCAGGCGCGCCACAGGTGCCGCGTTGCCGCGCTACCAGCCGGAGAGGCACTATATGCGCGGTCCGGGACCGGCATGCGCCGGCAACGATGAAGCAGTCGCGCGTGGCCAAGCGATAACCCGTGCGAGTCGGACTGAGAATAATCGTGCAGAGGCAGGAGGAGAGAAGAAAGAGCCGCATTGACCTCGCATCCACTGCACTAGAGCAACAAAATCCGGGGAGGACAGTCGTGGATAACGCCCACACTCTTGTGCTCGACGACAGGACCAAGCGGATGATCGAAGAGATGATCGCTGCCGAGCAGCGTCATCTCGCCGAGAGACGCGGAGAGCAGCTTTGCAGGTGCAAGGAAGGCATGTTTGCGCGCCAGTCCGTGGCCAGCCGCCGTTCTTTGCTTTTCGCTGCCGGTTCGGCTGCGGGGGCTGTGGCCGCCATTGGTGGCGCCAGAGCCGCCGATCAAAAAGCCCCGCCTGGCGCACACTGGTTCGACGTTCCCGCGGATTCGACCAAGGAGCAGGGGCGCCCTGTCGCGGCCGACGGCGGTTATGGATCGCGCTCCCAGTTCGAGACCGAGGTGCGCTGGCGATTTCCGACCGCCAACGAGTTCACCTCATGGAGCATGACGCCGCTCGACAAAATGGTTGGGAATCTCACCGCTTCGGGGCTGCATTTCGAGCGGCATCACGGCGGCATTCCGACCATCGATCCATCGAAGCACGTGTTGTTCGTGCACGGAATGGTGCAGACGGCCAAGAAGTTCTCGATGGAGGATCTGAAGCGGTTTCCGTCCGTCACCCGCAAGCGCTTCATTGAGTGCTCCGGCAATGGTCTCACCGAATGGGTGAAGCCCACGCTCAAGACGGTGCAAGGCACGCATGGTCTCATCAGCACCTCCGAATGGACGGGCGTCCAATTCGCCACCATTGCCCGTGAGGTTGGCCTGACAGAAGGCGCGAGCTGGGTCCTCGCGGAAGGCGCCGATGCCGCGGTAATGACGCGCAGCATCCCGATCGAGAAGATGCTCAAGGACGCGATTTTGGCCTACGGTCAGAATGGGGAGGCGATCCGGCCCGAGCAGGGCTATCCGCTGCGGCTCATTCTGCCTGGCTGGGAGGGCAACACGCACATCAAATGGCTACGCCGGCTGGCGATTAGCGATAAGCCCTTCATGACGCGGGAAGAGACGTCGAAATACACCGACCTGATGCCGGATGGAAAGGCGCGGCAATTCAGTTTCGAGATGGAGGCGAAGTCGGTGATCACCTTTCCCTCGGGCGAGATGAAGTTGCCGGGCCCCGGGTTCTACAACATCACCGGCCTGGCGTGGTCGGGCTATGGGCGCGTCCAATCTGTCGACATTTCAATCGACGGCGGCAAGTCTTGGTATCCCGCGCGCTTTGACACCACGCCGGAGCAGATTTCCACGGTACGGTTCAGCTTTCCATGGATCTGGGATGGCAAGCCGGCGATTCTGCAGAGTCGCGCTATGGACGAAACCGGCTATGTCCAGCCGACATTGGCACAACTCGTTGCCATCCGTGGAGCAAACGGGCCTTTCGGCTCCGTCTATCACCTCAATGCAATTCAAAGCTGGGCCGTTGCTGCGGATGGGAGCGTGACCAATGTCCATGCGTGAGATTTGTTGCGGCGTAGCCTGCCTCGGCGTTGCCCTTCCGCTCGCGGCGCTCGGGCAGATGCCACAACCGCATTATGGCTTCGGCGCGTCGGCGAGCCAAGACGAGCTGGCTCGATTTTTTGCCATTCCTCCCGATGGTGCAGGGCTTCCCCCTGGAAGTGGAAGCGCCGGGCAGGGTGCCAAAGTCTATGCCGACAAGTGCGCCGCCTGTCACGGGGCGCAGCTCGAAGGCAATCCAGCAAAAGGCATCGGCGGCGACAAGCTGATCGGCGGCCGTGGCACGCTAGCGAGCAAGACCCCGATCAAGACGGTCGAGAGCTACTGGCCCTACGCGACGACGCTGTTCGATTATGTCAAGCGCACGATGCCGTTCAACGCGCCCGGATCGCTCAGCAACGACGAGGTCTATAGCGTGGTGGCCTACATTCTCTCCGAGGCGAAGATCATCAAACCCACTGAGACGATGAATGCAGGCGCGCTGCCGAAGGTCGTCATGCCCAACAAGGACGGTTTTGAACCGGACCCGCGCCCTGAGGTGCAGCTTTATCGTTAGGTCGTGTTTGAAGCGAGCACAGGCGCGCGCACACTGTCACGCCGACAATGATGGAGCGCGCGCGCTTTTCCGATTGTACACTCTAGGTTTGATGTGGTCGGGCTCATTTCAGAGTTCCTTTTCCCGGGCCCGCGGAGCGGAAACAGAGAATTCAAAGCGTTGCCAGTGATAGTGATACATCACGAATTCGAGTGGCCGCCCATCCTTCGAATAAGTAACGCGATCGAGGACGAGTACCGGATCGCTCGGCTTGATGCCGAGCGATCGGGCGTCCTCCCGACTCGCGGGTGCCGCCCTGATGGCGTGTGTCGCTCCTCCTATGGGAATGCCGAGCCTCTCTTCCCAAATCGTGTAGGTCGTTTCCTTCGAAAAAGCTTCGTTCTGCAGCACCCTCGCATGCTCGATGATTTCTGGCGGCAAGAAGATGTGCAGTAGTGCGATGGGTGTGTGCTTATCGAGGTACAACCGCTTCGCCAGCAGCAGGTTTTGGCCCTCATCGAGCAGGAGCGCTCGCCTTACACAATCGGGTGGTCGTGTCACACCGAAGCTGATGACCTTCACGCGAGGTTCGATGCCCTTCGATAATAGGACCTCAGTGATGGTGTAAGCGCGAGACAACTCCTGCCGAATCGAATTGCGTACGAATGTGCCGAGTCCCTGCTTACGCTCGACGAGGCCCTCGTCTTCGAGCACCTGGAGTCCTTTGCGAATCGTGACCCGACTCAAATGCAGGTGATCGACCAGGTCGGATTCGGCCGGAAGACGGGCGCCGAGCGGGAAGCCTCCCGCCAGGATCTGGGACTTAAGATGGTTCGCCACCTGCTGATAGGCTGGAACGCTGGTATTGCGGTCGATCTTTATTTGGGCCTGCATCTTTGTCAGCATACCACATTCAGCTGCATTTCAGTGCTGGTAAGACCTTCTCCCCCAGGATCTGCAACCTGTCAGACTTGTCCACATATGGAATCGAGAACAGGAAATGGTTCACACCAGCGTCAAGGTACTCCCTTATGCGTGTCGCGCACTGCTCGGGGCTGCCGGCGACGATTCCTTCCGGGGGAATCGCCCCGAACTGGGTCCGCACGGACTCTACCTCGGTTGAATCCTTGCCAACGATCACGAGGAGCGTCGCCGACATCCGGAGCGAAGCTGGCTCGCGACCAAATTCCCTACAGGCCTGCGCCAGATACTCGGCTCTGGATTTGAAACGCTCAGGCGACCACCAACGCATATTGACGCCATCAGCTAATCTGGCGGCTATTCGATGCATTCTATCGCCTTCTCCCCCGACCCAAATCGGAGGATGGGGGCGCTGCACGGGTGGCGGGTCACAGATTGCCCCGTTGATGGAGTAGTACGTTCCTTTGAAAACAGGGTTGTCGTCGCTCCACATGCGGCGGATGATCTGCAGCGCTTCGTCAAGTTGTGAGACCCTGATACCGACACGCGGGAATTCGAAACCATAAGCTTCGTACTCGGCTTGGAACCAGCCCGCGCCGAGGCCGAAGTCGAGCCGTCCCTCGCTGATGACATCCAGCGTCGCGGCCATTTTCGCCAATACTGCTGGGTGCCGGTACGAGTTGCACAGTACGCTCGTACCGAGCCGAAGCCACTTCGTCTCTCTGCTTAGCGCAGACAGTGCCGTCCAACATTCTAGCAGCGGAATGCTGCTCTTTCTCATCGTTTCCCCGTTCCCTTCCGACGGCGAGACGTTCTCATTCGGGCGTTCCACGCGTGATTTCGTATACTGATCGGGAGACAGCGTCAGGAAGTGATCGCAGAGCCATATCGAGCTCAAGCCGAGGTCCTCGGCTGCTCTCACCACGCGACACATTTCCGGATACGAATGAACCGCGAGACCACGGATTGTAAGCGCCAAGATCACCCCGAATTCGGGATTTTTTCCCTCCATGACGGTTATCCCCTTGCGAGTGGCGCGATATTGAACCGGCCTCAACCGCCCGCGTCGATGGCGTCCAAGACGAGCACCCTTATCGGCTCTTTCAGCAAATCAGCGATGCGGCTTCGATAACTCTTGTAATGCTCGGTCGCGCGGTGTGCCTCGAGCGCTCCCTGATCGGCATAGGCTTCGAGCAGCACGAACTGCTGTTCAGCGCCGGCGACAGCATAGAGCTCGTATCGCAGACAACCCGGTTCCCTGCGCGTGGGCCCGACCATGCCCTGCAAAATTCTTTCGACATCGCTCTCTCGATTTTCCTTCGGGCTGAATGTCGCGACTACCGAGACTCTGGCCATGGCTGCCGTCCTGCATTAAGATGTATTGACACATCTTAAGACGTTAATATGCCATCTGCAAGGCTCAATTTGGCCGCGGGATCAGACGCGGGGACGAGCCCCCATACGAGGTTTCCCGATGAGCAGCAACGATTTGAAGCAGTACCTTCAACCGTCCGAGTACTTGGATTGCGACAACGAGCTCATCGTCTCGCAAGCGAGGAAGTTGACGCAAGGCTGCGCGAGCAATTCAGAAAAGGTCGGCAAGATTTATCGGTTCGTGAGAGACATGCCCTACGACATATTCAACTCCTTCAGATATCTCGCCGAGGGCAAGCGAAGCGCGAGCGATGTACTCGAGCACGGCTATGCCTTCTGCATGGGCAAGGCGAGTACCTTCGTCAGTCTCTGTCGAGCTGCGGGCGTTCCGGCGCGGATCGGTTTTCAGCAGCTACACTGTCCGGAAAAGGAATTCATGTCGGACGAGGTTCGGCAGCTGTGGCGAGACCGCCCGCTTCCGTGGCACTCGCTCGGCGAAGCCTATGTCGACGGCAAGTGGCTGAAGCTCGACGCCACGATTCCGGCCGACGTCGCGAAGGCGAAGGGCAAGCCTTACGTGCGCGATTACGACGGCGCTCAGGACATTCCGACGGTCGAGGGCCCGATCATCAAGGAGATCGGCAGTTTCGCCGATTACCCGCAAGATGTGGCGCAGTGGTACGAGCAGATGGCCAAGGAAACCATGGCCGCCCTCAGCTCTTCGAGCTCGAAGAGCAAGACCGCGGCGAACGACTCGTTCTGGTCTGGCCCCCAGGCTGATCTGGTGACGAAGAGAAGCGCAACCTGATGGATCCTCGCTCGTGCGACAGTCGCGCGTCGCACGAGCGCATGAAAGCGAGTGCCGACCGCGCTCATCCGACCGGAATGAGCTCGGTAACCATGAGGGATTTGTGAAACCTAAGTACGCCACCCTTCTAATCGTTATGTTTGCCTGGATGGCTGATTCAGGCGATTCCCTGTTGTATTCGTACGTGATCGGCAGCGTCGCGAAGGAATGGAACATTACGCCCGCGATGGCAGCCTCGATCGGATTCCTGCCGATGGCCGCGGCCGCCCTGGGCGGCCCCCTTTTCGGTTATATCGCGGATCGGTTCGGCCGCAAGGCATCGCTGCAGGCCTCGGTACTGATAGTCGCCATATCAAGCCTTTGCGTGGCTTTTGCTCAGAATCCCACACAGATGGTGCTCGCACGGATTCTCGTTGGTCTGGTGCTCGGCGGCGTTTGGGTCGCAGGAATGACGCTGGTCAGCGAGACATGGGACAGCAGCTCACGGGGCAAGGCCGTCGCGGTCATCCAGGTTGGTTTTCCGCTCGGCTATCTATACGCGTCGCTGTGCACCTACTTCGTCGCACCATCTTACGGTTGGCGGGGGGCTTTCGCCGCTTGTGCGATACCTCCGATCATAATTGCTCTGTTGATCAGGTACTACGTTGACGAGTCCCCGGTCTGGCTCAATGCGAGATTCCGGGGCACGGCATTGCAGAGAAACAAGGATGCGGTGCCGATACAGGAATTGTTCAGTCCCGAGCACGCCAAGAAAGTGATCGTGGCGAGCCTCGTGGCATTCTTGGGAATGTACGGATATTGGGCTGTGATGACGTGGATCCCGTCGTACTTGGCTGTCGTGGGATTCAACGCGACGCAAATCCCGCTGTGGACGTTCTATATTCTAACTGGCGCAGTCGTTGGCTATTTGATGCACGGCGCGGTTGGGGACCGCTTCGGCA
>Ga0306920_100016200_pt1 | contig 10252 bp, 8 predicted proteins | sample flu12Cox44000170_FD_204666 | JGI IMG/M metagenome (GOLD analysis project Ga0306920, IMG submission 204666) | Lab enrichment of tropical soil microbial communities from Luquillo Experimental Forest, Puerto Rico - flux4day.12C.oxic.44.000.170 (v2)... | ecosystem: Environmental > Terrestrial >...
CGTCTGCACCGACGGCACCCACAGCTGCAGCATCTCGAAGAACAACCTCCGCACCGACATCTACGTCGCCGACGCCGCGACCGGCACGGCGACATCGGTGATCGGCGCCAAGGGTTTCTTCTCCGGCGACGTAGCCATCTCGCCCGACGGACAGCGCCTCGCGTACACGTCGCTCACCGACCTCTATGTCATCGACCTCCCCTGATTCGGAATTTCGTAGCGCGACGGCGAGTTTCCGCCCGTGATTCTTCGCGCGCAGTCTAGAGGTGCGCCCGGACGTTCACCTCGTGTGCGACGCGGCGGTGACCGCGCGCTAGGGCGTCACTGGCCGTCGAAGTCGCCGTTGGTCCCGCTGCCGTCGGCGGCGGTGTCGACGTTGCCGGGCGGCACCGGGTAGTCGCCCGAGTTCGGGCCCCCGGTGCCGAGCACCCCCGGCGGGATGCCGTGGTAGGTGACGTCGCCGCCGTTGCCGTTGTGGACACCGCCCCTCGCGATGACGTGCCCCTCGTTCTTCATCCAGTTGCACGTGTTGCCGTGCTCGCCGTCGCAGTTTAGGAAGATGGCGAACTCTTCCTGGTTGGCCGGGAAGGAAGCCACGCCGCTGGCGCCGTTGTTGCGCCCGCTGCCGCCCACTGATCCGTTGCCGCCCGAGGCGATCAGCGTTCCGCTCGAGGTCACCCAGAGGTTCCCTTTGCAGACCTGGACGCCGTTGTGGTTGTTGTCCGAGAAGAAGTAGATCATGCCGCCCTGGCCGCCGACGCCGCCCGCGTCGGGCGCGTCGCCGCCGCTGACGTCGATCGTCCCCGCGATCGTCTCGTCGCCGTCTTTGGTCCAGAACCAGACGTGCCCCCCGCCGCCGGCGGTTCCGCTGCCGCCCGAAGAGCCGCCCTTGACGGTGATCTTGCCGGTGCCGTCGATGGCCACCGCGCCGTCGGTGGGGACGAGCTCCATGTCGATTCGGCCGCCGTCGGCGCCGTTGCCGTTGCCCCCCATCATGATCGAGCCGCCGCTGGCGACGATCTCGCCGGTCACGTGCACGCCGCCGCTCCCCGGATCCTTGCGCGCGCCGCCGTTGAGGAGCCCGCCGGTTCCCGGCACGGACATCGAATCGCCGCCGCGCAGATCGATCTCCATGGAGCCGGCGACGCTGACGGTGCCGGTGTCGGGCTCGGGCGTGATGGTGCCGCCCTTGCCCGCCGAGGCACCGCCGGCGCCGCCGCTGGCGACCACCGGCGCGAACACGGTGATCGACGTGGGCGGGGCGGTCTCGCCGACGTGGATCTCGCCGGCCGCGCCGGCCACGAGCGTGCCCCCTCCCGACCCGGTCGCTGCGCCGCCACGCGCGTCGATGACGTTGCCCAGCCGCAAAGCGCCGTTCGCGTCGATCGTGAGCTTGGCGCCCGCTCCCGCTTGCGCGTCGGCCGAGCCGCCCCGCAGGATCACCTTGCCGTCGAGCACCACGTCACCGCCGGCCTGGACGGTGATGGCGCCCGCGGCCTCGCCCGACCCCGCCTTGCCCCCGGCGTCGAGGGTACCGGTGACGTAGAGGCTCCCCCCCACCTGGAGGTCGAACCCCTGGCGCGCGCTCCCCAGATCGGCAGACGCCAGCGTTCCGGTCACGTACAGATTGCCGCTGACGCTGATCTTGCGGACGGCGTCGCTGCCCGCGCTGGTGACGGTCCCGGTCACGACCGCGTCGCCGGAGATCGACAGGTCGGCCGCCAGTGCCGACGACGTCACCGCCGTCGCCCCTGACGGCGCGGCCGGAGGCGCGCCCGGCGCCATCGTCGGGTCGAACGAGACGTCGCCTTGGGCGACCAGGTGCACGACGCCGCCGTTCTGCCCTTGCCCGCCGGCAGCCAGCGCCACGCCGCCCTGGACGCTCACGGCGGCTGACCCGAGGTCGCCCCCGGGCGGGTTCGGACCGACCCCGCCGATCGGCCCCGGAGGACCTCCCGAGTTGCCGCCCCCGCAGCCCGTGGCGCTCCACAACAAGGCGAGCCCAGCCGTCAGAGCGAATGGCCAGCCGCCGCCGTTTCCTGCGCGTACCCCTGTCCGCCTCATTCGCATCTCACACCCCTTCCCCTTGGCTCCCCGTCCACCGCCGGATGCTCGAGCAAGCGACGTGCCCGATGGCTCGCCGGGAATCGCCCCGTGGGTCGAGGGCGGATCGACCAAACGGGAACCTCGATGTTGCACAGACGTAACCGCCGACGGATACCGAGAAGGCTTAGCTCCCGCCGCGGTAGTGTCGGCGGATGTCCGGCCTTGGTGTCCGCGCGGCCGCGAGCTGCCTCGTCGTGCTCGCGCTCTTCGTCGCAGGGCCGGCGCGTGCGGCCACGCCAGCCCCGCCTGGCGCGCCCGCATGGGAGACCATGGCCCCGGGCGCCGAGCGCGCCCGACTCGCTGTCGGGGGCGGCACGGAGATCCAGCTCTATCGGTTCAGCTTGGCGCGCTACCGGCCCGACGTGATCGTGGGCGCCGGCTGGCCGCCCCGCCCCGAGACCGCCGCCGAGCTACGCCGGCGACGAGGAGGCGTCGCGGCGGTCAACGGCGGCTTTTTCGACGAGCGCCGTGCGCCGCTCGGCCTGCGCATCTCGCTCGGCGAGACACGCGTCCCCGTACGCCGTCACGTCGACTGGGGCGTCTTGCTCCTCGACGGCGAGACCGCGCACATCGTCCACAGCCGCGCCCTGCCGCCCACGCCAGTCGCGCGGGGCGCGATCCAGGTCGGCCCGCGCCTGGTCGTGGGCGGCGCGGCGTTGAAGCTCAAACCGCAACGGGCCCGGCGCACGGCCGTGGCGCTCGACCGGGAAGGCCGCACCTTGACCCTGGTCGTCGTCGACGCCCCGATCGACGCCAACGATCTCGCCGCCGCGCTCGTCGCGGGCGGCTTCGACGCGGCCCTCATGCTCGACGGCGGCCCGTCCACGCAGCTCTCCCTCGAAATCGGCGCCGTGAAGGCGGAGCTCCCCGGCGGCTATCCCGTGCCGGACCTCCTCGTGATAGGGCCGGCGCGCGCTGCTGGATCGAAGGCCGCCGCGCGGTGACGCCCAGCTGCCGATCAGGGCGTGCCGGCGCCGGTCATGCCTAGCCGCATCTGGCGCAGCGAGAACGCGAGCGCGCGTCCGCCGGGCCCGGGCTCCGGCCACGGCGGCTCGGCGGTGTCGAACGTCACCGTGGTGTCGCCCGGCGGCAGCGGGAACGGTCCGAAGCGCAGCGACACGCGCCGGTGGGCGGGCAGCGTCACCACCTGGCGCGCGCCCGGAGCCGCGATGGTCACGCTGCGGTCGGTCTCGGAGATGAGCTCCCCCTCGAGGGTGGCCCGGCGGGGCTCGGCGTTCGGGTTGTGAAGACGCAGGGACGCCGGCCCCGATGACCACCGCCAGCTCCGCCGCCAGGAGCGCTCGAGCGCGTAGAAGCCCGCGCCGAACTCCGCGGTGACCCCCTCGGGGAGGTTGTCGCTGGAGCAGGGCACGACGTCCAGCACCGTCGCCGCCGAGAGCACGGTCAGGTTCCCGGCCAGGAGCAGCGCCAGCCCGCGGCGCGTGCGCGGCGCGAGCACGTTGAACGCCAGCGCCAGCGGCAAGAGGGTGCGGGGCACGCCCGAGAGCGCGTCGTCCCAGAAGCCCCACCCCAGGAAGAACGCCAGCACCGCGAACGCGGCCCCCACGCGCCACCACGGCCCGGGCCGCCGGCGCGACAGCAGGAAGGCGACCTGGACCACGGTCGCCACCACGACGAAGAGGTCCTCCTTCGCCGCCAGCAGGCCGCGCCCGCGCACGATCTCGAAGATCTTGCGGCACTCGCGCGCGAACCCCGTGCCCGGCAGGCCGAGCGCCCCGCTGGTGATGCCGCCGAAATGCGCCGACAGGATCGCGATCCAGAGCGCGGTCGGGGCCGCCACCACGGCGGCCGCGAGCAGCCCGCGGCGCCATGCGCGCGCGCCGCGCTCGGCCGGCGGCACGAACACGCCCGCCGCCAGCACGCTCGTCTCACGCACCAGCCCCGCCGCCGCGAGCACGCCCGCCCCCAGCCAGCGGCGCCCGAGCTCCACGGCGCGCACGCCCGCCGCGATCACCAGCAGCGACGGCCCGTCGGTGAGGCTGCGCCCGACGCTGACCACCATCCCCGCGCCCAGCATCGTCCCCACCCAGCGCACGAGGTTGTGCAGGTTCTCGGGCGGGAACCACCAGCGCGCCGCCGCCCAGGCCAAGAGCAACCAGCAGACGACGTTCGTCCAGGCGTAGGCCCCGAGCGCCCACGCCGGGCGCCCCAGCCCGACGACGTGCGCGACCGCCGGCATCAGGATGCGGCGGTCGCGGTAGGCGGGCGAGTCGAGCGCCGTGCCGAGCTCGGGGTCGAACGGGTTGCCGGCCACCGCGATCTGCCCGTAGAACTGCCCGTCGTACCCCGTCGAGCGGGGATAGGTGTGGATGGGGACGTCGCGCAGCCGCGGCAGCCGCGACGGCGCGAAGCGATCGCCGAAGAACATCAGCGGCGTCAGGCCGGTGCTCGGATCGTAGACGCTCGCCACGCGGTAGAGCAGCCACGCCGCCGCCGCCAGATACGCGAGCGCGAAGCGCCGCCCCCACACCTGCGCCCGCAGGGTCGTCATGCGCCGCGCATGGTACGCCCCGAGACACCTTCGTGCGAGTCAGCGCGCGATCGCAGCCGGCACGCGTTGCCGCGTCCGCGGCGGCATGACATCGTCGCGGGCATGTCGCGCCGGCTCGTGTTGCTGGGGCTCCTCGTCGGCGCGTGCGCGCAAAATCGGGCCTCCGCGCCGCCGCCGGCCTCCGCCGCCGCGACGAGCCCGACCCCGCGTTCGTCGCCCGCCGTCGCGCCGTCGCGCTTTCGCCTGCGCCTCTGCAGCGAGGCGCCCGTTCGCCTCGACGGTCCTCCCGGGGCCCAGCAGTCGCGCGGCTGCGTGGTCACCTTCCCCCAGCACGTCACCGACCCCGAGATCATCGCGACGCTCGGCGCGACCGACCTCGAGCGCCGCGCGCTCGTCTACGTTCCGGCGACCCTGCCGCCGCGGCCTGCGCCCGTGGTGCTGGTCTTCCCGGGGTACTCCTCCAGCGCCGAGGTGATCGCCTTCTACCAGACGCACACGCGGTTCGAGACGCTGGCGGATCGCGATGGCTTCATCGTCGTCTACGGCAACGGCCTGCCGAATCCGCCCAACGCGCGCGAGCACGTCTCCACCCCCAAGGGGGGCTTCCTGTCCGGGTGCCTCGCGCCGCACGGGGGCGAAGGGGTCGACGTCGCCTACGTCCGCCAGCTGCTCGATCGCCTCGGCGCCGAGCTGCCCATCGACCGCGCGCGCGTCTACGCCACCGGGATGTCGGCGGGCGGCGGCATGTCCTTCCAGCTGGCCATCGAGGCGCCGGAGCTCGTGGCGGCCATCGCCCCGGTGGTGCCGCTCCCCTTCCAGCCGAGCGGTGGCTGGCTGCTCCGGTGCCATCCGCGCCCAGGGTACGAGCGCGTCTCGATCGCCATGGTCGCGGCCACCAGCGATTCGTTCATCACGTACGCGGGCGGCGGCTCGCGCGAGTACCCGGAGGCTCATTACCCCGGGATGGAGCGGGCGCGCGACGTCTGGGTCGCCGCCCTGGGCCTCGCCGGCCCGCCGGAGATCGACGCGCTCCCCGATCTCGTGCAGACCGACTCCTACGCGCCCGACAGCGGGAGCAACGACAGCACGATCGAGCGGCAGCGCTACCGCCCCGGTCCCGACGGGCGCGAGCTCTGGTACTACAAGGCCGTCGGCATGGGACACGCCTGGCCGAGCCCGACGCCGTCGTGGAGCGGCCTGTGGCGGCGCTTCGGCAAGAATAACCAGGACATCGACTTCGCCGACGAGGCGTGGACCTTCTTCCAGCGCCACGCCAAAAGGTGAGAGCTCGAATATCGTGGAAATGGACTGGGGCTGGCCGTGTCAAGAAAGCGCGGCCCCAGGGCTTGCCCCCAGCCGGTTGGGACCCATGCTGGGATGCGGCCTCGTTCCCATGTCCCCCGGTGGTCTGCATAGTCAGGGACCAGACGAAGGTCCCGCACGTGACGACCAGGTCGTCGCGACGACCAAGGCCGTCCTGCTGGTCGAGGACGAGCCCGCGATCGCCCTCTCACTCGGCGACGCGCTCCGCGAGGAGGGCCTGGCCGTCGCCACCGCCCAGAACGGGCTCGAGGCGCTCCAGTTGCTGCGAAACGGCCTGCGCCCGTCGGTGATCCTGCTGGACCTCATGATGCCGGTGATGGACGGCTGGGATTTTCGCCACGAGCAGCTTCACGATCCGACTCTCAAAGACATCCCGGTCATCGTCGTCACCGCGACCGGCTTCAGCGCCGACACGATCCGCGGGCAGTTCGGCAACGTCGATGTGCTGCCGAAGCCGGTGCCGTACTTCGATCTGCTGGGGTTCATCGACCGGGCAGGCAGCCCGGGGTCGCCCGCGGCCTGACCGCGGTCGGCGCCGTCACTGACACTTCACGTTCTGACAGCGCCACCGGAGCAGTCCGCCGTCGGAGTTGCCGCCAGAGCTCGACTGGCACCGGCAGGCCTGGGCCATCCCGCCCGCACAGGCGGTGTTGCACATGTCGCTGTCCGTGGCGCAGGCCGTTCCCATCGGATTGGCGGGGCAGGCGGCCACGCCCGCGTCGGCGCCGGCCCCGCCCGCGCCGCCCGCGCCCGCGTCGGCCGGCAGGCAAGCCTCACAGGCGAACAGGCTGTTCGCCTCGCAGAAGCAGGCGATCTGCCGCTGGCCGGGACACGTGGCCGCGCAGGTCTCGTTTCCGGTACAGGCGGCTCCCGCCGCGCAATTGACCGTGCCGCCGCCCGCGCCGCCGGCGCCCGCTGCCCCGGCCGCGCCCGTGGTGCCGCCGCCGCCGCTGCCGCCGCTTCCCGCGGCGCCGCTCGTCCCGGCGGTCGCTCCGGCCGTGCCGGTGGTCCCGCCGCCGCCCCCACCCGTTCCTGTCGTCCCGCCGCCGCCTCCAGCGCCCGCCGCCGAGCCGCCGCTCCCTGCCGCCCCCGCCGCCCCGCTGTTGTTCGTGCTGCTGCAGCCCAGAGCGCCGACGAGCAGAGCCGTCACTGCCAAACAGAAGGTGGTCGTCCGGCGTGTCATCCGATCTCCTCTCGAGGGGGTCAGGGGGCCTCTACTAGATCCTCGGGGCGCACGATTCGGCTCAACGAATCGGCAACCTGGTCGCGAGCTTCGTGCCTACGTTCAAGGCCTGAATCCACCACCTCGCCAAGGAGTTTCCGACATGCTGGAAACCGGATGCAGATGGGCGATCGTGCTGGCGGCGCTCGCCGTCGCGTGCACGCCGGACGTCGGCTCGACGCCGGTCCCGACGGCGATGCAGTTCGATCTGACGGCCACGCCGCCGCGCGTGCCGCAGCCGACCGCGCTGATCGTGAACCCGCAGACCGGGCACATCGACTTCAGCCTGGCCGGCACGCCGATCCCCACCGACTGCGCCACGCAGACGGCGCTGACCGAGGCGCAGTGCCAGTTCGACCAGTGGCTGCAGACGCTGGACGGCTTTCCCTCGCTGTCGATCGCGTCCGCCCCGGCGAGCGCGGCGTTGGATCCGGCGACGCTGACGCTAGGTACGAACGTCGTCGTCTTCGCCGCGATGGGCGGCGCTCCGGTGACGACCGGCCTGGCGCCGGGCTTCGACGGGGCGTCCACCTCGCTGACGGTCACCCCGGCCGGCCCCTGGACGCTGGGCGAGCTCTACTGGCTCGGGGTGCGCGGCTACGCCAGCGGCGTGCGCGACGCGGCGGGCGGCGAGGTGGTCGGCTCGCCGACGATGGCGCTCCTGAAGCAGGACATGTCGCTCACGTGCGGCGCCACGGACCCGACCCAGCTCGATCCGCACTGTCCAGGCTTCGAGGTGGTCGCGCAGGGGAACCCCTCGCCCGCGGCCGCGGCGGTCCAGTTGTTCCAGCTGGAGGCGATCCGGCAGGCGTACCTCGCCGGCCACGGCTTCGACGTCATGGCGGCCTCCGGGTTGCCGAAGGCCGAGATCGCTGTGCTGTGGGGCTTCCCCATCCATACGAATTCCGTCCCGCTGCTGCTTCCAGGGACCGCCGCCGTTCCGCACGTGCCGGCCGCCGACCAGATCCTGGTGGGCGTGCAGGGCCCCGTCGATCCGGCGACCGTGTCGGCGTTCGCCGCGCCCGCCCAGAGGGGTCCGGTCGTGGTCATGGATCTGAGCGCGGTGGCCGCCGGCGATCTGACCGCCGCCTTTCCGCCGGTCGCGGCCGCGTACGTGGCGAGCGTCGGCGCGGTCGCCATCCAGTTCAGCGCCCCGTTTCCAGCCGGGCACGAGATCGGGCTCTTCTTCACCAACGCCCTCCATTCGCCCGACGGCGCGCCGCTGGTCGCCTCGCCGGTATCGGTGCTGTTGACCTTGACGGCGCCGCTGGTGGACAGCGCCGGCCACAGCACCGTCTCCGAGGTTCCGGACGCGCAAGCGGCCGCGCTCGAGGCCGGGCGCCAGGCGCTGGCGCCGCTGCTCGACAACCAGATGATCACGGGCCTGACGGGGATCACGCGGGCGAACCTCGTCTACTGCTACGCCTTCGTCCCGATGGTGATGCCATGACGAGAGCACACGCTGGTCTGTCGGTCCTCGCGTTGATCGGCGGCGCGCTGGCGGCGCGCCCCTGCTTCGCCAGCGGGTTCCTGATCTACGACATCTCCGGGGAGGCGATCGGGCGCGGGTCGGCCGTCACCGCCGACGACGAGGAGCCGGCCGCAGTCTGGTTCAACCCCGCGAACCTGGCGTACCTCAAAGGGGTCAGCGGGTCGGCGGGGGGCGTGTTCCTCACGACCAAGTCGAGCTTCTCCCCGTCGGGCGGCGGACCCGACACCGACACCGACCGCGGCAACTTCCTCTTGCCCGCGTTCTTCGCGAACGGCCGGCTCACCGACCGCGTCGCGGTCGGGGTGGGGGCTTTCTCGACGTTCGGCATCGGGATCACCTGGCCCGACGACTGGGTAGGGCGGGAGGCCGCGATCAACGCGTCGCTGAAGACGCTGACGTTGAACCCGACCGTCGCCGTGTTGGTGCACCGGCAGATCGCCGTGGCGGCCGGCTTCGACGCCGTCCGGAGCACCGTCGACTTCAGGAACGGCCTTCCGGCGATCATCGGCGGCGACGTGCGCCTCGCCGCCGGCACCTGGGGCTACGGCTTCAACGTCGGGGCCCTCTACAAGATCTACCCGGGCCGGCTGCACGTGGCGCTCACCTACCGGAGCCGGGTCAAGCTCGACTTCGACAACGGGCGGGCCAACTTCAACCCCGCGAACCCGGACTTCAAGCCCGCGCTGCCCGACCAGGGCGGCACGGCGTCGATCACGCTGCCGGACATCGTCACCGCCGGCGTGATGGGCCGTCCGCGCGCCGACCTGGCCCTCAGCTTCGACGCCAACCTGGTCCTCTGGAGCACGTACGACCGCATCGACATCAACTTCCAGTCCGCGCCCCCCCGCGCCATCGTGCCGAACGGCCAGAACGCGTTCACGCTGCGCGCGGGCGCCGACTGGACGTTCCCGGGCCGCTGGCCGGGCCTCCATCTGCGCGGCGGCCTCATCTACGATCGAGGCGCGATCCCATCGAGCAACCTCGGCCCCGGCCTGCCCGACTCCGATCGCATCGACGTCGCGCTCGGCGTCGGCTACGGCCGCGGTCATTTTCGCGGCGACCTCGGCTACCTGCTGGTCATCTTCCTACCGGCCGACGCCACGGGCGGCACCGAAGGTCCGGTCGGCACGTACAACACGATCGCCAACCTCTTCGGCCTGACCCTGACGGCCACCTGGCCCTAGCCCGATCGCTGCTGGAAGGTCCGGTAGAGGGCGTCCAGGGCGACGGTGCCGGCCGTGAGGCGCGCCTCGTCGTCGCGGTGATCGAGGCAGATCCCGGTGATGAGCGCGGTGAACCCGCTGGTCTCCTCGCGTCCGTACCTGGCGTCCCGGAGATCGAGGTCGTGCACCATGTCGGCGATGGTGCGGAGCGCCGGGTCATCCGTTCCCCAGCGCGCCAGCAGCACCTCGAACGTGCACAGCGACCCTTCGTGCGTGAACTCGGCGTCGAACATGTCGAAGCGCAGCTCGCCGGGGGCGGGGACGTAGCCTTTCGCCTCGACGTACTTCAGCTTCGCCTCGGGATCGATGAACCGCCGGATGAGCCAGGCGCTGGCGATCCGGTCGACGTGGATTCCCTTCCTCGTCACCCAGGT
>Ga0306920_100016201_pt1 | contig 10252 bp, 7 predicted proteins | sample flu12Cox44000170_FD_204666 | JGI IMG/M metagenome (GOLD analysis project Ga0306920, IMG submission 204666) | Lab enrichment of tropical soil microbial communities from Luquillo Experimental Forest, Puerto Rico - flux4day.12C.oxic.44.000.170 (v2)... | ecosystem: Environmental > Terrestrial >...
ATTTTATCGCCATGCTGGCATTCGAGCCGGGGATCCCGAATGCCTACAACATCGCTCTGACATTTCTATCTCTGATCGTCGCCATCGTGCTGACCGCCGTGGGTTTCGCTATCGCCATTGCACCTGACGTACGGGCAGGCGCGTGGCTGGGTGGTGCCATCGTCGGCGCCGGCATCGCCGCCATGCACTACACCGGCATGGCAGCTTTTGAGATTCAAGGCCGAATTTTCTGGGATCCGACGCTGGTTGCGGCATCGATCCTGCTAGGTGCCATATTCGGCAGCGCCGCGTTGCCGATTGGGTTGCATCAGGGCCGCATGTATTGGCGGCTCCTTGGCGCTCTGCTCATGACGCTTGCGATCTGCAGCCACCATTTCACCGCCATGGGCGCCGCTGCGCTTCTGCCGGATCCGACGATCGCAGTCTCGAGCACGGCCCTCCCGGCAGGCCTGCTGGCCATCGCGGTGGCGTTGGCGACGCTGATCATCGTCGCGCTGGCGCTCGCCGGCACCGCAATCGAGATGCGCGACCGCCGCCGCGGCGAGCTCGAGGCCGAGCGCATGCGCGGTCTCGCCAACGCGGCCGTCGAAGGACTTCTGGTCTGCGATGCGGATCGGATCGTCACGGTGAACAACAGTTTGGCGCGGCTTCTTGGTTCGTCTCCGGACCGCCTGGTCGGCACCACGCTTGAGCAAATGGTTCCAGATCCAGTTATTCGGGCGAATCTCATCGAGCGTCCCGACCACCCGCTGGAAGGAGATGTGCTGCATACTGACGGTTCCGCCGTCCCAGTCGAGTTCATTTTGCGTCCGGTCGATTTCGGTGGCAGGCCGCATCACGCAATCGCCGTGCGCGACCTGCGCGCACGCAAGCAGGCCGAACAGCACATCCGATTCCTGGCACATCACGATGCATTGACCGGCCTTCCCAACCGCAATGCCTTCAGCAAACGGCTGGACCGCGAGATCGATGAAGTGCTGTCGACCGGGACGCGGCTCGCCGTTCTGTGCCTCGACCTTGATCGGTTCAAGGACATCAATGATGTGTTTGGACACGCGGTCGGCGACCAGATGCTGCAGGTGTTCGCCAATCGGGTGACGGCGCTGCTCGAGAGCGGCCAGACCATGGCGCGGTTGAGCGGCGACGAGTTCGCCATCATCCTCCCGCACCTGAGCAGTCCAGCGACTGCCGGACGGATTGCCGAGAATATCTTGCAGGAACTGCGCACGGCCATGACCACAGCCGATGCTGATTCATTGCTCGCGACCAGCATCGGTATCGCCGTTTGTCCCGACGATGCAGCCGACCGGCAAACGCTGATGAGCCAGGCCGATACCGCGCTTTACCGCGCTAAAAACGAAGGGCGCGGGGTGCACCGCTTTTTCGAAGCCTCGATGGGCGCCGCCGTACGCGACCGGCGGCTCCTGGAGCAGGACCTGCGGCGCGCGATCCCGCAGGGCGAGTTGGCCCTCGTCTATCAGCCACAAAAGGATATTCGCACCGGAATTGTGGTCGGGTTCGAGGCACTGCTACGGTGGCATCACCCGGTTCGGGGGGAAATTCTGCCGAACGATTTCATCCCGATGGCGGAAGAGACTGGCCTTATCTTCCAGTTGGGCGAATGGGTGCTGCGCACAGCCTGTCGCGAGGCCGCGACCTGGCAACAGCCGTTGACGATCGCGGTGAACGTGTCCGCGCGCCAGATTCATTCCGAGCTCTTCGCGACTACGCTGCACAACGTTCTGTTCGAAACCAAGCTCCCGCCGCAGAACCTGGAGCTGGAAATCACTGAATCAACGCTCATTCGCGACTTGGCACGGGCGCTATCAACGCTTCGCCTGGTCAAAGCTCTCGGCGTCCGCATCGCGATGGATGACTTTGGCACCGGCTATTCGTCGCTCTCCAACTTGATGTCCTTCCCGTTCGACAAGATCAAGATCGACGCGTCTTTCATCCGATCCGTCAACGCCAACAACCAGGCCGCCACGATCGTGCGGGCGGTGTTGGGCCTTGGGCGCGGACTACGCCTCCCGGTGCTGGCCGAGGGCGTTGAAACGCATGCAGAGCTTCAGTTCCTGCAACGCGAGTTGTGTGATGAGGCGCAAGGCTATTTCCTCGGCCGGCCCTCGGGGATCGAGAGCTTCCGGCATCTGACCCATGGGCCGGCAGAGAACACAGCCATCGGCACGATCACGCCCTTCGTGGCGCGGGCGCGCCCGGAGTGAGCGGCTCTTTTCTTATTGGCTTTTCGTCTTATCGTACGGGTAGATCATGGTCCCGGTTTTGTATTCGGGCGGCCACAGAATCACTTGCTTCTCCGTCGTGCGAAACTGATCGATATCATTGCCGCTGACGCGCTGGAATTGGCTGAAAAACTGACGTGACTTCACCCATTCGCCATCCTTGCCGAAGCGAATCTCACCGGCGACGGTCGGGAACACGTTGGCGTGCATGTAGTCGGCGAGCTTGCCATCATCGAGACTCTTGGTTGCTTCGATGGCCTGTGCCAGCACCTGACCTACTGCATAACCGAACGGGACGTATTCGTAGCCGAGCGGATCGATCTTCAGCTCCGGCGCCTTGGCCTGATACTTCGCAAGCAGTTCGCTCAACCCCGGGAAATTGATTGTCGGCGGCGGAGCAAAGCTTTCCATGAAGACGATCCCGTTCAGCAGCGGTCCGAGCTGCATCTTGATCGGGGTTGCAAACAAGCCGACCATGGCGCCACCGAACATCTTGGCTTTGAGATCGATTTCATTGGCGGCGCGCACAAAGCCGACCGTATCGGGAGGGTAGGCGCACACATAGATCAGATCGGGATCGGTGGCCTGGACCGCGCGCAGGATAGGCGCGTAATCGGTCGTGCTCGGCGGATAGCTTTTGTCGTAGACGATTTGAAAGCCGCCCGCCTTGGCATTATCGCGCGTGCCGTCACAGGTCGTACGCCCGAATTCTGCGTCGGCCGCGACAATGGCGACGGTCTTCGGCTTGGGGTTCTGCGCCGCGGCCAGCTCGAACCAGCCGCGCGAGAAGGCGAGCGTGCCTTCGTTGCCGCCGGTAATCATCGAGAAATAGCGCGGATAGTCGAACTGCCGGTTGATGTTGACACCGAGCATGCCGACCGTCAGCTTGTTGTTGCTCATCAGCACCGGCATCGCCGCGGCGATCATATTGGTTGCGTAGGGTCCAAGCACGAGATCGACTTTGTCGACCGTCAGAAGTTTGGTGTAGATCCCGGGCACGTTCGACGGGTTGCTCTGGTCGTCGTAGTAGACGAGTTCGACTGGACGACCGAGGAGGCCGCCCTTGGCGTTGACGTCGTCGCGCCAGATTTCCAGCGCCGGGAGCAGCATTTTGCCGTTGGGCGCAACCGCCCCGGTCAAGGCCATGCTGAAGCCGAACTTGATCGGATCAGCAGCCCGCGCCAGCGGCGTAAGCGCCGCAAGCGCCAGCATGACGGCGCACGCGCGCAATGCGGCGCGCATCACAAAGCAAATTCGCATTCATTCCTCCCTGGACCTGGCTTGTGCTCTTCTTATTCCATCATCTCATGCGGCGGGCCGATACCCCACAGGTTGGCGCTCAACGGGTCGAGCGGCCACACCTTCGGACGTTGCGGACGATCGCGATGCCATGGCCGCGGCTCGAAATAGCCGAGCGCCTCGTCGTTCATGTGATCGAGTTCGGCAAACAGCTCGACCACATGGCCGTCCGGATTCTTGTGATACGAGAACAGATTGTGGCCCGGTCCGTGGCGTCCGGGCCCCCAGATCAGTGTGTAGCCATGCTGGCTCAGAAAATCACACGCAACCTGCAGGTGACTCCAATCACGCAGCTCGAAGGCGATGTGATTCATCCGGATCTGCTTCGACTCCAGCAGATTGACCGTGTGATGGTCAGGCCCGCAGCGCAGGAACGAAAAGATCTCACCAAACCAGTCGGACACCCGAAAGCCGAGCACGTCGCAGTAGAAGCTGGTGATCTTCTTCACATCGACGCAGTTGAACGCGACATGGCCAAGCTTGAATGGCGAGATACCCTTGCCCGGCCCTGCAGATTTGGGAAGCGTGCGCTCGCGAAAGACTTCCAGGACGGTGCCTTTCGGGTCCTCGAATGTCACAAGCTCCGGTATGCCCGGCTCGGGGTCGCGCTTGCGCGCTGTCTTCAAGCCGTAGCTGTTGATCCCTTTTTCGAACTCGCCGAGGTCCGCGTCGGGTGCGATCTGAAAAGCGAGTCGCACGCAGCGCGATTCTGCGCCGCGACGGATCACCACGGCGTGGTCCTCGAGGCTCGCCAAGTAGGCGGCATCCTTGTCGCGTTCGATCACCGACAAGCCGATGACGTTCGTGTAGTAGTCCACCAAGCGTTCCGGATCGGGCGTCTCGAAGGTCGCATGGGCGATCCGGCGAACGGGAACCATCATTTTCCTCCTGGCTGAATGCGTCGGCGATCGTTGCTGTCATCTTAGCCGATTTTTACCATTGGCAAGGCGCGGCGCTCTCCGCATGTCACGGATGCACGCGCGCGCTTTGCTGGACAACTTCCAAGGTATAGGCTGCCAACATTCGCGCCACGCGCCGGCGACATAAGCTCAAGTCGAGGAAACGAAATCAAATGCAGTTCCAGGGCGCCATCGACTGCGACATCCATCCGGCGGTTCCGGACATGCGGGCGCTGCTGCCCTACATGGATGAGTATTGGCGCGAGCACCTGATCACGCGCGGAACCGAGCGGCTCACGCTGCACATGACGAGCTTTCCGCCCAACGCGCCGCTCAACGTGCGCGCCGACTACCGGCCCAAGTCGGGTTTGCCGGGAGGCGACCTGGCGCAGCTTACCGCGCAAGCGCTCGATCCATTCGGCACGCGCTACGCCATTTGCAACGTTGTCCATGCTGCTCAGGTGATGTTCAACGAGGACATGGCGGCCGTGCTTTGCCGCGCGGTCAATGACTGGGTTGCGAAGGAATGGCTTGATCACGATCCGCGACTGCGCGCCTCCATCATGGTGCCGACGCAGAGCCCGCAACAGGCCGCCGACGAGATTGCCCGCCGTGCCGCCGACCCGCGCTTCGTGCAGGTGCTGATGTTGGCCAACACCGAGATGCCAGCCGGGCGCCGCTATTTCTGGCCGATCTACGAGGCGGCGCAGCGCTTCGGGCTTCCGGTCGGCCTTCACGCCGGATCGAGCTATCGGTTTGCGCCATCCAATGCCGGTTGGCCGTCCTATTTCATCGAGGAATATGCCTCCAACGCGCCGGCCTTCAAACAGGAACTGCTGAGCCTGATTACGGAAGGCGTGTTTCAGAAATTCCCCGACCTCAAAGTGGTGCTGATCGAAGCGGGCTTCGCCTGGCTTCCCGGCTACTGCTGGCGCATCGATAAGATCTGGCGCGGCGTGCGGCGCGAGGTGCCGTGGGTGAAGGACGCACCGTCGGAGATCATTCGCCGGCACGTGCGCTTCACCCTACAGCCCGCCGATGCGCCGCCCGACCCCAAACAGATGGAGCGCGTCATCGACCAGATCGGCTGCGACGATCTGATCCTGTTCTCCACCGACTACCCGCACTGGCAGTTCGACGGAGCTAACCCGTTCCCGGGCGGCTTTCCCGAACACCTGAAGCAGAAAGTCATGATCGACAACCCGCTGGCGACCTATGCGCGCCTGAATGAACCGGCACGCAGCAAGCAAGAGGAGATGGTGTGATGAACGTCCACACCCGCGCTGCCGATCTCACCGAAGCGCGATCTGCCGCGAAGGCCGGCATCATTGATTGCGACATCCATCCCTCGCTCAAATCGAAGGCTGACCTCAAGCCGTTCCTGAGCGAGCGCTGGTGGAAGCACTACGACACCTACGGCAGCCTGGTGCGCCAGCCGCTCTCGACCTACCTGCCCTACCCGCGCATGCAGCCCGATACGGCGCGCCGCGACGCGTGGCCCCCGGGCGGCGGTCCGCCTGCGTCCGATCTCACGTTCATGCGCGAGCAACACCTCGACGCCAACAACATCATTCATGGCATCCTGCACCCGCTGCGCATCGGCGGCTATGATCAGCGCAATCTCGATTTTGGCGCAGCGCTCTGCGGCGCAATCAACGATTGGCAGCTGCATGCCTGGGCGGAGCCCGAGCCGCGACTGAAGGCCTCGATCTATATCCCGCAGGATTTTCCCGAGGCCGCCGCCGCCGAGATCGAGCGGCGCGCGAGCGATCCGCATTTTGTGCAGATCACCACCGCCTCGTTCGCATCAGAGCCGCTCGGTCATCGCCGCTATTGGCCGGTGTTCGCCGCCGCGCAGGCGGCCGACATCGCCATCGGCATGCACATTGGCGGCTACTCCGGCCAGGCCATCACGGCCGGCGGCTGGCCGTCGTTCTACTACGAACACCATTACGCCAACTCGCCGGCCATCGAAGCGGTGGTGACGAGCCTTGTCATGGAAGGCGTGTTCGAGCGCTTCCCGCGCTTGCGCATCGTTCTGGTGGAGGCGGGATTCGTCTGGGTTCCGTCGTTGTGCTGGCGGCTCGATCGCCTATGGGAACGCATGCGCGACGAGGTCCCGCATCTCACGCGCCCGCCGTCCGAATATATCCGGCAGAACATCTGGTACACGACCCAGCCGATCGAGGAGCCGGCCAATCCGGACCACCTCAAGGAAACCATCGACTGGATCGGCTGGGACCGCTTGCTGTTCTCGACCGATTATCCGCACTGGGACTATGACGACCCGAACTACGCGTTCAAGTTCAAGATGAGCGCGGAGCAACGCGAGGGGTTGTTCCGCGGGAATGCAGCACACGTCTTTCGATTGGCGCAGGAGTAGTTGACGTCGGCGCGGCAGCATAGATCGTGGATGACGTGCCATCTCATGCCCGCCACCAGCTCAATGTTCTGAGCGCTACCCGGCTATCGCAGCTGCTGGGTCGCGGCGAGGCCACATCTGTTGCGATCGTAGAGAGTTGCCTCGCTCGCATCGAGGCTCGCGACGCGACCCTGCGCGCCTGGGCTCATATCGACCGCGATCTCGCCTTGGCACAAGCCCGTGCGCGCGACCCGGAACCGCGTCGCAGCCCGCTGCACGGTGTGCCGATCGGCATCAAGGATATCTTTGACACCTACGACATGCCGACCAGCCACGGCTCAAAGGCTTTCAGCGGCCATCGACCGACCGCCGATTCTGGCATCGTCGCCCTCATGCGGCGCGCCGGTCTGGTTATCCTGGGCAAATGCGCGACGACCGAATTCGCGACGCCAATTCCGATCGGGGTCGGCAACCCGCACGATCTCGGCCGAAGCCCAGGCGTGTCCTCGAGCGGGTCGGCCGCGTCCGTCGCGGATGACATGGCGCCGCTATCGCTTGGCTCGCAGACAGGCGGTTCCACCATCCTGCCGGCCTCGTTCTGTGGCGTTGTCGGATTCAAGGCGAGCCTGACGGGGCTCGACCGGGGCGGCATGCGTCACCTGCGGCCTACGCTCGACAGCATGGGCCTGTTCGCACGCGAAGTTGCCGACATCGCCTTGCTCAACAGCATCTTGAGTGGCCGCAACGCAGTCGAGCCGCCCAACGATGTCGCGCAATTGCGCATCGGCGTGTGCCACACCGTGAACTGGTCGCATGCCGAGCCCGAAACCATCGTGGCCCTCGACTCGGCGGCCGAGGCGCTGCGCGGCGCCGGCGCCCGCGTCACGGATGCCGAGATGCCGCCGGTCTTCGACGACATCGAGCAATCGTTCCAGGTCATCGCCACCGCGGAGGGCGCCCGCACCATGGCAAGCGATGTCGCGGCGCATGGTGCGACCATGAACCATTGGCTGCAGGAGATGCGGCGAACGGGGTCGACAATTGATGCTGGGCGCTATGAGAAAGCGCAGCTGCACGCAATCGAATGCCAGCGCGCGCTCGGCGAAATCTTCGCGCGCTGCGACGTGATCATCACGCCGAGTGCCTGCGGCGAGGCAACGCGTGACCTCAAGGGCGTTTCCGACTCCGCCTTCAATCGGATCTGGACGTTGATGCACGGGCCATGCATCAGCATTCCTGCTTTCAAAGGGCCGCATGGCATGCCCGTTGGCATCCAGGTCGTCGGACCTGTCGGGAGCGATGCGCGCACAATCGCTTTGGCGCAATGCATCAGCGGCGTCTTAGCTTGATCAGGCGGCACCTTTCTGCAAAATCGGCGCCCGACACTTCATCAGCGGTTGGATTTTCGTGCCGAAATTCTCAATGCCTTCCATGAAATCATCGAAGATCAGCATGGCGCCGGTCGTCCCCGGCACATCGTTGACCTCATCGAGCATGCGCGCGACCGACGCATAGGACCCGACCAGGGTCGCAAAATTGAGGTTGACGGCGCCCTCGGGCACAGGTGCTGCCGGCTTGCTGACCGCCTCCTCGTTCACCAGCAAACGGACGCTCGAGTCGGACGACGCCGTATCGGCGCTCGCCGAGCCGAACAGGTTTCCGATCGCCACGCGGTCGACGGTCTCGTTGTAGTGGCGCCACTTCGCGAACGCGGCCTCATCGGTTTCATCGGCGATCACCATCATGACCAGCAGCGCACCGATCTTACGACCGGTTCGCTTGCTCGCGCCCAACAGCCGCTCGGTGGTTTCGCGGTGGGAGGCAGGCTGATTTACGCCCTTGCCGACGATGAACATGTAGTCGCCATACTCGGCACAGAACGCGATGCCACGATCGCTCTGGCCGGCGCAGACCAGCTCGATGGGGCCGGTAGGCCGCGGACCCAGGACGCAATCGTCAAGCTTGAAGAACTCGCCTGAAAAATCGGATCGTCCCTTCTGCCAGAGTTCCTGCATGACGGTCACGTACTCAGTCGTATACTCGTAGCGCCGCTTATAGTGCGCCTCCCCCGGCCACAGGCCCATCTGGGTATATTCGGGCGCCGACCAGCCGGACACGATGTTCAAGCCAAACCGGCCGTTGGCGATTGAATCGAGCGTCGCTGTCATTCTGGCGGTGATGGCCGGATGAATGGTCAGCGTTGCGATCGATGCAAACAGGCGGATCTTGCTCGTGAGCGCGGCCACCCCTGCCATCATGGTGATCGGCTCAGCGCTGCGGTCCCAGAATTCGCTCGGCCCGCCGAAGCCTTTATATTTCACCGGCGCCAGCGCAAATTCGAAATTGTAGAATTCGGCGCGTTGGATCAAGTGGCGGATGAAGTCGAAGGACGGTTCGCATGGCGTGCGCTCGGTCGTGATGAGCCAGCCGCCACTACAGGTTGGAGCGAACAAACCGATCTGCATGGTCGCATCTCAGCTTTCAACTGTCCTCAACAGGTGGTGCGCGCGGATGGTTTCCAGCCGCCGCCGCATCAGCGTCGTTGCACGTTCGGTGTCTTTCGCCGCAATGCTTTCAACAAGCTGCTTATGAGACGCGATCACGCGTTTGGCAACGGAATCTGACTCACGCCGCGCATAGATCGGCTCCAGCACGGAGCGCAGCGCTTTGAACTGGGCGGTCAGAGCGCGATTGTGCGCGGCGTCGATGAGCGCTTCGTGAAACCGCATGGACGCTTCGGTGAAACGCGAGTCGCCGGGTGGTCTCGCACTCAATGCTTGAAGCTCATCGATAATCGAGCGCAACTTCGCCAGATCGGCGGCGGTCGCGCGCTTCGACGCTAGCTCGGCGGCCATGACTTCGACAGCGATCTGAGCATCAAGCATTTCTTCGATGCTGATGCCAACAAGTTTCAACTGAACCGCAAGGGCTCTGGCGAATCGATTGGGATCGCCCGTCGCGATACGCGCGCCGCCGTGCGCTCCCATCTTAATGTCAATCACGCCAAGCGCCTGCAGGGTGCGGAAGGCGTCGCGTACGGGATTTCGACTTACCCCGAGCTTCTGTGCCAGCTGGATCTCGGAACCAAGAAAATCGCCCGGTTTCAATTCGCCGCGAAACAATGCATTCCAGACCTGATCAACGATCCGGCCGGAGACCGATTCCGTTCGCACGCTCTCCCATCCGATCCAGGATGGTGATTGCCCCTTGAGCTTTGCGGCCTTGGTTCTGGTCCTCGAGTCCATCCTGTCTCCGGCAACTATTGCGGCTCTATCTTGGCTTTGCGAACGTATTCGCCCCAGTTGTTTATCTCCCGACGCAAATACGCGGTCGTCTCCTCCGGCGTGCTGATAAACACCTCAGCACCTTGGGTCGCAAACAGCTTCGCCGTCTCAGGCATGCGAAGGATCTGATCGAACCAGCCCCGCAGCTTGTCTTTGACCGGTTGA
>Ga0306920_100016203_pt1 | contig 10251 bp, 10 predicted proteins | sample flu12Cox44000170_FD_204666 | JGI IMG/M metagenome (GOLD analysis project Ga0306920, IMG submission 204666) | Lab enrichment of tropical soil microbial communities from Luquillo Experimental Forest, Puerto Rico - flux4day.12C.oxic.44.000.170 (v2)... | ecosystem: Environmental > Terrestrial >...
GGAGATGCCGGAGTCCTCGGTGAGCAGCGCCAGGAGACCAGCGTCCTGGACGGCGGTCGTCGCGAGGATGGCCGCGACGCCGTCCAGGCGCTTGAGTTGCCCGGCCCGGTGACTGTCGCTTCCGGGCGCCGCCCGGACGCGGGCACGTTCGTCCCGCAGCAGCAGCGCGGCGGCCTGGAATTTCGCGCGCACGGCAGGCGTCACTCGGCCGCTCCGGGCAGCCGCCTCGACCTCACGGACGGTTCGGGCGAGCTCCGGGACGACATCGCCGCGCTGGTGGACGCGTCGCTGCTTCCGCGGGGCGGTACGGCGAGCGCCCGCCTGGCGCTGGCCTGGTGGAGCCACAGACTTCTCCTCTGGAATGCCGGGACACGGTGGTCACGGCAACATGCCGCACAGTCCCGCCGCCGGGGCGGGAAATCCCCGAGCAGCGGGCCCGATGCTTTCAACCCCGAGCCGACTTGCGGATCTCCGGCGATCGACGCAGGCTGGCCCGGGCAGGCCGTTCACACGAACCCTGGCCGCGGGTGCGTGGCCGGTGAGCACAACACGGGCAAAGTTGCCGCCGCACGACTGGCTCGGTTCTCGGCTACTACTCAAGTTAACACGCGCGAGAGCGCATAATTCCCGGCCGCTCCGCGGGCGAACGCCGTCGATTCGCGCGGACAGGGCCGAGCGCCGGGCCGATGCGCGCCGCGCCCCGGCTGGCCGCGGTGCTGTCGCGGCCCGGCGCTTCGTGGCGCTACGGCCCCGGCTGGCCGCCTGGCTCGCGCGGGCCGCGCGGGGAGGAAAGCCCGGATAGAGTCATCGGCCATGGGCAAGCTTCCGATGCGCGCGCGCCTGGCCACCACGCTGGGCGGCGCCGCCGGCACCATGTCACGGCTGGCCGGCCGCGGCGACGGGTCGGTGATCGGTGGCGTCATCGGGCTGCGCCTGGAGCCCGACCTGCTTGCCCTGCTGTCCGTCGGGCGCCAGATTGTGCTGGTCACGGGGACGAACGGGAAAACCACCACGACCCGGCTGATCACCGCGGCCCTTGGCGCCCTCGGGCAGGACGTCGCCTCGAACGCGTTCGGCGCGAACATGGAGGCCGGGCTCGCCGCGGCCCTCGGCAAGGCGCCGGACGCGCCGCTGGCCGTCCTGGAGGTGGACGAGAGGTACCTGCCCGCGATCATCAAGGCGACGAAGCCGCGCGTGGTGACCCTGCTGAACCTGAGCCGCGACCAGATGGACCGGGCGGCGGAGATCTGGCTCGTGGCACGGCGCTGGCGCGAGGCGCTGGCGGCCGCGCCGGGCTGCTGGGTGGTCGCCAACGCCGACGACCCGCTGATCGCCTGGGCCGCCTCCGGGGCCGGGCAGGTCATCTGGGTGGCCGCGGGCCAGCGCTGGCACGAGGACTCCTGGTGCTGCGCGGAGTGCGGGTCCCACCTGCTGCGGGATGAGCTGGGCTGGCGCTGCGGGGAGTGCGGGTTCCGGCGGCCGGCCACCCGGTGGGTGCTGGACGGGGACCGCGTCATCGACTCGGCCGGCCGGTTCAGCGACCTGTCCCTGTCCCTGCCCGGCCGGGCCAACAGGTCCAACGCCGTCATCGCGCTCGCGGTGGCCGAGGTGTTCGGCGTGGAGACCGCGCAGGCCCTGCCCCGGCTGCGGGACGTGGTCTCAGTGGCGGGCCGGTACACGCGCCTGACCCGCCGGGGGCGGGAGGTGCGGCTGCTGCTCGCCAAGAACCCGGCCGGCTGGCTGGAGGCCTTCGACGTGCTGGAGCCCCCGCCGACACCGGTGCTGCTCGCGGTCAACGCCCAGGGGCCGGACGGCAAGGACACCTCATGGCTGTGGGATGTGGACTACCGGGTGCTCCGCGGCCGCCAGGTGTTCGTCTCCGGCGAGCGCAGGCTCGACCTGGCCGTCCGGCTGGAAGCGGACCTGGTCCCCTTCGACCTGGTCGACGGGGTGGACGAGGCGGTGAGCCAGGTCGAGGGGACCACCCTGGACGTGATCGCCAACTACACGGCGTTTCAGCAGATCCGGGTCGCACTAGGGCGGGCGGAATAGGGCGGAGGCATGGTGACGGCCGAACTTCCCCGGCGCCGCGGCGCGCACGCGCGCGGGGCGAGCACCCTGCGGCTGGTCTGGGTGTACCCGGACCTGCTCAGTACCTACGGGGACCGGGGCAACCTGCTCATCCTGCAGCGCCGCGCCCGGCTGCGCGGCATCGAGGTGGAACAGATCCTCGTCCACGCCGACCAGGCGGTGCCCCGGCAGGGTGATATCTACCTGCTCGGCGGCGGCGAGGACCTGCCGCAGATCCTGGCCGCGCGGCGGCTGCGCGGCGACGGCGGCCTGCAGGCGGCGGCCGAGCGCGGCGCGGTGATCTTCGCGGTCTGCGCCGGCTACCAGCTGCTCGGCACCGAGTTCGGGGGCGAGGAAGGCCAGCCGGTCGCGGGCTTGGGGATTCTCGACATCCGCAGCGGCCGGGGAGCGCGCCGCGGCGTGGGGGAGATCCTGGCCGAGGTGGACCCCGAGCTCCAGCTCCCCCGGCTGACCGGGTTCGAGAACCACCAGGGCGTCACCAGGCGCGGCCCCGGCGTGGCGCCGCTGGCCACGGTGCTCACCGGAGTGGGCAACGGCGACGGCACCGAGGGCGTATGGGCGCGGCGGGTGGTCGGCACCTACCTGCACGGCCCGGTACTGGTCCGCAACCCCGGCCTGGCCGATCTGCTGCTCGGCTGGGTGGCCGGGCGGCTCCCCCCGCTCGCGGACCGCGAGGAGCGGTGGACCCAGGAGCTAAGAGAGCAGCGCCTGGCGGCCGTCACCGCCACCACCGCGTAAGCCACGCACCCGGGTTGTCCCGGCGGTTCAGTAGACGAGCGCCTGGGCATGGTCTCCCGTCACCTCGGCGACGAACGTCGCCGCGCCGGCGATCCGCACGCCGTCGATCAGGTCCGCCTCGGTGATACCGCGCCGGGCGGCGCACTGGGTGCACAGCGTCACGGTGCCGCCGGCCAGCACGCCGGCCAGCAGGTCGCCGAACGGGGGCGAGTGGTCGAGCACCACCTCGGCCGCCCGGCCGGGCAGCGCGAACCAGGCGGCCTCACCGGTGAGCCACAGGGAGACGGCCACCCCGCTAGCCAGCGCGGTGGCGGCCACGTTCAGCGCCTGGCCGCTGCGCTCCGGGTCGTCCTTGCCTGCGGTGACCTTGATAACCAGTGTGCGTGCGGGCATGGGCGAACCTTAACCGGTGCCGACCGCGCCGGGAAATGTGCCGGGTGCCGGGGCGGCATCCGGGCCGGGCGGCCGGCCGCTGCGTACACTGCGGTGCATGGAAGGCATGGTCGGCGGCGGGCTGCTCGCGGCGGCCTTCGTGGCGGCCGCCGCGGCCGCGCTCCTCGTGCTGGTGCGCCTGTACCGGATCAGCCGCCCGGGTCGCCCGAAGACGGGCCCCGGTGCCTGACGCCGGGGGATACCTGCCGGAGGCCGGGGAGCCGCACGCCGACCTGGCGCCGCTGCGTTTCCTGCTCGGCCGCTGGGAGGGCGCGGGCGTGGGCGGCTACCCGACGATCGAAAGCTTCCAGTTCGGCCAGGAGATCTCCTTCAGCCACAACGGCAAGCCCTACCTCAGTTACCGCAGCCGGACCTGGCTGCTGGACGCCGACGGCGTGCCCGGCCGGCCGCTGGCGATGGAGACCGGTTTCTGGCGGCCGCGGCCGGAGGGCAGGCTTGAGGTGGTGCTCGCGCATCCAACCGGCATCGTCGAGATCTACCTGGGCGAGGTGGCCGGCACCAAGATCGAGATGGCCACGGACCTGGTGGCGGTGACCGAGTCAGCCAAGGAGGTGCGCGCCGGGCGCCGGCTCTACGGCCTGGTGGGCGCGGATCTGGCCTACGCCTTCGACATGGCGGCGGTCGGCCAGCCGCTGCAGCCGCACCTGTCGGCGCAGCTCAAGCGGGTCAGCGCGGATCCCGCCTGACCGGTCCGCCGCGCCGGCCCCCAGAAGCGGCGCCTTGCGCCGGAAGGCGGCGCGCCCGGCCCGGAAAGGGAGAACCCCGGGCCGCTCCCGCGTCCAGCGCCCGCATGCCCGGGTTGCCCCGGCCAGGGCGTCAGAGGGCGCCCGTGGCGAAAGCATTCCGCGGGATGCGAGGCTGGGCCGCGGGGACCGGCTGGACTAGGCCGGTCAGCCCGGGGGCCCGGTGTCTGCCGTGGATTCGCCGGCCGCCGCCTTTGCGGCACGCGCACCAGCCTGGGCTGGTCCGCGACGGCCGAGGATCGCGCTGAGCGCCGGTGCCACAGTGGCACCTCCGCCAGCACGCCCGGCGGGACGGCGGCTAGCTGACAGCCACCTCGCGAGTCCTACTGCCATGCATGCTGTTGGACCACCTCCTTTCCCGCGTAGACCGGAGGTTATGTCAGGGCGGCCCCTGCCGGCAAGGGGGTTATCGCGCAGCGGCGCGGCGCCGGTGGTCCTGGGGCCGCCGCGCGGGGGCTACTCTCGGGCCATGACGCAGGCGTGGGACAAGGCGCTACGGGCCCGGGGGTACCGCGTCACGCCCCAGCGCCAGCTGGTCCTCGCGGCCGTCACCAAGCTGGAGCACGCCACGCCCGAGGAGATCTGGGCCGACGTCCAGCAGACCGCCAGCGGCGTGAACATCTCCACCATCTACCGTGCGCTGGAACTGCTGGAACAGCTCGGCCTGGTGACCCACACCCATCTTGGGCACGGCGCGCCCCGGTATCACCTGGCCGCCGAGGCCGAGCACGTGCATCTGGTCTGCGCCGAATGCGGCCGGATCACCGAGGTCGCGCCGGAGGCGGTCGCCCCGCTGGTGTCCGCCCTCGAGCGCAACCACGGTTTCCTTACCGACGTGGGCCACCTGACCGTGTTCGGCCGCTGCCAGTCGTGCCGCGCAGAGGCGGCCGCGGGCGGGCCCACCGCATAGCCTGGGACCATGGATAGCCCGCTGCTCGCCCGGACCGGCGCCGTCCCGGCGCAGGGGATCGACGCCGGTGTCGCCGCCCACTACGGGGACCCCTACGCGGAGCAGCGGGCGCTGGCCCGCGCGGCCGGCCTGGTGGACCGCTCGCACCGTGGGGTGGTGCGGATCACCGGCGAGGACCGGCTGTCCTGGCTGCACAGCCTGACCACCCAGGACCTGGCGCACCTGGAGCCGGGCAGTGCCGCGCAGGCGCTGCTGCTCAGCCCGCAGGGCCACATCGAGCACCATCTCACCCTGGTCGACGACGGGACCGCGGTCTGGGCGCACGTGGAGCCGGGCACCGCCGCGGAGCTGCTGGCGTTCCTCGAGTCGATGCGGTTCCTGCTCCGGGTGGAGCCGGCCGACGTGACCGGCGACTACGCCGTGCTGACCCTGATGGGGCCGGGGCGCCCCGGCACCCCGCCGGACGCGGCGGTGGCCGCGATGCCGGACTCGTTCGGCACCGACCTGGTGGTGCCGCGGGACCGGCTGGCTGAGGTCGCGGCCGCGGCCGAGCACGGCGGCGCCGCGGTAGCCGGGCTGGCGGCGTACGAGGCGCTGCGGATCGCGGCGCACCGGCCCCGGTTCGGGCTGGACACCGATCACAGGACGCTGCCGCACGAGGTGGGCTGGATCGAGACCGCCGTTCACCTGAACAAGGGCTGCTACCGCGGCCAGGAGACCGTGGCCCGGGTGCACAACCTCGGCCACCCGCCGCGCCGGCTGATCATGCTGCACCTGGACGGCAGCGAGGACCGGCTGCCGGAGCACGGCGCCCCGGTCACCCGCGACGACACCCCCGTGGGATTCGTCGGATCCGCGGCGCGGCACTTCGAGCTGGGCCCGGTCGGGCTGGCGCTGATCAAGAGGACGGTCCCGGTGGACGCCGCGCTGCGGGCCGGCGGCGTGCCCGCGGCGCAGGAAGTCGTGGTGCCGCCGGACGCGGGCGGGAACGTGACAATCACGCTCAAGCGGCGCGGCGCGCTGGCCCGCCCCGGGAGCTGACCGGGCCGCGCTGGCCCGCCCCGGGAACTGACCGGACCGCCTCGCGCGGGTAACGTAGGCGCGCAGCAGGCAGGGCCGCCGTCGGCGGCGGCCATCCAGAGCCCAGGGGAGTGCCCGTGCTGCGCCGCATTCTGCTGGCCGCCTCGGAGAGTGACCGGGTGCGGCGGCTTGTCACCTCGGCGCCGCTGGCGCGCGGCGTCGTGGCCCGCTACGTGGCCGGGACCGAGGCCGCCGAGGCCGTCGCCGTGGCCGCGCGGCTGCGTGCCGAGGGCATGCTGATCACCCTGGATCACCTGGGCGAGGACACCCGCGACGCGCGGCAGGCGGACGCGGCCACCGGCGAGTACACCGCCCTGCTGGCCAGCCTGGCCGCGGCCGGGCTCACCGCGGGCGCGGCCGCGGAGGTCTCCGTCAAGCCGACCGCGGTCGGCCTCGGCCTGCCCGACCACGGCGAGAAGACGGCCACCGAGAACATCTCCCGCATCTGCGCGGCGGCCCGCGAGGCGGGGACCACCGTGACGGTGGACATGGAGGACCACCAATACGTGGACGCCACGTTGCGCACCGTGCGCGCGCTCCGCGGTGAGTTCCCCGACCTCGGCTGCGTGATCCAGTCCCAATTGCGGCGCAGCGCCGCCGACTGCACCGCGCTGGCCGACCGCGGTTCCCGGGTCAGGCTCTGCAAGGGCGCCTACAACGCCCCGCAGGAGGTGGCCTTCACCAGCCGCGCCGAGGTGGACCGGTCCTACGCGCGGTGCCTGCGCGCGCTGATGCGCGGCGACGGGTACCCCATGCTGGCCACCCATGACCCGCGGCTGATCGAGATCGCGGCGGCGCAGGCCCGGCTGACCGGCCGCGGCCCGGAGGATTTCGAGTACCAGATGCTCTACGGCATCCGGCCCGCCGAGCAGCAGCGGCTGACCGGCGCCGGCGCCAGGATGCGGGTGTACCTGCCCTACGGCAGCGACTGGTACGGCTACCTGGTCCGCCGGCTCGCCGAGCGCCCCGCCAACCTGGCCTTCTTCGCCCGCTCCCTGGCCACCCGCTCCTGACCCCCGCCCCGCCGGGGCACCGGCGCGTCCCGGCCCGGGCGGTAGGGTCGAAGCGTGATCGCGATACTTGGCGCGGGCAAGATGGGCGAGGCGCTGATCTCCGGGCTGCTGCGGGCCGGCCGCAGCCCCTCAGATGTCGTCGTGGTGGTCCGCCGGCCCGCCCGCGCCGAGGAGTTGCGCACGTCCTACGGCGTGGCGACGCTGTCCGCCGCTGACGCCGTCAAGACCGCCGAGACGCTGGTCATCACCGTCAAGCCGCAGGACATGGCCGCGCTGCTGGACGAGATCGCCCCGCACGTGCCCGCCGACCGGCTGGTCATCTCGGTCGCCGCGGGCATCCCCACCGGCCTGATCGAGCGGCGGCTCGGCGCCGAGGTGCCGGTGGTCCGGGTCATGTCGAACACGCCGGTCCACGTGGACGCGGCGATGAGCGTCATCTCGGCCGGCCGCTACGCCGCCGAGGAGCACCTCCGCCGGGCCGAGGAACTGCTGCGGCCGGTCGGGAAGGTGCTGCGGATACCCGAATCCCAGCAGGACGCGGCGACCGCGCTGTCCGGCAGCGGCCCTGCCTACGTGTATTTCCTCGTCGAAGCGATGGTGGACGCGGGAATTCTGCTCGGCATCCCCAGGTCCACCGCGCTGGAGATGGTAAAGCAGGCCGTCTACGGAGCGGCCCGCATGCTGGTGGACAAGGGCGAGCATCCGGTGATCCTGCGTGAGGACGTCACCTCGCCCGGCGGGACAACGATCTCCGCGATCCGGGAACTCGAGCGGCACGGCGTCCGCGCGGCCTTTCTCGCCGCGATCGAGGCCGCCCGGGACCGGGGTGCCGAACTCGGCGGCGGCTGACCGCAGCGCCCTCCCGGCCGGGTTCCGGCCCGCAGGCGTGGGTCCTGGGTGACAGTAGGAACCCCGATTGGAGGGTTGCCCTTTTTCATGCAGGACTTACGCTGGAGACGGAGGTGACTGATGCGCCGTTTACGGCCAGGCGTAGCCAGCACTGTGTGGAAGAGGGCCACAGATGTCTGCTAATGAGACTCCCCTGAGTGACGTAAGGTTCCTGACCGTGGCGGAAGTTGCCTCGATCATGCGCGTGTCCAAGATGACGGTCTACCGGCTGGTTCACTCCGGGGAACTGGAGGCGATACGGGTCGGGCGCTCCTTCCGCGTCCCCGAGCAAGCGGTGAATCAGTACCTCAGGGATTCTTTCGTCGCGGCGAGCTAGCTCGCGTCGCCGAGCGTGCCTCCTCCGCCGCTGCCGCTACCTCCGGCTGAGGACGCCCGCCCGGGACGGTAATCTATGCCGTTGGCGTGTAAAAGCGTTGGCGTGTGCCCCAACCGGCGGGTGTCGGGCGTGCGCAGGCATGCCCGCTGGTCCGGAGAACGTCGAGAGGGTGGTGTTGTGGGCTCCGTCATCAAGAAGCGCCGCAAGAGAATGGCCAAGAAGAAGCACCGCAAGCTGCTGAGGAAGACGCGCGTACAGCGGCGGAACAAGAAGTGACCCGTCCGGCGCCTTCGGACAGCCGCCCCTCGGGGCGATCGGCTGCGGGCGCCGGGCCAGGTGCGGGCCGGGGTTTCCTGCGTGGACGACGCGGCAGGCGGCCCAGGAACACAAGGGAACAGGGGGAACGGTGCGCCATTTGACGGCCGTGGCCAGCATCCTCCAGGCCGCCGCCGCGGACGGGCCCGGCCATGGCCGGCCCGGCCGGCGCACACGCCCCTGGCTGGCCAACGACCACGTGGTGAGCGGCGATCAGGTGGCTGCCGTCCCCCTCGCCAGCCGGATGGCGGGCGCCGGGCCGACCGACCCGCCGCGTGCCACGGCCGGGGCACGGGGCCTGCGGCACCTGGCCGGCTCGGTGCTGCGCCTCGCCGAGGCCCAGCTGGCCGACGAGGGGCCGGTCGACGAATTCGGGTTCGACCCGGCCTTCAACTCCCGCTACCTGCTGCCGATCGCGCGGTTTTTCTACCGGCGCTGGTTCCGCGTGCAGATCCGCGGACTGCAGCACGTGCCGGCCGACGGCGCCGCGCTGGTGGTCGCCAACCACTCCGGAACGCTGCCGATGGACGCGGTCATGCTCCAGGCCGGGCTGTACGACGAGCATCCCGCGCAGCGGAACCTGCGGCTGCTGAGCGCGGACCTGGTGTACGAGGTCCCGCTGCTGGCCACGCTGGCCCGCAAGAGCGGGCATATCCGGGCCGCCCCGGCGAACGCGGACGCGCTGCTGCGGGCCGGTGAGCTGGTCGGCGTCTTCCCCGAGGGCTTCAAGGGCATCGGCAAGCCGTTCGCGGACCGATACCAGCTGCGGCGGTTCGGCCGCGGCGGGTTCGCCGCCACGGCGATCAGGGACGGGGTCCCGCTGATCCCCTGCGCGATCGTCGGCGCCGAGGAGATCTACCCGATGATCGGCAACGCCAGGCAGCTCGCTGGCCTGCTGCGGCTGCCGTACTTCCCGATCACGCCGCTGTTCCCGTGGCTGGGCCCGGTCGGGATGGTGCCGCTGCCGTCCCGGTGGATCATCGAGTTCTGCCCGCCGGTGCCGACCAACGGTTACCAGCCCGGCGACGAGTTGGATCCGGCCGCGGTCGCCGACCTGAGCGGCCGGGTGCGCGGCACGATCCAGCGGAAACTGGACGACCTCCTGGACGAGCGCGGCCCGGCCTTCAGGGTCAGCCTGGACCCGGGACAACCCTGATTCACTTCCGGCTTCCGCCCGTGCCCGGCCCGGCGGACCTGCCCGGCCCTGGTGGCGTTTAGAGCCGGTAACGCCTGCGCCGCAGGGCGATGCCGGCCGCGATGCCGCCGGCGATCGCGCCCGCCCCGGCAGCCGCGGGCAGCGCGATCAGCGTCGCCCGCCGCCCGGACCGGAAGTCGTGGACCGGCCAGCCCTCTGCGCGCGCCCGCGAGCGCAGCTCCGAGTCGGGGTTGACGGCCGCCGGATGGCCGACGAGCCGGAGCATGGGCATGTCGTTGTACGAGTCGCTGTAGGCGGCGCAGCGGGACAGGTCCAGGCCTTCCCGCGCGGCGAGCGCCTGGATCGCCGCCGCCTTCGCCGGGCCGTGCAGCAGCCCGCCGACCAGCCGGCCGGTGTACTCGCCGTCCACCGACTCGGCGACCGTGCCCAGGGCCCCGGTGAAGCCGAGCCGCCGGGCGATGATGCTGGCCAGCTCCACGGGGGTCGCAGTGACCAGCCAGACCCGCTGGCCCGCCTCCAGGTGGCGC
>Ga0306920_100016204_pt1 | contig 10251 bp, 10 predicted proteins | sample flu12Cox44000170_FD_204666 | JGI IMG/M metagenome (GOLD analysis project Ga0306920, IMG submission 204666) | Lab enrichment of tropical soil microbial communities from Luquillo Experimental Forest, Puerto Rico - flux4day.12C.oxic.44.000.170 (v2)... | ecosystem: Environmental > Terrestrial >...
TGCTCGCGGCAAGCCTGCCGATGGCAGTCCGCTTCTTCGCGGAGGGCACTAGTGCCGATAGCACCCTCGGGGCGATGATCGTCGTCTGTGCAATAGCGCTTTCGCTGGCCGGAGCGCACCTCAACCGGTTCTTCACCGAGGCAATGCGGCTGCGCTTCGAACTCAACGACGCCAATCTGCGTTTGCAGGCTGAAATGGCCGAACACCGAGCCACCGAGGCGGCTTTGCGCCAGGCACAAAAGCTCGAGGCAGTGGGTCACTTGACCGGCGGCATTGCCCATGACTTCAACAACCTGCTCACGGTAGTGATTGGGAACCTGGTACTGGCCAGCGGCCGGGCGAGTGATAATTCCAAGATATTGCCGCTGCTCCAGAGCGCGTTGCGAGCCGCCGAGCGCGGTGTTGCGCTAATCCAGCGGCTGCTCGCCTTTGCCCGCAAACAGCATCTCGATCCACGATCGGTTGACCTCGCGGCTTTGATTGCCGGCATCGAAGAACTACTGCAGCGGACGGTCGGGCCGGCGATCCGCCTTGAGATTACGACAGATGCCGACCTAGCGCCGGCGCATGTAGATGCCAATCAAGTCGAGCTGGCTATCTTGAACCTGGGAATCAACGCGCGCGATGCGATGCCCACCGGAGGTACCTTACGGATCTCGCTGCATAACCGACGGGCCGACACCGATTCACCTAGCGAGCTGCCCCCCGGAGACTACGTCCTCGTATCGATTAGCGACACAGGAACCGGGATGGACGAAACAACACTCGCGCATGCATTCGATCCATTCTTCACCACCAAAGAGATAGGCAGCGGCTCCGGTTTGGGATTGCCGATGGTGCAAGGCTTCGCTGGCCAATCGGGCGGCGCCGTGAGGATGCAGAGCAAATTAGGCAAGGGCACAACAGTCGAACTATGGTTGCCACGTGCTGTGGAGCCGCCGCTCAAGAGTTCCGACGCCAACCAATCCGGATTGTCGGTACCCCAGAGCACGGCCACTGTCTTGCTCTGTGACGACGATCACGACGTGCGGCGCTTTCTCTGTGAACTTCTAAAATCAGACGGCTACATAGTGCATGAGGCGAGCAGTCCCGAGGGGGCACTTCGCATCTTGGAGGACGGGGCCACGGTGGACCTGATGATTGTCGATTATGCCCTGCCGGGGATCAATGGCCTGGAAATTATCCGCCAAGCGTCGCACCGTCAGCCGAGCTTAAGAACCCTGTTGATCACGGGCGATGCCGGTGCCGTAAATGACGGCGCGGGAGGTGCTCCGCTGCTACGCAAGCCCTTCAGACCGGTCGAATTCTCACAAGCGGTGTCGGCAATCTTGGCCGCCGAGAAGGCGTTTGTGTCGGACCGGCGTATCGGCTGATGCGGGCAGGCCACTCTGCCGATCGTCAAGAAGCAAACTGCTCTTTGAGTACCCGCTCTTCGAGGTTGAACTCGCGGTCGAACAGCAAGGTTATCGCGATATGACGATTCTCGTGGATATCAACGGTGACGACATCGCGCGCTTCGGTGAAATCGGCGACGGCGCTGACCGGGCGCTTGTCTGTCTCCAGCGCGTCGATCGTGACCTTTGCCTGGTGAGGCAACAGCGCCCCGCGCCAGCGACGCGGGCGGAAGGCGCTGATCGGGGTCAAGGCGAGGACACCCGCCCCGAGCGGGATAATCGGGCCATGCGCTGAGAGATTGTAGGCGGTGCTGCCGACTGGTGTCGCGACCAGGATGCCATCCGCCATCAGCTCATCGATCCGCACGACCCCGTCGACGCTGACCTGAAACTTTGCCGCCTGCCGGCTCTCGCGTAGCAGTGAGACCTCGTTAAAGGCGAGCGCGCGGCACTTAGTGCCCTGCTCGCAGACCGCGTTCATCTCAAGCGGGTGGAGCACGACTGGCTGCGCGGCGGCGAGGCGTTCCACGAGCCCGTCCGGCCGATAGGGGTTCATCAGGAAACCGACGCTGCCGCGATGCATGCCGAAGATCCGCACGCCCTTGGACAGGAAACGGTGCAAGCTCTCCAGCATGAAGCCGTCGCCGCCCAGCGGGATGATGATTTCGGCGCGCTCCGGAGGAACACAAGGATAGAGGTCGCGGAGTTCCTCGAGCGCCAGTTGCGCGGCCTCGGTCTCGGCGGCGACAACAGCGATCCGCGGCGGCGGATTGGTCACCCGCCGGTTACACTCATATGGCGGGAGATGGCCGGCCGGTTATGGCGACGGTCGATGATGAAGTCATGGCCGCGCGGCTTGCGGTCGATCGCTTCGCGGATCGCCGCTTCGAGCGCCTCATCTCCTTCAGATTGGCGCAACGGCGTGCGCAAATCCGCCGCATCCTCCTGGCCGAGGCACATATACAGCGTGCCGGTGCAGGTCATCCGGACGCGGTTGCAGCTCTCACAGAAATTGTGGGTCAACGGGGTGATGAAGCCGAGACGTCGGCCGGTCTCGCGTACCGTGACATAGCGCGCCGGTCCGCCGGTGCGATAGTCGCTCTCGTCGAGCGTCCAGCGCCGTTGCAGCCGCGCGCGTATTAACGACAGCGGCAGATACTGATCGAGCCGGTTCTCGCCGCCGATATCACCCATCGGCATGACCTCGATCACCACAAGGTCGAGACCCTCCTCGCCGGTCCAGGCGACGAGGTCGTCGAGTTCATCCTCGTTGACCCCGCGCAGCGCCACGGTGTTGATTTTTACCGCCAGGCCGGCGGCCTTGGCCGCCGCGAGCCCACCGAGAACCGTCTCGAGGCGGCCGCGGCGGGTGATCGCCGTGAATTTCGCCGGGTCGAGCGTGTCGACCGAGACATTGACCCGCCGCACGCCGCATTCGTAGAGCTCGCCGGCATAACGAGCGAGCTGGCTCCCATTGGTCGTAAGCGTCAGCTCGTCGAGCGCGCCGCTGGTGAGGTGACGGCCGAGCATGCGAAAGAGGGCCATGATGTTGCGGCGGACCAGCGGTTCGCCGCCAGTCAAACGCAACTTCTTGACACCGAGCCGGATAAAGGCGCTGCACACTCGGTCGAGTTCTTCCAGGGTCAGCAGTTCGGCCTTGGGCAGGAAAGTCATCTCTTCCGCCATGCAATAGACACAGCGGAAGTCGCAGCGGTCGGTGACCGATACGCGCAGATAGGTGATGGTCCGTCCAAACGGGTCGATCATGGTCTTCTCGTTCGCGTCGCGACCTGCTGCCTTCAAGATAGTCGCACAATCGGGGAATGTCGCCCCCGAATGTCGTCGGTTCGAAACACCGCGGTTCCAGCCTTGCAGCCAGAGCCGGTGCGACCCATCATCGGGAGATGCAGGAATTTACCGTCCGTCCCCGCCCCGATGATCCGCGGCTGACCCGCACCGTCACCGGCATCGACCACGAGGGTCGACCGATCGAGACTGCGGTTGTTATGGAGCGGCCGCTGACGTTATTCCTCAACGGGCGCGAGATCGTCACGACGATGACGATCGGCGACCACCCGGACTACCTCGCGGTCGGCTATCTGCTCAACCAGAACATGCTGCGACCCGAGGACCGGATCGTCGGCATCGACTACGACGATGACCTCGAGACCGTCGTCGTCCGCACCGATCGCGAGACCGATTTCGAGGATAAGCTAAAGAAGAAGACGCTGACCTCGGGCTGCGCCCAAGGCACTGTGTTCGGCGATCTGATGGATAAGTTCGAAGAGGTTCGGCTCGACCCGCGAGCGGTGCTGCGGACCTCCTGGCTCTACGCCTTGACCCGCAAGATCAACACGGCACCGAGCCTTTATCTCGCCGCCGGGGCGATCCATGGCTGCGTGCTATGCGAGGAGGACCGGCCGCTCCTCTACATGGAGGATGTCGGCCGGCACAACGCGATCGACAAGATCGCCGGCTACATGCACATCAATCACATCCCGCCGGCCGGCAAGATCTTCTATACCACCGGCCGCCTCACCTCCGAGATGGTGATCAAGACCGTGCAGATGGGTATTCCTATCCTTATCTCGCGCTCCGGGTTCACCGCCTGGGGGGTTGATCTTGCGCGTCAGGCCGGGCTCACCCTAATCGGCCGCGCCAAAGGGAAGCGATTTGTCGCGCTCGCCGGTGGCGAACGGATCGTCTTCGACGGCGATGTTAAGACCGTCGAAGACGAGCACCCGAAGTTCGCCCGCAAGGCGAGCCTTGCCGAGGACGCAGCGTGAAGGTCGTCGGGCTCCTGCTCGCGGGCGGACAGTCGCGGCGCATGGGGGGTGGCGACAAAGCATTGCGCTTACTCGACGGAATTTCGTTGCTCGACAGGGTCATCGAGCGGCTGTGCCCGCAGGTTAACGCGCTCGTGCTCAACGCTAATGGCGATCCTTCCCGCTTCGCCCGCTTCAATCTGCCAGTAGCCTCCGACAGCGTACCAGGCTTCGCTGGCCCGCTTGCCGGCGTGCTCGCCGGTCTCGATTGGGCGGTCTCGCACCGTTCGGATTGCCCCTACGTCGTCAGCGTCGCCACCGACGCACCGTTCCTGCCCACCGATCTCGTAGCACGCCTTGCGCAGGGGCTCGACGAGACGGGCGCCGATCTCGCCTGCGCCGCTTCTGGCGGCCGTTCTCATCCGGTCTTCGGGCTGTGGCCGGTGCGGTTGCGTGACGATCTCCGACAAGCGGTGGTGGATCAGGCGATCCGTAAGGTCGATCTGTGGACTGCCCGCCACAGGCTGGCAACCGTGCCGTTCGACGATCAGCCGGTCGACCCGTTCTTCAACGCCAACCGGCCCGACGATCTTGAGACCGCCGCTGGGTTGTTGAAAGCTGCTGACGGCTGAGCCCTTCCGGCCTTCATCCGGCGCGCAGTCAGCAGGACGGCCTGTTGACGTTGGAAAAGCTATCAGCAGCGCGTGCGCCGCGAGTGGTGAATTGCAAATGAGCTGGCAAGACTTTGGCCCCTTTTCGATAGATTCGGCGTTGAGCGGGGTTACCAATCAGGAGATGGTGGCACCGCTGCGGCGGCCCGGCATGGTTTTCGACCCCCTCGATTTGCGCGTATTGGAGCTTCTGACAGCTCGCCTGTGTCACGAGCTGATCGGACCGATTGCGGCGATAAACAACGGGGTCGAGCTACTCGCAGACGAGCCTGTCCTTGTCAAAGACGAGGCCCAGGACTTCGTGCACCATGCCATTGCGCTTGTCGGCGACAGCGCGAGGCGAGCCGCCAGCCGACTCCAATTCTACCGCTTTGCCTATGGATATGGCCATGGCGGTTCGATGGGCGGCCCGCCGCCTAACGAGCTCGCGTGTCGCTTTTTCGAAACAACACAAATCGCCTGCGATTACGGCGAGAGCATCCGAGTTCTGCCGCTCGACTGGCAAAGGCTGGCGTGCAACCTACTCTTGACCGGAGCCGAAGCGCTTTCCCGTGGCGGCAACCTAGTCCTGACAGCCACGCCCGACGGCCTCGATCTCGAAGCAACCGGTGAATTTGCAGCGCTGTCACCCGAGACCGGCGCCGCCCTGTCGCTCGCGACGCCAGTCACTGCGCTCACCTCGCGCTCGGTCCAAGCCTATTTCACCGCCCTTCTTGCGGAATTGTTAGGCTGCCGGCTGGTACGAACGGAAGAATTCCGGCGGCTTCGGCTCACTACGGTTGCTCCCGCCGGCTAACTGGCTAACTAAGCTGCGGCCGAGCCGGGGCGCTCGCCGGCGTTCCCCGCGGCCGCCCCGGCCGTCAGCGTGACCGCCGCTTCGACCGGGTCACGCAGCACGTAGCCGCGTCCCCATACGGTCTCGATGTAATGTTTGCCGCCGGTCGCCTGGGCGAGCTTTTTGCGAAGCTTGCAGACGAAGACATCGATGATTTTGAGCTCGGGCTCATCCATCCCGCCATAGAGATGGTTGAGGAACATTTCCTTCGTCAGAGTAGTACCCTTGCGAAGGCTGAGCAGTTCGAGGATGCCGTATTCCTTACCGGTTAGGTGGACCGGTTGATCCTCGACCGAGACGACCCGGCTGTCCAAATTTACGAGCAGCTTGCCGGTCCGAATCGTCGATTCCGAGTGGCCTTTTGAGCGCCGCACGATCGCCTGGATTCGGGCGACCAGTTCCCGCCGATCGAAGGGCTTGGTCAGGAAGTCGTCGGCGCCGAAGCCTAGGCCCTTGATCTTGTGATCGAGCTCGGCAAGGCCGGAGAGGATCAAAATCGGCGTGCGCACGCGTGCCGCCCGCAGCCGCCGCAGCACTTCGTACCCGTCGATATCGGGAAGAATCAGATCGAGGAGAATGATATCGTAATCGTAGAGTTTGCCGATCTCTAGGCCGTCCTCGCCGAGATCGGTCGTATCGCATATAAAGTTTTCCTTGCCGAGCATCATCTTGATGCCGGCCGCCGTTGTTGCATCATCCTCGACAAGAAGCACGCGCATATGAACCTCCGGGTTCGGCCGGTAACACGTACCGGGGGGGCCTTGGTTAACCAGGATTACCGACGGCGGTTAACAACTGCTTATCGGAGAGCTGAAGGCATCATGATCCCGTTCTCCAGCAAACCATGTTTGACGCCTTGCGGCTTCCGTGACCGAGAAATAGTTAATCAACGGCGCGAAGGCGGCTATATCGAGTATTCGTAAGGCTCTTCGCAGGATTTTAGGGCGGTAGATCTCCACCTCGTCCCCATAGTTTGGTTTCCTTGATCGTTCTGCGGGAATGCGCGAGACTCGTGAACACGAAGCCTCTGACAGACTCCCGTTTCGTTCCACGAGCGTAAGATCGAATAGTCCGCCCCACCATTATTGAGCGTCGAGCACTCCAAGGTGAGAGTGTTGGAGCCACAGGACCTCCTTCTCTCGCGGTTTGCTTGATCCGAAAAGATGGCAATCATCGGGCGAATTCGAAGCGCGCTGTGTGAACCGCCTCACATTAGGAGGCGAATTTTGCTTGGCGGCTTCGCCCACATCCGACGCCGTGCGAAACATTTCATACCGGCCGGCCTCTCGGTGGCCGCCTGTTTCGGCTGCGCAGTTGGTTCTATAACGTGCAAGGCGTCAGTCGGCCGTCCGCCACGATTGGCCACCGCGGGGCAAAATTGCCTTCTGCTTGGACGGCCGCCGCTGTGATGATCAGCTTGGCACTCGATCTCGTGGAGAACAAATACGGACCCGCAGCTTGTCGGAAAGACTGCGTTGGTTACCGCGGCGAGCACTGGGATCGGCCGTGCGATCGCTAAAGCACTGGCAATCGAAGGTGTTCAAGTCGCCGCCGTCGCGCGGTGTACTCGTCGCCTCGATGAGCTCGCGAGCGACATTGAGCGGAGCCAGGAGCCCCGCCCTGTTGTTGATCACCCAAGACATTATGGCGCCGGACGCGGCAATAGGAATGCGCGACGCTGCGCTCGCCGGGCTCGGCCGTATCGACATTCTGGTCAACTGTGCCGAAGGCAGCCATCCATTGCCGTTGGATGCTTCTGAGGAAACCTGGGAAGAAAGCGATCGCGCTCAACACTGCTTCCGCGGATGATCCAGCGCCGCTGGGGCCACATCATCAACATTACGGCAAATCGGAATCCGATCGCCTGAATGCCGCGTTTTCCGTCAAGGCCGCGGTTCACGCCTGGGCCAAAGGCCTGTCACGCGACGTCGGCAGATTCGCCCCAACTACCCCGAGGGGCACCCAAGAGCCATGCCGTGGCCGAAATCCCGGCCGGGACCTATGGCGAGCCCGAGGATCTCGCCGTGCTCACGCTTTCTTGGCCTCGCCGCTGGCGCACTACATCAACGGCGCCGTCATCCCGGTAGATTGCGGGCTATGCCGTTATGCGTTCTGAGCTCATCGGACCTATCCGCTCCGTCGGGATAGCCCGCGAGGTGCCCGCGTAAGAACCCTTTGGACGTCCTGCCGTTTACAGCTTGGACACGTTAAAGGTGAGTTCAAGTGCGGCTTGCCGCTGATGTTGCGTCGCGACCGGTGGCTGATGGCAGGCAACACGCAGCAGCCGCCGTGGAAGAGCATACCATCGAGAACAGAGCGCGCGGCGCAGCGGTCAGCAGGCGATGCCGGTTCTCGCGGCTATGGCCGAGCTCAAGGACGTACGTACCGATTATCGTGCGCCGGATCGGTTCTGCTCAGGTCTTCAATAAGGTCACCGTCAAGAGCCGCATCGCCGGCAATATCGTGAGAGTTTCCGTTACCGAAGGCCAGTATGTGCATCAGGGAGATCTGCTGATTGAGGTCGATCCGCGGCCCTATCAAGCACGGCTTCAGCAGGAGGTACCCAACAAAACCAAAGATCAGGCTAATCTCGAAAACGCGCAGCGCGATCTGCCCCGTTATTCGGCGATCGTCAGCAATCAACTGCCCGTGACGCGGCAGCAATAGGAGTGCAGCGCACCACGGTTTATCAGCTGGAAGCAACGTTCAGAGCGATAACGCACAGATCTGAACGTCGCCTACTGTTCGATAACCTCGCCAATCCACGGCATTATCGGCACGCGGCTCTTCGATGTCGGCAATCTTGTGCAAGCCGCGCCGCGACCCCACTCGTCGTGGTCACCTAGATCAATCCGATTTTTTGCGGCGTTTACCATCCCCGAACGAGATTCTCGACCGAGTGTGGCGAGCGATGGCGCAGCGTCCGCTGACCGTTCTGGCGTTCGACGGCGACGACGACAACCAGCTCTCGAAGGACACCCTCAAACTGGTCAACAACCAAGTCAACCAGAGCACCGGGACGGTGACTTTGAAGGCCAAATTCGCCAACCGGAACGCCGCGTTGTGCCTGGGCTAGTTCGTCAATGCCCACCTCGTGCTCGTCAAATGGCGTCACGATCCCGGTCGTGGCGGTTCAAATCGGCCCGGGCGGGTCTTTATACGGACTTTCGCTATTCCCAAGATGTGGTAGAATTGGATTGGCGATCTACAGTGGATGGTGGGGGCCATGTCGGTGTACTTTTTCCGCAGCGAGCCGGGGGCGGCGGAGCTGCGGCGCTTGGCCCGGCGCGAGAGCGGCCGGGTCTGCCAGCGGGTTTTGATGATCGCCCATATGCTCGAGGGGATAGACCATGAGGAAGCAGCACGGCTGGTTGGGCTGAGCCGGTCGGCAGCCTACCAGCGTCATAACCGCTATGAAGAGGAGGGCATTGAGGGGTTGCGCGACCGGCCGCGCCCGGGGCGGCGGCCACGGGTCGATGACGCGACGGCGGAGCGACTGAAGGAGCGGCTGATCGCCGGTGCGGGACTGGAGCGTGACGGGGTGGTGGCGTTTCGCGCGATCGACGCCCTACGCCTCTTGAAAGAGGAGTTTGATCGGGATTGCAGCCTGTCGAGCACCTACCGGTTGCTGCACCGGATCAATTTGAGCTGGCTGGCACCGCGCCCGCGCCACCCGGCGGTCGACGCGACGGCGCAGGCGACGTTTTGGCAACTCTGCAATTACAATTAGAGCGAGTCCAGGCCGAGCAGGCACGCGGCAAACGAGTCGAAGTGTGGTTTGCCGATGGGGCGCGGATTGGTCAGAAAAACAGCTTGACCCGGGTCTGGGCACAAACCGGCAGCCGGCCGCCGGCGCCAAAGGATCTGGGCTTTGCCTCGGCCTATCTGTTTGGCGCGGTCTGCCCGTCGCAAGCCAAGGCGGCGTCGCTGATCATGCCGGTCTGCAATACCCTCGCCATGAACCACCATCTCCGCGAGATCAGCAGCCAAATCGCCGCCGATGGCCATGCCGTGGTGATCCTCGATGGTGCCGGCTGGCACCGCAGCCAGGGGCTCGTCGTCCCTGGCAATATCACCTTGTTGGCGCTGCCGCCTTACAGCCCGGAGCTCCATCCGGTCGAGCGGGTCTGGCACTATCTGCGCAGCCGCTGGCGGGCCAACTCGGTATTCCGCAGCCTGGGCGATATCACGGATGTCCTGCGAGGCGGCGTGGAAGCGCTTCGCCGCTGACCCCGGCTTGATCCGCTCGCTTTGCGCAGTCGCCTTGACGCAAGCGGTGGCGGCTCGATAGTCCCGCTATCTATCCGTGCTCTGCAACACAGATTGCACTTATCTCGAGATGAACACGCGCGAGTCTGAGATCGGGCCGGAGGCGTCGGCAGACAGACATTAACACCGCGCCTTCCGGCCTCGGCGGGGTCAGCCCGCGATGAGCATCTCGGCGCGCTTCATCCGGCGACCGATTGCGAGGGCGCTGTTGACGGCGGTGCGCTTTGTGGGTGGCATTATTGGTTGACAAGTTGCCTCCGGTAGCGGCGCTGCGGAGCGTCGATTCTCCGACGATCAGCGTCCGCGCGAGGCCTGCC
>Ga0306920_100016205_pt1 | contig 10251 bp, 9 predicted proteins | sample flu12Cox44000170_FD_204666 | JGI IMG/M metagenome (GOLD analysis project Ga0306920, IMG submission 204666) | Lab enrichment of tropical soil microbial communities from Luquillo Experimental Forest, Puerto Rico - flux4day.12C.oxic.44.000.170 (v2)... | ecosystem: Environmental > Terrestrial >...
ACACGAGAACAGTTGTTCGGCGTGGGGCAACGCTGGGCGCCAACTGTACGATCGTATGTGGTGTAGAAATCGGAGAGGACGCCTTTATCGCGGCAGGTGCAGTCGTAACCCGTACCGTCCCGCCTCATGCTCTCATGATGGGAGTTCCCGCGAAGCAGGTTGGCTGGATGTGCAAATGCGGTGTTCGCCTTTCCAAAGTAAGTTCCGAGGCTGAGTGTTCGAGTTGTAAGAGGCGCTATCGACTCGAAGACGGTTCCTGCCGTGAAGTCGAACCAGCAGAGAAGGTCATGAAGTACCAAGGGGTGACATATCAAGGCTAACTTGATGGTGCGACTTGCGACAGATTCGCAGGCTCAGAATCTCTGCTTAGCTGACGATCACACGCATAGATAGTACCGACATTGCTACCGCCTATACTCTCAGCCGGTCGGTCCTTCCCATCCTTGCTAGCAATTGTGACGGATGCCTTTGGTGGGCGCGGCGGCATTGCGCAATACAACCGCGATTTTCTCACGGCCCTGGCTGAAGGCGGGGGCGTTTCGTCGATCACGGTGCTGCCGCGACACGCGCAGGATGCCCATAGTGTGACGGGAAACATCGAACAAGAGCTCGCGCGTCCAGGTCGGATTGCCTATTCGATCGCAGCTGTGCGAACCGCGTTATTGAGGCCCGTGGATCTTGTGTTCTGTGGGCACGTTTTTATGGCTCCATTGGCGGCGTTAATCGCGCGTCTCAAGGGAGCAAAGCTCATCGTTCAGACCCATGGGATCGAAGCTTGGTGCCCACCCTCATGGGCTCAACGCGCGGCATTTGAAGGAGCTGACCTCGTGTTGTGTGTTTCGCGATACACGCGCGCAGCGGTGCTTTCATGGGCTGCAATCGCGCCGGAGCGAGTCATTGTGATACCAAACACTGTACGAGAAGCGTTTTCGCCTGGAGACGGCTCGAAACAGCGCATTGCATTGGGACTTGAGGGAAAGCGCGTGCTGTTGACGGTCGGGCGTATGGACTCGCGTGAGCGTTATAAGGGACATGAGCGCGTGATTGCCGCCATCCCCGATCTCGTCGCAAAGGGTTTTGATATATGTTACCTGGTTGTCGGCGAAGGCGACGATCGCCCTCGCCTGGAAACTTTTGTGCGCAGCGCCCAGCTGAGTGATCGGGTACGCTTCCTTGGCGCTTTGGGGCTGCAAGATCTCATCGAGACTTACCGCATGGCCGACCTGTTCGTCATGCCGTCGACCGGCGAAGGGTTCGGCGTTACATTCTTGGAGGCCATGGCCAGCGGTACACCTGCGCTTGGCGTAAACGTAGCAGGAGCCCGTGATGCGCTCGCGGATGGCAATCTCGGTACTGTAGCATCGGAAAAGGAGTTCTCCGATACCGTCGGACGCCTCCTGGACATGCCGAAGCCCGATCCTATCACCCTCACCACAGCGGTACGCGCTCGTTTCGGCCGGGAGACGTTTGTTGCTGCCACACGTACAATTCTGAATAGGTTGATGGAGGCTGCATGACCAAAATCATCTTTCCGCGGCTGGCTCCTAATGCAGACCATTCTCGAACCTGGGCGTACTGAAAAGAACTACTGGCACGACGTATGGCGCTATCGTGAACTGTTTCAGGTGCTCGCCTGGCGCGACGTCTCGGTGAGGTACAAGCAAACTGCTATTGGCGCCGCGTGGGCAATCCTCCGTCCATTTCTCACGATGCTCATCTTTACTTTCATTTTTTCTCGTCTTGCCAAATTGCCAAGCGAGGGCGACGCACCCTATGCGCTAATGGTTCTCGCCGGAATGTTGCCGTGGACGTTTTTCGCCAGCGCATTTTCCGATGCCTCGAACAGCCTAGTCGGTAACGCCAGCCTAATTGAGAAGGTCTATTTTCCGCGACTCATCATACCCACAGCATATATTGTGGTTGCACTCGTCGATCTTTTGATAGGCTTTGGCATCCTTGGTGCAATTATGATCTGGTATCGATTTTCCCCAGGTTGGCAGATGCTCTTGCTGCCGATCTTTGTTATGCTTGTGTTTCTGGCCTCTCTCGGGCCAGGCCTTTGGACAACGGTACTCAACGTCAAATACCGCGACTTTCGTTACGTTATTCCGTTCATTCTCCAACTGGGCATCTATGTTTCGCCGGTTGGCTTCAGTTCGACGATCGTGCCAGAGAAATGGCGCTTCGTGTATTCACTTAACCCGATGGTCTGTGTCATCGACGGCTTTCGTTGGTGCATCCTCGGCGGGCGGACCCAGATTTATCTCCCTGGGCTTGTTCTCGGCCTCGCTGTCATCACTTTCCTTCTATGGCAGGGAATTCGGCAGTTTAGGAGAATGGAAAAAACACTCGCAGATTTAATCTGAGAATCCATGCACTAGACAAAGGAACATGCCGCTCTCACTCCAGACAGCTTCACTCTTGCGCAAGTCTCATGAGTCACAGCTAGAAGTCGCGATTAGCGTGAAAAATCTTTTTAAGCGCTACCTCGTAGGGCATGAGTCCGTGCGTGATGGGAGTCACAACACTCTTCGCGATAGTGTCGTGCGGCACGCGAAAAACTTCGGGCGCAAAGCGGCGGATCTTGCCCGAGGGCGCCAGATTATCCAAGGTGACGAAGTTGAAGAATTCTGGGCTTTGAAGGATATCTCGTTTGAAATAAAGAGAGGCGACGTCGTTGGCATCATCGGCCGAAATGGAGCAGGCAAATCCACCCTGCTAAAGATCCTTTCTCGCGTAACCGAGCCGACTCAAGGGAGAATTGAGATCAATGGTCGTGTCGCAAGTCTTCTTGAAGTGGGAACTGGATTTCATCCTGAACTGAGCGGTCGCGAAAACATCTTTCTCAACGGCGCTATCCTTGGCATGACGAGGACAGAGATAAAAAAGAAATTTGACAGCATTGTTGAATTTGCTGACATCGCCAAATTCCTCGACACGCCAGTCAAGCGCTACAGCAGTGGCATGTACGTACGTTTGGCTTTCGCGGTTGCAGCGCATCTAGACCCAGAAATCCTCATAGTGGATGAGGTCTTGGCCGTCGGTGACACGGAGTTTCAGAGAAAATGTTTGGGCAAGATGGAGACGGTTGCCAATGAAGGTCGAACCGTTTTGTTTGTCAGCCACAATCTCCAATCAATAGAACGACTCTGCGCTCGCGGTATTTTGATGAGTGATGGATCGTTGCTCTACGACGGTCCCGTCTCCGAAGTATGTCAACATTACGTGTCTTCGTTGAAGACATGGAACTCGGAGCGCCGCTTGGAACTTCACCCTCGGCAAGGAGATGCACGGGCCCGAATCACCAACCTTGAGGTGGTGAACTCTGACGGCCACCCCGTTAGTAGTATCGCGGCCGGAGAGTCCATACTAATCCGTATTTATTACTTTGCCCCAAAACCCATCTGGTCGCCGTCTTTTGGGCTTGCGTTGCTTACGGCAGCAGGGACTCGAATTCTTAACACAGTGTCGAATGACTCGGGTAAGACGATTGAATGTATCGAAGGCGGAGGCGCGATAGAGGTGCACATCCGGGGCTTGACGCTTGCGACGGGACATTATCTTTGTAACTTAGCTATTGCTAACAATAGAGGAGCATATTGCGATTATTTGACGGAAGTTCCGCTTGTTGAGGTTGTTGAGAGCAACAAACTTCCAAAGTCCAGAGTCTATGATCAATCATCAGGTGTAATATTTGCGACTTCCCAATGGAACCTGATAGGACATTGAACAGACCGAGGCGCAAAAGTCCGTACGAGTTTGAGGGGAGTTTCGACCGACGAGCGTTGCAGTTGCCAGACGGTCGTCGAAAAGCACAACTGTTCTCGGCCCTAATGCCAGCTGGATGTCATACGATTCTGGATGCAGGAGGCGGGACTGGATGGGCGACGATTGGGCTGCGTGAGAAGTACAAGGTGGTTACTCTAGATAGTTCAGCTAAGAGTCTTACTCATGCGACGGGGGTAGCAGTCCTAGCTAATGTAGAGGCGTTACCGTTTGGAGACCGCTCTTTTGATTTGGTGATTAGCAGCCAGGTCCTGGAGCACTTGTCGAATGCTGCTCTCACAAAGACATGCTCAGAAATGATGCGTGTTGCAAATCAATATCTGTTAGTAAGTGTTCCTTACCGCGAGGTTCTTGAATTACGCTTTGTGTGCTGCAGCTGGTGTGGACATGTGTTTCATCCGTATTACCATTGCCGCGCGTTTACGGAAAGAGACTTGGCTGCATTGTTTCCACAATGGCTCATGGCAGAGTGGCATGTCTTCGGCGTCCTCTGCAGAGGCTCAGGCATGACGGGAAAATTAAAGCCGCGGAGTCTTGGACTAACGCGAGATCTTCCATTGGCAACGGCAGACACAATTTGCCCTCAATGTGGAAAAGAAGGAGAGCCGAATCGAACTCGGCGGGTAACGAAGGGAAGTATTTTTCAGCGAATTGCTTCCTCGTCAAAGATCCAGCGTCTGAGGAGTCTCTCGCTTCAACGAGTCGAGCCATACCCAACGTTCTTGCCGCAGGCAGTGGCTCCTTATTGGATCGCGGCTTTGTTCATTCGAGAGGGTGCCTCAGCTATTGACGGCGATTTGATTAAATCATCGGAAAACACCCAGTAAGGGAGGTCAGGATGTTTGAATTAATTACGAGGCGTGCTGTTCAATCGAGTTGAAGAATCGGATGTGAAGCCTTTGCTCTATACAGACATGAAATTGATTAATGCGCCGATCACGGTCGGTATCACATGCTTCAATGAGGGCGACTGGCTGCTGGACTGCTGGAAGAGTGTACTCTCACAAACGGATGATCGCTGGGTGGCCGTCCTAGTGATGGATGGCACCAGCCACGAGCGCACTCGCAGAATTTTCGACCAGTTGCAGCACCCGAAATTGCGGAAATTCGCAATGCCGCACAATGTTGGGCCTCACCCTACTCGTCACAAGGCATTCGAGTTAACTGAAACACCTTACCATTTCACTCTTGATGGTGATGACCAGCTAATGCCGGATTCCGTTGAACTGGTTTTGAATACTTTTGAGTGCCATCCTGAGGCGGCCTTTGTCTATGGCGACTATGAGATCTTTGGCTCCCGAAGCGAGGTATGGCGGCACCCGAGGGTGGTGGGAGCAGAGGACTTTGTGGAACGCCAGCCGACCCCCGGGGCTTGCGCCTACAAGAGGCGTACTTGGGAGGAGTTGGGTGGTTACGCGATCGAACTAGCTCGCGGAAATGCAGATTATGACTTTTTCATTGGAGCCTATGAAGCTGGCCTAAGAGGGTACCATTGCGGCACCGTTTTCTACCGTTATCGGGTGGGTCACGCTCAGGTTTCGCAAAGCTACCAGTGCTGCTATCATCAAACACACGAAATAATGGTGGCTCGTCATCCGCGATTTTTCAGCGACACCGCACGCAAAAAGCGTTTTTTAGGATTAGGTTACAGGAGAGCTGCCCTGGCCAATCGCGCCGCCGGAAATTCACGAGAAGCAGCCCGACTAGCATGGATGGCATTTCGGCATGGTTTTTCTAGAGATCACGAGCTTCGGAATGCTTTGCTTGAGGGCTATTTGCCACCTTGGATGAACCATAGCCTGCGAAGTTTGTGGCATTTGCAAAAGAAGATACGCACGCAAACTCAGGCACGATGATGATACCTGCCAGCGGCAAGTATACTTTGGAAACTGCGGCTGCCAGAGTGCAGGCTGAGACCCACTGGACGGATCCTGAATTTCGGAATTACTGGTTGGGTTTCACCGAAGAGTCTCGAGACTTTAGAGCACAGTTATTTCGCGCGTTTGGTGAGCTTGTTGGCTCAGTAACAAATACCCTTTGCGGGTGGAGAATACTAGATGTTGGGTGTGGAGATGGGCGTTGGCTCAGATTCCTATTAGAATATGACGCTAAGGCAGAGGACGTAGTGGGAGTTGATATCAGCGATGCGAGGTTTGCCCTAGGATTATCGAAAAACCCTTTGGTGAAGCTGATCAAAGCAGACGGAGCCACGCTTCCGTTCGACAACCAATGCTTCGACTTCATTACTCAGTTTGTCTGCTTCTCGAACATCCCGACACTGGCACTACGCAAGAAAACAGCTTCAGAAATCAATAGGACATTGAAGAAAGGGGCATATCTATTCTGGTGGGACTCTCTGAAATCAAATGTTCCTAGCGAAAGAGACGCACAAATCGATCCACAAGACTACTTTGAGTGGCCAATGTTGCGGAAACGAGTCGCGCAGCATCCCATGCCAAGCGAGGGATTGCGACCGTTTCGGGGAGCCCGACTAGCAGGGCGTTTCCTGGACAGGCTCAGTTATTCCCCAACTCATGTCGCTGCATTGATTGGACCGAAACCCTGACGACAAGTCCTGCTTCGAAGGAGGAGGATTTGTGCTCAGTGCGCTGTCTTCGCCACGTGTTTGACTATCTGGCGGGGGATAATCCTTTGACTGCCAAACAATCAACACTCCCTTCAAGGCGTGGCGCCGCAACTGGTCTGCGCGCGGTGATTCTAGCCGGTGGGAAGGGGGTACGACTGCTGCCGTTCACTGCTAATTTTCCAAAGCCTCTTGTGCCGCTCGGCAATACGCCTGTTCTCGAAGTGCTGATGCGGCGTCTGATTTGCTTTGGCGTCAGAGATATTACGTTGACTCTTGGGCATCTCGCGGAACTTGTTAAGGCCTACTTCCACCACCGTGGGAAGCTGGATCCAGAGCTTAAGCTACGCTACATCGTGGAGGAGAAGCCAACGGGTACGGCTGGCGCGCTTGCGATGGTACGCGGGCATAAAGACACATTTCTGGTCATGAACGGTGATCTATTGACCGATCTGGATTTCCACGAACTCGTGGCCTTTCACCACAGACAGAGAGCCACACTTACAATCGCGACGCACAAGCGCGACATCAAAATTGATCTTGGGGTATTGGAATTTGACGGCGATCATCGCATAACAGGCTATCACGAGAAGCCCGAGCATACCTACCATGTAAGCATGGGGATTTATGTTTACGAACCAACGGTACTGAGGCTAATCCAGCCAGGCGAATATCTGGACTTCCCGAACCTCGTGTTAAGGCTCATATCGGCCAACGCGAGAGTCTGCGCGTTCCCATCTGATTGTCTGTGGCTAGACATCGGCCGACCGGACGACTACGCGCGGGCACAAGAAATGTTCGTTGAGAAACGCGAGAGATTTGAGTATGTCTGAATGGATTGTTCCACTCGGTGCACTCAACTATGACAAAGAAGAAGAAGACGCTGTCTTGCGTGTCCTGCGAACAGGATGGATCTCGATGGGGCCTGAAGTTCAAGCCTTTGAAAGGGAATTTGCTGAGTTCCAACGAGCAGACCATGCCTTTGCGGTTGCGAACGGGACAGCGGCGTTACATCTGGCGCTTTTGGCGCTTGGGGTTGGCTCGGGCGATGAGGTCATACAGCCCGCGCTAAATTTTGTTGCAGCAGCCAACATGACTACTGCCGTGGGTGCCACACCCGTATTTGCGGACGTTAATAGCCTCGACGAACCGACACTCGATCCATTTCGTGTGGAGCAACTGGTTACTCCACGGACCAAAGCAGTTATAGTTATGCACTATGGTGGGAATTTATGCAAAATGCCTGAGATTCTGAACATATGCCGAGAGCGAAACTTGTATGTCGTTGAAGACGCGTGCCATGCGATAGGAGTTCGCGATGACAATGCCGAGATGGCGGGCAGTATTGGTGACATTGGCGCCTTCTCATTTTTTAGCAACAAGAACCTTGCAACCGGTGAAGGCGGTATGGTCGTAACTGGTCGCGATGATTTAGCAGAGCGGATTAGGCTCCTTCGTTCGCACGGTATGAACATGTTGAGTTGGGACCGTCACAAGGGCTATGCGAATACGTACGATGTATCGATTCATGGTTATAACTATCGCCTTGATGAAATACATGCTGCGCTGGGAAGAGAACAACTAAAGAAACTTCACTCAACCAATCGTAAAAGGGGTGAGCTGACGCGCCTTTATCGAAAGCTGTTGTCCAATTTGCCCGATTGGAAGATTCCTTTTGCGAACCGAAACAACGAGAGCGCCTTCCATTTGATGCCGATCTTAGCACCTGATGTCGGAGCCCGAGATCAGGCAGTCCGGTTACTTCGGCGCTGCGGCATCCAAACAGGTGTTCACTACCCATGCGTAACTGGATTTTCAGCATTTGAGGACTACAAGGGTGGCCCCGTTAGTAACTCTGAGGAATTTTCTCGACGAATCATCACGCTGCCGTTACATCCAAAGATGGAAGAGTCAAGCGTAATACAAGTCACTTCCGCACTCTCCCGCCCGACGGAATCTCCGTGTTGAATTGCTCGAAACACATCCCTCCTTTGCAATATTTTTGTATGCCTATTTGCAGGCCTGCGCAGCGAGGGGCACATGGATATGTCTGGTGAACGCTGCAAGTGTAACCGGAGTTCCTTTGGAGAGAGTGTGCGTACAAGGGCTGGGTTTCGTCGGCGCCGCAATGGCTGCAGCGTTGGCTTGCGCACGCGATAAGAATGGCAGGCCTTCGTTCGATGTGGTCGGAGTTGACCTTCCCACGAAGCTCGGTCAAGCGCGCATCGATGCTCTGAATGCCGGTCGATTTCCGTTCAAGACTGTAGATGTTGCCCTTTACGAGGCGATTAAGGATGGGAGAGAACTTGGAAACTTGCGAGCTAGTAGCGATCCATCCGAATATGAGAGATGCGACGTAGTTGTCGTCGATGTGCAACTTGACGTAAACGTCACAGCGACCCCGTTCAGTGTAAGCTTTGACCACTTTCTTGCCGCGATCCGCACTCTTGGAGAACATCTTAGGTCAGGAGCCCTGGTAGTGATCGAGACGACAGTGCCTCCAGGCACCACCTCAAAACTGGTCGCTCCAGAGTTAGGAAAAGGATTGAGGGCTCGTGGGATTGATCCAGACACTGTACTGCTTGCTCATTCATACGAGAGGGTTATGCCAGGTCGTGACTATCTCAAATCAATCACGAACTTTTGGCGGGTGTATGCGGGCCATACTCCCCAGTCTGCCGACGCTTGTGAATGCTTTCTAAGAAAGGTCATTAACACAGACGACTATCCCCTGACAAGATTGCCGCACACAATTGACTCAGAAATAGCAAAGCTAATGGAGAACAGCTTTCGCGCAGTGAATATCGCATTCGTGGAAGAGTGGGCGCGTTTTGCCGAGCGCGCCGGGATCAATCTTCCGTCGGTCATTGCGGCGATCCAAACGCGCCCGACACACCGAAACCTTATGAGGCCTGGGTTTGGTGTAGGTGGTTATTGTTTGACTAAAGATCCGCTTCTGCTCGGCATAGGGGCAAGAGAGCTATTCGGTTTTGCGGATCTCTCATTCCCTTTCAGCGAGGTCGCTGTGAGAGTGAACCGTGAAATGCCACGAGCAATCCTCTCTCTGTTGCGGTCTGTCCTCGGCGATCTGATCACCAGGCGGGTTTTGTTACTTGGGGTATCGTATCGTGAAGGTGTCTCTGATACACGCAACTCAGCTGCAACGTCTTTCGTTACATGGGCAGAAGAGGAAGGGGTCGTCGTCGACCTCCACGATCCGTACGCCGATGAACTGGAGGGTATAGGGCGACGGGTGCAGAGCGCATTGCCAGACCCGGACGGATACGACGCCGTTATTTTTGCAGTGGCCCATGATGTTTATCGAGAACTGGATCCCATGAGGTGGCTTGGAACAAGAAGGCCCGTGATCATTGATGCCAATAATGTATTGTCGGCAGAGCAAATGTCCCGTTTCGGGGCTGTCGGTTGCAAAGTGAGAGCGGTGGGACGCGGTGACCTATGAGGGTTAAAGTGCTGTTGACAGGTGGTGCCGGATTCATTGCAGAACGGTTGGCATTCCGACTAACTAACGATCAGTATGCTGTTCATATTGTCGATAATCTAATGCGTGGTAAGAAAGATACTCGGATTGGGAACCTGGAAGCGTCCTACAACGTTAGGTTTTACGAGAAAGACCTACTGCAGTCGACTGCCTTAGACAACTTGGGTAGCGACTATGAGTTTGTGATTCACTTTGCAGCCATCGTAGGTGTTGAAAACGTTATCAAACAGCCTTATCGAACTCTGCGAGACAACGTGTTGATGCAGGAGGCGGTAATAAGATTTGCATTCCGACAACCAAACCTTCGCCGAATGTTGTTTGCGTCTACAAGTGAGGTCTATGCAGGTAGCCTGGTCCAGCTAAACCTTCCGTTCCCCAC
>Ga0306920_100016206_pt1 | contig 10250 bp, 6 predicted proteins | sample flu12Cox44000170_FD_204666 | JGI IMG/M metagenome (GOLD analysis project Ga0306920, IMG submission 204666) | Lab enrichment of tropical soil microbial communities from Luquillo Experimental Forest, Puerto Rico - flux4day.12C.oxic.44.000.170 (v2)... | ecosystem: Environmental > Terrestrial >...
AGCTCGCGGGGGTCCGCGCGGGGGTTTCGGCCGCCGGCCGGGCCCGCGCGGGCTCGGCAGCTTCCGGGAACGCGTCACGCAGCACCGGGTGGCCCTGGACACCCAGCCAGTTCGCCGAGGTGCGCCAGCTCTCGAACGCGCTCCGCCCGGAGATGCGCAGCGCCTGGTAGCGGAGTCCGGCGGCCGCGAGCAGCGGCAGCGCGTCCTCGCCAGCGCCGGGCTCGCCGCGTGAGCACTCCTCGGCATCGAGCACGAGCGCACGCACGCGGCGGAGCGCCCCCGACGGCTCGTCGCCCGCGAGCTCGCTGAGCGCCGTGCGTCCGGCGTCGCTCCACGCCCACGGACCCAGGTCCAGCACCCGGACGAGCGCCGCGCGATCCGCTGCCGGCACGCCCAGCTGGCCGGCGAGCGCGAGCAGCCGCTCCTGCGACTCGAGCGCGGCTTCGCGCCGGCGCGCCGCCACCGAGGCCGGCGCCGAGATCATGTCGAGCGCCCGGTCCTGCTGGGCGCGGAAGCGCCGGGCCACGGCGCGCGCGGGCGCCGCCGCAGCGCACAATGCGCCGAACCGCTCGCGCTCGAGCACGCCGAACGGCGTGCCGTCCGCGCGCTCCTCGCACACCACCACGCCGCTGGCGCCACAGGGCCCGGGCACGACCGCGAGCATGGCGACGCCGTACGCCGAGAGCTCGCCCACCTCGCGTGCCATCCCGCTCAGCCGCTCGAGCTCGGCGCGAAGCGCGGGCCGGCCGAGCGCCACGAGCCACTCCATGCATGCACCCTTGGAATCGAGCGCGAGCGATTCCCAGCGCTCGGGCAGCTCGCCGCGCACCGCCGTGACCGTCCACGCGCCCGGCCCGCTCGGCGAGAGCAGCGCCGCGCTCCGGGCGCCGGTCTGCACGCAGCATTCGCGCAGCAGCCGCGCGTCCAGCTCGTCCAGGTCGATCGTGCGCAGCAGCGTGCCGTGGAATGCGGCCGCCAGCGTGCGCAGCGAGCGCTCGCGCTCGGCCTCGTCGCGGGCGCGCCGGGCGTCGGTCTCGAGCCGGGCGAGGTCGCGCTCCAGCTCCTGGCTGCGGTTGCGGTAGCGCGAGGTCTCCCGCGCGCGCGCGACCAGCCGTTGCACGCGGGCCATCAGCTCGCGCGGCGAGAACGGCTTGGTGACGAGATCGTCGGCGCCATGCGCGAGCGCCTCGACCCGCGCCTCGGGATCGCTCGCCGCGGAGAGGAGCACGATGGGCATGTCGCCCCAGTCCACCTCGCGCCTGAGCGTGCCGCAGAGCTCGAGGCCGCCACGGCCCTTCAGGCGCACGCTGGCGATGATCAGGTCCGGCGACTCGCCGTGCGCGCGGCGCAGCGCTTCGTCGCCATCCTCCGCCACGCTCACCCGGTAGTGGTGGAGCTGGAGCGCGGCGACGACTGCCTCGACCACGTGCGGCTCCTCGTCGGCCACCAGCACGAGCGGCGGCGGCAGTTCATGCTTCGGCAGCCTGGCGATCACGCGCGCCCTCCGCGAAGGCTCTTGACCACGCGCTCGATCGCGCCGGCGGCGAACGGCTTGCGTAGCATGCGGACGATCCCCACGTCGACCACCAGCCGTTCGTCGGCCTCGTCGCGCGTGAGCGCCACCACCTCGAAGCGGTCCCGGGCCGAGCGCTGCTGTCCCGCCAGCGTCTTCAGGTGCGCGCGGCCACGCGCGTCGGGAAGCGAGACGTCCACGAACACGACCGACCATGCGCTCTCGGGGAGCGCGGACCACATCTCCGCGGCGGTCTCCACCCACTCCACCTCCCAGCCGAAGCGTTCGAGCACCCGGCCCAGTTCCATGCGTGCGACCAGCGAGTCGTCGACAACGAGCGCGCGCGGGACCGCCGGGACGGACGGCGGTGGCGCGGTCGCGCTCGACGCCGCGGGCCGCGGCGCGGCGGCCATCGGCGCGGCCGCGGGCAGCGGCTGGAGGCCCAGCGCGCGCACGGACTCGGGCCCGAGCACGATCGGCTCGGCGGGCGCAGCTGCGGGAAGTGCGGCAACGGTCGCGGGCTCCTGCGTGATGACGACGGCCGCGGGCCCCGGCTCGAGGACGAGCGAGATCGGCGCTTCGTCGGGCGCGACCGGCGCCGCGGGAGCCCTGTGCATCCGCGGCATGGGCGGCGGCGTGTGGAGCGGCGGCACGCCCTGGAGCGCCTGCTCGACGTCGATCACGCGGTACTCCTCGCCCTCGTCCGTGCGAATCACCAGCCGGCCACCCGGCACGGCGTCCACGGCTTCCGCGGGCTCGGGGCGCGCGAAGACGCGCCATACGATGTGGTCCAGGTGGAGCCACGCCCGTGAGAGACCGAGGGCCACGAGCGCCGCCGGACGCTCACCCGACCCGCCGCGCGCGAGCGCCGACCACGGTGCGAGCGACGGCTCGGTCATGGCGGCTCGCGAGGCCTCGTCGGTGAGCTTGAGCCGCGCCACCGAATGCCACGGGAGCGCCAGCGACAGGTCGCCCTGGCGCGCGAGCAGGAACGCCGGCCGCTGCGCGTGGAGCGGCACGCGGAGCGCCCAGCGCCCGTCGGGCTCGGGCAGCAGCGCGCCGCCCGTCAGCCCCAGCACCGCGCCCGCAGCACCGAGGCCGGGCTCGTACACCGCGCGCGCCACGAGCGTCAGTGCGGCGTCCTGCACCTCGACGTGCAGCCGGCCCGAGGTCTCGGCGGCGATCCAGTCGAGCGCGGCGCGCAGGCCCGCCGCCACCGGCAGCGAGACGACGGCTTTCGCGATCCCCGCGGGGTCGTCGAACGTGAAGTCGGCGAGCAGCGCCGCCAGCGAGCGCACGTCATCGGGCGCCGTTCCTTGCGGGGCCGCGGGCGGCGTGTTCACCGGCGCCGCACTCGATGCCGGCGCGCGCTCCGCAACTGCGGCCGGGCGCTCGGTGAAGCCCGAAGACGAGGCCAGTGCCGCCAGCTCGCGATCGGCGGACGCGAACGCACCCAGCTCGCCGCTCGCCTCCACTTGATCGGCGAGCCGCGCGATGCGCTCGAGCGCTTGCGTGACCCGAGGGGATGGCGGTGCGGAGGTCGCGGCGCAGGCGGCAAGGAGTGATGCGAGGCCTGGGAACTCGAGCAGGTCCGCCACGTCCGCCGCCGCCGACCATGCAAGCGGCGACGCAAGGCTGGAGACGTCACCGGCGCGCGTGGCGAGTGCCGCGCGCACGGCGGCCACCAGGCCGGCCGCGATCTCGCGCGCGTGCGCGTCGCCAGGTCCGCCCGGGACCATCATGGGCGCTGCTCCGCGTCGTCGTCATGCGACTCGCTTCGCGACTTGGGATGCGACTCGCTTCGCGACTTGGGATGCGACTCGCTTCGCGACTTGGGATGCGACTCGCTTCGCTCGTCGGTCGCGTCCTCGGAAGCTTCCTCGGGTGCGTCATCGGTGGCTTCCGTGGACGCGTCTTCGGGCAGGGTCATGGACTCGTGCGCCTCGTCGTCGATGAGCCGCAGGTCGGGCGCGCCGACGGACTGGATCGGCGTGGCCTCGCCCACGGGCGCGAGGCGCACGACGAGCGCTTCCGCGTCCGAGGCGTTGCCATCGAGCCGGCGTGCCAGCCGCTCGGCGACGCTCGAGGCACGCTCGCTGGCCGTCGACACGCGCTCACCCTTGGCGCTCGCGTCCTGCACCATCTCGAGCACGCGCTCCAGCAGCCGGCGGGCGTTCCCGGTCATCTCCGGCGCTCCGGCCGGCGCGGGCGCGGCCGCGGGCTCCGATGCCGCGCCGGCCTCGAGCTGCGCGAGCGCCCGCTCACGCGCCTCGCGCATGCGCGCATCGGCTTCGGCCACCGCCGTCTCGATGTCGAGCGCGAACCGCTGCGTGCGGTCGGTGGCGTCGCGCACCTCGCGCGCCAATGACTTGAGCTCGTCGCCGAACGTGGCCGGGTCGCCGGTGCCGGCGATCGCCTGGATCGCGATCAGCGTCGCGCGGTTGGCGAGCCGCTGCACCTGGTCAGAGACGTCCTGCACGCGCGCGAGCCCGCGCCCCAACGCTTCGACGCTCGCGAACGATGCCGCCACCAGTTCCTCGAGCACCTGCCGCACGCGGCCGTTGGGCCCGGTCGCGGCCGCCACGGACTCGCGGCCCGCGGCCGGCCCCGCGGGCCGGCGCAGGCTCGACGCCAGCTCGCCGGCCAGGCGCTGCAGCTCGCGCACCGTGGTCTGCAGCGCCGTGGCCTCGATGAACCCGCGCTCGGCCTGTGTCGCCGCCTCGCGCGCTTCCGAGATCACGGCCGCCAGCTCGGTCGCCACCTGCCGCGCGGCTTCGCGGTTCTGCTCATCCACCGCCGCGCGGCGCTGGAGCGCGTGGGCGAGCAGCTCGCCCACGGCGGAGATCTCGCCCTCCGGAAGCGACGGGCGCTCCCAGCGCTCGGTGCGCTGCCAGTGTTCGATGCTCGCGAACAGGATGCCCAGCTGCTCGCGGACGCGATCCAGGTCCTGGATCGCGCGCGATTCGCGCTGGCGTTTCTCGAGCGTGTCCTGGACGGCGTCGCCCAGCTCGGAGAGCTCGCCCCAGCCAGCGCCCGCCGGCAGCCCGCGCAGCTCGGCGACTCGGTTCGAGCGCAGTCCCAGCAGCAGCCCGTGCAGGTGGCCGACGACGTGATGGTCGATCCACAGCGCGAGCAGCAGTCCGATGATGAGGCATGCGCACGCGACGCCGGCGAGCCAGCCGTACACGGCGGGATCGGCGGGGCTCAACGATGGCGTCGCCAGCATCCACAGCGTTCCCGCTGCGGCCACGAGTCCACCCGAGAGGCATGCCAGCCACAGCCTCAGCTTCAAGCCGGGGCCGATGCGTGGTCGTGGTTGAGGTGCCGGAGCCAGTGGGGGGACGTGCGTCATGGCCGGGGGTCGGTGAACCCGTGGGGTGCCCGTGTCATTGCATCACGCAAACGGTATGCCCCGGAAGTGTCACGCGCTGCGGCTGCGATTTGCTGGGGTGATACGACGTAAGGACCCGGTCAACAGGTCCTCGAGCGTGCACGACGCACGCGTTCCGCACGTAGGTGGAATTGCCGGCATGTCGGTGTGCCGCAGGCAAGTGGCGCTCAAGCGCATGGCAAGGAGTTTTCACACTTCATAACGAGAATTGCGTTCAGCCTGCGGCTCCGGAAGTGGAATCGATAGTGGGTTCGCGGGCCATTAACGAGATGCAGTCCGATGAAATCGGGTCAGTTGCCCCTGCGGTTGGCGTCGTGCACCCGAAGCCCGTGTCATCGCGCGCCTTCGTCGAACGTCCGAGGAAAGGCGACAGCGTTCAGCACGCGGGTGTTCACGTTCGCAAGCACACGCGCCGATGCATGGCACAGCCGATGCTCTATTTCGTACGTGATGGAGTCGCGGCACCACACGCGGTGCCATGGCCGCAGAGGCTCGGTCAGCAGAGGCCGTCATGAACCCACGTCACTACGTCGATCTGAAGGACAGCAGTCGGGACCTCCAGCCCACGTATTTCTTCATGATCAACTGCCTCCTCTACAGCCGGATGGAGACAGGGCTGGTGTCGAACCAGGACTGCTACGACGAGGACGTGAACGTCTATCTGGCCCACCTGCTCCACTCGTTCATCAACCCCGAGTACGTGGAGCAGTCGCGTAAGTTCCTGTCCAAGTACGATACGGACGTGTTCCGGCGCCTTTCGTCCTCGACGGACGCGCGGCTCAAGTACCAGATCTACAAGACCAACGCCGACTTCCTCCTGGTCTCGATCGGGATCTTCGACAACCCGGCCATGGCCGCCGCGGCGCGCTCGCGCACGCAGCCCAGCGAGGAGGCGTACATCGGCCGCGGCAAGACCTACTACCACTTCGCCTACACGTACTCGCAGCAGATGCACCGCAAGAACGCGGGCGTGTCGGACGTGCTCGAGAAGCTCTCGAACGGCTTCGAGAAGTACCTGCGTATCTTGTCGCACATGCGCGGCGAATACCTGGACCTGATGAAGCGGTTCTCGCAGGGCGAGGTGTACCACCTGGAACGCTCGGTGGACGAGCACGCACAGCAGGAGCTGCTGCGCTCGAAGCAGGACGAGCTGCTCGAGCTCTACACGGCCTGGCGCGAGAAGCGCGACAGCGAGACCGAGGAGAGCCTCGAGCGCGTCGTCGGCGAGATCCGCGCGCTCAACCCGTCGTTCAAGTTCGAGCTGCCGCGGTCGTAGCGCGGCGCCTCCCCCGATCGTCGACAAGCCCTCCGACCGTCCAGTCGCGGGCCGAGCGCGAGCCCTGGACGCCAAGAGTCTGGGGCTCGTTGCTTTTCGGGGGCTTCCGTCCTACGCCGGTGTGAGCGCCGGGGCCCAGCTCCGCGGCGCCTCCCACTCGAGCACGGGCACCGACCCGGCGAGCACCGCGTCGCACCAGTCGCCGGGCTCGGCCCAGACGACGTCCAGCTCGCCCGAGAGCGGGTCCAACCGCGCGCCGTACACGGGATGGCCCCAGTGCGGCGAGGCGAGCCCGGGCGCCGTGCGCGTGGTGAGGCAGGCGAGCCAGCGCAGCGCGCGCTCGCGGATCTGCGACGCCGTGTCGTCGATCTCGTACCCGAACGCCGTGGCGTGCGGCGCGGCGATCGCCCACAGGCGGAGCACCGGGGATCCCAGGTAGCGCAGCTCACCCTCGGGCGTGTCGGTCACGTGCGCCATGCGCGGCAGCCAGGCGTCGCGCAGCCGCTCGAAGAACTCGCGGCCCCAGCGCCGCTCGGCGCCCTCGCCCGCGGCTTCCAGTGCGCCTTCTCGCGCGGGAGCGGGCGGCGACCACATGCGGCGTCTCGCCGTCTGCCCGATCATGAACCGCACCGTGGGATTGCCTCGTGCGCAACCGGTCAGCCGCATGGCCTCCTCCTCGTGAGAAGGGAAATCGGGAACGGGGCGAGCGGTCCGCGGGCGCGACTCAGCGCGCTTCGTAGTTCGGGGATTCCTTCGTGATCTTCACGTCGTGCGGGTGACTCTCACGCAGGCCGGCGCCGCTGATGCGCACGAACCGCGTCTTCGTCCGCAGCTCCTCGATCGTCGCGACGCCACAGTACCCCATCCCGGCCCGGAGTCCCCCGATCAACTGGAAAACCGTTGCTGCGAGCGGACCTTTGAGCGGCACGCGGCCCTCGATCCCCTCCGGGACCAGCTTCGAGAGCTCGTCGGTGTTGTCCTGGAAGTAGCGCTCCCGGCTGCCCCTGGCGGCCGCCATGGCGGAGAGCGAGCCCATGCCGCGGTACACCTTGAACTGGCGACCCTCGTAGAGCACGACCTCGCCGGGACTCTCCTCGGTGCCGGCGAAGAGCCCGCCCATCATCACGGTGTGGCCGCCAGCTGCGAGCGCCTTGACGAAGTCGCCCGAGTACTTGACCCCGCCGTCGGCGATGATCGGCACGTCGCGGCCCTCGAGCGCCCGCGCCGCCTCCAGCACGGCGGTGATCTGCGCCATGCCGGCGCCGGTCACGACGCGCGTCGTGCAGATGGCGCCCGGGCCCATGCCGACCTTGACCGCGTCCGCGCCGGCGTCCGCGACGGCCCGCGCGCCCTCGGCGGTGCCGACGTTCCCCACCACGAGCTCGGCATCGGGAAGCAGTCCCTTCAGGACCTTCGTCACCTCGATCACGCCGCTCGAGTGCCCGTGCGCGCTGTCGACGACGAGCGCGTCGGCGCCGGCGCGTACCAGCTCCTGCGCGCGCTCGGCATAGTCGCCGGCCGCGCCCACGGCCGCCGCGACGCGCAGCCGGCCGAGCGAGTCCTTGCACGCCTGCGGGTGCTTGATGCGCTTCTCGATGTCCTTCACCGTGATCAGGCCCTTGAGCATCATGCCCTCGTCCACCACGGGCAGCTTCTCGATCCGGTGCTTGGCGAGGATGGCGCGCGCGGATTCGAGCGTGGTGCCGACCGGCGCGGTGACGAGCCGCGCGCGCGTCATCACCTCGCTCACGCGCACCGAGTCGTCGTCCTCGAAGCGCAGGTCGCGGTTCGTGAGGATGCCGACGAGCTTGCCGCCCTCGGTGATGGGCACGCCCGAGATGTGAAAGCGCGCCATGATGGCGCGGGCCTCGGAGAGCGTGGCCGAGGGCGGCAGGGTCACCGGGTCGGTGATCATGCCGCTCTCGCTGCGCTTCACGCGGTCCACCTGCGCCACCTGCTCCTCGATGGACAGGTTCTTGTGGATGACGCCGATGCCGCCCAGGCGCGCGAGCGCGATCGCCAGCGCCGACTCGGTGACCGTGTCCATGGCGGCGCTCACCACCGGGATGTTCACCGGGATGTTCCGGCTGAAGCGCGAGCGCGTGTCCACGTCGCGCGGGTGCACGGCGGCGTAGCGGGGCACGAGCAGCACGTCGTCGAAGGTCAGGGCCTCGGGGCCCACCTTGTCCGTCCATGCCACCCGGTCATTCACCCGCGCGTCCTCCCGCGGCCGCAGGGTCCGGCCGACCGCGGGCCACGCACCGCGGTCGTGCTGCTCAGTTGCTGATCCCCGGCTTCGTGCTCTTCGGCTTGGGCTTGCGGAAGTCGTAATAGTAGTGCACGCCCGCACGGGCCTCGATCGCCATGGGATTGTCGTTCCAACCCGCGGGCCACTTGCTGTCGGACTTGGCGAACGCCATGTGCCAGGCGGCCGTGAGCTCGATCGACGTGTTCGGCAGCTTCTTCATGAACTTCTCGTAGCCATACTCGGCCGACGCACCGAGGTGCGTGCCCGAGTGGAGCTCCAAGCTGATCGGGTCCTTCACGACCTTGCGCTGGTTCTCGATGACCACGCGGTAGATCGACGGCCCGACGCCGACGTGCCAGCGCTGTCGTCCGGTGCCCGAGAACCACTGCACCTGGGTGTCGGCGCCGAGGATCTGGGTGAGGTAGAACTCCTTGGACGTGCCCTCGCCGGGGAAGTTCAGGTCCTCGTACGGGGCGTTCGCGTGCGACACGTAGCCGTTCCACGTGAAGTAGGGGCTCACCTGCCAGCCCCAGTGGGTGCTGGACTGGTAGCGGAAGTGGCCCACGAACGTGAACCGGGGCTGGGACCCGTCCGCATAGTCGCCGCCGTGGAAGATCCACGAGGTGCCGATCTGCCCGCCGATGCCGCCGCGGCCGACCAGTGCCCCGTGGGTGGCGATGGAATCCGATTGCTGGGCGTGTCCGACGCCGGCACCGAACAGCAACAGCAGGGCCACGACGCTCGCCGCGCGAGCGCGAGAGTTCATGCTTGGGAAGCTCCGAGGATGGCGAAAGAGGGGTGGCCCGGTTCGGTAGGCGCGGCACATTAGGCGGCGCGCTCGTGGGGTGTCAAGACTCGGCGACGCGCACGCGATGTCGTGTTTTCACTTGTCTGTGGCGCGTCGAGCGCCCGACGCGAACGCCCCGCTCGCGACGTGCCCGGCGTCGCAAGCGGAGGCGCGCTCGCACGAGCGGCGCCCGGCACGGACATTGCCGCGCGAAGCCCGGGGCCTCGCCGGCGGGGATCCCGCCTCGACCTCCCGCCATCACCACCTCACCCCGTCCCACCCAACACAGCCAACGAATCCGGGGCCGGCCGCCAACCGGCCCCCGTCCCGGCCGGCGAGGCCACGGAGCGCCGCCAACCCGCGGTGGCGCGATTCGTTGACACTGCTCGCGAGCGGCCCGTAGACTCCCGCCCTCATTTTTCTCATGCACGCCGGGAGGGCCATCCGCCTTCCCGGCGGTCGACCGTAATGGGGGAAGCCCATGAGCCGCACGGACCAGGGCAAGCTGCTCGGCGTGGTGCTGGTGACGCTCTTGTCACTGTGGCAGCTCTACCCGTCCTACCGCTTCTACACGATGACGCTCGCCCAGCGTCAGGCCATCGAGCCGGCGAAGCTGGCGCAGATGCGCAAGCGGGCCATCCACCTGGGCCTGGACCTCCAGGGCGGCATGCAGCTCCTGCTCGAGGTGGACAAGTCGCGGCTCTCCGCCGCCGAGTCCAAGGACGCGGTCGAGCGCGCCCGCGAGATCATCAACAACCGCATCGACCAGTTCGGCGTCGCCGAGCCGTTGATCCAGATCGAGGGCCAGGACCGGATCGCGGTGCAGCTCCCGGGCCTGACCGACCCCGAGCGCGCCAAGGAGCTGATCGGCAAGACCGCGCTGCTCGAGTTCAAGCTCGTGCGCAGCGCCGACGAGCAGCGCACGCTGTACCAGCGCCTCGACAGCTGGCTCGCCGCGCGCGGCGGGCACAGCGGCGATGCGACGCTGGCGAAGACGCCGCTCACCGGGCGCATGCTCGTCAGCGGCGTCTTCCG
>Ga0306920_100016208_pt1 | contig 10248 bp, 11 predicted proteins | sample flu12Cox44000170_FD_204666 | JGI IMG/M metagenome (GOLD analysis project Ga0306920, IMG submission 204666) | Lab enrichment of tropical soil microbial communities from Luquillo Experimental Forest, Puerto Rico - flux4day.12C.oxic.44.000.170 (v2)... | ecosystem: Environmental > Terrestrial >...
AATGCTCTTTGCGGGTGGTAGCAGCAGTTCCGGTCTCGCAGCCGGTACGGTCTGCAGATACTCTCGACGCCGTGACCGGGCTCCCCGTGGGTGGCCTCGGCGCCGCTAGCGTGCCGCCGCCGCAATGAGACCCTTCTCGAGCGAGTCCATGGGCTCATAGCCGTACACCATTCGTGGAGTGAAAAGTACGCGATACGCGCATCGATAGTACATCTTCGCAGCGAGGGTCGTCTTTTCAAACGACGACGCGCTGGCTAGCCGGAGTCGTGCAAACGACAAAAGTCGCGTTAGGACCGAGAAAGCGCCCGGCCAAGTACCCCTGACGTGCTGGTTTGCGGGCGGCGCGAGAGTCTAGGCACTCATCCTGCCATACGCAGAACTGGGTTCTCGGAAACGTTGCGGTGCCAAGCACATGCCACGTTTGCGCGGCGCAATGATCGGCCAGCAGACGGTCGCCGACTTTTGATGACTAGCATAGCGGAGCCCCGCATGGCCCGCTCGCTGAACAGTCAGAGCGGTCGGGATGATGAGCCCGTCGATGACAACAGTCGCTTGAGGGCGCTGAACCTCGGCGCCCGTGCCGGTCGCTACTGCCATGGGTACAAAGCCCAGCGCGGGGACGAGGCCCGTCATTACGACCGGGCGCACGCGCTGCATCGTGCCATCGAGAATCGAACGCTCGATACCGAGACCGCTCTTGAGCCGAGCACCAATGCCGGACATCACGACGAGACCGTTCAGGACAGCAACACCGCACAGGCAGATGAATCCCACGCTGCAGAGACGGAGAACGGAAGCCCACGCGGGGCCATGGCGAACACCCCGCCTACGAGCGCAACAGGCACCGCGGTACACACCGTAAATGCGAGGAGGAGGCTCTCGAGCGCGAAGTACAGAACGAGCAGTACCAGTGCGAGGCAGACAGGCACGACGAGCGATAGTCGCCGTGGGGCGTCCTGAAGGTTCTGGAACTGGCCACCCCACTCGATCCAGGATCCGGGTGGTATTTTCACCTCGCGTGCGATGAGCTGCTGCGCTTCCGCGACGAAGGAGCCGATGTCCCGGCCCCGAACATTGGCCTGGACGTAGATGCGCCCCCTGCCGTTGTCGCGACTGATCTCGTTCAAGCCTTCGGAGACGCTGAAGCTTGCCACCTGACGCAGCGGAATCGATGCCCGCGCGCGTCCTTCCAGGGACGGCAGCATGACCGGCAGAGCGGCGAGTGCCTCCACGTCATTACGCTGCGATTCGGCCACGCGCACTACGATCGGAAATCGGCGATCACCCGTGGTCGCGCTATCACTGAACCCACCGCCCGCAACAGGACGCTCCTCAATGCCGACGCTCTGGTGGAGCGTGTTGAACGCGGTGGGAGTCTCACCCCCAGGCGCTTCCAGATCCGGACTTGAACGTCTCCGCTCATCCAGCTCTTACCGTCCAGTCGGTGCGCGGTGCAGGAGCGGCCAGTGAGCAAAGAGCGCTGGATCACGCAAGGCAACCTTGCACACCGAATGCTCGGCTCGCCGCCGATGCCGTCGCAGGCGTTTGTATTTCGCCATCGCCCAGTGCGCACCGATTGCTTCCGGCCGGAGCGACACTTGCCGGGTGGGACTCGCGCCCACCGGAAGACCGTGCCTTCGCACGGCGCACGCGAAAAATAGGTTACGTCATCCACGTGTGGCTGCTCGTATGGCTCGCAGCCACCTCAGTGAAAGAGGCGGATAATTTCGAATCGCTGTAGTAGAGCCACATGCCGGCGAGTGCGATGCCGGTCGCGATGCTAAGGTTGAAGGTGGGATGGGTCCGATGACGCCGCACTGCACCGAGCCCGATTTCTGGTGCGCTCGAACGTCACCGCCCGCCGGACTCGCCTAAGCCAAATAACGAAGCCCCGGGCATGGGCAGGCCGGGGCTTCGAACGGTTTGGGTCTTGCCGCTCCCCTTCCATTGGAGACACGAGTCTCGTAGGCGACCGTTAGCTTCCATTGGAGACCGGGTAAGAGACTAATCCCACACGGCCATGTGCAAAAGCAGCCCTAACGCAAAGGCGCCAGCCGCGTGCCGTGCGTGGCGGCCGCTACCGCTGTTTACTGCCCTTGAGCCACACCGCTCAAGCTTTCGTAACATCGGCCCAAGGTCCAATTTCGCGCAATCGCGCGACGACAGACCATAAAACCCGAGCGAGAGCCAGAGGGGAACGGGACAACTCACCTAATCGCGGCCTGCAGCAAAGCCGCGGCGGTGGCAATTGTCCCGGTTCTCGCGGTAGTCGAGGCGGCCATCAAACGCTCAACCAATAGCTTCATCTGAGTGCGCGATCCGGCTTTCGGTGCCGATGACTCCGGACGTGCCAAACTCGGGTAACGGCGGATTTATAAGCTCGCTGACTGGCAATCACACCGAATACCAATTGTTTCTGTTGCGGGTTGTGGACGGTACGCACGTCGATTTGCAGCTTCAGGGCCTGGGCCCCGATGACCGTTCTCAGGCGGTAGTCGACAGCATCGCAACGACGGGCGCATTCTGTCTATTGAGACGACTCAGACGAGCGCGGTTTCGAAGCCTACGGAGGGGACCATGAAAAGACGAAAGCCGGATCCCTTGCACCAATTCGGCCTCTCTCTCGGTGTGAGTGTGTGTCTGATATTCGCCTGCGCTCAGGCACTCGATGCCAACGAACCACCGCCACAGGTCAGCAAAGATGGTCTGCAGTTGCAAAAACAGACCAAGCAGCGGCTCGTGTATCTGAAACCCGGCGCGACGTTTTCCCAGTACAACCGCGTAGCGATACTCGAGTGCTACGTCGAGTTCCGCAAGAACTGGGCGCGCGATTACAACTCGGAACACCAGAGGCTGGAAAATCAGGTCACCAACCAGGATATCGAGCGGATGAAGAGCGCGCTGTCAACGGAGTTCAAAAAGGTGTCCGTCAACGAACTGACAAAGGGTGGCTATCAAGTGGTCGACACCGCGGCTCCCGATGTTCTGATCTTGCGACCGGCGCTCGTGAACGTCGACGCTACGGCTCCGGACCTGATGACGGCGAGCATGGAACGAACGGTCGTCAGGTCTGCCGGACAGATGACGCTCTATCTCGAACTATGGGATTCCACCACGAATACCATCCTCGCGCGCGTGATGGACGCGGAAGCCGACCAGCAGCCCTTTGCCCAGCCCGCCAACAGGGTCACGAACACCGCGGCGGCAGACACCATCCTGAAGAGCTGGGCGGACGAGCTTGTCGGCCATCTGGATGCCGTCCGCAGTAAGACGAATACGCCGTGAGCAATGATGACCTTCATGAGTGATGGGTGACGGTTTATTCCGGAGACATAGGCAGCAGAACGGCCGCCATGAGCGCATGCATCTGAGCTCAAGCACGAGGACCCGCACACAGGAGGTGTAGCATGTCTCGCAATCTGCGGAGGCCCCGATGAAAGCCTCGGCCCTGCTTGCGGAAACGCTCATGGCGGCTCTACTGGCGTTGCCGGTGTTCGCGCAGGTCACATCGACGGATGAGAAGGTCCCGTGCCGCGACTTCAGGGACGTGCTCGCCCTGTTCGATCACTTGGGATACACACAGAAGGAGTGGCAGGCGGGTATCCGCGAGATCCCACGCGTCTACCTCGCGGACGTGCCCGATACGTGGCGCGAGCGGAGTGCGAAGGAGCTATCGGTCGCCGACAAGAAGAGGCTCTTCTTCCGGTTCCTCGCGCCGATTGTGCTTCGCATCAACGAGCTGATCCTAGAGGATCGGGTACGCGCGAAGGGGCTGACCGCGCGCCTCGCCCAGGGCCAGAGCGTGACACCGGACGATCAAGCTTGGCTGAGCGAACTCGCGGTGAAGTACAAGGTGCTCGAATCGACGAGCGAGCGGCTCGACAGCGACGCCTTCGCTGAGCTGCTGATGCGCGTCGACATCGTACCGCCCTCTTTATCGCTGGCACAGGCGGCCAGCGAGAGCGGTTGGGCAACATCGCGATTCGCCGCGGAAGGGAATTCCCTATTCGGACAGTGGACCTGGGGCAAGGGGTTGAAGCCTGCCGAACAGCGCACCTCCGAGCTTGGAGACTATCGTATCGCAGCCTTCGACTCCACGGCGCAGGCCGCCTACTCTTACGCCCTCAACCTGAACACTGCGCGTGCTTATCGCGACCTTCGCCTGAAGCGCGCCGATTTGCGGCGGCAGAGCCTGCGCATCTCCGGAACCGTCCTCGCCGAAACGCTGCACAAGTACTCGGAGCGCGGGCAAGCATACGTCGATGACCTCAAGGCTCTCATCCGACAGAATCGGCTCGGCGATGCCGACGATGCCTACCTTCGTCACATGGCGGTGATTCATATCGTGCCGGCGGGCGCCGGGCCCACGTAGCAGACAGAAGAGAGGCAATGGTGAAGTTGTTGCCACGGGACAGCTCACCTACCGGCGCAAGCTATCGAAGGCGGCGTACTTGTACGCGTAGCTGTACATGGGAGTGTTGAGCGACATGTTGGCGATTTTGTTCAATGTACCGCCGCAGCGAATCACCATCTCGCCAATACCGACGATCTCTGAGGCGATGCCGCCAATGCAGCGAGCGCCGATGAGCTGGCGATCCTTTCAGAAAGATAAGCCTCAGGAGCCCACCTCGGCCAGCCGCAATAGCGCGAGGCCAAGGCCGGCGCGACCCACCTTGTATTATTCGAGGCCCCGTTCACGGCACTCCTCCTCGGTGACGCCCGCACCCGACACCTCCGGCATGCCATAAACGCTTTGGGAATCTCGTGCCGGACTACGGCGGAAGGGAGACGTCGAACGTTGTCGTAGTTGCTCTTGCGGAACAATACTGGCACGAGTCGCCTGGGCGGTCCTCGCCCAGCGGCAGGACTACAAAGCAAGCTGAGCCGAATGTTCGCCGTCAGTTATTAGGAGTTACCCGCCCCGGATTGCGTAAAAAACACAGCATGGCGAACCGGTCGAACCGGCGCTCCCAGATCTGGTACATACAGAGGCTGCTTTGGCAAGCCGTCAGGCCGATGAGGAGGGAGCGCGCGGACTTCCATAGTGGCTCGATGCGCTCATGTCGCATCACAATGAAGCCAAATATACGGATGTAGTCGCGACCCTTCGCCTTGCGGGCTCGATGTGTTGATCAAGTGCGGGAGTCCATATACGGATATATCAAGCCAGTCCGATCCTGGATTTCCAAAGCGGAATTCCAGACGGCCGGAGGGAGCACCTTCCGGCCGTCGTTGCAACGTGAGTTCACTTCGGGGCGATCCGTGTGCCTTTCATGCCTCCTCTTCGCTTCGTTCGCGGAGCAGGTGCGCGAGAAGCATGCGACGCGCGCGCGCGCGACGCATCACGCGCTTCCCCATAAGCAGCCGCGCAAGCCTGTGCTCACCGCCGCCCTCGCCGTACTCATCCTCACCGTCATCCTCTTCTTCCCCGGCTTCACCTCTCTCGCGTAGCACATGCGCGAGAAGCATGCGCCGCACGCGTCTGCGACGCAGAATGCCACTGCCAATCAGTAGCCGCGCGAGCTTGTGCTCACCACCGCCAGCCTCCTCGCCGTACTCATCCTCACCCTCATCCTCTTCTTCGCCAGCTTCACCTCTCTCACGAAGCAGGTGCGCGAGAAGCATGCGCCGCACGCGTCTGCGACGCAGAATGCGACTGCCGATCAGCAGCCGCGCGAGCTTGTGCTCACCACCGCCAGCCTCCTCGCCGTACTCATCCTCACCCTCATCCTCTTCTTCGCCGGCTTCACCTCTCTCACGAAGCAGGTGCGCGAGAAGCATGCGCCGCACGCGTCTGCGACGCAGAATGTGACTGCCGATCAGCAGCCGCGCGAGCTTGTGCTCGCCACCGCCAGCCTCCTCGCCGTACTCATCTTCACCCTCGTCCTCTTCTTCGCCGGCTTCACCTCTCTCACGAAGCAGATGCGCAATGAGCAGATTGCGCAAACGTCGACGGCGCAGCAGCCGGCTGCCGATCAATAGGCGTGCGATTTTCCGCTCTGATTCCTCGCCCCCATCACCCTCTTCGCCCTCGTAGTCGTTGCGCTCCCCCTCAGCTCTCTCCCCGATAAGGTGCGCGAGAAGCGCGCGACTCATGCGTTGACGACGGCGCATCTTGCCACCCGCTGCCAGCTTCATCAGATCCTCATTTTCGAGCGTAGTGCTCATAAGAAGCTCCTTCTGACTACCATCTGACTTTCGTCAACCTCTCAATTTCCGTGAGTTGCCGCGGGACCGAATTACGCGCCGGGCGCTGGGCCGCCTGCGGGACGTGGTGGAGAGGGTTTTGTAGATCGTTCAATCAACGTTCCCAGGAGGACCCGATTCACGGCTTCGCGCTGCAGCAAGCGCTTGGCCGGACTATGCTCGATGAGCGGTGTCACCAGCAGATGGCGCAGCTCCGCGTCCTTTTCAGACTCCTCGGTGTCACTTCGACCGCCCTCTCCTCCGAGTATGCAGTCGATACCGGCTTCGAATGCCTCTTCGAGCGCCTCCTCGAGCTTCTGGCTCCCTTGTTGTGCGAGACTCGCCATCTCCTCATCGGAGATCTCGTGGCTGGCACCACTTGCGTCGACGGTCTCACACTTGACGACTTGCGCCGTATTCGCGTCGATGGTGAACGTGAACAACTTACTTCCAGACTGATTGTCGTCGGCCATCTTTTGCTCCTTCGGCGAAGCCTCGTTCGGATTTGAAGTCTTTTGCCTTACACCCTTGTGACGAGCGCCTGCGGTCATGTTTACTTCACGCTCCCTTCCAGACAAATTCGATGTTGCGAGTCGTATCTGCGCGCATGGTGAATTCGCCGCGCGCCGGAGCGGGGCGCGAAGCTATCGCATTAGGCACAAGCCGTATATAGCCCTTTGGTCCAATCTCTGTTGCAGCGACATAGACACAGCTTTGAAAAAGTTATGTGCGCGTGAGCTTCGTCAGCAGCCTTGCGGTACTCGCGACCTTTCTGGTAGCGATGCCTGCGCCACAACCGCGAGTTATCGATCGACCATCTCGGTCGTCCTGTAGTCGCTCCCACATGCGACGCGCGCTCTGCGCCGTTTCGGCGACCTTGGCTGCAATCGCGAGTTCGTCGTCGGAGAGATCGAGTCGCATTTCCCCTCGTGAGGACCCAACCTGTAGGTTTGGGCGGTCGCCCCTTGCGAAGAGTCCCTACTCGGGACCCCAGACGCAAGCCCGCAGCCGGCGAAGGCTAGCGTTGGGTCGAGTCGCCGCTCACGACCGCGAATTGCTTCGATTCCACTGCACCTGGTTGCGCATAGATTCCAAAGCGGCTCTCGGGCACCCAGACCATGACTTTGTCGCCCTCTTTCACCTCAGAGGCCGGTTTAACCTTCTTGTTCTCCAACGTAAGGGTCGCGTCAGGGGTGTATTCAAACGTCATGGGCTTGCCCGTGTGCTCTTGGTTCTTGTTGAGGAAGTCCACAGTCATGCGATTGTCTTTGTTGTGCTTCACCTGTGCGTCGAAGCGCACCCACTTCTGTCCCTGCACGACTTTCACTTCTTGACAGGCCGAGCCCGCGTCCGGGAACTTCGCAAGAAACTCGTGGCCGTAGTGTACGTCCTGGACACAGCTCAGCTTAGGCTGATCTTGTGCAGCGCCGGTCAGAGGAATTCCAATCAAGACCGCGGCAGCTACTTTGACAGTAGTTTTCATGACGTCATTTCCTCCATCGGTAGGGTGAGATCAGTGACTGACGCTAGGTGGTACGTGCGCCGCAAGCACGCTTTGGAGGGGCACTTCGCCTTGCCTTGCGCCGTCCATCGCAGCTATAAGGTCCTTGCAGCCCGATCCCCAACGCGCGACGATCATCATAGCCTGCGTGAAGGCAACGTTGAGCGGATGAACACGATCGGAGCTGAGAACAAACACAGCACCCGCAAGAGGTGTCGGCACGGAAGGTACGAAGACCGTGTAACGACCGTCCGCAAGCTCCTCAATAATGAAGGCAGGCACGAGACCGTGCTCTAACTCGGCCAGCGCGGGTTTCCAAGCCTTGTCTTCACTCTGCCCAGCGACTCGTTGTGTGAGACCGCGAAATAGCGAGTAACCGGGGATTTTCTCGAATACCGACCGCTCGACGCTCCTCCGAATCGCATACCCTGCCGGAGTGCGGACTGCGAGTCCGATGAGGAAGCAGAGCACCAACACGAGCAGCAGAGACAGAAGCTCCTCACCCGGCAACCAACGCGGGAGCAATTCTGTGAATGGCTTCAACAACGGTGCCAAAGATTTCACTGCCTTCAACAGCAGCAGGCCAACCAGGTAAACCGGGGCGACGAAGAGTACGCCGGAAACCAACGCATTGATGACAAAGTCGGTGCGTTTACTCACGGAGCCCTCCGCTGTAGTCCGACGGAAGTCTCACGCCCACAGCGGCCATCTGGTGTGTTAGGTCAGTGCTCATGTGCGGCTGCAGTGGCCTGCATTCGCGCGTTCCGGCGTGTCGGCGACCGTCGATCGGCGCGAAGCCGAGCGGCGTCTCGGTATCACCCCCTCAGCTGCCTTTAACAGGCTTGAACGAAAACTTCTGGCCGCCGACCGTAGCCTGGAGCATCGCCCCGCCTTTCACCATCGTGAACACCGCCATCCCCTTGTAATACTTGGCAGCGGTGCCGGCGTCCTTCCCGCCGCCGGTGCTCGCGGTCCCCGTGGCGCCGGTCGTGCCCACGGATCCCGACGCCCCCGACTTGATCGCCACCGCATTGACGTCAGCACCGAACTCGAAATTTCCATTTGTGAATTGATCGAGGGCGGCCTTGTTCTCAAAGAAAATGATCTGCCTGAACGACTCTCCGCCAGCCTGTGCTCCGATGCTCACCTGCGTCATGGAGGTATCGCCTATGTGCTTACCCTGTGCGTAGACCCTCCCGCTACCATGCGCGGCACCGACCCCCAGACCGCCCTTGGCGACGCTGGGAAAGACTGCGTAACCGAAGCTGCTGTTGAAGAACGTGGCGCTCTGGCCGGCATTCTTGAACAGATCGATAGTGTCCGAGTACTCGTCCGCCGATGCCACCGAGCCAGCGAGCGCGAGCGCCGTAAGCACAAGAGACGTGAAGATCTTTTTCACGACGTGTCTCCCGATCCCTTCGTTGGTATTTAAATTCCGGCCCCCGGCTGCATCACTACCAGATGTCACAGCCCTCTAGACGATGCGCTCGCGAGCCGACTCCTCCATTATGCACTTGCCGTAGCGGCAACAAAAATCCGGCAGTTGTCCTTAAACAGGGTCGTTAAGTTCAGGCCCAAGACAACGTGCGCTTCGCCCAAGCTTGGAAGATCGCATAGTCCCGAACACGACACAACGAGCGACGGGAGCTCTGCACGAACAACACCATTCAGCTGGCTGTCGAAGTTCGCCAGCCCTACCCCATCCCTTACTCCCGGTCAGGTCGTGCGATCAGCCAAAAACAAATGAGGATCGTTACACCACCGATCACATCGACCGGCAGTGACAGGAGTCTACCTGTCACCGGGCCGAGGCCTGGAGCACGCGACGGCAGTTGGTAGATTAAAGTGAACAGGAATACCGCCAGGCCCATTGCGGCGCCAACAGAGGCGTAAATGCTGAGCAATGTCCAACGTCGTCTCCAAAGTAGGATATGCGCAGGGATTGCAACTAACAACGTAGCGCAATAGCTGACCGTCGCGTAATGCACTAATAGACCAGACGCGTTGGGGCTCTGCTGGAGTGCAGCAGGCAACGTCAACACCAAAGCCGGTACCAACGGAGCGAGAAGAAATCCAAGGATCGCTCGTTCAGGCTCGCTGAGTTTGCGCAAGGAATCGTTCCTTTTCTCTATCCATGCGGCGTCGTCGGCTTTGTTGTCACGGTCGGCGTGTCGGGGCCGGCGAGCGACCGATGGCGTGCGCGCTTGTCCCCATTGTGAGTGCGCGGAGCGTCAGGACGCAGTTCCTGCAAATCGCGCGAGCATCGACTCAGGTTACCTGACTCGCAAAGGATTCAGGTACCCTGCGGATGCACTGCCGTCTGTACTCATGTGGAACGCTCCTCTCGCACCAATCAGGCGAGAATCCGTAACAGCGAGGCTTCGCACAGCGGAAGGCACATTCGTTAGTACCGCATGTAGGAAGTGTGCGCCGATAGTTTCCGAGTTTAAAGTTGGACCTAAGTCTGACTTCGAAACAGGGAAACTCCAGATGCAGGGGTGCACTGCCAAGTCGAAGAACTCGGTGTTTCTCCCCTTGGGCGGGCGCGGTCGGTCGACCTG
>Ga0306920_100016209_pt1 | contig 10248 bp, 8 predicted proteins | sample flu12Cox44000170_FD_204666 | JGI IMG/M metagenome (GOLD analysis project Ga0306920, IMG submission 204666) | Lab enrichment of tropical soil microbial communities from Luquillo Experimental Forest, Puerto Rico - flux4day.12C.oxic.44.000.170 (v2)... | ecosystem: Environmental > Terrestrial >...
GGCCGACGAAGCCACGCTGCCCTTTTGCAGGGCGAGCTGCCGCTGTTTGCCGAGCTCATGGACGAGCATTGGCAGCAGAAGAAAAAGCGTTCGGGCGACATGTCGAATAGCCGGATCGACGAGTGGTATGAAATCGCCAAGCGCAACGGCGCGCTTGGCGGCAAATTAATCGGCGCCGGCGGCGGCGGCTTTCTGATGTTCTACACCGAGAACAAGCGACGGCTGCTGCATGCGATGCTCGAGCAAGGACTTGAAGAGGTGCGCTTCCGCTTTGATTTCGAGGGCTCCAAAACGATGATCCAATGATCGCGATGCCGCCGATCGCGGTGCTCGCCGGCGGGCTCGCCAAGCGCATGCGGCCGCTGACGGAGCAGGTGCCGAAGGCGCTTCTCGAAGTTGCCGGCGAACCATTTGTCGCGCACCAGCTGCGGCTCTTTGCGCGAGAAGGCATCGGAGATGTAAAGCTTCTGGTCGGTCACCGCTGGGAGCAAATAGAGCGCTATGTCGGCGACGGGGGTAGTTTCGGTGTAAAGGTCGAGTACATCGTTGACGGGCCAATGTTGCTCGGCACAGGTGGCGCGGTTCGCCACGCGCTTGACCGTCTGGCACCGGAGTTTCTGGTGACCTATTGCGATAGCTGGCTCGATGCGCCTTATGGGCCCGTCGTCGAGGCGTTTCGCGCCAGCGGCCAACCCGCGCTCATGTGTGTTTACCGCAATGAGAACCGCTGGGACGCGAGTAACGTCCAATTCGAGAACGGCATTATTCGCCGTTATTCCAAAAAGGTCCGAGAGCCGGAAATGCGCCATATCGATTGGGGGCTCGGCATGCTGAAGGCAAGCGCAGTAGCGGCTTGGCCGACCGGCAAGCCTTGGGATCTGGCCGAACTCTACGAAGAATTGTCGAATGCCGGACTGCTCGCCGGCCATGAGATGATGCGCCGCTTCTACGAAGTCGGCTCTTTCGAGGGGCTTGCCGAAACCAAGCGTCTGCTCTCTACCTCTCCAGCTTAGATTTGTTGATCTCGCGCCGGCTCGATAGGTTAAGTCGAATTCCTCATGACCTGGGTCGCGATCCAGCGGTAGGTCGGCTCGAGCCCGGCGCGCAACGGCTGGCTCGGCGCCCAGCCGAGTTTTTCTTTGATAAGCCGGTTATCGGAGTTGCGCCCGCGCACGCCGAGCGGCCCGGGAATGTGCGTCTTGCCGATCCGCTTGCCGGCGATATCCGCCACGAGCTCGACGAGCTGGTTGATCGTGACCATCTCCTGCGACCCGATGTTGACCGGGCCGGGGAAGTTCGAGCGCAAGAGCCGCACCGTACCTTCGACGCACTCGTCGATATAGAGAAAAGAGCGCGTCTGCTCACCGTCGCCCCACACTTCAATGTCGTCGCCGTTGCGCGCTATCGCCACCTTGCGGCAAATCGCAGCGGGCGCTTTTTCGCGGCCTCCGGTCCAGGTTCCTTCCGGCCCGAAGATATTATGGTACCGCGCAACATAAGTCTGCATCCCGTAGTTACGGCGATACGCGAAATAAAGGCGCTCGCTAAACAGCTTCTCCCACCCATATTCGCTGTCCGGCGCGGCCGGATAGGCCGAATTCTCCGCGCAATTTGGATTGAGCGGATCTTCTTGATTGTAGGCTGGATACATGCAAGCTGATGATGAATAAAAAATCTTTTTGACACTGCGTTTATAGCAAGCATCGAGTATATTCAAATTGATGGTCGCCGAATTGTGCATCAGATCGGCGTCGTGCTCGCCGGTAAAGATGTAGCCGGCACCGCCCATATCGGCGGCAAGCTGGTAGACCTCGTCAAAGCGGCGGTCCACAACGGCGCGGCAAAAGCCCTGATCCCGCAGGTCGCCGACCACGAAATCGTCGGCCTCGCTCTCCGAATATTCGTAAAATTTCAAATCGGTGCCCCGCACCCAGAACCCATCGCGCTTCAATCGCTTCACGAGGTGGCCGCCGATGAACCCGCCCGCCCCGCACACTAGCGCACATTTCACCATCAGCCCCTCTCACATGGCTGTCCCCGCCGTCCCTCCACTTCGGGTCCTGAAGGATTTCCGGTATCAACAGAGCACGGATCCTATCTAACCTGTATTCTTATCGTGATCAACAATCGTCAGAGTGTCGACTCGGAAGATCGCGTTCCGGCCCGAACTGAACCGATGGGCTTCTCGGTTGCCCGCAATCACAAATTGCGTCGGGGATCGCCCGTCGCTTCATCTGCAGCGGATCTGCAGCAAAATCTCGCCTCAAGGTTGAAGCGTTCGATCAACCAGGTGCCCGGCGCAAGCCGATCAGAGATCTGCACCTTCAAGGTCGCGACTGGCGCCACATTCACGATCGGTCATCGGCCAGAGTATCCCATGAGAATAAGGCAATTTTAAGGTCGTCACCATCGCAACAAGGACGTGCCTTCTCCGCCAACGCTCGAGCGCTTTCGCTGATCGTAACCGCGCGCCATTTTGCGATTTTGACCCGAAACAGCCGGGCTCTAGGTAATTGCCTGGGCGGCGGGCCGCCGAAAGCCCGCTCCGGCGGACGACGCGGCTGACATTTCAGAACTCATTCTGGCTCAGATTCGGGTGCGTCGCTGACCCGGGCCACCGCGGAACGAGTCTCGTAGTCGCGCCCGCAAGCCGAGCGGCGTTATCCAATAACCGAGAAACGGCAGGAGTTGCCACAATCTGGGCGAGCCGTTGCGGAACGCCCGGCCGAGGAGTTGAGGAAACGCTGCGTAGGCTCCCTCTCCGACTGCCCGAAACGCCGCCACACCCAGGCAGAAGCCGCTATAGGCATGCCGGCTGATGATCGGGCGCATGCCGTCGATCCAGTCGAGAGAACGCATCCACGACCACGTCCTGATCGTATTGGTCGACCCCCGCTCGTCGAAATAGACAACGACCAGCACCTCCGGCACGGTTTCGATTCTCGCCCCGGTGTGTTTCGCCAGCCGCAACAGGAATTCCCAATCGTCGTGTGCGCTCGCGACGTTGAACCGCACCTTGTCAAACAGGCTGCGGGGCAGCAGAAAACTGGATGTTTGGATAAAGCCCGGCCGCGTCAACAACGAGCGCCGATCGAACAGATACTCATCGATCGGAGCAGAATTGTCGTAAATCACTTGTGGTGCGATATAGGTGTCGGTCGGCGTCACTATACGACTGAGGCAGCTCACCAGCGCCGGGGGCCGACCGGAAGCGAAAGCGAGCTGTCGCTCGAGCTTGTTCGGCAGCCACTCGTCGTCGTCGTCGAGAAACGCGATCCACTCACCCGTCGCATGGTCGGCGCCGGCATTGCGTGCTGCGGCGGCGGTCGAGGGGTGCGGATTTAGCATGAGCTGTACGCGGGCATCATTTACCCCCCGCACGGCAGAAGCCGTCTCCGGGTCCGGCCGATCGATGACCACGATGACTTCGATCTCCCGATGCGTTTGCCGGAGCACGCCCTCGATCGCACGCAACAGCAGTTTCGGCCTATCGTGGGTCGGTATTACAACAGAAACCAGCATCCTCAATTTTTTTCAAAGGATGGAGCGAAAATGAGGCCATGCCGAGGCCATTATTATCTGAATCCTAAGATAATGCAAGCCGCGGATCAAAGCTTATATAAAATATCCTGATCACGTATTTTGTGTCCGATGGCCTCATCTGAGTTGCGATCTTGGCAGGCGAGCCCTCGCGGCATTGGCCTTTAGCTGGAGCCTTACCATTTCGTCGCCTCAGCAAGATAACTCCCGTAGGCCGCAAAAAGTGGGAACCGCTCCCCTAACAAGATCGACACACGGCCACTGCCTCTCATCCTGACACGCGAAAATCCGACATCTTCGAGCCGTCTTTTCAGACTTTTGGGATGGTGCTGCGAGACATGCGCCCAGCCCAAAACGCTGCGTCTTCTGAATTTATTTACGAGGTAGTGAGGGTTCGGCGTAGTTAACAGTAGCAGCCCCTTTAACCGCAGCAAGCGGAAGAACTCGCACAAGGTGGGGAATACAAGCTGGGGGGGCACGTGCTCGATAAATTCTCCAGCGACAATTGCGTCAAAACTCTCGCTTGCCAATGGTATCGTCTGAGTAAAAGAGCATATCGATGAGTTATAAATGCTGAGGTCTAGTCTGGCAATCCGTTCCGGAATGCAATCCAGTCCCGTGATATCAAGACCCGGCAGAATGGTCTTCATCACAGATCCGCCCCGGCCGATACCACATCCGACATCTAACACTTTATTAGTGCGCTCGTGAAAACGGCGCACGAATTGTTTATACCGTCTTTCGGTAAAAACATCTTCTTCGCTGATCTGCTGCGCGCGATTCAGTTCTACAAGATGGTTCAGCTCTGCTACCATTGGCGGTCCGATTCTGCGCTCGCGCCTTACTCACGGCCCCGGTCGAGGCCCGCGGCCAGGGCGCGATAGTAAGCACAAATGTGCGCAAATTCCTATTTTTTCCGAAGCACCCGGTAATACCACAGCCGGCTCACTGACCTCAGGCTTTGCTAAGCCGACCTTGACCGCAGCCGCGGGCGCTATCAGATTGGCCGAGCTTCTGATCGCGCGGAAGGAAGGCGGCGGTCAGGCTTCGCGCATAATTCTGGAATGTGCTGGGACGCCGGCAAGCGTTAATTCGGACGTCCTGCTGAGCAATGTTTGAAGCCCGCCCCGTCTGAGAATCACGAAGGCTTCACCGGTTTCTCTGTCCCGTGGTGTGGTCGAAGATGCGAAGCGCGGCGTAAGTTTGCTATCCGGAATACCGCGGGGCCGGACACGAATAAGCTCAGAGATAACCTCAAACCCACAACTATTCGCGAGGGCTATCTGTGCCGAATGTGGCAATCGGTTAAGAAGGTAAGGCCGGCGTCCCCGGATTACCTTCCAGAAAAGGTCGTTAATCGACCAGTGCCCGTTCCAATGCTTCGTGAGACCATGACAATGATAATCGATATTGTGCGTCATGATACCATCATGCGCAAGCCAAGTCGCGTAGCATTTCCATACCTGCCCTATCTCATCGGCGTGTTCCATTACTGAATGCGACCACAGCCAGCCGACGCTCTCGCGGGGTACGCTACAGCTAGTCCATGGTGCGGCTATTCGGATGAACTTGTTCTTCTTGTTCACGAGATCTTCTCGAAGCGCCCGAATCCTATCATCATCCGCCATGACCAAACCAGCCGGAAAATCCCAGCTCACAGGTGTCGGAAACGTGGTGTCGTCGCCAGGAACAGGTCGGCGTTTGCGGAACATTTCCACTAGCGCGTCGAACACACGAAGGTTTGTTGTCGCGTCGGTGTGGTCGACAAAATCTAAAGCGTGATAGATTCGCGCACCGCACAGCAATGCGCACAATCCAACGCCTAGAGAGCTGCCTGGGCCCAGTTCAGCAACAACTACTGGGACTGAGTTTGACAGGTGCGGCGCAACATGCGAGTAGTGACGTAGGAAGATCGAATAACAAAACTCTGGGTTCAGCGCGCTCAGTTCGTTAAGTTTATGGACTGTACGCAACTGTGGGACAACAAACGATGCCGCTCCCTTAAGGAAAGGCTTGAGACGTATTTCCATAGCCCGCCCCGGATATAAATAAACTTCTCATATTGCCAAGGTGATACGCGCGCAGCCACCCCAGCATGGTAACCGCAAATGCATCTTAAATGCTATCTTTTCGACACAGCTCGGTGGTATCACGTCCAGCTTACCCGCATGTCGTTGGTAGAGTTGGTCTATCGGCCCGCTTCGTGCAGCGTGTGCCTCGGCCGTCGTGCAATGGCAGGTACACGATAGCGGAATATTTAGTACGCTAGTCACGATAGCGCCGGCCCCGATGATTCTATGGTAGCAGAGCTGAGCTGTTTGTAGAATTGAATCGCTCACAAGCGATCAGTGAAGAGGATGTCTTTACCGAACGACGCTATGGGAATGATTAGTGCGGTCCCTTCCTGACGTCTGGGGGCTCGGGATCAGCTTCCCGCTCGATTTGGGCCGTTAGTTGTCAGCGCCTGGCGGAAAGCACTCGTTGCATGGGCAGACGCTGGCGGCTAGGAATCAGCGCATCCCGCCCAATTGAGGGCGGGGAATGCGTCTGGCGATGCCGCTGAGGGGCTGTGTTGGATACTAGCGGATAGTTTACGGACAGCTTGCCAGCGTATGGTAGCAGGCGCCGGCATCGACGGACTGGGCAGGAAGATAGCTCTCAGTCAGCCCATAGCCGATCGCCGGGCTGCTAGCCTGCAATGCGAAGTTTGTGCCGTTCGCCGGTGTCGATGCACTGCCGGATGACGTGTTCCCGACATTGACCCATCCCGGCAGGGTGGGGCTGCACTTGTTTGAGACGCACGAATAGGTCGCTCCGTTATAAGGAGCCTCGCACGGCGCAGTCGCTGGCGTAGCCGTGCAATAGCTCACGTTGTTACTCGCGCTGTCACATGTGCCGCCATTACAATCCAATTGGAATGCGTTGTTACTGTTTAAAGGTGCGCTGGCTCCCACTATTGCGTAGGCGGTATTGTTGATGTAGACACTGCCATAGGCATCTTGGCTCCCCAAGCAGGGTCGTGCGGTTCCGCTCATGGAGGTATTTAGGACGTTATTATAACAACTATTGTTCGCGACCGTGACGTTTTCAGAAGCGAGAACCCAGACCCCCGCGCCGCCATTGTTGTAGATTACATTGCCCACCACGAGCGAACGTGGCGTATAGGCTGGGACGGAATTGAAATAGTTGTTGTCGCTGTCGAATATAATGCCGTTACCATCGCTAATGCAGTTGTTGTAATTGTTGTAGATAACATTCCACGCAACTACATTATTAAATCCGAACGACGGGCCTTGTACTCCCATCATGTTAAGAGCGGGACTATTGTTCGCATTTGAATCGTCTGCTGTCCTAACATAACTGAATGCCTTTAATGCGGCCAACGATATACCTGATCCTTCTATGGGGCAGCCGGGCTCTGTAGCATTATTGTAAATCTTATTGTGTATTGCGTAGAAATACTCTCCATCATTTAGTTGTAATCCGCTTTGCGTGAAGTTTGAGATGACAGAATTTATGACCCAAACATGATGGCCTGCTAGGCTACAATCCACTCCGCCGCCGCACGAGCCGTTACCACCGTCCCAAGCTCCAACGGCGATGCCGTAGCCGTTGGATGGGTTGGCTATCCCGACCATCGTAAAGCCGTCAAACATCACGTAATTGTTGTTCGGTTGGGTGCTGCTATGGATTACGTCGAGCATAGTGGCGTCATTGCCGTTCAGTGTACAGCCATCCAACGTCTGACAACGGAACACGAAATAGCCGTTGGCCGAGGCTGTAGTTCCTCCCTTGGAGAAAAGCACGGCGGATGCAGAGCTTGAATACGATCCTGGGGCCACATTGACGCACCATGAACCCGTTCCGCTAATCGAGATGCGATCGTGAGCATGCTGGAGCGTCGCCCATGGGCTACCGCTCGTGCCGTTGCCAATCGTGTCGCTGCCGGTCGTCGCAACATACCAATTCTGGTTGCAGGTATAATATGGGCTGTTGAACAGCGCCTGGCTCGGGCCGGGACTCTCCACCCCGATTGGTGGGGGGGCCGTACCGGTGATCGTTTCGGCCTGGGGGGGTGAAGGAGAGCCGGCGGCACCGGTCTCGGTAGCAATGATGTTAATTTTATAGGTACCGGCGGGAACTGACCCGTTTGTCTCTAGGTTTGATCCGACGATCTGGAAGCTCGATGCATTCGTCCCGCTGAGTGACAGCGTGCCGGAGAACGCAGGGCTCGTCGGCGACATCGTCACGTTGATTGTGCCGACGATCGTCCCCGATGCGGCACCACCGGTAAAGGTGCTGTTCGAAAGGCTGACCCCTGCGATGGCTTGCCCAGCGGTGACGGTGATCGCAAGGTTTCCCGACGTGCTCGCCTCCCACGAGCTTGTGGGGACCGCGAGAGCGGCAAGGGACAGCAGAGAGATCAGAAGGCGGCGCATGTTCATTCCCCTTACTGCGCGGCGACGATGGTCACCTGTTGTACCGTATTTGCGTCAGCGGATAGTCCAGGCCCGGACCGATTGACGATCAGGTTGTTTCCGGAGATCGCGAATATCCCTTGATCGTTGGAATAGGGCTGCGCAAAGGACAGTGTCCCGGTAAATGGGCTGCCGTCGCTCCAGGTCGGAGTGATGGTTGCCACCACCGATCCCAGCGGCGTGCTAGCCGAAACGCTTGGGTTGGGCGGATTGAACTTGAGGACCAGGGCTGCCCCCGTTGGGTTAAACAACACATCGACATAATAGTTGCTGGACTCGTAAGAATTGCTAGGAAATCTATTATTGTAATGGTAGACACCGTTGCCGCCGACCACCGAACTGGCTGGAGCCGTCAATGGTCCATACCCTTTTCCGTTGCTCAGCCCATTAGCGTCCCATGCACCATGACCGACAGCGGAATAATAAGCTGCGATATATGTTGTGTTGGCGTTGATCGGAATCGGGCTGGCGAAATTCGCGACCTGCCATCCCGGCACCGGGCCGTCCTCCTTCGCGAGCTTGACCGAGGCCAAAAGCGTGCCACCCGCTGTATACAGCTTGGCCACATAGCCATATGGATTAGTTACCGCTCGATAGAAGCGGATCGCCGATATCGTGCCGGGCTGCGAGGACCAGAATTTCACGCCGAGCGTCACCGCATTTCCGTCGTCGATCGGATTATTCGGTACCGCATTGCCAAAAATACTGATCGACTGTGCTGACGCCTCTCCTCCGCATACCAACACAACAAGCAAAAAACCGAACAATAACGACACAGCCTGACGAAGCATTTCCTTTCTCCGTTTGGTTTTGTGCCGTCGGTTTTTGCAACTTATCTTTACGCAAGAGTAAACTTCAGAGAACTATTCGCTGCAATCTTACAGGTAATTGAGAAGAGTTTCGCGGAACCGCTGATCTGGATGCGAAGAACCTTTGGTCCGAGATTCGCCAGATTCCTGACGGTTTCGGGCTAGGATCACGCGTTTCCCTAAGAGGTCAGATTAGCCCCAAATATAGGTAGCTTCCATTCACCTAAGCCGCGGTAGGTACAAACCTGCAGGGCTCGGGGCAGGGCGTGGCTCGTTCGCACCAATTCCCATTCGCCAATTAGGCTTTCGATCGGAGCCCAACCCACGTATCCCGTGTCAATTTTTTATGGTTAACTTATCACATGTTCCATTGGAGCTAAATTGATTGCGCAGCACATCCTGAAACTTATAGCTTTGCCTCCATTAGTGATTTATAAAATCGCCTCCATTAATCAAAGGTTCATCGCTGCTTTCAGGCGGGCTCGCTATTGTCTATCTCGCCAGAGGCGCGTCGATCGACGAGTCCGCATGCTCGCAAACCTGTTCGTGCCGACGGAAGACGGGCCGGCGCTCGCTGACGCGTTGGCGCGCTTCATTGAAGACCAGAGCTTGCGGAACAGGCTGGCTAAGGGCGCGCGTAACCACTTTCTCGCGGAGTTTGACGCGCGCGGCGATGCCTCTTGCCTGCCGCAGTGGCATAGCAGCCTACTCGGATATAGGCGCGTCGAGCCGGAGGCGCTCGGAGAAGGGCAAATATCGTGAAGGATAGCGTCGATCCGCAACACGACAGCCGGCCGGCGGGCGTCTCGATCCCAGTTCCCAGGGTGAACATTCTGGGTGTAGGCATAACGCCCGTAAATCTCGACCAAGCTGTCGCGACGCTCGAGAAGTGGCGGCAAGAAGGGCGCCGCGAATACGTCTGCTGCACGGCCGTCCACGGCCTGGTCGAAGCCCAGAGAGATCCCGAGGTCCGATGTGCTGTCAACCGGGCCGGGCTGGCGACCGAGGACGGGATGCCGCTCGTCTGGTGGTGCCGGCGCTCGGGCTTTGCCGATGCGGGCCGCGTCGCCGGGTCGGACCTGCTGGTGGCGATGTGCGAGATCGGGGCACGGCGCGGCCATCGCCATTTTTTCTACGGTGGGAGCGCTGGTGTCTGCGAGGCCTTGGTTTTGCGCCTCAAGCAGCGTTTTCCGGGTTTCGTCGTCGCAGGGTTCCGATCGCCACCGTTTCGTCCGTTGACCGAAGTGGAAGACGCAGACGACATAGCTGCCATCAATGGGACGCACCCGGATTTCGTCTGGGTCGGCCTAGGGATGCCGAAACAAGAGAAGTGGATGGCTCAGCACGTCGGGAAAATCAATGCCGCAGCACTGCTCGGCGTGGGCGCGGCTTTCGACTTCCTGTCGGGCGAGAAGCCGCGG
>Ga0306920_100016212_pt1 | contig 10247 bp, 7 predicted proteins | sample flu12Cox44000170_FD_204666 | JGI IMG/M metagenome (GOLD analysis project Ga0306920, IMG submission 204666) | Lab enrichment of tropical soil microbial communities from Luquillo Experimental Forest, Puerto Rico - flux4day.12C.oxic.44.000.170 (v2)... | ecosystem: Environmental > Terrestrial >...
CCAATCCCGAACTGTCGATCCCATCGTATTGGCTGCGTCCTCCCCAGCACCTCTCCAACCAGCCCGGCTTTCACCGTTTTGTTTGGGACCTCCGCTACACTCCCATACCCGGCGTACGGCCCGAGTACCCCATCGCTGCGGTTTACGAGAATACACCGCCGGCTGCCACCTCACCGTGGGTGATGCCCGGCAAATACCAGGTGGTTTTGACGGCGAACGGTCAGAAGTACAAGCAAGAGCTGACCATCGTGATGGATCCTCGGGTAAAGACACCTGAGGCGGGCCTGCAGCAGCAATTCGACCTCTCGCTAGAGGTCTATCAGGACTTGTTGGCTCTTCAGCCTGTCAACGATCAGGTCGAGAAGCTCCGTGCTCGGATCAAAACTCAGCGTGCCCAATCGCTCTCTGACGCCGACACCGCGAAGCTCGATGCGTTCACGCAAAAGCTCGACGCCTTCGCCGGAGCCGAAGGCCGCCGTCGCCGCGGAACGCAACAAGCTCCAACCCTCTCCAGCGTCCGCGGCAGTCTCTTTGAGCTCTTTTCAGTAATGCAAGATGCCGACGCCGCGCCAACACCGCAGACGGCAAACGCAGTTCCCGTGCTCAGTCAATCAACCCAAAACCTGCTGAAACAATGGGAGGAACTGCAGAAGATCGAGCTGCCGCAACTCAAATCGCAGCTCCGCATCAAAGATCTGCCACAGATAAGAGAGCCACTCGAACTGTTGGAGGGCATCACTTCCAACCGCGACGAGGAATAATCTAGCCTTGTTATCGTCGTCATCTGCGCAGAGCGGCGGCTTCGGGTTTCCGACCCCGCAATTTTTGGGTCGTGCGGCCGCGTAGCCGAAACTTGAGCTGCTTTGTTGGCGTGAGCGAAGCGGGAGCCAGCAGGCGAAATCCTGAGCGATCCGAGTCGAAGGAGCCTGCCCTGAGCCCGCCGCGGCGGGAATTCGCGCCCTTCTTTTTGGGCGCTAACCTGGGTACTCGGACCGCAAAAACTGAAACTGACAGGGAAACTCGTAACTGGCGGCTGGCTACTGACTACGGGCCCGCAGCAGCGTCCCCACAATCGCTGCCCATTCTCTCTCCAGGTCACCATACGCCGCCGCTCTGTCCGCTCTCCGATACCAATATTTCGCGTTCGACAAGTCGCCTTCCTTGCGATGCAGATACGCGTGTACCCACGCCCCATCCGGCCCCTCGTCCTTCTGGGCGGATTCGTGCGCCTTATCCCAATCGCCTTTCGCATCCCACCACAATCCCTGCAACGCAGCACTCAGTCTTTCCGGCGGCGTCATGTCCTTCAACGATTCACGAAACTCGTTGATATCCATACAACCCTCGCGGGGCAAATGTTCTGATGCGACCTTGCTTCATCGTGGATTCAGGTGCAAGGACCCACGACACCCTCCTCCGTGTTCTCCATCACCCGCCTTGCGTACATCGTCGCTGACATCGCCACGGTGCGATGATATGTTCTCAAAATGCTACGCCCGATGATTCACATGCTCCTCGTCGCACCTCTGCTCGCGACCATCACCTTCGCCCAATCCTCTTCCGACGATGCCGTCCTAGCCGTCCGCAACCTCGAACAATACCGCGAAGGCCTCATCAAGCTTTGGATGAACGACTACGCCAACCTCGCCCGCTACCGTGACGCCAACGCCAAGCTCGGACCGCCAGCATCCAATGAAGACCGCGTCGTCTTCATGGGCGACTCCATCACCGACATCTGGCACCTCGACAAATCCTTCCCCGGCAAGCCTTACGTCAACCGCGGCATCGGCGGGCAAACCACCCCCCAGATGCTCATCCGCCTCCGTCCCGATGTGATCGCCCTCGCACCCAGAGTCGTCGTCATTCTCGCCGGCACCAACGACATCTCCGGCAATACGGGCCCCATGACGCTCGGCGAAATCGAAGCCAACCTGCAGACGATGTGCGAGCTCGCCCGCCTGCATAGGATCCGTGTCGTCCTGGCCTCGGTATTGCCGGTCAACAACTACACCGAGCGCTCAAAGCTCTTCTTCCCGCTTCGTCCCCCCGACCAGATCCTCGAGCTCAACCGCTGGATCAAGGACTACGCCACCCGCAACAATTACATCCATCTCGACTACTTCTCTGCCATGGTCGACGACAAGGGCCTACTGCAGCGCGATCTTTCCGAGGATGGTCTTCACCCCAACGACAAAGGCTACGCTGTCATGGCCCCGCTGGCCCAAAAAGCCATCGACCAAGCGCTCTCTGCGCGCTGAATTTAGAACCACTAGGCGTTTTTCAACTGGCTACTGGCTACTGCCTCACAGCTTGTTCAGCCCATCCAGCGCCGCGACCTTGAAGGCCTCCGCCAGCGTCGGATAGTTGAACACCGTATCGCGGAAGTACTCAATCGTCCCGCCCATCGCGAGCACAGCCTGGCCGATGTGGACAATCTCCGCCGCACGGTCGCCGATGATGTGTACTCCGAGCAATCGCAGGCTCACAGGATCAAAGATTAGCTTGAGGAAACCCTGATCGTCGCCCAGCATCTGGCCCTTGGCCAGCTCTGCGTAACGCGCGATCCCAATCTCATACGGAGTCTTGTCCCGTGTCAGTTGTTCTTCCGTCGCGCCGACCATCGAGATCTCGGGAATGGTGTACACACCATACGGAATCAGGTTCGGCGGAATCGGCGACGCTACGCCGAAGATATGACAACTCGCCAGCCTTCCCTGCTCCATCGACGTACTGGCCAGGGCCGGAAATCCCACCACATCTCCCGCCGCATAGACATGCGGCACCGCTGTCTGATAGTGCTGGTCGACCGTCAACTTCCCACGTCCGTCGGGCTGCAAACCGATCACCTCCAGATTGAGCTGATCGCTGTTCGCCCGTCTTCCCACTGCGTACAGAAGCGCCTGTCCCTTAACTGTCTTTCCGCTCTCCAGCCGCGCAAACACGCGATCGCGGTCCTCATCGAAACCCACCGCCACCACCTTCTCGCCGAGCCTGAACACGGTGCCCAGTTGCCGTAACTGGAAGCATAAGCTCTCCACAATTTCGCGGTCGGCGAAATCTAGCAGGATCGGCCGCTGATCCAGCAGCGTCACCCTTGTCCCCAGCGCCGCAAACATCGAGGCATACTCCAAGCCGATGATGCCCGCGCCCACCACAATCAGTTCGCGCGGCACCTCCTGCAGCTCGTGTACCTGGTCGGAGTCGAAAATCCTCTTGCCGTCGATCAGGATCTGCGCATCATGCGCGGGCCGAGTGCCGCACGCGATAACGAAGTAGTCGCCGTGCACGATGGTCGACCCTACGTCGCTTAGCACTTCGACTTTGTGATCATCGAGGAAGTGCGCGTTGCCTTCGAGCACGGTCACACGGTTTCTGCGCAATTGCGACTTGATGACCTCGATCTCCCGCGCCATTACCGCGTCCGAGCGAAAGACCAGGTCTTGCATCGCAATCTGGTCTTTCACCGAGTACCCGCGGCCATAAAACGTCCGCTGCCGCAGACCACTCAGATACAAGACTGCTTCGCGAAAGGTTTTGCTGGGGATCGTGCCGGTATTGACGCACACCCCGCCGATCGAACGCTTGCGCTCGATCACGGCAACCTTCTTGCGCATTTTGGCAGCGCAGATAGCAGCTTTCTGTCCCGCCGGGCCGCTCCCAATGACAACGAGGTCGTACGAATTGTTACCGCTTACTGTGTCGTGCATCGCCGCCGGACCACTCCCTTCGCAGCACGTAACGCATATTTAACCTGTCAGGAGAGCGTGTTGCAGTGACAAGAAGCTAACACCAATCCATGCGCAACGGAAGAACCCGAAACCGGGTGAACCGGGTACCCCAATCGGGCTGGTTTTGCCCAGGTGTGGTTTTTCGTTGGCCGGGTGCCCGCCGAAGCCTCTTTTGCTCGTGTGGGTTTTTTTAACTTTGGCGGGGCGCCCCACCCTTATCGCCCTGTTTCTGGGCGATAGGGTAGGAGAAACAACAGCCGGTTCACTTTCCGCCCGTCGTCTCCAGCCCACGATACTTCAGCATAGGCTCGACGCTCGGCTTCTTCCCGCGCCAGGCTTCATACAGCTGCTCGAGATCCTGGGTGTTTCCGCGCGACAGCACCATCTCGCGGAAGCGGTCGCCGTTGGCACGCGTCAAGCCGCCGTTCTCGACAAACCACTGGTACGCGTCGTCATCGAGCATCTGCGTCCACAGATACGCGTAATAGCCGGCCGAATAACCGCTTTGCCAAATGTGGCTGAAGTAGCTCGACCGATACCGCGGAGGCACGTAGCTGATCCAAAGTTTCGTATCCTCCAACGCCTGTTTCTCAAATGTATCCGGCTGCTGCAGCGGAGCGCTCGCCGGCAGCGTGTGCCACTTCATATCGAGCTCAGCCGCAGCGAGCAGTTCCGTTGTGCCGTAGCCCTTGTTGAACGTGTCGGCCTTCTTGATCTTCTCCATCAACTCCGCCGGCATTGGCGCGCCGGTCTTGTAGTGCTTAGCGTAGTGCTGAAAGACCGAAGGATACGTCGCCCAGTGCTCGTTGAACTGCGACGGAAACTCCACGAAGTCGCGTGCCGTCGAGGTTCCCGAAAGGCTCGGATACTGGCTGTTGGCAAACATTCCATGCAGCGCGTGGCCGAACTCGTGGAACATCGTCCTCACATCGTCCGACGTGATCAGTGCAGGCTCGCCCGGGGCCGGGGGCGCAAAGTTCGCGACATTGATGACCACCGGCTTGGTCCCCAGCAACTTCGACTGGTCGACCATGCTGTTCATCCACGCGCCACCCTGCTTGTTATCGCGCTTAAAGTAGTCGCAGTAGAACAGCGCCAGCGAACCGCCGTCAGCGTTAAACACTTCGAACGTCCGCATCGTCTTGTCGTACACCGGCAGATCGTGACGTTCTTTGAACGTGATGCCATAAAGCTGGTTCGCGGCGTAAAAAACGCCATTCTCGAGCACATTGTTCAGCTCGAAGTACTGCTTTATCTGCTCCTCGTCCAGATCGTACTTCGCCTTGCGTACCTGCTCCGCGTAGAAGTCCCAATCCCACGGCTGGACCTTGAATCCACCCTTCTGCTGGTCGATGATCGCTTGGATGTCCGCCGCCTCGCTGGCCGCCTTCGCCGTCGCCGCCGGAACCAACGCGTCCATGAACTTCAACGCAGCTTCCGGAGTCTTGGCCATCTGGTCTTCGATCTTCCATGCCGCGAAGGTCGGATACCCCAGCAGCTTGCCCTTCTGTGCGCGCAGCTGTGCGATCTTGGCGATGGTGTCACGGGTGTCGTTATCGTTACCGTGTTCGGCACGGTTCCACGAATTCCCGAACATGGTCTGTCGCGTGTCGCGAATCCTCAACGAAACCAGATCGGGCTGCTGCGTGGTATTTTGCAGAGGAATGACGTATCCCTCGACCTTGCGCCCCTTTGCTGCCTCGACCGCAGCGTTGATCTGTGCGTCGCTCAGTCCTGTCATTGCTGCTTTGTCGGTCGTCGTGTAGGCGCCTTCTTTTGTGGCTGCCAGAAGTTTCGTGGCGAAGGTATTCGAGAGCGTCGCCAGCTCTTCGTTAAGCTTCTTCAGTTGCGCCTTGTCGGCCTCGTTCAATTTGGCTCCGGCATGCACAAACTGGTCATAGTCGTACTCGACCAGCCGCAACGACTCTGGATCGAGGTTGAGCGACTTTCGCTCGTTGTAGATCGTCGAGACACGCTGGAACAGCTTGTCATTGAGCAGGATTGCATCCTGGTGTGCCGCCAGCTTCGGCGCCTCAGACGCCCTTACTTTTTGTAGCGTCGGGTTCTCATTGGCGCTGACGACCGTAAAGAACGCTCCCTGCACCCGACGCAACAAACGACCGGATTTTTCCATCGCGACGATCGTGTTCTCAAACGTCGGCGGCGCCGGATTGTTGGCAATGGCCTCCATTTCCTTTTGCTCTTCGGCCATCCCGGCGTCCATTGCCGGTATGTAGTCATCGTCCTTGATCTTGTCGAACGGAGGCGCCTGATACGGCAAGGTGCTGGGCGCGTAGAACGGGTTGCTCGGCCCGAACTGCGATTGCGTGTCGCCTGCTATTGCGGCAAGTGTCGTCATACCCATTATTACGACAGCGGCAAAAAGGAAAGTCTGCATGTTTCCAGTTTAATCGCTGCTCCTCTCTTTTTGCATGGGTACACGATGGCTCCGCGTCCAAGACACTGGCAATCTAGGGCCGCCTTCGCAGTCGTCCTGAGCGGAGGCGATGCGTCGTTTGCACCGCCGAAGTCGAAGGATCCCTATGTCTTGGCATCAACTCCCTCTATCTGTCATCCTGAGCGCCGGCGGGCATGTCCGACCGACCTCATTTGCCGGTCGGGCGAGCGCGCGAAGTCGAAGGATCTACGGTTGTCTTTTGCAAATGCGCGAAGTGCCCATTCTTATCGCCCGATTTTGTCGATAGAGTGGGTTTTCCGTCCCGGAGCGGCCGCAGGCGAGCGTAGGGACGTAATGTCTAAGCCCACGGTTTTTCAACGATGGGAACGTGCAAATCAACTGCGGGAGTCCCGGAACCGCGCGAGCGGTGAAGGGGGCGTACACGGACGGCACGCGCAATTACATCGCCGGCCAGGAGGAACACCACCGCAAATGGACCTTCGAGCAGGAATTCGCACATTTTTGCGCAAGTCCGGCGCGCCCATCCGAACCGGCTATTCGGATGACCCTCTGTCGTCCCTTCATCCGACGGACCCCCATGCGCGTTTAGGATGGGATTGGAGAATGATTCCACTGGAGAAATCTCATGACATCCGCACTGGTAGATCTGGAACCGCAAGTCTTATGGAAACACTTTGACGTCCTGGCGGCAACGCCGCGGGCGTCGACCAAAGAAGCTGCTGCGCGCAACTACGTCGTCGGTCGAGCCAAGGCGCTCGGGTTGGAGTACACGCAGGACGCAGCGGGCAATCTGGTAGTGCGCAAACCTGCGCATCCCGGAAGAGAAAACGCTCCGATGGCGCTACTGCAAGGACATCTCGACATGGTGTGCGAGAAGAACGAAAACACGCCACACAACTTCGATACCGATCCGATCAAAGTCTGGCGTGATGGAGACTGGCTGAAGGCCGAGGGCACAACGCTGGGATCGGACAATGGCGTGGGCGTTTCGGCAGCGCTGGCCGTGATGGAAAGCACGGACATCGCGCATGGCCCGCTGGAGTTTGTGTTCACGATCGATGAGGAGAGCGGGCTGACAGGAGCGGCGGAGTTTCCTGGCGGCCTGCTAAAGTCGAAGTACTTTCTCAATCTCGACAACGAGGAGACCGGAACGATCTGCATCGGATGTGCCGGGGGCGTAAAGACGATTGGGCGGCGCAAGGTTGCGATGGTGAATGCGTCTGGCGATTCTGCATGGCGCGTGAAAGTTTCGGGCTTGAGGGGCGGCCACTCGGGCGTCGATATTCACCAGGGACGCGGCAATGCCCTGCGAGTTTTGGGCATGACACTGCAAAAGATAACCAGCAAGCTCAAGGCTGGTATTGCGAGTATCACCGGCGGCAGTGCGCAGAATGCGATTCCGCGGGAAGCGGCTGCGGTGCTCGTGATCGACAGCGCCCAAGAGAAAGAATTGCGCTCGCTGTTAGCGGTGGCCGAGCAGCACTGGAAGTCTGACCTTGGCGGGTTCGACGCAGCATTACAAATCACGATGGAGAAATCGGCGCGACCCGAGAAGGTCATTGCCGACGATGATCTGAAACGCATCACTGACCTATTGGTCGCGCTGCCGCATGGCGTCCTCGCGATGAGTCCTGACGTGCCGGGATTGGTGCAGAACTCAACTAACCTGGCGGTGATTACAGTTAACGACGGCGCAGCGGAGATCATCACGAGCCAGCGAAGTGCGATCGAAAGCAGCCGCAATGCGCTGGCGCAGACGGTGGCCACGGTGTTTCGCATGGTGGAATTCAAGCCAGAACACTCGGGCAACTATCCGGGATGGAAGCCGGAGCCGACCAGCGAGATCGTGCAGAAGCTGCAAAGTGTACATGAGCAGTTGTTCGGCAAGCCGGCCAAGCTGATCGCGATGCACGCCGGCTTGGAGTGCGGCGTGATTGGAGAGAAGTATCCAGGAATGCAGATGGTATCGTTCGGACCGACGATTGTCGACCCGCACAGCCCGAACGAGCGGGTGCAGATTTCGACCGTACAAAGCTTCTGGAAATTCCTGAGGGCAGTGCTGGAAAAAATCTAGACCGTTTCAACAACAGCAGATTTTTCTCTGCGGCGCGCAGCGAGGGCCGCGTGAATGAAGCTCACCTCGCGGCTCAGCATGTCAGTGGTTTCACGGCAGAGGTCGGGTTGCTGCGACATGAGATCGAGAAATGTCCCCTGCTCGACATGCAGGACTTCCGCGTCGGTGACGGCTTGCGCCGCAAGACTATAGGTATGGCCGGTATAGGTAGCAGGAAGGCCAAGAAGAGAACCGGCGGAAAAGGTCCGGTCGAAGTTGTGGAAATCTTTGACCGAGAGGCACACCTTGCCCTTGAGGATGAGGTAGACGCCGCGATTTTCCTCCTCTACTTCAAATAAAACGGATTTCGAGGGAAACCGCTCCACGGTTCCGGCGGTGACCAACGACTTCCTCAGCTTGTTCGACACTTTCAACATATTGACATCCGATTTCCTCACCCTTGTCATAGTGTAGTTATGCCAAATGGATTGCCAGTGTGCTGTGATTCGAATCACAGTTATGTGTGAAGCAAAACCTTCCGGCTTTGTTCATAAGCATGTGAGTGTGGGCCGGCAGCGAATTCCGTTTTGAGCGCGCCCCAATTCGGGAAGCGGCTCATCTAGGAATGGCAATTAAGTTGCAACGGCCGAGAAATCAGAGCAGCAGAGTGACGTTGGCCAAGAAGCCAAGTGTGCTGTGGGAGAGAGTGATCATGACCTCAACATGCTGGATCTGAACCTGCCGCGGCTTGACGGCCTGTCAGGGTTGCGTGGGTGCGGTTGAAGAAACCTTCGTTGCCGGTGCTGGTGGCAACAGGACACAGTCGGATTGAAAACCGTGATGTAGGAAGCGTTGACAGTGGTCGAGTGGGCAAGCCCGACGAGTGGCGAAGCACAAATGTTAGGATGCGAGGTTGCTTATGCCGGATCCTAACAGCCGTAGGGCATTTCTTATCTCACTTGGGCGCGCGGCGGCGCTTGCAACAATCGCGCCCCAAGTTTTTGCTGAAGCCGCGGGGCAGTTCCCGCCAGAGATAACGGATATTTATAGGAAGAGCGTCGTAATTGATACGCTTTGTGCTCCGTTCACGAGCTCCGATAGTTTGCCTGACAAGGCTGCGATTGACACTGTCCGCAAATCGGGCATTACAGCCATCAACTTCACAATTTCGGGTCCCACCTATGAGGAGACTGTCAACAACGTCGCTTATATCGATGCGCTGGTGGAGGAATCGCCCGATGTGTTCATGGTTGTGCGGCAGCAGTCGGATATCGCGCGTGCCAAGAGTGAGGGAAAGATCGGGATTATGCCGGGGTTCCAGTATACCCAGTTTCTCGAGGCCGACACGTCGCGCATCGAGACATTCAGGCGGCTCGGCGTGCGGATCATGCAGCTCACATATAACAATCGCAGCATCTTCGGCGATGGGTGCCTTGAGCCGAGCAATGCAGGTCTGAGCAAGGCAGGGTTGAGGGCTGTCCAGAGGATGAATGAGTTAGGTGTAGCCGTCGATCTGAGCCACAGCGGATATCGGACCACTTCTGAGGCAATTGCGGCGTCGAAGAAGCCGGTGTTGATCACGCACTCAGGCTGCGCGTCGATCTATACGCATCCGCGCAACAAACCTGACGAGGTAATGAAAGCGCTGGCCGACAAAGGTAGCTATTTCGGCGTGTACCTGATGCCCTACCTGGTGGCGTCGCCGACGGTACCGACGCGGGAACACGTGATCAATCACGTGTTGGGCGCGATCAACATCTGCGGTGCAGATCACGTGGGAATCGGGTCGGATGGATCGATACAAGCAATCTCGCTCAGTCCAGAGCAGAAGAAGGCGTTTGACGAGGACATTGCGCGGCGCAAAAAGCTTGGGATCGGAGCGCCGGGGGAGGACCGCTATCCGTACGTGCCCGATGTGAATGGACCGGACCATATGGAAGTCATCGCGGCGGAGTTGCAAAAGCGCGGACAGCCGTCGTCGGTGATTGAGAAGGTGCTGGGGACGAATTTCCAACGAATCATTGGGGAGATTTGGGGAACGGCATAG
>Ga0306920_100016213_pt1 | contig 10247 bp, 9 predicted proteins | sample flu12Cox44000170_FD_204666 | JGI IMG/M metagenome (GOLD analysis project Ga0306920, IMG submission 204666) | Lab enrichment of tropical soil microbial communities from Luquillo Experimental Forest, Puerto Rico - flux4day.12C.oxic.44.000.170 (v2)... | ecosystem: Environmental > Terrestrial >...
CTTGTCCTGGCGGAAGCCGGTAGGCTTCCTTGGGGTTGCACGAGCCGGATGAATCGAGAGATTCACGTCCGGATCTGTGGGAGACTCGGGGTGAAATTCCCCGGGTCTACCCGGCGGTTGCGTCGCCGAGGAAGGTCTGTGGAGTGCCTCCCCAGCTCTGAGTGCTGTCGATCGGAAGGTAGACGTAGACGTTGGCAAACTCCCCTTTGGTAAAGGATTGGCCAAGCGCTTGGTTGTACCAGTCTTGCGCACCACTCACGCTGGACAGGTCAGCGCCCGGAGCAAATATGTTCCAAGCCGCCCAGTTGATCGCGGGATCGTTGCTGTGGGAGGCTTCCTGTAAGAACAGCCAAGCTGCCTCATCATACTTGAGAGCGTCAGGGGTGCCCCAGAGGCTAGCCACGGTTTCGCGGTTTGCCTGCCAGGTTTCTCCATTAGTGATGGAATTGTCCAGGCTGATGCACATTAGGTTTGCAGGGACGCCATTCACGATGAACGCCAGGCACAACTTGTAGTGTACCGTTGCCGCGGCCTGTTTTTCCAACCTCAGCCGCGCATGAGGCGATATCCGAAGAACGCCCTACCCCCCGGCTGGTTTTGAGGTGGCAAGGAACAGCACCGATTTCTTCGCACCTTTGGGCACCGTGCCATACGCTGCGTCGATATTCATCCCCTTCTTGGCCAACTTCGCCGCAAAGTCGGCGAGTGCTCCTGCTTTGTTGGGAAGTTCTACTTGTTCCAGCGTTCCTTCGGTGTAGGCAAACTGGGCGGCGCTGAAAGCCTTCTTGGCCTTAGCAACATTGTCCACGACGAGTTGCACAGAACCCTGCGCCCCCGTCGTGCTGCCCAGCACCGCCTCAATGTTTACTTTGGCATCGGCGAGAACCTTCGCCACTGCCGCCAATCTTCCCGGTTGATTTTCGAGAGAAACCGTCAGTTGTTTAACCTTAGCCATCGAGACGCCTCCACTCTTTTTGAGATCAGATCGCGATTATACGAGGGATTCTGAAAGAGGCAAGAAAAACTCTCTAGAGACTCCCAGTCCCGCAGCTCCATGTGTCGGTTTATGCCCCGACGGCAGCTTCGGTGATTTGCAACCCTAGCCGGGAATCTTTTCGTTTGAGGTAGGTGACCTGCTGTTTGCGGTGCTGAGCTTCTTAGAACACCGCTCCCCGGTCCGCCTATTTCATCCCCTATAGGCAGCATGCGCTAGACCAAACGGACCTGCTTGCCCGCTAGGCCTTAGTGGATGCCGGAGGCCCCAGCCGACTTCGAAACTGGCGGAACTGCGCCCTTAAATAACTGTCACTTTCCCGTAGAGTACTTGTAGCCATTTTTAGAGCGCTGGTCGCCCGGTGGTTGGTGGGCATACGACCTTTCCCAATAACCTGGCCGCCACTGATCTTAATTGTTCGGTACACAGCTTCAGCCGGTAAACAAGTTGTTCTCTTGCTTCCACTTGCTCATATCCCATCCCACTTGGCGGAGCATCGTCATCGCCGTCATGACATCGATGCCATCGATCTGGATCAGATCCGTACCCGTCATGCAAGACAACTCTTGCCGCAAGTCAAACTGTGGAGCATTGCCTTTCTCCTTTTTCTCGCCGGCCCTTCCGCGTCTCGTCGGCCCGGGTGGCGCCTTGACTGCGATCCTCCATTTGCGCCGGGTACGCTGCGAGCTGCCGATCGCACTCCGCCAGCTGCTTCGGTCAAAACTCTTATCCATCCAGCTCCTGCCGCACAAACAGCGGATCCTCCTTCCAGTTGCCCCGGCTCCGCCAGTTTCTGGCCCATACAGCCACCCCCCGAGGGGTGGCCGGTCTCCAGGGCTGAAGCCTTGCTGCGGGAGGCGAGCAAAGAAGTATCCCGCAGAGCTAAACCCGGCCCAGACTTGATCTGAGTTTTCTAGTGGCCGGACAATCCGCCGCGGCGGGCGTTTGCTGTGTGTTCTCATGGCGACTTCGCTGCCTTACGCCACGTGCGGATATTGGTGCTGGACGACACAGATCCCGTGGTGCATGTGGGAGTAAAAGCTTTTCGTTCCCTGAGAGTTCCACTCCAGAAAGTCATTGTGTGTTGAAGATCGGTCTCGCCATCTCTTCCGCGGATGCGGACTGCGGATGTTCGGCCTTCCAGCGCATGGCGGCAGTGATGCGAGTGCGGCCGCTGGGATGATCGAAGAAGATGAACTCCTCGACTGGACCGGGTTCGAGCTTGCGATACTCTCCCAACAGCATATCCACATTGGCCTCGCCGTCGGGTTGTTGGGCCGCATTCAAGCCGTACATGTCCGCCTCAAATTCCATGGTACGGGAGATGGTATTGGTTACTGGCGTCAGGAGAAAAAAGTAGAGGGAGAGCACGATTACTGCCAAAGGCAGCACGGCGACGTCGCTGATTCCTCGTAAATCCCACTTCTCGCCCCAACGCGTGAGGCTAAAGTTGATCCCCCAGTTCAGGAAGGCGAACCCGATCACGATCAGCACTCCGATCATGACCAGTCCCTTGTACGCATGGTTGAGTACGTAGTGGCCCATTTCATGCCCCATGGTCGTCTCGATCTCAGGCAGCGTGCAGCGCTTTAGCAGATTGTCGTTCAACGAAATCCGTGTTGTCCCGACGAACCCACTGACATTGGCGCTTACCCGATTCGACTGCCGCGAGGCATCGAACTCGTAGATGTCGGTGGCAGGAATGCCGTTCGCTCGCGCCATACTGAGAATCGGAGCCTTGATTCGCGGATCCGTCAAAGCCGTGTACTTGTTGAACAATGGAAATATGTAAACCGGAGCGATCAGAAGTACAAACGCGGCAAAAACGACGGTCAGAGCGGCGCCCCACACCCACCAGCTCTTCCCCAGGCGTCTCAGCAACTCAAACAATGGCACCACCAGGATGGCTCCCAGCACCACGCTAACCATCAGCATCACGATCTGATCCCGCAGCCAGGGACCGAAGGTCTGATTCAGAAGGCCATACTTGTGTTCCCGGAAATAACCTTCGTATACGCTGAGGGGAAAGGTCACCAGGGACACGACAACGATGAACTGAATCCAATAGAGCGCCGTCTGCAGAGGGCGGAGGCGAGTGAGGCGCTCGGCCAGATTGCGCATTCCCGCCGACCAACGGAAGCGTAGTAGCAACCACATTACGACTACAGTGGAAAGGAAATCCCACAGTAGCAGCCAGTACCCGCCCTCGAAATAGGCATCGGAACGGGCGCGCTGCTCAGGCGGCATCTTGGAGAGGTATGCCTCAACCGACTCCTTGACATCAAGCGCCTGGGCAGCCCCAGCTTGGTTCGTAGCCGCAAGGGAAGGAGCAACCGGCGCGTCCTTCTGGCATGCTGCGAGAACCGCGAACAACAGTAGAGTCGCCAGGGGAACCGGCCGGCCTCCCTGAAACATCACCGACCTCCCTCGTTTTCGTGAGGAGTATACGCCCTTGGCTGCCTTCGTCCCGTACTCCTGTCATCACGCTGCATTACGCATTGACGGCGTCTCACATCACAGCGTGTTTGTTCAATCGAGAGAGCTGATGGAGACCGAACGCAGGCCTCGTAGACGTTTCTGGTTATCTGAAGAAGTACTGCAGCTATTCAACTGTTTCTTCAATATCCACGACAGGGCTGTCGAAGTTCCCCCCACCCAAAAGTCCAGGAGCAAAGGAATAATAAAGAGTAAGGTGTGAGCCATCCGGTTTTCGCAGGAATAGCGGGCTAATTTGTCAACTTTTTGCAAATATTGCAGCGGCATCGGTGCCGCTGGAACCAGTGTTCCTCAAAGAGTGGTACGATTTTGGCGCGTCGACTTCGCAACTCCTAGATAGCTGCTCTCGCCGGCATCCCACCATGCGACGGAGAGCCTGGTTTAACCGCAACGACAGGGGGAGCGATCTCATGTCCTGCATTCCAAGTGCCGGCGCCAGGTGACCCTGGTGGCCGTTTTCCTGCGTGGCCCAAGAGCATTACGACAACTTCACTCGACTTAACCGGGAGGACACATGCCAGCAAATTTCATAGGCTCGAAGCGGCCGACCCTGATGGTGGCTGCCGTGCTCACTCTGCTCCTAGCGGTTACGCCCACCCTCATGGGCGGTACTCTCTACATGCAAACTAATATCGTTTCAAACTCTACGGACCCGAATCTGGTGAATCCCTGGGGAAACGTCAGCAATGGTGGCAGTCCTTTCTGGGTCTCGGATCAGCGGACGGGTGTGTCGACGCTGTACTCAACCCCACCGGGCACGCCGCAGTCGCTCGTCGTCAGCATCCCAGGAGGCAATCCCACCGGGATCGTACCAAACACTAGCGGCTTTAACGTGAACGGGACGCCGGCTTTCTTCATCTTCGCGACCTTGGGCGGCAACATTGCGGGTTGGAACGGCACGCCTACACTCACGAGCGCGGTCACCGAGGCCACTGTCCCGGGAGCCGTTTTCACAGGTCTGGCGCAAAACTCGGCCGGTACTTTCCTCTACGCTGCCGACTTCATGCAAGGCAAGATTGACGTCTTCAACAGTAGCTATACCCAAGTGACCTTGTCGGGCTCCTTTACCGATCCCAATCTGCCGACGGCGTACCATCCTTACAACATTCAAACCGTGAACGGCAGTTTGTACGCCGAATACGCCCCCATCGGCTCCAACGGGATGCCCGTGGTGGGATCAGGCAACGGCGTGGTGGACGTTTTTAACACCAATGGGGGATTCGTGAAGCGGCTCATCTCGAACGGTCCGCTTAGCCCGCTCAATGTTCCCTGGGGCATCGCTCTGGCGCCTTCCAACTTCGGGCAATTTAGCGGAGACCTACTGGTCGGCAATTTCGGCAATGGCTGGATCAACGCCTTCAATCCGACATCAGGGAAATTCGTGGGAACGCTCGATGTAACCGGTGGCACTCCCTTTGCTGAGCCGGCCCTGTGGAGTCTGAATTTCGGGGTCGGCGGCAGCGGGGGTACTCCGGGTGTTTTGTACTTCACATCCGGTCTGACGCTCGCTCAGACGGGTGGGCTCTTCGGCTCTCTCTCGGCACCTACGCCGGAACCGGCTACGTTGACCTTGCTGGGTACCGGTCTGATTGGTTTGCTCGGTTTGGGCCGTCGTAAGAGATAGGTCCCTCGGCGCGGTAGCCGCTCGTTCTTCACGCGGCGGCGCCGCCCGCCGCCCTTTTCAGTCAAGCAGTATGCCGGCAGACCGCCAAGGGTATAGGTTCTCTGCCTCAGAGGGTCAAAAAGTAGACGCGCCAAACGACATTGCGGTGGAGGCCCTCTCAGCCACCGATCGGGGTGAAAACTGGGCGCATGACGAAGCTGTAACCAGAACCATTGGTGATCGAGAGCTCGCTTCGAAACGCAGTCCGTTGCTCCCTGTTTCGTCCGCTATGGTTCCGCAGAAGTTCAACGTCCTCCCTAACTCTATCCAAAGATCTTTGAAATTTTGATCCCCATCGGTTCTTTGTCCGATGATCTTGTTGTCGACGCAAGAGTCAACGGAGGGAACCGATGGAGACCATTGCAAAGCTGTTTGGCAGCCTGCTGGCCTTGGTATATCACTGCTTCGACCGCATCGTCATCCTCGGCCATCTGCCCTTGCTCACTCGTCCGGAGAACATCGTCCACTTCTTCCGCGACGTCAACCAGATCAAGACCATCAGCAAAGAAATCTTGCGGCAGCGCACCAATGATTACCACCGCTGGGTCGAAGCCTTTGCCAAGAAACGTAAAATTCCTATGGAGTGGGCCCAGAAGGGCGTCCGCAAGGAAGACTACGTCCGGCCCTACCTGCGACGCATGCAGCGCCGCCAGCAGTTCGGCGTCTACTTCATCCTCAAGAGCATGGAACTGGGACCTTCGTTTCGTTCCGCCGTTCCCCGATTCCCCGTGGAAGATCCTCACTATCGCATCCTGGCCCGGCAGCGTTCCCGCTATACCCACTATTATTTCTATATTCGCGATGAAGTGCTGGGGCCAATCGCCTTATGCGTCGGTTCGTTCCTGCCTTTCTCCATTACCTACTACCTCAACGGCCATTCCTTTATCCAACATCAACTGGAGCGCACGGGTGTAGCCTTTCGCAAAGACGACAACGCTTTTCTCTGGGCCGCTGATCCGCAAGCCTTACAGGCGGCAGCTGACCGTCTCAGCCCGCGGATCATTCGCCGGCAACTCGATCACTGGACCTGGGTGGTAGGAGGCCGAAATTCTCCACCAAAGACCGCGCCGCCATCAACCTCCGTCGGCACTACTCCTTGCAACAAGTGGAGTACTGTCGCAACCTGGTCTTCCGACGGAACTTCCCCATCCATAAACTCTTCGAGCGCTCCTGCGACCTGGGACTGTTCCGCCTCTCGGCCGACAAGCTCTCGCAAATGTTCGGCTTTCGCCTCCACAAGAGAATGTGTGGCAAACTCGCTACGGTGTTGGAAAAGATGGAACACGGCCATCACGTGCTGCGCGCCTGCGGGAAAAACGCCGTGCTGCGCATGTACGAGAAATTTTCCACCTTCTTGCGCCAGGTGCTCAGCAACAACCTGAAAGACTTCCGACTAAAGAAATCCTTGGACACCTTGGAAAGCGTGCGCCAGACACTGGCGGCCTTTACTGATCGTTTCGCTGCTTTCGAAGCTCAAGCTCTCGATGTCCACGTCGACTTCCCACTGTTCCAGCGATTGGCTCTTCCCATCCCTGCAGGAAACAGCAAAATTCCCGGCATCAAGATTCCATGACACCCGCATGCTTCGTCTGATGGAAGTCCTGCTTCACCCCGGTACCCAGCTCGCCGGATGGCGCTCCCGGCAAATCCATCAAGCCATCCTCTCCAGTTTCCAGCTCACTACCGACCGCTACACCCTTACTCAACTCCGTTACGACCTGCGCAAGCTCAAAGCCCATGCCCTACTGCAACGCGACGGCCACCGTTATGCCTATCGGCTGACCAACAACGGCATCCGTGTTGCCCTGATGTTCGTCCTCTTTCACCAACGCGTCTGTGGCCCTCTCGCCAACAGCCTCTTCCACCGCCAACCCACTCAACTCCACCAACCCACCACCAAATTCCAAGCTGCCTACCAAAAAGCAGATGCCTCTATCCAACAGGTCATCGATCTACTTGCCGCTTGAACGTCTGAGAGATAAATTCTCAGATCTAACGCTCAAGAGTCTATCCACGAAGAAGCACCGCCGCTGAGAATCGTCGCCCACTTTGACCATCCCTGCGACTTACGGCTGATCTCCGGGTGAGTACCAGCTCATCGCCGCCCGTGCCGTAGGTGGCATCCTGCGCATGCAATAGCCTCCATTTACCGCAATCTTTGCCGGAATAGATTCAATTCCCGAGGCTCTGCTCCTGAGCAACGCGACCCGGAATCGGCTCATTGGTATTCGAAATTGGTATTCGAAACTATAGATATGATATAATATAGATATTAAGATGAGTGAAGCGGATCCACAAGACTTTATCCCCCTAAAGACGCATTGGTTTCACATCATGCTCGCGCTCGCCGGTGGAGAGCAGCATGGCTATGGAATCATGCAGGAAGTCTTGAATCGCACGACCGGAAAAGTGCGCTTGTGGCCGGCGACACTGTACGGATCGATCAAAAGGCTCATCGAAGCGGAACTAATCGAAGAATCCGATGAACGGCCCGCTCCGGAATTCGACGATGCTCGCCGCCGCTACTACCGGTTGACCGCTCTCGGTAGGCGCGTGCTCGACGCGGAATGTGAGCGCCTGCAGGAATTGGGTCGGGTGATTCGCGTGAAGCAAGCCACGGTGACGGAATGAATTTCGCATGGCGCATCTACCGCTGGCTGGCGCGGGCATTTCCGCACGAATTCCAGTTGACTTACGGCAGGGAGGTAACGCAACTGGGAAAAGACGTCATCGAAGACTTTGCTGGAAGACGTGGAGTAAGTGGGCTGGTCGGCCTCATCGCCGACACTGCGGTTCGCGTGCCGCTCGAATACCTCAGCGAAATGCGCCGAGACATGCGCTACGGTTTGCGAGCACTGATCAAGTCGCCTGGATTCGCGCTGGTCGGCGTCACTTCCATGGGGGTGGCAGTTGCCCTGACGCTAAACCTGTACGGCTCGGAGTTGCAGTTAGTCTTTCGCGCCCTGCCGGCTGCGGCCAACGTCAAGCGGTTGGTCATGGCCCAACATCCTGTCTCTTATTACTACGTCGAGCAATACCGGGACCAAAGGGGCCTGTTCGCCGGGGTGGCCGCATTGCAGAATGACGTCCCCTTCAACGTTACGTTCCCAGGTGAAACGAATGCCAAGCCGGAGCGGGTCTTCGGACAGTTAGTATCCCCCGACTATTTTTCTGTCTTGGGGGTGCAACCACAGCACGGACAACTGTTCAGCGGCGCGCTGTCCATGGCCGGCGCTGCGGCGGTAGTCGTGATCAGCGATGCTTTCTGGCGCCATCGCCTGAACTCTGCTCCCAGCGCGGTGGGGCAGACCCTTCACTTGAATGGGCAACCTGCGATTATCGTGGGAATTACGCCGCGAAACTTTAATGGCGCTGCCTCCGAGAATCCGTCCGAGCTCTTCGTCCCCATCACGGTTCCAGCCGCGCTTGCTCCGGAACTCGCCGACGATGTTCTGCACCGGCGCGACGCCAAGGAATTTCTGGCAATCATGTGCCTCCAGCCTGGTATTACGGTGGACTCTGCGGAAGCCGGTCTCGACACTATCACCCGCCGTCTTGATGGGCAGGTTTCCGCACTTGCGCCCGTTGAAAAAGGCAGGCGCGTGACCCTGCTTCCCGCCGGTACCGTGGTGCCGCTTCCCCGGCAGCTGAGGCCCGTCATCATCGGATTCTTTGTTGTACTGATGGGGCTGGTTGTGACCATCGCGTGCATGAATCTGTCGAGCATGCTCCTCGCCCGCGCCGCCTATCGGCGAAAGGAGCTGGCAATTCGCCTCTCGGTCGGAGCCAGCCGTTTCCGGCTGGTTCGGCAGATGATCAGCGAAGGCCTGTTGCTCTCGCTGCTGGGCGGCTTGGCCGGATTCGCTCTCGCATATTGGCTCTCCGTGCTCGACTCCCGTGTAAATCCTTCCACCGGCAGACCGCCCGGACCCGATTTGACGCTGGATTGGCATGCCGCCGTTCTGGCCTTCATCCTCGCAATCGTCGGCGGCATCGGTCTCAGTCTGGTGCCCGCACTGCAAGCTACCAAAGCCGATTTGACTCCAGCGCTCAGAGACGGCTGGGCACTGCGGCTACCCGGTTATCGCAGGTTTGGCCTCCGCAATTTGCTGATGGTAGCCCAGGTTGCCGCGTCGCTCATGCTGTTGCTGATCACCGGATTCCTGCTCGCCGGAATCAGCAGGGTAAGTACGGTTCAAACCAAGTTTGATCCCCACACGATGTATCTGGTTTCCATCGATCCAGTGCGCGATGGCTACACACCCCGCAAAGCGCAAGCTCTCTGGGAGAAACTTTTCGAACGGCTCAAGGCCGTCGGCTCAGTCCGCAGCGTCACCTTGGCTGTCCAGCCCCCGTTTGCGAACGAGGGTGCAAAGATCGAACTTACGGCGGAAGACTCGCATGTGCAGAAACAGGCAGTTGAAGAAACGGTTGGCGCCGGCTATTTTGCCGCCTTGAGCGAGTCGATGTTGGCCGGCAGCGAGTTCGTAGACCTGGATCAACGTACCCACGCAGGAGCGTTGCGGAACTCCTCGCTGCCCGTAGTGCTGAATGAGAGTGCCGCGCGTGGATTCTTCGGGAAGCAGAACGCGATCGGCAGGCGACTCAGGGATGATCGGCGGTCCTATGAAGTCATTGGCGTAGTTCGCGACTTGAAGAACGGAATCGGGGTCTGGCAATCGGTGATCTATTTACCTCTGACGACTCGCGATTTCTTGCGGCCGCCGGCCGGTGGCTTGACCATTATGGTGCGCTCGGATGGCGGAGCCGATCCACGGAACGTTGTTCAGCGCGAGGTCACTTCCATCGATCCGAACCTGACCCTCTTCAACGCCCAAAACCTCAGCCAATTTCTGGATTACAGCCAGTCCGACCTGCGCTTCGCCCTCCGTACCTACGGCTCCATTGGAGTATTCGGCCTGGTTTTGGCTGCCATTGGACTCGCTGGGGTTACGGCGTATGCGGTGGCACAAAGGCGCAAGGAAATCGGAATTCGCACGGCAGTGGGCGCGAGCAAGGGGCAGGTGCTGCGACTGGTGCTGCGCGAAGGCACTGCACTTACCTTCGTCGGGACGGTCCTTGGTTTCTTGGGAG
>Ga0306920_100016214_pt1 | contig 10247 bp, 8 predicted proteins | sample flu12Cox44000170_FD_204666 | JGI IMG/M metagenome (GOLD analysis project Ga0306920, IMG submission 204666) | Lab enrichment of tropical soil microbial communities from Luquillo Experimental Forest, Puerto Rico - flux4day.12C.oxic.44.000.170 (v2)... | ecosystem: Environmental > Terrestrial >...
GCTGCCGTCGCGTGAATGCATCGCCGATTCCGTCGAGCTCACGGTCCGTGGCCACGCCTATGACGCGCTGGTGGGGCTGGCCGGCTGCGATAAGTCGCTGCCAGGCATGATGATGGCGATGGTCCGACTCAACGTACCGTCGATCTTCATCTACGGCGGCTCGATCCTGCCGGGCAATTTCCGTGGCCAACAGGTCACAGTGCAGGACATGTTCGAGGCCGTCGGAAAGCACTCGGTCGGCGCGATGTCGGACGAGGACTTGGACGAGATCGAGCGGGTGGCCTGTCCGTCGGCCGGCGCCTGCGGCGCGCAATTCACCGCCAACACCATGGCCACCGTCTCGGAGGCCATCGGTCTGGCGCTACCTTACTCGGCGGGGGCGCCGGCACCATACGAGATCCGCGATTCCTTTTGCACGGCCGCGGGCGAGAAGGTGATGGAGCTGATCGCCTCCAACATCCGCCCGCGCCAGATCGTCACGCGAAAGTCGCTGGAGAACGCGGCGGCCGTGGTTGCGGCCTCGGGTGGGTCAACCAATGCGGGTCTGCATCTGCCGGCGATCGCCAACGAGGCTGGCATCAAATTTGATCTATTTGATGTGGCCGAAATCTTCAAAAAGACACCATATATCGCGGATTTGAAGCCGGGTGGCCGTTATGTCGCCAAAGACATGTTTGAAGCTGGTGGCATACCGCTTCTGATGAAAACTTTACTCGATCACGGCTTTCTCCACGGCGACTGTTTGACGGTCACCGGCCGGACGATCGCAGAAAACCTCAAGAGCGTTAAATGGAATCCGCACCAGGACGTGGTGCGTCCTGCCGACAAGCCGATCACTGTTACTGGCGGCGTGGTCGGCCTGAAAGGCAACCTGGCGCCCGAGGGGGCGATCGTGAAAGTCGCGGGCATGTCGAATTTGAAATTTACAGGGCCGGCCCGCTGCTTCGACTGCGAAGAGGACGCCTTCGAGGCTGTCCAGAAGCGCACCTACAAGGAAGGCGAGGTGCTCGTCATCCGCTACGAGGGGCCGCGCGGCGGCCCGGGCATGCGGGAGATGCTCTCGACCACGGCGGCGCTGACCGGGCAGGGCATGGGCGGCAAGATCGCCCTGATCACGGACGGTCGCTTCTCCGGCGCCACCCGCGGCTTTTGCATCGGCCATATCGGGCCGGAGGCGGCAGTCGGTGGACCGATTGGACTGTTGCAAAACGGCGACATCATCGAGATCGACGCGGTCGTCGGGACTCTTAACGTAAAATTGACTGAGAAAGAGCTTGCCGAACGCAAGACCAGGTGGAGTCCCCGCGCGACGAATCACACGTCGGGCGCGCTTTGGAAATATGCCCAACAGGTTGGGCCGGCAGTGGCTGGGGCCGTAACCCATCCGGGTGGTGCGCACGAGAAACAGTGCTATGCGGACATCTGAGCGTCTCATCGTTGCGTTGATGTTAGGGGCTGCGTCGCTGGCGGTCCCGGCGCGCGCCTTTGACGGCGCTCCGGTCAACGGCGATGCGTCCGTGGTCGCAGTGCAGCCGGGTACGTCGGCTGCCGCGCTGAAGAAGCCGGTGCCGCAAGGCGCCACCGCCACTGATTCACCGAACATCACCGCGCTGGAATATGCCGCCGAGGGCGGTCATCCCTTGGCGCAGTGGAAGCTCGGCCGCATGTATGCCGACGGCAACGGCGTCGTGCAGAACGATCTGCGCGCCTTCGAATATTTCAACCAGATCGCCAGCAAGCACGCCGAGGACAGCCCTTCGGCGCCGCAGGCCGCGATCTACGCCAACGCCTTTGTCGCGCTCGGTCGCTACTACCTGACCGGCATTCCGAACTCGAAGATCAAGTCGGATCCGGAGAAGGCGCGCGAGATGTTCACTTACGCCGCGTCCTATTTCGGCAATGCCGACGCGCAATACGATCTCGCGCTGCTCTATCTGAAGGGCAACGACGCTTCTCGGGATGAGTTTACGTATGGCGCGCGCTGGCTGGGCTCGGCGGCGCAGAAGGGCCAGCACCAGGCGCAGGCCTTGCTCGGCCAGATGCTGTTTAACGGCGAGCGGTTGCCGCGGCAGGCCGCGCGCGGCCTGATGTGGCTCACGCTCGCGCGTGACAGTGCCGGTCCCGACGAGACTTGGATCAAGGACAGCTATAACCGCGCCTTTGCCAGGGCGACGGATGATGACCGCGCCATGGCGCTGCGGATGCTCGAGCAGTGGGTGAAGGGCAGGGCCGACTGAGCGCGCCTCGGGCGCTCAGCGCACGATGCGCTTGGACATGGGGTAGCCGGCATTCATGCCGAATTTCCGGGTTGGCGGCGTCCCCTCATCGACATAGCCGTTCTTCAGATAAAAAGCGTGCGCGGTCTCCGTGCTGAGAAGCCTGCAGACCATATTGCCGCGCTCGGCCGCCCGCGCCTCGAGCGCTGTGAGCAGGGCGCGGCTGACGCCGCGAAAGCGCGCCGACGGGGAAACGTAGTTCAGCGTGATCTCACCTAGATTTGTCACCGATCCGACCGCGAGCACGCGCTCGTCCTCGACCGCCAGCATCACCGAATGCTCGGGGTTGGCGATCCAGTTCGCCACGATGTCGGGCTGCTTGTTGGCGAGCCACCGCTCCATCAGCGTTGGATCGTTGCCGTGATCGGCGACGCAGAGCTCGATGATGGAGGCCCGCAGCACCCGGCAGGCGGCGGGCGCATCCTCTACTTTCGCGTCCCGGATTCTCACGCATTACTCCCGTGCGAAAGATCTACGCCGCATCGAGATCGAGGTCCGCCCAGACCGGCACGTGATCGGACGGTTTCTCCCAGGCGCGAACGTAGGAATCGATGCCAACATCGATCAATCGGTCGCTGGCCTGCGGCGAGAGCAAGAGATGATCGATCCGCAGCCCCCAATTCTTCTGCCAGGCGCCGGCCTGGTAGTCCCAGAAGGTGTATTGCCCGGGCGCGTCGTTGACCGCGCGCAGCGCATCGGTCAGGCCAAGCCCGAGCAGCGACTGGAAGCTTTCGCGGGTGGCGGTGCGGAACAGCGCGTCATTGACCCAGGCCGGCGGGTTGTAAACGTCGCCGGCGGCGGGAATGACGTTGAAGTCGCCTGCGAGAACCAGCGGCTCTTCCGCTTTAAGTCGCTCCTTCGCGTACTCAAGAAGCCGGGACATCCATTTGAGTTTATAGGGATATTTGTCTGTGTCCGGGGGATTGCCGTTGGGCAGATAGAGGCAAGCGATGCGGAGCACGCCGCGCTTGAGCGTGACCACGCCCTCGAGAAAGCGCGCGTGACTGTCCTCGTCATCGCCGGCAAGGCCCGATTTGGTCTCGTCGAATGGCAGCTTGGACAGCAGCGCAACACCGTTGAACGTCTTCTGACCGTGGGTGACGACGTTGTAGCCGAGCGACTCGATCTCGAGCCGCGGAAATGCGTCGTCCGTGCACTTGATTTCCTGCAGGCAGACGACATCAGGCGAGGCTTCCTTCAGCCACGCGAGCAGCAGCTCAATGCGCTGCCTGATCGAATTGACGTTCCAGGTGGCGACGCGCATACGCGTGAACAATCAGATGGAGAAGCTCGTGCCGCAGCCGCAGGAGGCTGTGGCGTTGGGATTGTTGACGCGGAACGAGGCGCCGATGAGGTCGTCGACGAAATCAACCTCCGAGCCGGCCAAAAACGGCACCGAGGCAGGGTCGACCAGCACCACCGCATGGTCTCGCTCGATCACCAGGTCGTCCTCGGCCTTGGCATGCTCGACGTCGAACTTGTACTGGAAGCCGGAGCAGCCGCCGCCCTCGACGGAAATGCGCAGCATGGCGCCATCGCCCTCGTTCTTGAGGATCTGGCCGATTCGGCGGGCGGCCCGTTCGCTGATAGTGACGGAAGTGCTCATTTCGGACATCTCGCTTCCAAGCTGCGTCATACCCATTTCATTTGGTACGGCGCACCCTGCATAGTTAAGTACGCCAGCGGCGGGAATCAAACCTTTCAGGGGATCAATACACCGTGTCGGTCGGAATGGCTGCCCCCCGAGCGCCCTATGCCTGCGACCCCGACTTTAGCCGGGGCCGGCTGTTCGACGAGTCGCCAAGCAAGACACGCAGTGCCTTTCGCAGGGATTGCGACCGCGTGATCCATTCCACCGCCTTCCGCCGCCTGAAGTATAAAACGCAGGTTTTCGTGTTCCATGAGGGCGATCATTATCGCACTCGGCTGACCCATTCGCTGGAGGTGGCGCAGATTGCGCGCGCGCTGGCGCGCCAGCTCGGCCTTGACGAGGATCTCACGGAAACCCTGGCGCTGGCGCACGACCTCGGCCATCCTCCGTTCGGCCATGCCGGCGAGCGCGCGCTTGACAAATGCCTGAAGGCGCATGGCGGTTTTGACCACAATGCGCAGACGCTGCGCGTCGTGACCTCGCTGGAACATCGCTACCCGACCTTTGACGGGCTGAACCTGACCTGGGAGTCGCTCGAGGGCATCGTCAAGCACAATGGTCCATTGACCGATCGCAACGGCGAGCCGCTCGCGCGCTACCGCGAGCGCGGCATTCCCGTCGGCATCTCCGATTACATCAAGACCTTCGATCTCGAGCTCTGGAGCTTCGCCTCGCTGGAAGCACAGGTTGCGGCGATCGCCGACGATATTGCCTACGATGCGCACGACATCGACGACGGCCTGCGGGCCGGTCTGTTTGCGGTCGACGACCTCAAGGAGATGGCGATCACGGCCCAGATGATCGCCGAGATCGACCGGCGCTATCCGCGGCTTGACGACGTCACCCGCGGCGCAGAACTTGTGCGCGAGCTGATTTCGCACCTGATCGGATCTGTCGTGGCTGAAGCGCGCAAGCGGCTGGGGAGTGTTCAGCCGCGATCGGTCGCGGAGGTGCGACTTTGCGGCCGGACGCTGATTGCTTTTTCTCCTGAAGTCGCCGAGGCCGAGGCCGGCATCAAGGCGTTCTTGAAGAAGCACATGTACCGCCACGAATGGGTGATGCGGATCATGGGCGATGCCGAGAGGATCGTCGCCGACCTGTTCGCACGTTACCAGCAGGACGTGTCCGAACTGCCGGCCGAATGGCGCGATGGCGTGGAGCGCGAGCCGGAGGGGTCACGGGCGCGCCGGATCGGCAATTTCATCGCCGGGATGACCGATCGTTTTGCGCTGACCGAACATCAAAGGCTTTTTGACTTGACGCCGGAATTACGTTAGGCGGCGGCCATGGCCGAAAATACGTCCTCGCTTCATCTTTTTGCCGACGTGCTGGCGCGCGTGCATGCGATCTGCGCGAGCCTTGCGCGCGACGGCAATTGGCCGGCGGGCATCGATTTCTCCCGCGTCGTGGTCGAGCCGCCGCGCGATGCGAGTCACGGGGACATGGCCACCAATGCCGCGATGGTGCTGGCTAAAGAGGCAAAGGCAAAACCGCGCGATTTGGCGGACGCGATTGCGACGCGTTTGCGCGCCGATGCACTGATCGAGAAGGCCGACGTCGCCGGACCCGGCTTCATCAATTTGACCTTGAAACCAACAGCCTGGGCAGAGGCGCTACGCACGGTGTTGCGTGAAGGTGAGACCTATGGCCGGGTCACGCCTGTGAAAGATGCCGCGAAGGTTAATGTGGAATATGTCTCGGCCAATCCCACGGGGCCGATGCATGTCGGCCATTGCCGCGGCGCGGTGTTCGGCGATGCGCTGGCGAGCCTGTTGCAATTCGCCGGGCACGATGTCACGCGCGAATATTACATCAACGACGCCGGCGCCCAGGTCGATGTGCTCGCGCGCTCGGCATACCTGCGCTATCTCGAGGCGCTCGGCGAGGACATCGGCGACATTCCGGCAGGGCTTTATCCCGGCGACTATCTGAAGCCGGTCGGGAAGGCGCTGGCGAGCGAATATGGCGACAAGCTGCGTTCCAAGCCGGAGGTCGAGTGGCTGCCGATCGTGCGGGCGAAAGCGATAGCTGACATGATGGACGAGGTCAGGGGTGATCTTGCCGCGCTCAATATCAAGCAGGATGTCTTCTTCTCCGAGCGTTCGCTGATCGAAGGCAGCACCAATCGGGTTGCCCAAACGATCGATTTTCTGCGTGCGAAGGGCGACATCTACCAGGGCAGACTGCCGCCGCCCAAGGGCGCGCCGGTCGATGACTGGGAGGATCGCGAACAGACTCTGTTCCGCGCCACCGCTTTCGGCGACGACGTCGACCGTCCGCTGTTGAAATCCGACGGCAGCTACACCTATTTCGCCTCCGACATTGCCTATCACAAGGACAAGTTTGACCGCGGTTTCCGCGATCTTATCGACGTCTGGGGCGAAGATCATAAAGGCTACATCAAGCGATTGCAGGCGGCCGTGAGAGCAGTCACCGCCGACAAGGCGACGCTCGACGTGAAGATTGTGAATCTCGTAAAGCTGTTGCGCAATGGCGAGCCGGTCAAAATGTCGAAACGGTCCGGCGATTTCGTCACCTTGCGCGAGGTGGTCGACGAGGTCGGCAAGGACGCCGTCCGTTTCATGATGCTCTACCGCAAGAATGACGCGGTGCTGGACTTCGACCTTGCCAAGGTGATCGAGCAGTCGCGCGACAACGCGGTGTTCTACGTTCAATATGGCCACGCCCGGGGCCACTCGATCTTCCGCAATGCCCGTGATGAGGTGCTTGCCGATCTTCCGCGGGAGACGGGCGCGCGGGTGAGCTATCTCGCAGCCGCCATGGTCGAGAGGCTGACCGACCCCGCCGAGCTCAGCCTGCTCAGGCAGCTGGCGCAATACCCCCGGATGATCGAGGGGGCGGCGGCTGCACACGAGCCGCACCGAATCGCCTTTTACCTGTATGATCTCGCCAGTGAGTTCCACGCGCTATGGAACAAGGGGCACGATCTGCCCTATTTACGCTTCATTATCAAAGATGATGCAGACCTCACCAAGGCGCGGCTGGCGATGGTCCAGGGGGTCGTCTTGGTATTGGCCTCTGGGCTTGCCATTTTAGGCGTCCATGCCCCGGAAGAAATGCGGTAGTCTGGGGGCGACAGCCGCGCACACGGGGGTTTTGTGGGGGCATCCGGCAGGGGCCGGTTCGCCTGTAGTATCGATAGGGGGCGGCTTTCCCGGAGGGGATATTTCATCGCGATGGCTGATCGGTATCAGGACAGAGCTTTCCCCGCCGACGGGTACGGCCGCGGTGGCGATCAGCATGGAGCGGGGCGGGGCGACAGCGATCCGCTCGCCGAGCTCGCGCGGCTGATCGGGCAGACCGATCCGTTCGGCGCCGGGCGGGCCAACCCACCCCCACTTCCTGCGCCACCGCCGATCCCGCGCAACCCGCCGCAGCAGTACCAGCCGCCGCAATATGACGACGAACCGGTCGAGCAGGAGCATCTTGCCGGGCCACCGCCGTGGATGCAGCGCGCCAATCAGCGCGAAATCCATCGCGAGCCGGCGAGAGAGGTTTTGAGGCAGCCAGAACCGGACTACGACCCGGAGCCGGCACCGATGCATCCGGTGCATCCGGTGCATCGCTATGCGGCCCAGCCGGTTGCCGAGCACCAGCATTATGAGGAGGAGCTTCCGCTCGATGAGAGCGAGGAGCAGCTCGATCCGTCACGTTATGATGACGCGTTGTATGGGCAGCTCGAGACTGGTGCCGAGGATCTTCAACGCGATCCGGCCTATCCAGACGATCCCTACGCCTATCAAGAGGATTACGATGAGGGGATCGACGACCAGAGCCGCAGACGTCGAGGCGGCTTCCTGATGGTGGTGGCGGTGCTCGCGCTCGCCGTACTGGGCACGGGAGCTGCCTTCGCCTACCGCACTTATTTCACCTCGTCGCGCAGCGGCGATGTGCCGATCATCCGCGCAGACAACACGCCGACCAAGATCGTCCCGGCGCCCGCCGACGCCGGCACAAAAGTGCCCGACCGCATGGTTACGGGCGATGCGACGGAAAAGCTCGTTCCGCGCGAGGAGACACCGATCGACGTCAATGCCAAGTCCGGCGGCCCGCGCGTGGTGTTTCCGCCGCTGAACCCGAACAACAATCCGCCTCCTGCTTCGAGCGTGTCGACCAGTTCGATGCCGGTGACGAGTGGCGCGCCCGCCGCAAACAACGGCACCTTGCCGAGCAGCGAGCCGCGCAGGATCCGAACGCTCAGCGTGCGCGGCGACCAGCCTGACAGTGCGGCCGCGCCTGTGAACGCGCCACCGCCGGCCGCCCCAGTGCCGCCGCAGACGGCGGCCGCCAAGCAGTCCGGCGCAAAGGCGCCGCGCAACCCGCCGAGTTCAGCGAACGCCAGTGCGAACGCGCCGCTCGCCCTCTCGCCGCAGTCTGCGCAGGACCAGGCTCCTCCGCCGGAGCCGCGGGCGCGCGTGGCCGCCACCAACCCGGCGCAGACGGCGCCGGTCGCTCCGGCCACATCCAGCGGAGGCGGCGAATATCTCGTGAGCGTGTCGTCGCAGCAGAGCGAGGCCGACGCGCAGAGTTCTTACCGGGCGCTGCAAAGCAAATTTCCGACGCAGTTGGGATCGCGCAGCCCCGTGATCAGGCGAACCGACCTTGGGAGCAAGGTGGTTTACCGCGCCATGGTCGGTCCGTTTGCGAGTTCGGACGACGCCAAGCAATTTTGCGTCGACTATAAGGCTGCCGGCGGGCAGTGTTTTGTCCCGAAGAATTAGCTATCGTTTCCTTGACCCTTCGCGTGGCTGCGGGCTATTCGGCCTCGCATGAACAGGCGCGCCTTCATCATCGGTGTATCGGGAACGGAACTGAACGCGGCTGAGCGCGCGTTTATTACCGCCGAGCGCCCCTGGGGCTTCATTCTTTTCAGGCGGAATGTTGCCGATGCCGCCCAGGTCGTTTCACTGGTTGACCAATTGCGCGAGGTACTGGGCGATCCGGACGCACCGGTCCTGATCGACCAGGAGGGAGGGCGGGTCCAGCGCCTCGGGCCGCCGAACTGGCCAGCCTATCCCGCGGGTGCGGTCTTCGGCCGCCTCTACGACCTCGATCCTGCGTGCGGACTTACCGCCGCAAGACTGAGTGCGAGGCTGATCGCCGATGACCTTTCAAAGCTCGGGATATCCGTCGACTGCCTGCCGCTAGCTGACGTTCCGGTCGCAGGCGCTGACGCCGTGATCGGGGACCGGGCCTATGGAACGGACCCTGCGAAGGTCGCGTTGATCGCGCGCGCCGTAACGGGTGGGCTGGAGGACGGTGGTATTTTACCAATCCTGAAACACATTCCCGGTCATGGGCGGGCGACAGCAGACACCCATTTCCGGCTTCCGGTAGTGGCCTCGTCCGAAAATGAGCTGAAAACCACTGATTTCGCGGCCTTTCAGCCACTTGCGGATCTACCCATGGCCATGACCGCACATGTTGTGTTTAGCGTTTTCGACTCTGCCCATCCGGCGACGACTTCTGCGACAATGATCGAACGGGTGATTCGTGGCTTGATTGGGTTCCAAGGTCTGTTGATGAGTGATGATGTGTCGATGAACGCGCTGGCGGGATCGATCGCCGAGCGGACCCAGGCCATTTTCGCCGCCGGATGCGATGTTGTCTTGCACTGCAACGGCAAGCTCAACGAAATGCGAGATGTCGCCCGGCAGACGCCGGAATTGTCGGGCAGGGCGTTGCAGCGCGCCAACGAGGCGCTGGCATCGCGCAAGGTGCCATTGGCCTTCGACCGCACGGCGGCAAGGGCCGAACTGGACGCGCTGGTGGATCGGTTGGGAGCAGCGGGCGCATGACCGCGGAGATATTGTCGTTCGAGACGGGCCGACCGGCAGAACTCGCCGAAGGCGAGCAGGCACTGGTTGTCGACGTCGGCGGCTACGAGGGTCCGCTCGACCTGCTGCTGGCGCTTGCGCGGCAGCAGAAGGTCGACCTGTCCAAAATCTCGATTCTGGCGCTGGCCGACCAGTATCTGCAATTCATCGAAGCCGCGCGGAAAATCCGGCTGGAGCTTGCGGCCGACTATCTGGTGATGGCGGCGTGGCTCGCATTCCTGAAATCGCGGCTGCTGCTGCCGGAACCGCCGACGCCCGATGGCCCGAGCGCGGAAGAAATGGCGACCGCGCTTGCCAACCGTCTGCGCAGGCTTGAGGCGATCCGCGAAGCCGCCAACCGCCTGATGAACCGGCCGCAGCTGCAGCGCGATATCTTTCCGCGCGGGAACCCCGAGGAGATCGCCGAGATCCGGCGGCCGAAATACACCGCGACCCTGTTCGACCTCCTCACAGCCTACGCCG
>Ga0306920_100016215_pt1 | contig 10247 bp, 8 predicted proteins | sample flu12Cox44000170_FD_204666 | JGI IMG/M metagenome (GOLD analysis project Ga0306920, IMG submission 204666) | Lab enrichment of tropical soil microbial communities from Luquillo Experimental Forest, Puerto Rico - flux4day.12C.oxic.44.000.170 (v2)... | ecosystem: Environmental > Terrestrial >...
TGGCGGATATCGAAGCCATTGTGAACGCCACCGTGCAGCGCCGGATCCCACGTTACCTCTATCACTTCCCGGCGCAATCCGGGCTGCCGTGGCACGTTGCGCTTGTCCGGCGGCTGCTCGATCGCTGGTCCGACCGCATCGTCGGCCTCAAGGACTCCTCCGGCGACCTCGCCTATGCGCGCGAGGTCGCAGCCGTGAATGAAAATTTCAGCGTGTTTCCGTCGAGCGAGGCCGTATTGATGGAGGCGCGTTCCGGGGTGTTTGCGGGATGCATTTCCGCAACCGCCAATCTCAACGCGGACCTCTGCGCGCAGGCGTGGCGCACAGGCAGCGATGCCGCACTCGCCACGGCCGTGGCTATTCGCAAGCTCTTCGACGGCAACCAGCTCGTCCCCGGGATAAAGGCGTTGCTCGCCCACATCCATGACGAGCAAAGTTGGGCGCGAGTTAAGCCGCCGCTTTCCTCTTATACCGGCCCGGAGCAGACCGCCTTGGCCAGGGCTTATGACGGCTTGCGCGCCCGCGATGCGCGTGCGTCCGAGGCTGTCGCCAATGCGTAAGAGACCATGATCGGGCGGCTGAGCCTCCCGTTGACCCTGGAGGACGAGATCCCTATAAGGGCGCCGGCGGCGAACCCTCGCCGCCATTGCAGTTTCTAATCCAAGCGATGAGCGGCCGCACGGCCACCTCGGTCAGGAGCTACATCCCATGGCCAATACCAGTTCCGCCCGCAAAGCGGCTCGCAAGATCGCTCGTCGGACCGAGATCAATAAAAGCCGCCGCACCCAGTTTCGCAGTTGCGTACGCAAAGTCGAGGAGGCGATTGCGGCGGGCGATCACGCCAAAGCGCTTTCGGCTCTCAAAGAGGCTGAGCCCGTCATCATGCGCTGCGCTCAAAAGGGCGTCATTCACGGCAATGCCGCCAGCCGCAAGGTATCCCGCCTCACCCACCGGGTCGCGAAACTTCGCGCCTAGCTTGGAGCGCAGCCGGCTCGCCGCGTGCCGATGATTGGCGTGTCGGACTGAGGAACGCATTCTTCGGCGGCGCCGGCAGAATACGCTCTTCGAACTTCAGTGAGCTCACCCGAGAGCGTGCAGGTTGAGCATGATCCTGGAGGTGAAGCGAACTTGCGGAAATTTGGGGATTGTCTTCGGCACGTTGCACAAGTGTCACGCAAGGGGACCATCATGCGCCAGTACTCGGCAATATCCATTGACAGCTAGTGCGAAATTGTCACATCCGCGCCTGCATTTTGCTGCGATTGAGCGGGGGTTACCCATCGTTTTTGCGCAGGGAAATAGCTTTTTGCAGAAAGGTTTACGAGGAAAGCGGGCTTAAGGACTTGGAAATCGAATAGTTTTCATCACAGCGGCTTGATGCGTGCAGACACTATCTGCGTGTGTTGTATCGATTCTTTTGATTTTTAGGACCCTTCAAATCCTTATGTAATACGAGTGACTTATTCGGATACGGGAAAAGCATTGCGAGCACTGCGGAACGAATCTGCGCGTGAATCAACGTGATTCGTCGCTTGCGCGGCATTGCAGGGGTAATGCTGCGTGCTATTTTCAATCTGCTGCTGGGTCGCCGGCAGCTTTCAGTAAAAGGTCTGCATTCGAGCTCATCGAAGATGAGAGCGCTTGTCCTGTGCCTGATCACAATCGACTGTTCTTCGCTCCGGTGAGTGTTCGGCGTATGCGGACTAAAAGTTTAGCTTGGTGGCGAAAGCGCACCTTCTTGAAGCGGCGCCGATGACACGAAGCTGATCCTGAATACTTGCAGTTCCGGTCATGTATGCATGGCCCCGCAAAACGCGGCGGCTGAAGAGGGGGTATTATGGCGATTATACCAGGGGCAAAATCCGAAGCCTGCGTGGTCGACCGCCAAGCGTGCGCTTCCCACAGCATTATCGCGGCGCGCGGTCCTGCTCCCCCTCCGCCTGAAATGCACCCATGAGCGCCCGCACTCGGGTGCGTGAAGCGCTCTTTTAGTCACCGGAAGCGTGTCCTCGTTCCTGTCCGTGTCCCGTTTGTCTCCTCGGCTGTCATCGCGTCGGTCCAGTGGTGTTTCGAGCACCGCGTTCTCACCAATCCGTCAAAAAGAAGAGAAGCCGGAAATGAACACGGATCAGCAGCTTTGGACGCGGGTGAAAGATCGTCTTCGCGCCGAGGTAGGTGATGACATCTATGCGAGCTGGTTCGCGCGCATGGAGCTCGAAGGCAGCGAGGGAGAGACCGTAAGGCTGTCCGTCCCGACGCGCTTTCTCAAGAGCTGGATCCAGTCGCATTATGCCGAACGGGTGCTGGCATGTTGGCAGGCCGAGGATTGCGGTTTTTCGCGCGTGGAGCTTACCGTGCGCTCCTCCATGCTGCGGGGCGTGCCTGCCAAGGGCAAGCTCCCCGAACCGCCCGCTGCGCTGCGAGAGCCGCGCGAAATGCGACCCAGCGGCATGGAAGCCCGGCTCGCGGCCGGCACGGTTTCGGCGACGCACGAATCGCTCGGTGGATCTCCACTTGATCCCCGCCTGACATTCGAGAGCTTCATCGTCGGGCGCTGCAACACGCTGGCGCATGCCGCGGCCAAGCAGGTCGCGCTCGCCGAGCGCGGCGACCCGGTCATGTTCAACCCGCTCTACATCCATGCGGGGGTGGGACTGGGCAAGACCCACCTGCTGCAGTCGCTGGCGTGGGCCGGCAACGGCAGTAGCGACCGCAAGGTGCTCTATCTCACCGCGGAAAAGTTCGTGTACGGGTTCGTCTCCGCGCTACGGGCGCAGAACGCAATTGCGTTCAAAGAGGCATTGCGCTCAATCGACGTGCTCGTGATCGACGACCTGCAATTCCTGCAGGGCAAGACCACCCAGGCCGAGTTCTGTCACACCCTCAATGCCCTCATCGATGCCGGCCGGCAGGTCGTCATTGCCGCGGACCGGCCGCCCTCCGATCTCGAAAGCCTGGAGGAGCGCGTGCGCTCGCGGCTCGCGGGCGGGCTCGTGGTGGAGATGGGATCGCTCACCGAGGAATTGCGGCTTGAAATCCTCAAGGCGCGCACGCAAGCCGCGAGGCACCACCATCCCGGCTTTGACGTTCCGGCGGCCGTGCTCGCGTTCATTGCCAAGAGCGTCACGCACAACGGTCGCGACCTTGAAGGAGCGCTCAACCGGCTGCTTGCACACAGCAAGCTTACTGGCAACCCGATCACGCTCGAAATGGCCGAGCGCGAGATACGCGATCTCATTCGCCCGCAGGAACCCAAGCGCGTCAAAATCGAAGATATCCAGCGGGTGGTGGCAAGACAGTACAATGTGAGCCGTGCCGACCTCCTGTCATCGCGGCGCACGGCCAATGTCGTGCGCCCGCGGCAAGTCGCGATGTATTTGGCCAAGACGCTGACGCTGCGCTCATTGCCCGAGATCGGACGGCGCTTCGGCGGCCGTGACCACACGACCGTGCTGCATGCGGTACGAAAAATCGAAAACCTGGTGAACAACGACAGTTCACTCGCAGAGGAGATCGAGCTGCTCAAGCGGCAATTGCAGGAGTGATCTCGCCGGCAGGCCAAGCTCGCCGCGAGGACACGGTCACGGGCTGGTACATTCCACCGACATTCGGCGCGGGCAATCCCGGCGCGGTGCCCAAACCGGGGAGGCTCAAGGCCTTAAATTGTGCGGCCTGGAGCGTATCGGCAAAAGCTCGCTCAATCTGCCGGTTGCCCTTGCAGAAATCGCGCGCAGGCGGCAATTTCCCTCCCCCTTTCTGGTCCGGGCGGATACGACAATGAAGGTCACCCTCGAACGCGCGGCGCTGTTGCGATCACTCGGGCACGTTCACCGCATCGTGGAGCGCCGCAACACGATCCCAATTCTCGGCAATGTCCTCATCCGTGCCGAGGACTCCAAGCTCACCTTCAAGGCGACCGATCTTGACGTGGAAATGCGCGAGACGATCACCGCCGAGGTCGGTCCCCCCGGCTCGACCACCGTTCCTGCCCATATGCTTTACGAGATCGTGCGGAAGCTTCCGGAGGGGGCGCAGGTCGCGATCGAGAGTTCCGGCGACCGCGCCGTCATGGCAATCCGGGCCGGCCGCTCCCGGTTCACATTGCAGACGCTGCCGGAAAGCGATTTTCCGGACCTCGCGGCGGGAGAGATGACCCACAGCTTCAAGCTGACGCCCGCCGACCTCAAGCGCCTGATCGAGAAGACCGCGTTCGCGATCTCGACCGAAGAGACCCGCTACTATCTCAACGGCATCTACCTGCATCCGGCAGGTGCGGCGAAGAACGGCACGCTGCGCGCGGTTGCCACCGACGGCCATCGGCTTGCCCAATTCGAGCTGCCCTTGCCGTCCGGAGCCGGTGGCATGCCCGGCATCATCGTGCCGCGCAAGACTGTCGCCGAAGTCCAGCACCTGATCGAGGACAATGAGGCGGAAATCACGATCGAGCTCTCGCCGGGCAAGATCCGGTTCAACATCGGCGAGGCGGTGCTTACCTCCAAGCTGATCGACGGCACCTTTCCCGACTATGCGCGCGTCATTCCGACGAGCAACGACAAGGAGCTTGTCGTGGACAAATTGGAATTCGAGCAGGCGGTCGATCGGGTGTCCACGGTATCGAGCGAGCGCGGCCGGGCGGTGAAATTTTCCCTGAGCAACGGCAAGCTCCTGCTTTCGGTCACCAATCCGGATTCGGGCAGTGCCACCGAGGAGCTCGAAGTGGAATACGGGGCGGAGCCGCTCGATATCGGCTTCAACTCGCGCTATCTCTTGGACATCGCCGCGCAACTCGACGGCGAGGCCGCGGTGCTCAAGCTCGCTGACCCGGGCTCCCCCACCCTTATTCAAGATCGTGAGAGTAAGGGCGCACTCTACGTGCTGATGCCGATGCGAGTCTGACAGTGGTCAGTAATCAGTAGCGAGTAATCAGATCGGTCTGCTCTGATTACTGATTGCCGGTCACTGATTCCTGCTATGCGCATTCACCGCCTTTCTCTCACGAACTTCCGCAGCTATCGCTCGGCGCAGATTGAGGTCGGTGACGGGCCGGTCGTGCTGGTCGGTCCTAACGGGGCGGGCAAGACCAATCTGATCGAGGCGGTATCGTTGCTTGCGCTCGGGCGCGGGCTGCGGCGCGCGACGCTCGAAGACATCGCCTTCTCCGAGGGGGACGGCTCGTGGGCGGTATCGGCCGACGTGGAAGGGGCGCTCGGCCTTGTCAGCTTGGGCACCGGCATTGAGCAACCTGTCGAGGGCGACACGGTTTCGCGCAAATGCCGCATCGATCGCGAGCCGGTTTCCTCCGCCGCGGCCTTCGCCGATCATATGCGGGTAATCTGGCTCGTGCCTGCACTGGACGGCTTGTTCAATGGTCCGGCATCGGAGCGGCGCCGCTTTCTCGACCGCTTGGTGCTTGCAGTCGATGCCGATCACTCGAGCCGCGTCGCCGCGCTGGAGCGCGCGCTTCGCTCGCGCAACCGCCTGCTTGAAGATCCGCGTTCCGATTCGCACTGGCTCGATGCCATCGAGCACGAGACGGCGGAGCTCGCGGTGGCAATCGCAGCGTTGCGGGTCGAAACCGTGGGCCGACTGCAAGCAAGCCTCGCCGCCCGCAAGGATCCCGGCGCGCCATTTCCGAGCGCCGATATCGCCCTTGAAGGCACGCTGGAAAAGCTCGTCCCGCTGCATCCCGCAACCGAGATCGAGGATCGTTATCGCACCATGCTGCGAGAAAGCCGCGCGCGGGACGCCGCCGCCGGGCGCACGCTCGAGGGCCCGCACTTGACCGATCTTCTGGTGCGCCATGCGGGGAAGGATATTGCCGCGGCCGGCGCCTCGACGGGAGAGCAGAAGGCGCTGCTGATCGGGCTCGTGCTCGCCCATGCCGGACTGCTTACCGCAATGACGGGCTTTGCGCCGGTCCTGCTGCTGGATGAGGTGTTTGCTCATCTCGATCCGGTGCGCCGGGGGGCGCTGCATGGCGAGCTGGCAAAGCTCGGCGCACAGCCCTGGATGACCGGAGCCGATGTGGCTGCGTTTGCCGAGGCACCGCCAACAGCGGAGATCTTCGAGGTGATGCCCGGAAAAGTCACGCGGCGGTCCTGATCTAGCGTTATTGCTGCGGGGCTTGACCCTGGACTTGGCATGCCTTCCTGTCGAGCTCGGCCAGTCCTTCGAACGTTGATATGATCTGCCACCAATCTGTTGTGAGGTTTCCATGCGCGCTGTCTATTACGTGCAAAACGGTTCGGCCCGCGATGTATTGCGCGTGAGCCAGATTGAGACCCCGCAGCCCGCGCGCAACGAGGTGCGCGTGCGGCTGCACACGTCGGGGGTCAATCCCTCAGACGTCAAGAACCGCGCGGGACTGACTCGCAAGATGGGGTTCCCCCATGTCATTCCTCACAGTGACGGAGCGGGCGAGGTGGAAGCTGTCGGCGAGGATGTGCCGGCCTCCCGCATCGGTGAACGGGTCTGGCTATGGAACGGCCAATGGCGACGTCCATCCGGCACGGCCGCCGAATTCATTACATTGCCGGCCGAGCAGGCGGTGCCGCTTCCTGCCAACGTGAGCATGGATGCCGGCGCCTGTCTCGGCATTCCCGCCTATACCGCCTATCACGCGGTCGTGCTCGCCGGCGTGAAGGAAGGCTCGACCGTGCTCGTGGCCGGCGGCGCCGGCGCTGTCGGACACTATGCCGTGCAGTTCGCAAAGAAGCGCAAGGCGACCGTGGTCACCACCGTGAGCTCGCCCGAAAAGGCCGCCATTGCTCGGCAAGCCGGCGCCGACCACGTGATCGACTACAAGCGCGAGAATGTCGGTGCGCGCGTGAAGGCCATCACCGCCAACCGTGGCGTTGAATCCGTGATCGAGCTCGATCTTGCGGCCAACGCGAAGCTGCTGCCGGATGTGCTCGCGCCAAAAGCCGTCGTCGCGATCTACGGCAGCAGCGCTCCCGAGCTGATGATTCCGTTCCAGTTCCTGCTGCAGAACAGCATCGAGCTGAGATTCTTTCTCGTTTATGAGCTCGGCAGAGACGAGCGCGAACGCGCGACCCGCGACATTACGGAAATGCTCGCCCGTGGCGAGCTGGTGCACAACGTGGCGCAGACGTTTGCGCTCGGCGATATCGTGGCCGCGCACGAGGCCGTGGAGTCCGGAAAGGCCAGGGGGAATATCGTGGTCAGGGTGACGTAGCCCATGAAAATCTACGGCGACACGGCTTCCGGAAATTGCCAGAAGGTACGCCTGGTCGCCGACTACCTTGGGCTACATTACGTCTGGGTGCCCATCGACATTACGAAAGGCCAGACCCGAACGGCGGACTATCTTGCAAAATTTCCGCAAGGACAGGTGCCGGCTATCGCGTTCGATGACGGTCGTTGTCTCGCACAGTCGAACGCAATCATGCGGTACTTGGCGCGGGGCTCACGCCTTCTGCCGGACAATGCCTGGGCACAGGCAAAAATCGACGAATGGCTGTTTTGGGAGCAGTACAGCCACGAGCCCTACATTGCTGTCTGCCGCTTTCAAATGCTCTACCAGGGCAAGCCGAAGGAAGCGCGCGAAGCCTGGCGAGTCGAACGTGGTGAAAAGGCATTCGACCTGATGGAAAAACAGCTCGTCGATCGCGAGTGGCTCGCGGGAGGCGAATTCACCATCGCCGATATCGCTCTCTTGGCATATTCCCGGCTCGCGCACGAAGGTGGCTTTGACCTTAAGCAACGGCCCGGCGTGACGGCATGGATCGCGCGATGTGAGAACGCGCTTGGGCTTGGACGGGGGCCGTCTTTATGACTTTGTCAAACGTGCAGCCCGCTGAGCTTCGGGTCATCGCCGGGGGCGGCATAACCAAGTCGCTGGACGAGATCGCAGCCCTGTTCGAGCGCGCGTCCGGCCATAAGCTTGTGATTCGCTATGGCACGACGCCGGAACTGATCAAAATGGCCACGAGCGGTGTTCCATTCGATCTTGGTGTCGTGCCCCGGGATGTTTGGAACGACGCTGCCGTGCGCGCGCTGATCGCGCCCGGACCGACCTCCGACGTTGCTCGGGCGGGGATCGGCGTTGCAGTCCGCACTGGCGCAGCCAAGCCCGACATCAGCAGCGCGGCAGCTCTCAAGCAGACGCTGCTCAAGGCGCGGTCCATTGCCTCGATACCGGCGAGCTCCACCGGCGCTGCGCTTGCTGGCATATACGAGCGGCTCGGCATCACCGACGAGATGAAGGTCAGGACCAAAGCGCAGCCCGCGCCCAAGCAGATCGTCGAGGCAGTCGCCAACGGGAACGCCGAGCTTGCCGTCTTTCTCCTCAACGTGCTGATCGATTCCCGTTTGGACATCGTCGGGCCGTTCCCCGCCGAAGTGCAGCGCGAAGTGATCTATGCCGCAGGCGTTGCCGCCAGCAGCAAGGAAGTTGCAGCGGCCAAGGCATTCCTGGCCTATCTGGCGAGTCCGCCGGCGATCGCCGTGATCAAGGCCAAAGGGATGACCCCAGGCTGAGAAGTTGGCTACACAGCGACCCAAACATTCTACTGATGCTGTAAAGCAGCCATGCGCTCGAGTACGAGCGCGACCGCGGCGGTGTCCTGCTCACCCAAGCCGGATGCGATTGCGGCATTAAACAGCGCAACGGCAGCGGCAAACATCGGCGTTGGCGCGCGAAGGCTTGCCGCGAACTCCGTGATCACGCTCAGATCCTTGCGCCAGAGATCGAGCGGCATGGTGCGAATCGGCAGGTATTCGTCGGCGATGAGCATCTCGCCACGCGTCTTGAGCGCACTCGATCCGCCCGCGCCGTCGCTGACGACCTCGAACATCTGCGCCGGGTCGAGGCCAGCCTTGCGGGCAAGCGCAAAGGCCTCGCCCGCCGCCGCCGTGTGAATCGCCACCAGCAGGTTGGCAACGTATTTCATCTTCGAGCCATTGCCGAACGCGCCGAGATAGTAAGGGGCGCGCGAGAACACCCGCAGCACCGGCAAACACTGGTCATAGGCGCTGCGATCGCCGCTGGCATAAACAAGGACGTCGCGCGCCCGCGCCTGGCTGCCGGAGCCGGACAATGGACAATCGAGCATCATGACGTTCGCGCCACGCAGCACTTCGGCGGCTGCGAGCTTGTCGCCGAGCGAAAGCGTACTGGTCTCGACCAGCACGCGGTTCTTCCGCGCTGTGGCCGCCAGCTCGGCCGCGACGTCGTGCAGCGCGTTGGGCGAAGGCAGTGACGTGATCAGGGTTGCCGCTTTCTCCGCGACCTCGCTGACGGACCTTGCCGCGGCACCTCCGCGCTCGCGCAGCGCCGCCAGCGCCGGCGCTGCAATGTCGTAACCGATCACGGGGTAACCCGCCGCAATGAGGTGACCGCTCATGGCAGAGCCCATGATGCCGAGGCCGATCATTCCCACGTGCTGTTTGGGAGTTTCAGGCACGTCCTCACTCCTGTCTTGTATTGCCTTGCCCTGCCTTCCCTTGCCCTGTCATTTCAGTCCGCTCAGCCCGAAGCCGCGCGTGAAAGCGCGCTGCAGCAGAGCAAACAGCAGGAACACCGGGATGGTCGCGAGCACGGCAATCGCCATCTGCTCGGTCGGCGGATTGCCGTAGTCGTCGCCGAACTGCACCAGCCCGAGCGGGTAGGTGCGCATCTGATCGACCGACACGACGGTGAGCGGCCACAGGAACTGATCCCAACTGTCGCGGAATGAGAACACCGCGAGCACGGCGAGCGCGGGCTTGCACTGCGGCAGCGCGATCTGCCACAGGATGCGCAGCTCTCCGGCACCGTCGATGCGTGCAGCCTCAAGGTAGTCGCTCGGTATCGAGACGATCGCCTGGCGCATGAGGAATACGCCGAATGCATCGACCAGCAATGGGCCGATAATGCCCTGATAACTGTTGAGCCAGCCGAACTTGTGGACCACGAGGAACGTCGGCACCAAGGTTACTTCCAGTGGCAGCATCAGCGTGGAAAGAATGAGGAGGAGAACAAGCCTGGCGCCGGGGAAGTGAAACTTGGCCAGCCCATAGCCCGCAAGCGTACAGAACACGAGATTGCCGGCCATCACGGCCAAGGAGACGATGCCGCTGTTGAGGAAGTAGCGCCCAAAAAGCGCGCGTGAAAGTGCGTTCGGATAGTTCTCGGGATGCCAGACCGAGGGTATCCATTCGGTGGTGAGTTGAAACATCTTCTCGCCGGCCTGAAACGACGTTGTCGTCATCCACAGGATCGGAACCACAAAAGCGAAGGTGAGCGC
>Ga0306920_100016216_pt1 | contig 10246 bp, 9 predicted proteins | sample flu12Cox44000170_FD_204666 | JGI IMG/M metagenome (GOLD analysis project Ga0306920, IMG submission 204666) | Lab enrichment of tropical soil microbial communities from Luquillo Experimental Forest, Puerto Rico - flux4day.12C.oxic.44.000.170 (v2)... | ecosystem: Environmental > Terrestrial >...
AAAAAATGAGTTTGAGAGAGCACAGGTCGAGAGAGCACAGGTCGAACGAGCACAGGTCGAAAGAGCATAGGTCGAAAGAGCATAGGTTCCATATCGGGCAGTCCGTTTATTTCGTTTCACGGCCCCTAGGCCACATGATCGCCAACAGCACGTATGAGGTGGTCAAGCTTCTTCCTTCCGACGGCGCCGACTACCAGTACCGGATCAAGAACCCGAAAGAAGCATTCGAACGGGTCGCCAGAGAAAGCCAGCTCGAGCATTCCCATTAGCGGATTGCGCCCGCGTTTGCCGCAATTGCGCTCATAAGCTGCCGTAGCAGGAGAGCGCCCTCGCGGGCGTGATCACGCGCGTCGGGGTGTGGGGGCGTGCCTGTAATGTTCGATTTCCGGGCAATTGACCCGATCGGCGTAGTTTCGCTGCCCGGCTGGGCGGTTGTGGCCGCGGCGTTACTTGTGATCATCCTCGGCGCTGTCGGCATCCGGCGGGGTGGTCCGGCACCTGTGGCTGTGGCGCTTGGCGTTGCTGCCATTGTGGCCGTAACCGTGGGGTTGGCTCTGGACCGGCTCAACGCACGCGATCTTGCCGCCGAGGCGCGCGCAATCGAGGCGCGCGCCTTTGAGCTCAAGGTACGCGCGGCCACCTCGGGCTCGCCGCTTGCGTGCCTCGAAGCCACGACGGACAGGATGCTCCAAGACGCCTGCGAGAAGGCGGTTTTCGCTACCGCGGAATCGACCGCGGCGGCCGTATCTTACGTGGCGGCCCAGCTCTCGGTGCTCTCCGCCGGAGGCAAGCATGCGCGCGATGGGTCCCTAAGTCATTCGACCGAGATGGCGACCTTGCGCCGCGCCATAGAGCTCGACCGGTTCGGCATCGTAGCCCACGTGCTCGCGATGCGCACAAGTTGCCGTCCGGACGCGTGTGATCTTTTCCCCTTGCTGGACGACAGCAGCCGCATCAGCGCCAATCTGGCGGAGCAACCGTTCGAGGGTCACGTCAAGAGCCACATGGCGGAGTGGTCGAATGCCACTCGGGGCTCGCCGGTCGTCAACTTCAGCGCGGCGCCGACATCGCCGACATCGGTGGTGGTGCGGCCTGCGAGCAAGCTGTTCTTTCCATCGGCATCCTCCATTCCGAGCATCAACATCATGGCCTCCGAGCCGGCGACTCCTGCTGCGTCCCAGAAGCCGCACGAGACAACAGCTTCTGCGGACGCGGCTCCTCGCCCGCGCAAGCCGCCGCGGGCCACGCCGGCGCCCCAGCCGGCGACGGCATCTGTGGATAACGCACAATCGCCCTCGACCCCGTTGCAGCTTGCGCCTCCGGCGCAGTAAGCAACGTTGATGGCTCTCAATCTCGTCAAGCTCTGCGTGGGCTGCGATTCAGTCAAGGAGCTGGACGACTGGATTGCGAAGCGGCTCAAGCAGCGCAGCCAGCGCGGTTTGTCACGTGAGCATCTGCACCGTACGCGCATGATGCCCAGGCGCGCGCAGGAGCTGCGTGACGGCGGCTCGCTCTATTGGGTGATCCGCGGTGAGATCCTATGCCGGCAGCGGTTGATCGATGTGCGTCCATTCGTCGACAAAGCCGGAGTCCCACAATGCCATCTGGTGCTTGAGCCAAAACTCGTTCTCGTCGAGCCCAGGTCCTGGCGGGCTTTTCAAGGCTGGCGTTATCTTGCGAGCGAGAATTCTCCACGCGACCTCGAGCGGGTGGCGCCTGGCGCCAAGAACATGCCGGAAACGATGCGCCGGGAATTGCGGGAGCTCGGCCTGCTCTGAGTGATCTTGGAGGGGAGGAGACATCAATGTTCCAGAGACACGCCTTCATCACGTTAACGTCGATCGCGCTGGTTGGCGCATCGATGCCGGGCCCTGCGAGCGCAGAGGATGTGGTCAAGATCGGCATGAGCTTTGCGATGACGGGGGCAGGTTTCAATGCCGCTGGTAGGCAGGCGGCAGCCGGCGCCCGGCTTTACGTGCAGCAGCACGGGAACAAGGTCGCAGGAAAGAGAATCGAGTTGGTCCTGCGCGACGACGGCGGCGTCGCCGATAACGCGCGGCGCCTGGTGCAGGAGATGATTGTCAACGACAAGGTGGACATCATTGCCGGCGGAATCACACCGACCGTTCTGGCTTACGGTCCGCTGATAACCCAGGCGAAGCTCGCGACCGTGGTGATGATCTCGGGTGCATCGGTTACGACTACCGCATCGCCCTATTACGTGCGCACCAGCTTCATCCTTTCGCAGTCGTCCTGGATCATGGGGGAATGGGCGGCCAAAAACGGCAGCAAGCGGGTGGTCACACTGGTCAATGAATGGGCGCCGGGCACCGAAGCGGAAACCGCATTCAAGCAGCGGTTCACTCAACTGGGCGGCGAGATCATGGAATCAATCCGCATCCCGCTTGCCAATCCGGATTTTGCACCTTTCCTGCAGCGGGTTCGCGACCTCAATCCGGATACCGCGTTCATCTATTTTCCTGGTACGCAGGCAGGCATTTTCGCCAAGCAATTCGCAGAGCGTGGCCTTGCCGGCTCCGGCATCAAGATAATCGGGCCGGGCGATCTCACCGACGACGATGAGCTGAACACCATGGGCGATCAGATGCTCGGGATCGTGACTGCGCACGACTACTCGGCGGCACACGATTCGCCTTTGAACAAAAAATACGTGCAGGACTTCAAGAAGGCGAATAACTTCCGCCCGAACTTCGTTTCCGTCGGCGGCTATGACGGAATGCACTTGATCTATGCGGCGCTCGAGAAGACCGGCGGCAACACCGACGGCGATACCCTGGTTGCGGCCATGAAGGGAATGCGCTGGGAAAGCCCGCGCGGGATGATGTCGATCGACCCGGAGACCCGCGACATCGTTCAGGACATCTACATTCGCAAGGTGGAGAAGGTCAACGGCGAGCTGTGGAACATGGAGTTTACCAAATTCACCGAGGTCAAGGATCCACTCAAGCTGAAGAAATAATCCCAGCTTTCTTAATCCCTGACTCTCTCCGCCGTCATGCCCGCGCTTGTCGCGGGCATCCACGTCTTTCGGGCCACGATCGAAGACGTGGATGGCCGGGACAAGCCCGGCCATGACGAGTGAGAAATTGCGCAGTTTGTTATAATCACGACTCTTAAACCGCGACGTTGTCGATCAGCCGTGTTCTGCCGAGTCGAGCAGCCGCCAGCAGCCGGACCGATCCCTTGTTGCCGCGGTCGATGGGAGCGAGGGTTTCTGCCTGGCGTGCTTCGAGGTAGTCGAGCATGAATCCTGCGCGTTCGAGCGCGGCGCTGCCTTCGTCCAGCACGCGCAGCAACAGTTGGCCGCGGGCGATCTTGCCGGCGCATGCCTTGAGCACGCGATAGAGCGTGGGTGCTGCAACGCGTTCGGCGGCCGTCAAATACGCGTTGCGCGAGGACATCGCGAGGCCGTCGTTCTCCCGCACGGTGGGCACGCCAATGATCTTGACGGGGAGATCAAGATCGTTGGCCATCTGACTGACGACCTTGAGCTGCTGATAATCCTTTTCCCCGAACATCGCAAAGTCCGGAGCGCATTGAATCAACAGTTTGGCGACGACGGTCGCAACGCCGGCAAAGAAATGGGGGCGGAACTTGTCTTCCAGACCGGCGGCGGCCGGACCCGCCAGCGTGATTCGGGTAGCAAATCCCGACCGGTACATCACTTGCGTCGAGGGGGCCCAGATCAGATCAACGGACAGCCGAGCAAGCGCTTCGCGATCGGAATCGAATGTGCGCGGGTAAGTGCCAAGGTCCTCCTCCGGCGCAAATTGCGTGGGGTTGACGAAAATCGAGACCACAACGCGCTTTCCGCGCCGCTTGGCAGCGCGCACCAGCGCGGTATGGCCCGCGTGCAGCGCGCCCATCGTGGGAACCAGCGCAACCCGATCCCCGGCGGACCTCCATTTCATGACCGCGCGACGCAGTGCCGGCAACGTGCGCGCAACAGGCAATCCATCGCTCATGAGGTTGGATGGCGCAAAAACCCCTGGAGGAGTGATTAACTTTACTGCGTCACTACGTCAGCGTCATCCCGGGCAGCTGAAGCGAAGCGAGGCAGACCCGGGATCCATAACCCGCGGCCTGTGGTCATGGGTCCCGGCTCGCGCTCCCGGCGCTTCGCGCCACGAGCTTGGCCGGGATGACGCCCGATGGTTTGTATCGAATCAGCGTCCACGCATTGCTTCCGTCCGCCAAGATGGCCACTTTAGAGGCCAAGAGCTGCTGCTCGAAGTGCCTGCGCAATGCCGGACGATCGCAATACGAAAAAGACGCCGGCGCCCGCCGAGAGCGGGCGCCCGCCCTCTGCTGGGCGTTCCCCGCATTCGGAAATCGATGCCTTCCTGAGCAAGGTGAAGTCGCTTGCGCCTGCTACCGAGGCAGGTCGGCGCGGTCGCCTCATGTTCGCGCTCGATGCGACGATGAGCCGCCAGCCATTATGGGACACGGCATGCCAGCTGCAGGCCGACATGTTTCGGGAAGCCGCGGCGATCGGTGGTCTCGACGTCCAACTGGTGTATTACCGTGGTCTAGGCGAGTGCCGCGCGTCGCGCTGGGTGTCACGGCCTGAGCAACTCGCCGCCCTCATGGAGCAGATCGACTGTCGCGGCGGGCACACGCAGATCGGAAAGGTGATCGCGCACGCCCGGTGGGAGACGCAGAACGGCAAGGTGCAAGCCCTCGTTTTCGTCGGCGATGCAATGGAGGAGAAGCTCGACGATCTTTGCCATGCGGCCGGTGCCCTTGGCCTCCTCGGAGTTCCCGCTTTCATGTTTCAGGAAGGGCACGATGCAATTACTGAACAGGCTTTCCGCGAAATTGCGCGACTGACCCGGGGCGCGTACTGCCGTTTCGATCCTGGCGCGGCGCATCAGCTCGCCGAGCTGCTGCGCGCGGTGGCGGCCTATGCCGCGGGCGGTCTGCGCGCCCTCGCCGATCTCTCGGCCCGGCGCCAAGCCGGAGCCATCAAGCTTCTTGAGCAGATGAGGACTTGATGGCCTCGCTTCTGTTTGGGGTCGTGGTGCTCGCGCTGGCGCTCTGGGCGCTCAATGCTTTTACCAGGGTCGATCCCCGGCGAGCGGCAGCGGTGCTCAAGGCTGGCGGCGGCGTAGGGGCGCTCGCGCTGGCTGGCCTCTTGGGCGCGCGCGGTCGCCTCGACATGGCAATCCCTCTCGGCACTCTCGGTCTTGGTCTTCTCGGCTGGTTGCCGTGGAGCCTGCCCGGCTTTGCTGCTCGTACGCGCAAAAGCACAGGCCAGACGTCGCGCGTGCGCTCGGCTTTTCTGGAAATGGAGCTCGACCACGATAGCGGCGCGATGCGCGGTCGCGTTGTTGCCGGACAACATGCTGGAAAGGCGCTCGACGCGATCGACATCGCGACGTTGTCTGGGTTGCTGGTCGATATTGACGAGGAAAGCCGCGCTCTACTTGTGGCGTATCTCGACCGCCGGGAGCCCAGCTGGCGTGAGCACACACAGAGTGATGCGGCAGCGGGGGCGAGCCGCGCGGCTTCCTCCCGCGGCAAAATGACGGAAGAGGAGGCTTATCAGATCCTTGGCCTGCAGCCTGGGGCGAGCGCGGAGGAGATCGGCCGCGCCCACCGATCGCTGATGAAGAAACTGCATCCCGACCAAGGGGGGACGACGTATCTCGCGACCCGCGTCAATGAAGCCAAGGACGTCCTTCTGCGCCGCCATCGCTGAAACTCCTTTACTCGACGCACTACTCGACAGCTCCTTTCCCGACGCAGCTTCCTGTTAGTCGATATTAATTTCTGACAGTGACGCACTCGACGTCATTCTTCTTGAGATACTTGCAGGCGGCTTCCGCCCTGTCTTTGTCGAGCCCGGCAAAGCGAGCTCGATAGTAGGTTGTGCCGCTCTTGTCGAACGTTTCAGTGAATGCATCGGCCCCGGTAAGCACCTTGGAGGCCTTGCTCTGCACCGCCGAAAGGCGCTGCTTAGCCTCCTGCTCTACACGATAGGCGCCGACCTGAATCATCCAGCCGTTGCGCACCTGCGGCTTGGGTGCCGCGGAGCCCCGTCCGGCGCCGGCCTGCTCATCGGAGACTTGCTCAAATGAATTCTGCTCATGCACAGGAGATGTCTGCTCCAACGATGCCTGCGCCGTCTGCACTTGGCGGGAAGCTGCTGGAGACTCATCGACAAGGGGGCGGTCCGGCGAGGCCGGTTGCGAAGGGGGCAAAACAGCGGTCTCAGCTTGGGGTGTCTCGGTCGCCGGGCCGCGGTCTTCCGCAGCTTCTGCGGATGCGCCGACGCCCGTCACAGCGACTTGCAGAGTGCTGGACGGCGCCGCTTTGGGGCCGGCGCGCACGGACAGCGTCTTCACGAGGACGGGACGAATTGGCTCCGTTGAGCCAACGCTCGGCTGCGCGGGCGCATCGGCGGCGACCTGCTCCTGCCGCGGGGTCATGGGCTCGGCCTGGGTTGCTGTTCGCCCCAGGTGTACCGGAACGCTGGTCGTGCTCGCCACTGCAAAGCGCGGCTCGGGATTGGCTTCGGCCGCCTCGGACTTGGACCGCGCATTGGGCTCCGCCTTGCTTTCGGGATTCGCAGCCATCGTGATTCTTGCGCTCGTCTCGGATTTCGCGACGCGCATGGGCTGATCCTTGGCAGGCGATGCGGGAACTGCCTCCGCGACCATCGGCGCGCTCCGCTTGGTTGCCGCGTGACTGATCTTGTCATTGATCAGCTCGCGCATGCGGGCGTCGCGACTTCCTGCGCTGCTTCCTCCCAGCACAACTGCAACGAGGTAACGGTTGCCGCGGTGAACCGATGTGACGAGGTTGAACCCGGAAGCCTCGATGTAACCTGTCTTGATGCCATCGACGCCTTCGACGCGGCCAAGAAGGTGGTTGTGATTGCTGATGGACTCGCCGTGGAAGGTGAACGAGCGGGTGGAGAAATACTTGTAGTAGCGGGGGAAGCGCTCCTGAATTGCACGGCCGAGCAGGGCTTGATCTCGGGCGGTCGTGATTTGCTCGTCGTTGGGTAGACCAGAGGCGTTCTTGTACACGGATCGAGTCATGCCGAGGGCATGCGCCTTGCGGGTCATCAGCTTGGCAAAATCGTCCTCGTTGCCTGCAATGGCCTCTGCGATCACGACGGCGGCATCGTTTGCCGAACGGGTCACAATGCCCTTGATCGCATCCTCGACCCTAAGCGTGCTGCCGGGCTTGAGGCCGAGCTTTGTCGGGGACTGACCGGCCGCTTCCTTGGAGACGTTGAGCTGGCTGTCGAGCTTGAGCTTGCCTGCTTCGAGTTGCTCGAACAGCAGGTAGAGCGTCATGATCTTGGTGAGCGAGGCTGGATGGCGCTTGGCGTCCGCATTGGTCTCGTGGAGAACGTTGCCGGAATTGCCATCCATGACAATATCGGCGTACGGCGCTGCCCGCGATGGATGGCTTGCCAAGGCAAAGATGACCGCGACAAGCCCGCATACGCCCCAACGAAGCCCGCCAGGGGCTCCGGTCCCGATCCCGAGCATGAATATCCCCCGTCGTTCCCCTGGGGCCTCCGCAGGGTCCCGGGCAGTCCTGTACCCCCAAAGTGACAGCATTGGAGGAGCCAAAAAGGGCGCTTTTCTGAAAGTTTTCCGGCCTTTTTGGCTCTATCCCCTCCATTCTCAGCAATTCAGCGGCTTTACATCCCGATCTGTGCTCGCAGAGGCTACGCGACTGCACTTGCAAAAGGGTAAAGCTGCTAGGGCGTTATTGCATTGCAAAAAGAACCTTGACTTTTTTGTGCAGTGCAATATATCTTGGCTACGCGCTGTCCACTGGCCGGTAGGCGCGGAACGACGAACCCCACAGAATTCGGCAAGGTGCCGGGAAAGGTGATGACATGGTCAAGAATATGGACGAGGTCCAACAGCTCGGAAAGGAGAACGTGGACGCTGCGCTGAAGTCCTTTGGCGCCTGGTCCAAGAGCATGCAGGCGATCGCGATCGAGGTTGCGGACTATTCCAAGCGTTCTTTCGAGCAAGGCACGGCCGCTGCCGAGAAGCTCATCGGCGCGAAGTCGCTGGACAAGGCGTTCGAGGTGCAGAGCGACTACCTGAAGAACTCCTACGAAGGATTTGTCGCGCAGGCGAGCAAGCTCGGCGAGCTCTACGCGGATCTGGCGAAGGAGGCCTACAGGCCGTTCGAAAGCCAACTCGGCAAGGTTACCTCTGTGAAGTAAGCCCAGTCACGTTGTAAGGCAAAAAGCCCGGCCACAGGCCGGGCTTTGTTTTTTGGCCCGCGGTGCGAAATCGACGTCTGCGCGAGCGGAAGAACGCGGCTGGGCGTTGAACAGGAAGGCTCGGGAGCGACTGGAATATTCCCTGCCGCCAACCGCATCTGCCGCGAATTGTCCGCATTGAGTCGCGATCGTTCAGGCTAGGGCGATCTGGCGCAGTCGATCGGGCGGAATTAATTGTATATCTCCGGCGGAAGGGGGCAGGATTATGGAGGCGGGCTCGCCCGCTATCTTATCACCCTGCCATCCCTTCTCAGGTGGAGAAGAATGGAACGCAGCCGATACCAAGCCCAACTCAGTGCCGGCACGCGGGCCAGCAAACCCCTGCCGCCGCGTCTCGGCGACGGTGATAACGCCAAGCGCCGCGGTGGCGGCCCCGGTACGGCGGTCATCGCCAAGACCAAGCCGCAGGCTAAGCGCCCGAGCCTCTACCGCGTCCTGCTGTTGAATGACGACTACACGCCGATGGAGTTCGTCGTGCACGTGCTGGAGCGGTTCTTCAACAAGGATCATGAGATGGCACAGCGAATCATGATGCATGTGCACCAGCACGGTGTTGGCGAATGCGGCATCTACACCTACGAGGTGGCCGAAACCAAGGTGACGCAGGTTATGGACTTTTCCCGCAAACACCAGCATCCTTTGCAATGCGTAATGGAGAAAAAATAAAGCCGGTGACATGCGGGAACGCCAGGACCATTTAATGCATTAGCAGCACGAGAGGCGCCATGCCGACGTTTTCGCGCAACCTTGAGCAATCCCTGCACCGCGCACTGGCGCTGGCCAATGAGCGGCATCACGAGTATGCCACGCTCGAGCACCTGCTACTGGCCCTGCTTGACGACCAGGATGCGGCGGCGGTCATGCGGGCATGCAGCGTCGATCTCGACAAGCTGCGGCGCAGCCTTACCGCTTATCTCGAGCGCGAGCTCGAAAACCTCGTGAACGACAGTAACGAGGACTCCAAGCCGACGGCCGGGTTCCAGCGCGTCATCCAACGCGCGGTCATTCACGTGCAATCCTCCGGCCGCGAGGAAGTGACCGGCGCCAATGTGCTGGTTGCCATTTTCGCGGAGCGGGAAAGCCACGCGGCGTATTTCCTGCAGGAGCAGGACATGACTCGTTACGATGCCGTGAACTACATCAGCCACGGCATCGCCAAGCGGCCCGGCATGTCCGAGGCCCGACCGGTGCGCGGCTCCGATGACGATACGGATACGAAGCCCGGCGACGATGCCAAGAAGAAGGGGGATGCGCTAGAGGCCTATTGCATCAATCTGAACAAGAAGGCGCGCGAGGGAAAGATCGACCCGCTGATCGGCCGCGAGGCCGAGATCAGTCGCACCATCCAGGTGCTATGCCGGCGGCAGAAGAACAACCCATTGTTCGTCGGCGATGCGGGAGTGGGCAAGACGGCGATTGCGGAAGGCTTGGCGCGGCGGATCGTGCATGGGCAGGTTCCCGACGTGCTCAAGAGCTCCACCGTGTTCGCGCTCGACATGGGAACGCTGCTCGCCGGAACGCGCTATCGGGGCGACTTCGAGGAACGGTTGAAGCAGGTGATCAAGGAGCTCGAAGCCTATCCCGGCGCAATCATGTTCATTGACGAGATTCACACCGTCATCGGCGCGGGCGCGACCTCAGGCGGTGCCATGGACGCTTCCAATCTGCTCAAACCGGCGTTGGCGTCCGGGACACTGCGCTGCATCGGATCGACTACGTACAAGGAATACCGGCAGTATTTCGAAAAGGATCGCGCTCTAGTCCGCCGTTTCCAGAAAATCGATGTGAATGAGCCAACCGTGCCCGACGCGATTGAGATCCTCAAGGGCCTCAAGCCCTATTTCGAGGATTATCACAAGCTCAGGTACACGAGCGAGGCGATCAAAGCGGCGGTGGAGCTGTCCGCGCGCTACATCCATGACCGCAAGCTTCCGGACAAGGCGATCGACGTCATCGACGAATCAG
>Ga0306920_100016218_pt1 | contig 10246 bp, 5 predicted proteins | sample flu12Cox44000170_FD_204666 | JGI IMG/M metagenome (GOLD analysis project Ga0306920, IMG submission 204666) | Lab enrichment of tropical soil microbial communities from Luquillo Experimental Forest, Puerto Rico - flux4day.12C.oxic.44.000.170 (v2)... | ecosystem: Environmental > Terrestrial >...
CACATCGGGACGCAACAGCCGACATAGGATCATGGACGACCAGCGCGACGAAATCCTCGTGCATCGAGGTCGAGCGGAGATGGATGGCGACGCCGCGCGCTTCGAGTTCGGTCGCCCCGGCGTCCGACCGAGTGGCGCAGTGTCAAGGCCCTTGCGCGGCTCGCGGCTACGCTGGCTTTTCTGGGTGCTGCTTGTTTTGGCGATCATCGGTGCGGCAGTCTGGTATTACCCGAGGCCTGAAAGCCAGCCGAAGACCGGTGGCCGCGGCCAGTTTGGCGGCCCCGTGCCGGTCGCTTTGGCGACTGTGCAGAAGGGCGATATGCCGGTCACCTTGACCGGGCTCGGTACGGTAACGCCGCTCGCGACCGTGACGGTGAAGACCCAGATTAACGGGTATCTCACGGAAGTTGCCTTCCAAGAGGGCCAGATGGTCAAAAAGGGAGACTTTCTGGCACAGATCGATCCACGCCCCTATCAAGTCGCGCTCGAGCAGGCTGAAGGCCAGCTCGCCAAGGACCAGGCGTTGCTAAAGAATGCCCAACTCGACCTTCAGCGCTACAACACTTTGGTTGCGCAAAACTCGATCGCGACTCAGACCCGCGACACGCAGGTCTCGCTCGTCGCGCAAGACCAGGCAGCGATCAAAACCGATCAGGCGCAGGTCGATGCACAGAAGCTAAACCTCGTCTATGCCCACATCATCTCTCCGGTTACAGGCCGGGTCGGGCTGCGCCAGGTCGACGCCGGCAATTACGTGCAGACGAGCGACCCCAATGGCATCGTCGTGGTCACCCAATTACAGCCGATCTCGGTGATCTTCACCCTGCCTGAAGACAGCTTGCCGGCGGTGATGAAGCAGGTGCATACGGGCGTCAGCCTGCCGGTCACGGCCTATGACCGCACCGGCACCACGGCGCTCGGCACAGGGCGTCTCGAAACGGTGGACAATCAGATCGACACGACGACCGGTACCGTCAAGCTGCGGGCGATATTCGACAACGAACAGGAGATCCTGTTCCCCAATCAGTTCGTCAATGTCCAGCTGCTCGTCGATACGCTGCATGACACCGATATCGTGCCCGTCTCGGCGGTTCAGCACGGTGCTCCGGGCGCCTTTGTCTATGTCGCCAAATCCGACCAGACCGCGGCGGTTCAGCAGGTGAAACTCGGCCCCGGTGATGGCCAGCGCATCGCGGTTCTGGATGGGCTCCAACCTGGCGAAAAGGTCGTCGTCGACGGCTCCGACAGGCTGCGCGAGGGGGCCAAGATCACTTTGGCTGCGACGAGTAATCCGACGGGCACTGCGCCTAACGCAAAGCAGGACAAAGGCCAGCCCCAGGCCGCAGCCGGACAAGAAACGTCGCCATCGGTAGATCCACAAGCGCCGGCAGCGCCGGGATCGGCCCAACCGCGGCAAGGCGAAGGCCAGGATCGGGGACGCCGCCGCGACACGCAATGAAGCGCCGCCGAGGCGGCGTCACTCTAGCCAAGACCTAAGATGAGCCCATCTCGCCTGTTCATTCTGCGCCCGGTGGCGACAACGTTACTCATGGCGGCGATTATGCTCGTCGGCATGTTCGCCTATCGGTTTCTGCCATTGTCGGCCTTGCCCGAGGTCGATTACCCGACGATCCAGGTGCAGACATTCTACCCCGGCGCCAGCCCCGACGTGATGACTTCCTCGGTTACGGCACCGCTTGAAGTGCAGTTTGGCCAAATGCCCGGGCTGAACCAGATGTCATCGACGAGCTCGGCGGGCGCCTCGGTCATCACGCTCCAGTTCAGCCTCGATCTCACTCTCGATGTCGCGGAGCAGGAGGTTCAGGCAGCGATCAACGCGGCCGGCAACCTTTTGCCGTCGGATCTGCCCGCGCCGCCAATCTATGCCAAGGTCAATCCCGCAGATGCGCCAATTCTGACCCTGGCGTTGACGTCGAAAACAATGCCCCCGACCCAGGTGGAGGACATTGCCGACACCCGCCTCGCGCAGAAGATCTCGCAACTGCCAGGGGTAGGTTTGGTTAGCATCAGCGGTGGTCAGCGCCCGGCGGTGCGCATTCAGGCCAATTACCCACAGCTCGCCGCCTACGGTCTCAACATCGACGATCTTCGTACCACCTTGGCCAATGCCAACGTCAACACGCCCAAGGGTAATTTCGACGGGCCCAGTAGGGCCTACACGATCAACGCCAATGATCAGATCAGGAAAGCCTCGGACTACAACGATCTGGTGGTCGCCTATCGCAACGGCGCGCCGGTAAAGCTGTCGGATGTGGCCCGCGCCACGGAAGGGCCCGAGAACACCAGGCTGGCCGCTTGGATGAACACCGACCAAGCGATCATCCTGAACATCCAGAGACAACCAGGCGCCAATGTTATCGAGGTCGTCGACCGTATCCAGGCACTCTTGCCGCAGCTCAAGGCGGCACTCCCCGCCGGCATCGACCTCGAAGTGCTGACTGATCGCACCACGACGATTCGCGCATCGGTGGCCGATGTCGAGTTTGAGCTCGGTCTTGCGGTGGTCCTTGTCGTGACCGTGATCTTTGTGTTTCTGCGCAGTCCCTCGGCGACCTTGATCCCGAGCCTGTCGGTACCGCTCTCGTTAGTCGGTACCCTCGCCGTGATGTATTTGGCTGGGTTCAGTCTCAACAATCTGTCGCTGATGGCGTTGACGATCGCCACCGGCTTCGTCGTCGATGACGCGATCGTCATGATCGAGAACATCTCGCGCTACATCGAGGCGGGTGATCCGCCGCTCCAGGCCGCATTAAAAGGATCCGAGCAGATCGGCTTTACCATCATTTCGTTGACGGTATCGCTGATTGCTGTGTTGATCCCGCTGCTCTTCATGCCTGACGTCGTCGGCCGGTTGTTCCGCGAGTTTGCTATCACCCTTGCGGTTACGATCGTCATCTCCGCAGTGGTCGCATTGACGCTTGTTCCGATGATGTGCGCCAAGATCCTGCGCCACCGGCGTCCGTCGGAGATGTCCGCGTTACCGCGCAAGAGCCAAGAATGGTTCGACGCGCTGATCGCCCAATACGGCAGACTGCTGACCCGGGTGCTCGACCACCAGCCGCTGACCCTGCTGGTGGCAGTCGCCACCCTCGGCTTGACCGTGTTCCTCTATATCGTAATCCCGAAGGGCTTCTTCCCGGTCCAGGATACCGGGCTCATTCAAGGTATTTCCGAAGCCGCGCCTTCGGTCTCCTTCGAGGCAATGACACAGCGGCAACAGGCGCTGGCCGCCGCCATACTGAAGGATCCGGATGTTGTGAGCCTGTCTTCGTTTATCGGCGTCGACGGTACAAATCCGACCCTCAATACAGGCCGGTTTCTGATTAACCTCAAGCCGCGCGATCAACGTCGAACCTCGGCGAGCGACGTGATCCGCCGATTGGAGCAGCAGACACGAGACGTTGCCGGCATCACTCTTTATATGCAGCCCGTGCAAGACCTGACGATCGACGCGACAGTCAGTCGCTCGCAATACCAATTCGTACTAGAGGACGCCAATCCAAGCGAGTTCGCAAAGTGGGTTCCGAAATTGCTCGAACGTCTGCAGCAGATCCCGCAGATCGAGGACGTCGCCAGCAACTACGCGGAGAGCGGTCTTTCAGCCTATATCCTGATCGATCGTGCGACCGCCGGGCGCTTCGGGATTACCCCAGCCACCGTCGACAACGCGCTCTACGATTCGTTCGGTCAACGCATCGTCTCGACGATCTTCACGCAGACGAATCAATACAGGGTGATCTTGGAGGCCGACCCAGCGCTCCAGCAGTCGCTAAGCTCGCTGGGATCGCTTTACCTGCCGTCATCGACCGCGACGAATGGCCAAGTTCCGCTTTCGGCAATCGCGCAGGTCCAGGAGCAGACGGCACCATTGGAGATTAATCATCTCGGTCAGTTTCCGTCGACGAACGTGTCATTCAACTTGGCACCCGGTGCGTCGCTCGGTCAGGCGGTCGAAGCGATCAAACAGGCTGAGCAGGAAATTGGCATGCCGGCGAGCATGATCACGGTATTCCAGGGTGCAGCACTGGCATTTCAGGCTGCCCTCGGCAACGAGTTGATCCTGATCATTGCAGCTATTATTACGATGTACATCGTGCTCGGCGTTCTTTACGAGAGCTTTATTCACCCGATCACGATCCTCTCGACCTTGCCCTCGGCCGGGGTCGGCGCGCTGTTGGCGTTGATGATCGATGGCAGCGATCTCAGCGTCATCGCGATCATCGGCATCATCCTGTTGATCGGCATCGTCAAAAAGAACGCGATCATGATGGTCGATTTTGCCCTTGACGCCGAGCGAAACGAGGGCAAATCGCCGCGCGAGGCGATCTACCAGGCCTGCCTGCTGCGCTTCCGCCCGATCCTTATGACAACTATGGCGGCGCTTTTTGCGGCACTGCCTTTAATGCTCGGCAGCGGAACCGGCTCGGAGCTGCGCCATCCGCTGGGGGTTACCATCGTCGGCGGCCTGATCTTCAGCCAGTTGCTGACCTTGTTCACGACGCCGGTCATCTATCTTGGCTTCGACCGGCTTGGCAAGCTGCTGCGGCGCAGCTTCGGTGCCGGCGCGGCAAAGCCCGAGGGCGCCGGCCCGTGAACCCGTCGGCGCTGTTCATCAAGCGGCCGGTCGCGACCACCTTGTTAACCCTCGGCGTCGCGCTCGCTGGTTTCTTCGCCTATCTAAAGCTGCCGGTGGCGCCGCTGCCGCAGGTCGATTTTCCGACGATCTCGGTGTTCGCGACAATGCCGGGTGCCAGCCCAGACACGATGGCGACCACCGTGGCGACACCGCTCGAACGTCATCTCGGGGTCATCGCCGACGTTACCGAGATGACCTCGCAGAGCACGGTCGGCACGACCCGGATCACGCTGCAATTCAGTCTCAACCGGAATATCGATGGTGCCGCTCGCGACGTTCAGGCAGCGATCAACGCCGCGCGTGCGGACCTGCCAAGCAGTCTGCGCACCAACCCGACCTATCGCAAGGTCAACCCCGCCGATGCGCCTATCGCGATCCTGGCGATGACGTCGGCTACGCTGACGCGAGGGCAGATCTACGACGCGGCCTCGACGGTCGTGCAGCAGGCATTGTCGCAGATCGACGGCATCGGGCAGGTGGTGATCAGCGGAAGCTCGCTGCCGGCGGTGCGCGTCGAGCTCAATCCGCTGGCGCTGTTTAAATACGGGATTGGTCTCGAAGACGTGCGCGCCGCGCTCGCCTCGGCCAACGCGCACAGCCCCAAGGGCATGATCGAAGAGGGTGACCAGCGGTTCCAGATCTACACGAACGACCAGGCGAACCACGCCGCGGATTACCGTCCGCTGGTGATCGCCTATCGCGAAGGGTCGCCGGTGCGCCTGACCGATATCGCCGAAGTCAGGGATTCGGTCGAAAATCTGCGCAACCAGGGGCTGGCGGACGGCAAGCCGGCGGTTCTGGTCTTTCTCTATAAGCAACCAGGGGCGAACATCATCGACACGGTCGATCGCATCAGGGCGATCTTGCCGCAGCTCGAGGCGTCTATCCCGAGCGCCATCAATGTCGCGATGACATTGGACAGGACGATCACGATCCGGACCTCGCTGCACGACGTCGAGCGCACCTTGATCATCGCGATCATCCTCGTCGTCCTCGTCGTCTTCGCATTCCTGCGGAATGTGCGGGCGACGTTAATCCCGAGCGTGGCGGTGCCGGTGTCGCTGATCGGCACCTTCGGGGTAATGTATCTGTTGGGCTATAGCCTCGACAATCTGTCGCTGATGGCGCTGACGATCTCGACCGGCTTTGTCGTCGACGATGCGATCGTCGTTCTGGAGAACGTCACCCGGCACATCGAGGCCGGCATGACTAGGATGCAGGCGGCGGTGCAGGGCGCGGGTGAAGTGGGTTTCACGGTGCTGTCGATGAGCCTCTCGCTAATTGCCGTCTTTGTGCCGATCCTGCTGATGGGCGGCATCGTCGGACGGCTGTTCCGCGAGTTCGCGATGACCTTGTCGGTCGCGATCATGATCTCGCTGGGCGTCTCCTTGACCACGACACCGATGATGTGCGCGTATCTGCTCGCTAACCCGCGCGACCGGAACGGCGGCAGACTGTACCGAGCCAGCGAGCGCGCTTTCGAGGCGATCCTCGGACTTTACGATCGTACGTTACGCCGGGCGTTGCAGTGGCCGGCGCTCGTCATGCTGAGTTTGCTGGCGACATTGTGCCTGGGCGCCTATCTCGTCACGGTCATTCCGAAGGGCTTCTTCCCGACCCAGGACGTCGGGCTGATGTTCGGCGGCATTCAGGCCGACCAGAGCATCTCTTTTCAGTTGATGGAAAAGAAGCTAACACAGTTCGTCGATATCATCCGGCATGATCCGGCAGTCCAGAGCGTCAGCGCCTTTACCGGCGGCGGTCAGACCAATGGCGGTTTCGTGTTTGTCGTGTTGAAGCCGCTGTCCGAGCGCCAGGTGTCAATGCAGAAAGTCATGGGACGGTTGCGGCCCAAATTCAACGAGGTTGCGGGCGCCCGGCTCTTTCTCCAGCCTGCGACCGACATTCGGGTCGGCGGGCGGGCGAGCTACGCGCAATATCAGTACACCCTTCTGGGCGACGACGCCAGTGACATCTACGAGTGGGCTCCCAAGCTCGAAGCGGCATTGCAGAAGGTGCCGCTCTTGACCGATGTCAATCTCGACCAGCAGCAAAAGGGGCTCGAGACCGATCTGGTCATCGACCGTGCCACCGCGGCGCGCCTCGGGCTGACGGTCAGCCAGATCGACAATACCCTTTACGATGCGTTCGGCCAGCGTCAGGTGTCGGTGATCTACGCTGCTCAAAACCAGTACCATGTCATCATGGAGGTGGCGCCCGAGTTCTGGCAGAACCCGGAGACGCTGAACCAGATCTATGTCAGCACGAGCGGCGGCGCGGTCGGCGGCACGAAAGCGACCAACGCTCTCGCCGGAACGGTACTGGCCAAGGTGTCGCCTGCGAATAGCGCCAACGCGGCGACCACGACCGCGCAGATCGCCAGCGATACCGCGCGTAACCTAGCCAACAACGCGCTCGCCAATACCGGCCACGGCGCTACTTCAACGGGCGCCCCGGTCAGCACCTCTTCTGAGACGATGGTGCCGCTTGCGGCCCTTGCCCATTTCGGCCCCGGCAACACGCCGCTTGCGGTCAATCACCAAAATCTGTTCGTCGCCTCGACAATCTCGTTCAATCTCGCGCCGGACGTGTCCCTCAGCCAGGCCACGGTGGCGATCGAGGACCAGATGCGCCAGCTCGGCGTGCCGGCCTCGATCCGTGGCAGCTTCCAGGGCACGGCACAAGTCTTTCAGCAATCGCTCGCGAATGAGAAGTGGCTCGTCGCTGCTGCGCTGATCGCCGTCTACATCGTGCTCGGCGTGCTCTACGAAAGCTATGTCCATCCGATCACGATTCTGTCGACCTTGCCCTCGGCCGGCGTCGGCGCAGTGTTGGCGCTGATTGCCACAGGTACCGAGTTCAGCATCATGGCCCTGATCGGCGTCATTCTCTTGATTGGGATCGTCAAGAAGAACGCGATCATGATGATCGATTTCGCGCTCGATGCCGAACGCAGCGAGGGTTTGAGCTCGCGCGAGGCAATCTATCAGGCCTGCCTCAAACGCTTCCGGCCGATCATGATGACGACGATGGCGGCGATGCTCGGGGCGCTGCCATTGGCAATCGGGTTCGGCGAGGGCGCCGAATTGCGCCGCCCGCTCGGCATTTCGATCGTCGGCGGGCTGATCGTCAGCCAGCTCCTAACCCTGTACACAACCCCGGTCATCTATCTCTATCTCGACCGCTTCCGGCTGTCGGCGCAACGCCGCTGGCGAATTCGCCATCCGCGCTTTGCTCCCGGAGGCCTTCTCGAACCCGGCGAATGAGACCCGCGAGGGGGGATGAGAGGGTCAGGTCTGAAAGGAGTCGGCGCTGTTGCCGTTGTCGTCTCCGCTTGCACCGTTGGGCCGGATTACCAACGTCCTGATGCTCCGGTGCCGGCCCAGTACAAGGAGGCGGGCTGGAAGGTCGGCGAGCCGCTCGACGCGATCGATCGCGGCGCGTGGTGGTCGGTGTACAAGGATCCGCTCCTCGATGATCTTCAAAAGCAAATCGACATTTCGAACCAGAACCTAAAAGCCGCCGCGGCCGCGTTCGAGCAGGCGGAATGGATTGTGGCACAAGCCCGCGCCGCGTTTTTCCCCACCGTTGATCTGAATGCGAGCGCGCAGCGTTCGCGAACCGGCGGTGGCTCCAGTAGCAGCACGGGGGCCGGCCGATCCGGGTTCACCAGCAGTTCGTTCAGCACCTCCGCGTCGGCGAGCTGGGTGCCGGATCTCTGGGGTAAGATCCGCCGTACCGTGGAAGGCGATGTGGCGAGCGCCCAGGCCAGCGCCGGCGATCTCGCCAGCGCGCGCCTATCGGCTCAGGGCACGCTGGCCAGCGACTATCTGCAGCTTAGGATGTCGGACGAGCTGAAGCGCCTGTTCGACGCGGCGGCCTCGTACTATGCCGAATCGCTGCGCATCACCCGCAACCAGTACCAGAGCGGCACCGCGGACCAGTCGGCCGTCTCCCAGGCCGAGGCGCAACTCGAAAGCACTCAATCGCAGGCTATCGCAGTCGGTGTGACCCGTGCCCAGCTCGAGCACGCGATCGCGGTTCTGATCGGCAAGCCACCCGCCGAATTTTCGATCCCGCCAACGGAAGCGAAGATCGCGGTGCCGGTGATCCCGGCAGAGATGCCGTCCGCGCTTTTGGAGCGCCGCCCGGACATCGCCGCCTCAGAGCGCCAGATGGCGGCGGCCAATGCCCAGATCGGCGTTGCCGTGGCGGCGTTCTATCCCAATATCACTCTTTCGGCCGATTACGGGACTTCGGCCTTAACGCTGAACCGTCTGTTATCCACCACAAGCCGCTTCTGGGCATTCGGTTCGAACCTCGCGCAGACCATATTCGACGCCGGCGCGCGCAGCGCCCAAGTCGAGCAGGCCCGCGCCGTCTTTGACCAAGACGTCGCGAATTACCGGCAGACCGTTCTGACCGCCTTCCAGCAGGTCGAGGATCAGCTCGCCGGTCTGCGCATCCTCGCCCAGCAGGCCGATGTCCAGGACAAGGCTGTGGCCGCTGCATTCGAGGCCGCGCGGATCCTCAACAACCAGTATCTGGCCGGCACCGTCGCGTTTACCAGTGTTATCGTCGCCGATCAGACTGCGCTGGCGAACGCCGAGGCTGCCGTCAATATCCGGCAGAGCCGGCTCGTTGCGAGCGCTGCCTTGATCCAGGCGTTGGGCGGCGGGTGGGATAGGACGCAGCTGCCGAGCCGCGAGCGCATCGAAGAGAACGCACCGCTTAACTTCAGCCCGTTCCCGCCCGCCGTGGAGGTGCGAAGCCCTTGAGTGCCCTCGCCGGAGGTCGACGCTCGACATCATCGCGCACCGGGAGGAAAATCGTCAGGTGTTCGCGCCCGATTGTGGCTGCGGCTGTAGCTGTGATCGGTTTGGGGTTTCTAGGGCTCTTGGTTTCGGGGAAGGTCATGGCTGAAGAATGTCCGTTGTCGGCGCCGCTGGTGCTGAAGGATACCCAGAGCGGTTTCGCCGGCGAGACCGGCAGCGTCTGGACGATCGCACCGGACTGCAGTTTCACCGTCGCGCGTCAGGTCGGTCTCAATGTGCTCCAACCGCACAAACAGGGGCAGCTGACGCCGCAGCAGCGGCTTCAGCTCAAGCAGATGATGGAGCGGATGACGGCGACGGCCCTGCCGGAACAGCTTGGCGGCGGACCGCAGGTGAACGCCCGCCGTATCACGCTTGCCTATGGTGGCAAGCAGTCAGTGCTGACCTTGCCGCCCGGAGGCGGCGATGTCGTGGCGCTCCGCGCCGCGGCGGGTGATGATTCGACCAGCCTTATGCTGGATCTCGCGGATAACCTGAAAGCCATGACGGGCGGCTGATCGCATCTGCCGACGCGACGAGTGTGAGCAAGGTCACACTCATACCCCGTTCAGGGGTGCTATATTAACCTTACCCCGGCGGCGATAGCCGAGGTCCTGGGAACAATCGGTACAGGAGATCGTCATGCAACCGTTTGGCTGCGAGAGTAGGCATCGCCATTCCATCTTCTGCATCGTGCCGCCGCACATCCTCCGCGAAATGGCACGGCACGGAAACGCCGCCCAGCGAAATGCGGCGTTGAACAGCCTGGCGTTGG
>Ga0306920_100016219_pt1 | contig 10246 bp, 12 predicted proteins | sample flu12Cox44000170_FD_204666 | JGI IMG/M metagenome (GOLD analysis project Ga0306920, IMG submission 204666) | Lab enrichment of tropical soil microbial communities from Luquillo Experimental Forest, Puerto Rico - flux4day.12C.oxic.44.000.170 (v2)... | ecosystem: Environmental > Terrestrial >...
GGAAGCGAGCCAGCGAGAGCCGGAGATCATCCGCTCTCTCTATCCCGACAAGGCCGCGCACGACCGCGAAGAGAAACGCCGCTGGGAGCTGACCGAGAAGCACTGGGATGATGTGCTGAAGGAAGTGCCCCTGGATTGAGCCATTGGTCAATGAAACAATCCGGTCACAGCCCTCGCCCCCCTTGGGGGAGAGGGTGGCGATCCCGCAGTCGCGGGAGAGCCGGGTGAGGTTCAGCCGGCTGTTCGGAGCAGCCTCGCCAAGAGCATCGTCAAGGGTTTCAGCTCGCGTCGGAGCGAGTCGAGCGATAGGCCCAATGCCTCGAGAGTGAAAGCGCCGAGCAGCCTGCTGTCGCCTTCTTCGCCGAAAATGACGTCGGCCCCACCCACTCGCTCGACGTACCGGAAGACAGCGACCCCCTTTAAGCCAGTATCATGGGCCGCTGATGTGGGAATTACACGGGCGTATCGTGATTGGCACCGACGCATGGCGATGATCTACGGCGTCCAGCCCTTGGTACCGATCAGAATTCCATGGTTCTGCCCCGGCGCGTTCAGGTCGTAGGCTCGCAGCGTCGACCAGTCAAAGCGGGCTCTCACCTCGGCCATGGAGACAGCGAGAACGATCTCGTAGACCTGGATGGCACAGAGAAGGCGGTTCTGAGGGAACCTGTGGAACAGGAAGTCCACAATCTCGGTTATAGGCGGCCTAGTGCGTCCGAGATCGAGCCCGGAAGTTCCACTGAGGGCGTCGCCCCATGGCGGCGCGATGAACGTAATGAGCAGTTCATCCGGGGATGCGTACAGGCCGGTCAGTCCCGACAGGTAGTCGGCGTTCAGGATGTTGATCGGCAGCGCGAGAGCTGCCATATTTTGCCGAGTCAGCTCGAAGACTCCCGCATCCGACTCGAACCCTACGCCACGCGCGCCCGGGAGGTGCTGCAGCACCCAATACAGCGTGTTGCCAGAGCCCGCAAACGGATCTACGACCAGTGCCCGGGCCGTGGGCGGTCGCGCAGTGGCGATCGCGGCAACGTCCTTACCAATCGCGTCTCCCAATGCATCGCGCGTGCATTCGACGGCCGTCCGTCCCAAGACTCGGACGCCCTTCCCATACCAGTCGGCCGGCTGCGTCCCGTAGATCGAGACGTAGTCGCTATCGCCATAGCTGTCGATGCCGTAGCGCTGAACCTCCCACAGTTCGAGGACCGCGTTGCGCTTCACGCCCCCCAACAGTAGTTCACGGTCATATATCGGGCGCTCAACGTTCATAACCTGTCGCCACCCTCACAATGACTAGGCCAATTGCGTAGGACGCCTGTAATGCCGGGACATAGGACTTCTACCATCCGGTTGTAGAGCCTCGGCGTCGGCTCGGCTGAGACCAGGCCAAAGGCGACGGATGACAGCGCCGAGTTGCCCATCATGACGCCGCACTCCTTAGGATTCTGCCCCGGCAGAAAAGCAGGAATCCGATGGTGACGTTATTACGCCGATCAGGTCCGAGGGTCGCTGCCCCGGAATCGATCTGCGCCCGAAGCCAAGCCAAAGTGCACCACTACCAACTGGATGAGAGCCCCACGTGCCGTGCCCGCTCCGGTGACCGTCGGGGAGGCTCCTAGCCGAATGCCAAGCAAGGGATTCGCAGCATTCTAGCGTTGGGCGTCATGGCTTTCCTGCTGGCACAAGCCGGCGGAGTTCGTCCGGCCAGTTGAGCACAACGTTCAATTGCGTCGCCGCCGATTCCTGCGCGCTACCCTTGACCATCAGGAACCTCTGCCCGTCTGGGCTGACGTCGTAGTTCGGCTCAAAGGGAAAGATGCCCGCCTCGTAATGGCCCTCGAACAACAGCTTGGGTTTAGCGGCGGAGAACGCCGGTTTGGCCTCGATGGCGGCAGCCATCATTTTGTCGGCATTGCGATAGAACAGCTCCCGCCCGCTCCGCGCCCAGACCGGCTGAACGCCTCCGTCGGTTGAAATCTGTGTCTTCCATCCGCCGGGAAAGGGCCGCACGTATATCTCGCCCCGGCCTGATTCGTCGGACCAATACGCGAGCCAGCGGCCGTCGGGCGAGAATATTGGTCCGCCTTCATTAGCCGGCGTTTGCAGGAAGGCCTGCGGCTTATGGTCGCCCTGGAGCCCCAGCATCCAGATGTCCTCCGCGCCAGTCGTCGGATCTATTTCCGTGAAGGCGAGCACGTGTCCATCGGGAGACCAGGAACCTGGCAACTGGACGTTTTCGCTCGTGGTGAGACGCTCAGCGGCGCCGCTGCCATCGGTGAGCATCGAGTACAGGTTGAGCGTGCCGCCCGCCACAGACGTGAAAGTCAATTCCTTGCCGTTCGGCGTCCAGATTGAACGGGTAACGTTTCCTCCGGATTCCACCAGCCGGGTCAAGGTGCCACGCGCCAGATCGTAAACCCACAGTCCAGGGTTACTAACCGGCAGGCTGACGATCACCCGCTGGCCGTCAGGCGAGAGCCGAGGAAAGAGGTACGGACGTGGGGGCGCTGGAAGGGGCCGCACTGCTCCGTTACGGTCCACCCAGAGAAGTGTGCTCTCGCTGACGCTCGACGCTCCGGGAACGTAGGCGAGTGAACCGTCCCCGGATAAGCTCAACTGGGCCGCGCCCGTAACTGGGTTCATGCTGACGTCTTTAAGAATTGATACCGATGGACCTGTCACTTCGAGCCGCTTGAGATCAAATGGCACCGCCAGTAACTCTCCCGCCCGGGCATAGACCAAGTGACCCGAGGGAACGTACCGCGCATAAGTGCCGCCTTCAACCAAGACTCGTCGTTCGCCCGTCTTCAGGGAGAGCACGCCGATCCGCTGGTTATCCCAGTTGAAGTTCGCGGCCCAGATGGTGAAGAGTACCTCTTTACCGCCCGGCAGAATCTCGGGCCAGCGATGGGACAGCTCTCCCTTCTTGCGGTCCACGAAGCTCAGAGGCTTCGGCGTGCCTCCGGCAGCCGAAACTCGATACAGGCCCGAAGGACCGGAAGCCGGTGTGAAGACGATAGTGTCATCGGGACCCCAACTCGCGCCACGGCTGGAGGGCGCGCTGCAAACGGTCAAGGTCGCCCCACCGCTGAGGGAGACCTTCTTCAGCTTGCCCTGTGCGAAGAATCCCACCGACTGCCCGTCTGGAGAGAAGAATGGGCTTTCCGCACCCTCGGTGCCGGCAATCGGCGTCGCCTCGAAGCGGTCGATCGCGCGTACGTAAAGCTGGGTGCTGCCATTGTGATTCCCAGCGTACACCAGGCGGGAGGCGTCGGGAGCAAGGGCTGTAAGTCCGCGAACTCCGAACAGTCGGTCGCCCGGTGGAAGCGTCACCACGAAGCGCGTAACTGGCCGCGTTGCGGGCCGCAGCGCGCGCAGCGCATTGGCGATGGTCAGCACCACCAGGGCAAGAGCTAAGATGGCCGCCAGCACCCAGGGCAGCGCCCGCCGCCAGGTGGCATGGGCATCCTGCCCATGAACAGCCTCGGGCGGGACGCCCGTGCCACCCGCCAGCGTTTCCTCAATCGCAATACGCGCGTCGCCGATGTCGCGCCATCGCTGCTTGGGGTCTTTGTTGAGGCAACGTCGAACGAGTCTTTGAATGCTGGCAGGTGTTGTAGTGGGCAACGCATTCCAGTCAGGCTCCTTCATGATCACACCAGCCAACGTATGGGAAACGTCTTCGCCCGCGAAGGCTTGCTTACCGGTCAGCATCTCGAAAAGCACGGCCCCGAACGACCAGATATCGCAGCGGCGGTCCACCGTCTTCCCGCGCCTGCTCCGGACTCATGTAGGCCGCGGTGCCCAGGATCATGCCCTCGCGCGTCGCCGCCGCGCTGATCGTAGGCGAGTCGCTGACGCTGCCCGCCGCCGGCGTCTCTTCCAACGCCTTGGCTAAACCGAAATCGAGGATCTTCACCGTGCCGTCCGGCCTCACCTTCACGTTGGCAGGCTTGAGGTCGCGATGGATGACGCCGCGCTCGTGCGCGTATTCCAGCCCCTCGGCAATTTGCTTGGCAATTGGCAGGGCTTCGTCGATTTGTAGGGGCACCCCTTGGGGTGCCCTGGGCAAGGCAAGCCCCGCCCCTACAGTCGCACCTGAGATGCTCCGCCAGGCTCGGTCCCTCGACCAGCTCCATCACCAGCGCGCAGTGCCCGGTGGACTCTTCCAGGCCGTGGATCGTGGCGATGTTGGGATGATTCAGCGACGCCAGCACCTGCGCTTCGCGCCTGAAGCGCGCCATGCGTTCGGCGTCTCGGGCGAATACCTCCGGCAGGACCTTCAACGCCACGTCGGCGGTTCAACTTCGTGTCTCGCGCGCGATACACCTCTCCCATTCCGCCCGCACCGATTCGCTCTACGATTTGATAGTGGCAGAATGTCCAGCCAATCACTGGGATGGATTCCATGCAGGCTCGCTATGTTAGGCCGTGCCCAAAGCCAAGTCAATGCTACCGCCAACGAGTACCGCAACGGAATTTCAGCTCCAGGGACATCGTTCCGGGGCCACAGCCACAGTCCAATAGTCGCATTCCGGGACGCAAAAAGGGTGTGAGGAAAGCAGCATGCTGGGCGGCGGTCCGCTTGAGCACCAGCCGGAGGGTGGGTTCGGAATACTCCGGAGTGTAGGTTTCTCGGGAGCTTGCCATTTTTCAACCTATCTTCTCGAAGTCAGCCCGCGATGTGCCGAACTCGGGGCGATGAAAAACAGGTTCGCGCGCGGAGGGCTCCTTCAGGACATCCGTAAGCGCGCGGTCAGGAGTCGGATTGGGCTCCATCTCGGGAAACCAAGGCTTGAGTGAGGGCATGCCGTTAGCCTAGCCCGCAACCGAGAGTCTGGCGGTCTGGCCGAAGGCCACGTTGACCTGTAGCGGCCATAACCGTAGATCTAACCTGAATGGTTCCGCAACGGGCTTCTGACAGATGGATCCTGCCTAGTCGGCCCAGCCGTTTACCCATCTGAGGTCGGGCCTCGGGGCCGCCATTAATCTCGTCCTCTTGCTCTTTGCTCCGCAAACACTGCTGTAGGATCATGACAGTAACTGTGGCAAACAGATAGGATCTCGCCAGGAATTGCGACACGAAATCGTCGTGAATTACGGCACGGACTTCAGTATACCCTTTAGGACCAGACGCGCCATTGTCAGCTATTCTGGCATCCTACAGTTTCCGACCTCCACTTCCAGGACTGACCCCACGGCCGTCCTCCTTGCCAGAATCCCCTGTAGGGGAACCCCGCTTGTGGCTGCTCTGGGCGACCACAAGGGTCGCCCCTACGATGCCCACCGTGGCTATTTCTTCCGTGGGGGCTGTGACGGCCGCATTTCAATCCGGCTTGCCAAGGCGCTCTGGGGGAATTTGTAAAGGTCGATGACGGCTTTGGCGATGTCGTCGGCGGTGAGTTTCCAGGCTTCAGCCTTGCGCGAGCCTGGCGCTGCGCCAAAATCCGTGGCTACGCTGCCCGGCATGATGTAGCTCACTCGGATGCCGTCATATCGAACGTCCTGCATCAGTGCTTCGCTGAACCCGTTCAGGCCGAACTTGGAAGCGTTATAGGCGCTTCCGCCCGCAAAAGGGTTGACGCCCGCGAGGCTCGATATGTTGAAGATGTAGCCGCCCCCACGCTGGCGCATGAAGGGGATGGCCTCCCGACAGCAGTAAAACACTCCCGACAGGTTGGTTTCTATCGTCGCGTCCCACTCTTCCGGGGTAAGTTCATGGACCGGCCTTAAGATACCAATCCCGGCATTGTTCACCAGAATGTCCAGACCACCAAAAAGCTCGACTGCGGCACGCACTAGCTTGCGGCACTCTTCGTAGTGCCGAACATCGATTGTGATTCCGTCTGCCCGCCCGTTGCCTGTGCGCTCGAGATCCTGCAGAGCGACTTTCAAGCTCGCTGGGTCGCGGCCGCAAACAAAGACCCGGGCGCCTTCCGCAACGAGCGCCTGGGCAATGCTAAGGCCGATGCCTCGCGTGCCGCCAGTAATCAAGGCCACCTTATCTGTCAGTTCGGTTGTCATGTTTGAACTCCCACGGCCATTATAGTAGAAAGGCCAGTGGCTGGTTACCAATGGTAATCCAGCGTGAAAAATGTAGAAACTCCAGGGTAGGTACGGCAAGCCGGGCTCCCTACAACACCGGGGCCTTCGAAATGAAGCCTAAGCTACACACGCGCTGGACTCTCACGCCGCGCGCGGCGATGCGACTACAGGAGAAGCTGCGCGAACGGGTGTCGCTGGAGGACGACTTTGCAGCCATCCGGCATGTGGCGGGCGCCGACCTGGCGTTTGACCCCACCACGGATTGGGCCGTTGCGGGGGTGATTGTCTACCGGTTTCCCGAGATGGAGGAAGTGGAGCGCCGCTCGGCCGAGCGTAAGCTGCGCTTCCCTTACGTGCCCGGGCTGCTCTCGTTCCGCGAAAGTCCAGTTCTGCTCGCGGCCTTTGCGCGCCTCAAAACAGAGCCCGACCTCATTCTCATTGACGGCCACGGACGCGCTCACCCCCGCCTGTTCGGCATCGCCTGCCACATCGGAGTGCTCTTTGACAAGCCAGTGATCGGATGCGCCAAGTCGCTTCTGGTCGGCGAGTACCAGGAACCGGGAAGGGCAAGAGGAGCAACCACTCCTCTCGAGTTCAAGGGCGAGAGAGTGGGCATGGTTCTTCGCACCCGTGACAACGTGAAGCCCATCTTCGTGACTCAGGGGCACCGCGTTTCCCTGAGGTCAGCCGTCGAGCTGGTGAGCGAGTGTCTGGACGGCTTCCGGATTCCCAAGCCCACGCGCGAGGCGGACCACTACGTTCGCGGGCTGCGCCAAGCCTTTCAAGAAGAACACCGCTAGACCTCCACGGTGCTTGCTTCTTCGGCGGCGGCTCTTGTTTTGTTTGCTTGAAGGCGTTGCGTTACGAGGTAGACGACGACGAGGCCCAGGATTGCGCCTATGGTGTCGATGGCGCAATCGATGAGCGAAGCCGTGCGATTGGGCACGAACAACTGGTGAAACTCGTCGGTCAGCGAGTAGGCGCCGGCGATCACCGCGGACCAGAATGCGGCTCGCGGCCGCCACTCCAATTCGTCGACCTCTATCAGGCTGACGTAGAGAAGCTGGGCAAAGATAGCGTATTCCGTGAAATGCGCGAGCTTGCGCACGAGGAGGTTGAGGAGCTGGAGGGTTTCTGGCGAGACGTGAATCTGAAATAGACTCAGGAGCTGACTCAAGAGGAATTCGGTAAACGAGCTGCCGAAGCCTTCTGTCGACAGATCGAAAATCAGTATTGCCCAGCAGACAGTTGTAGCCCGACATATCCAGAGTCGAATCCGGAGGCGACGGCGGGCGGCGAACGAGGGGCTACTCAAGACGATAGTTGGGGGCTTCCTTGGTGATGATGACGTCGTGGACGTGACTTTCGCGAAGTCCCGCCGGGGTAATTCGGATAAAGCGCGCTTTCTGCTGGAGTTCTGCGATGGTCGAGCAACCACAATAGCCCATACCGGAACGTAAGCCGCCCACCAACTGAGTCACCAAATCTGCGAGTATTCCTTTGTAAGGGACACGTCCCTCGATCCCTTCCGCCACCATCTTGGAAGCTTCGCCTTCCTGGGCATAGCGGTCGCCGGAGCCTCCCGCCATGGCCGCGATTGAGCCCATGCCGCGGTAGGACTTGAAACTGCGTCCCTGGTAAAGGATCGTCTCTCCCGGGCTCTCCTCGGTGCCGGCAAAGAGGCTGCCGATCATGACGGCGCTCGCGCCGGCGGCAATGGCCTTGGTCACGTCACCGGAAAATTTCACTCCTCCGTCGGCAACGACGGGTATGCTCGCCGCACTTGTGGCCCGCACACATTCCCCGATCGCCGTAATTTGGGGCACGCCGGCACCCGTCACGATGCGAGTGGTGCAGATGGAACCGGGTCCGACCCCCACTTTCACGCCATCCACTCCCAGCTTAACCAGATCCCTCGCGCCCTCGGCGGTGGCGACGTTTCCAGCCACGAGATCCACTTCGGGAAGTTTCGTCTTCAACTGCCGTACCGCCTCCAGCACGCGTGACGAGTGTCCGTGCGCGGTATCGACGACGATAACATCAACCTGAGCCCGCACCAATTCCTCAGCGCGTTCGAGAAAGTCCCCGGTGGCTCCCACGGCGGCGCCCACACGAAGTCGCCCGCGACTGTCCTTGGCGGCGTTGGGGTACTTGATCTTCTTCTGGATGTCCTTGACGGTAATCAGGCCCTTAAGGTGGAAGGTGTCGTCGACCACCAAAAGCTTTTCTACGCGGTGCCGGTGCAGGATCTCCTCTGCGTCCTCCAGGGTCGTGCCCACCGGCACAGTGATGAGGTTCTCCCTGGTCATCACTTTTTCCACAGCCAAATCAAAACGCGTCTCAAAGCGCAGGTCGCGGTTAGTCAGGATGCCGACCAGTTTGCCGTTGGAGGTAACCGGGACGCCTGAGATTTTGTACTTCTTCATGATCTCCTGCGCGTCGGAGATCCTGCTTTGTGGGCTGACGGTGACAGGGTCCACGATCATCCCGCTCTCAGAGCGTTTCACCTTGTCGATTTCCAGCGCCTGGCGGTCGATCGGCACGCTGCGGTGGACGATGCCGATACCACCTTGCTGGGCCAGCGCAATAGCTAAGCGGGCGTCGGTAACCGTGTCCATCGCGGCGCTGGAAATAGGAATGTTCAGGCTGATGTTGCGACTGAAAAGCGTGCGGGTGTCGACCTGGTTAGGAAGGACAGCCGACCGCGCGGGGAGCAGTAGAACGTCGTCGAAAGTCAAAGCTTCGGGAATAGAACCATCCAGCATAGCCCTCTCTACGTTAGGTTGGCGCGCTGAAACTTAGAACCGTTATTGTAGTGCGTCGTGCGCGGCAGCGTCAAGCCAACACGATCAGATCAGGCGATCAGGGTAGCTCTGGCCTCTGTCACGCTGAACTCTGGTTTCTGACGACTCGCGCGAAGCGCCCTGGAGTGCGGCGGCTTGACGCCGCCTTGTTGCCGCCCGGCCCAGTATTGGAGCCAGTCGATGAATATACCGAGAATCTCAGACATGGTAGAATCACTGCCATGTCACAACTGGATTTAGCCCGGCTATGGGAAGAACACACGAACCACGAATTCGTGACGCGCGACACGGAATCCACTCTGGCTACCATGGTAGACGATGCCTACGTCAACCACGTGCCCGTGTTGACCGGCGGGTTCGGGAAAACCGCCTTGCGCGCTTTCTATTCGGAGCACTTTATCCCCAGTATGCCCCCTGATACTAAGCTCACCCCCGTCTCGCGCACCATCGGCGAAAACCAACTTGTGGATGAGATGATCTTCTCATTCACCCACACGCAGGAGATGCCTTGGATGTTGCCCGGCATCCCTCCCACCCATCGCCGTGTCGAGGTACCGTTGGTTGCGATTGTACGATTCCGGGACGGCAAGCTCGCGCACGAGCACATCTACTGGGACCAAGCTTCCGTACTCAAGCAAATCGGGCTCCTCGCGGACGCGGCCCTGCCGGTTTTCGGAGCCGAGACCGCGCGCAAAGTGGTCAATCCGCAGTTCGACCCACAAAGCGGCACAGACCACGTTTAGCCCCGGGCGCAAGAAGGTGTGAAATCGCGGCTCTGCGGCCTGCTGTTTCGAGAATAGCCCGGATGTAACCCCCTCTGTAAGTTCTCAGAGTTAGTGAAAATTCGTGTCGAAGTTCTTGATCAGGGTCTACTTCGAAACGGGCCACGGCTCCGAGCTAAAATAGGTGGGTGGCGAGTGAAGTGGTTATCCGGCGAGCGCAACCCAGCGAGTACGAATCAGTGCGGGCTCTCATAGAGACAGTGGCGAATGAAACATTTAAGGACCTTTTCGCTCCGAATCCTGTCCCCCTGAAGTTCGAAGACGAGGACTGGCCGTTGGCGTGGGTGGCAGTCTCTGACGAAAAGATTGTGGGCGTGATCATAACGAATCAGGAGTGGGTTAGCGACTTGTGGGTACTTCGCGAGCACCGCGGACAAGGTGTTGGAAGTAGCTTGCTCTCGCAAGGTGAAGCTGAGATAGCTGCCCGCGGTCACCTGACATGCCGCCTTCGCGTCGTTCGGTCGAATGCGGTTGCCGTGCAATTCTATCTGAGTCGGGGCTAGCAGATTGCGCGTCAGTTCGCGCACGAAAAGTACCACCATGCCATGCTGGAGATGGGAAGGTCTTTGCCCGACAAGCTCGGTAGCGCTCTCTGAGCCGATCGCGGCAGACCTT
>Ga0306920_100016220_pt1 | contig 10246 bp, 6 predicted proteins | sample flu12Cox44000170_FD_204666 | JGI IMG/M metagenome (GOLD analysis project Ga0306920, IMG submission 204666) | Lab enrichment of tropical soil microbial communities from Luquillo Experimental Forest, Puerto Rico - flux4day.12C.oxic.44.000.170 (v2)... | ecosystem: Environmental > Terrestrial >...
TTTGACCATGATCCGCGAGCTCGCTGCCATAAATCCTTGCCAGAGCGCGAGATTCGTCGAGCAACCGACCTCGCGGACCATCAGACTGCCTCTCCGCCGGGCCTCCGACGATCGGTCCAGTACCATTCGCCTTAAACTCTTTCCTCCCTTGCTATTGCGGCAAAAAGTCCCGACGGGTCGGAACGGCCGAAGACGGCGCTCCGAGATGGTCCAGATGGTCCGCGAGCTAAGTCCTTGTGGCTTTGACGCTTACGCCATGATTCCCATTTCATCCTGACCCCGAAGAGATCAGAACTTGTGCGTTCTCCGGTGAGCCTGCGACCCCAGGGAGGTCGAAAAACGCCGCGACAACGCGCGTATTCCCGGATGGGCGTGATTTCTGCGCTGGCTTTTTCCGCTCGTAATCGTTATACGCACCAGCCTCATTCCGCGCTATAGCCGGTTTGGCGGTTTCCGGGGGAGGATCCGGACATGGGAACGGCGAGTCTCGCATGGGCGTGCTGGTGCCTGCTGGGCCAGGTTCCGAGCGATGTTTTTTACACCAATCAGCGCGACCACCGCGTCGGCGTTGAGTTCAACGACGCCGAACGCAGCGCCATCAAGGAAGTCCGCCTCTATTCCTCTGTGGATCCGGACCACAAGGTCTGGCAACTGACCGCCTCGATCCCGCCGTCGCAGGATCACTTCGTGTTCCGGGCCTCCGCAGACGGCTACTACTGGCTACGTGTCGCGGTTGTCAACCTTCAAGGCAAACAAGTACCCGAAAACATCACGGCCGGGCCGCCCAACCAGAAGATGGTCATTGACACCGCGAGGCCGGTCATCCGGAACTTTCAAGCGAAACGCCAGGGGAACGAGGTCGTCGTGACCTGGGAAATCCAGGAAGACAACCCGGATGTCGCGGCGTTTCGGCTCGAGTATCAGCCGAAGGACGCCTATGCCGCTCTCTGGACTGCGATCACCGCAACGCCGGGCCCAACCGGTCAGGCGCGTTTCCCGACGAGCGGCGGGCAGCCGATTGTTGTCCGTCTGACCATGCGCGACCTGGCGGGCAACACGTCGTTCAAGACAGTCGATGTCGGCGGAGAATCGATCAACACCGCCGCGTTCAATCCGCTGGCCGGCAGCTCTGGAGCGCAGACGGCCGGCGCCACCGGGCAGAGCCCGTCCGGGCCCGCGTCCGGATCACCGCCTCCGCCTGTTGTGGGCGGCCTTGAGCTGTCGAATACGATCAAGATCACGCCACCGGGCGGTGCGACGGTCGGATTGCCACCGATCGACCCGCCCGGCGTCACTGGGGGCACGATCAAGCCGCCCGTCGCCGTCGAGCCGCCGCCGCCGAATACGTCGAACTTCGCTCCGGGTGGAACCGGATTGGGCCAGTTGCAGCCGCCGGTCAAGGAAGACAAGGAAGTGATCGCGAGCTCAAAATGGGCCACCCCGCCGCCTGCGCCGCCGGCGACCACCGCCGCGCCGCCGTCGCCGCCCACGCCGGGTCCCGGCAATGATGCGAAGCCGGCCGTTGCTCCCGCGCCGGCCAAGACACTGCCGCCGCCGCAGTACATCAACCAGCCTGAGTTCGTGGCCGAGTACGAAGTGACCCGATTCGGCCCGTCCGGAATCGGCAGCGTGGAGCTGTATCGCACGCGTGACGAAGGTCAGACATGGGAAAAGTACGCTTACGATCCCGACGTCGGCAACGTCGCTCTGGGGGTCAAGCTGCAGAAGAAAGTGAAGTTCCAGGAAGGTGACACCGACGGCATCTACGGCTTCACGATCGTAATCAAGAACCGGGCGAATGTCGGCCGCCGTCCACCGCAGCCGGGCGAAGCGCCGGAGCTGCGGATCGAACTGGATACAACGCCGCCGGTCGCGCAACTTTACAAGCCAACGCCCGACGCCAAGCCGGGCCATCTGCTGCTGCGCTGGGACGCGACCGACAAGAACCTGACGCCGGCGCCGATTTCGATGGAGTGGGCCGAGAAGCGCGAGGGCCCCTGGCAGCCGATCGGCATCGACCTGCCCAACACCGGTCAGTTTTCGTGGAGCCTGCCCGAGAAGATGCCGGTGGAAGTGTTCCTTCGTCTGCGCGTACACGACCTGGCCGGCAACGAGACGGTCGCGATCACGCCGAACTCCCTGCCGGTCGATCTGCACGAGCCGGAAGGGCATCTGCTGCGGGTGTCAGTGCCCGCGCGGCAGTGAACCAGCAGGCGAGCGTCGGAGCGTCAGCCCGAAGTGGACCCAGGTCTCGTCGAGCCGGCGTCGCGGCGCTCCTCAAAGAACCGACTCGCCAGCAGCGCCAGCGTCAACCCGCCGAATAGCCCGCCAACGACGTCGGTCACGAAGTGCAACTGGAGCATGAGCTGGCTCAAGGCAACGCCGAGGACGACCACGACCATGACGACGGTGACCATCAGCCTCATCCATGTCGAAGAGAGAGCCCCCCAAGCGGCGAAGATCAGCAACACGCCGGCCAGCGTGAACAGGAGGACGCTGCGGGCCGGGAAACTTCGCGTCATCTCCTCCGGGGCAAGGAACGTCTCGGCGTTGCCGGGTCGTCGCGCGCCCACCGTATGCCGCATGGTCTCAACGAGGATCAAGCCGATGACGAGTGCCGCCAGGCTCACCTGGGCGGAGCGTGTTCGGCCTCGAACCAGGAACACCACAACCACCAACAACAATATGCAGCCGACGCCGATGTAACCGCTGATCCAGGTGCCCAGCTGCATCGGACTGAGCAGTTCCGGGTGCTGTTTGGTGAGGTGCTGAAAGGCCTCGTAACCGCCGGCGTCCACTTCCTTGAACAGGTCGACCAACATCGGCCGCCTCCTGCAAATAGCGACAGCAGTCTGGCTGCTCGGACGCTGCCAGGCCGATCGCCGCCAGCCCCCCAGTTCGCCTAAATTCCGGCCGGTGATTGACATGGGACACCGACCCGGGGTATAGTCGTTGTAGAAAAACGGGGTTTGGGCCGCTTTCTCCTATCGTCATCTCTCCGGGGAAAGCCTGCGCCACGGCGTTGCCATAACCCTGTCACCGCCCCGAAATGGATTCAGGGCGGGAACGGTCGGCTGGTACCAGTCGTCGTATAGGTAAGCCCGCAGAGTACTCCGGGCTCCCGGAGACAGAGGAACGCATGCCGAACAGCACGGGAACGCCTGCGCCCGGCGATCATCGCGATGATGACGATGACGCGCTGGATTTCCCGGCCGAAGCGGAACCAACCGACGACACGCCCACCATCATTTCCAAGACGCATCCCATCGCTCCACCGCAGGCCACCAAGGACCACGTGACCGACATCGGCCCGCGCGGAGCGATGTCCGAAAGCGTGATGGCGAGCCTGCGCGGGCGAAAGCTCGCCCACTTCGAACTGATCGAGCCGATCGGCGTCGGCGGCATGGCGGCGGTCCTCCGCGCTCACGACACGCAACTCGATCGGCAAGTCGCTCTTAAGATTCTTCCGCCCGACATGGCGGCCGATCCGGAAAACGTCCAGCGCTTCCATCAGGAAGCAAAGGCCGCGGCCCGGCTCGATCACGAGAACATCGCTCGCGTCTTCTACTGCGGCGAAGACCAGGGGTTGCACTTCATTGCGTTCGAGTTCGTCGAAGGCGAGAACATCCGCACGCTGCTCGAACGGCGCGGCCGGCTGCGCGTCTCCGAGGCCGTGCGCTATATTCTGCAGGTTGCCCTGGGTCTGGAACACGCCGCCGCGCGCGGCGTCGTTCACCGCGACGTCAAGCCGTCGAACATCATCGTCAGCACGAACGGCCGGGCCAAGCTGGTCGACATGGGCCTCGCCCGCCACATGGAGCCGCGTAACTCGCGCGACCTGACGCATTCGGGCGTCACGCTCGGCACCTTCGACTACATCTCGCCCGAGCAGGCGATGGAGCCGCGCGACGCCGACACCCGCAGCGACATCTACTCGCTTGGCTGCACGTTCTATCACATGCTGACGGGCCAGCCGCCGGTGCCCGACGGGACCGCCGCAAAGAAGCTGCACCATCATCAACACGTCAACCCGATCGACCCGCGTCAGCTCAACCCCGAGATTCCCGATGAAGTCGCGATGATCCTCGGCAAGATGATGGAGAAGGATCCCCGGCGGCGTTATCAGCAGCCGCTCCAGCTTGTGCAGCACCTCGGCACGGTGGCACGGAAAGTCGGGGCCGCCGACGATCTCCCGGAAGGCATGCTGTTCGTTGACCTGCCGATGCCGACAGGCCCGCGCAGCCGACCGCTAGTGATTGTGTCCCTCGTCGTGGCTCTACTGGCGGGGATGCTCGGCGTGCTATGGCTGATGACGAACGACCAGGTGCCGCCGTATGCGAAGGCGCCGGTAGGGGCCAATGTGGCGCCCGCAGGCGATAAGAAAGGCTCCGGCGCGGATACACCCGCCAATTCTGGTGGGAACCCAGTCCCGCCCAGCTCCGAGGTGGTCAAGGATGCCACGGCGCTGTTGACTGCGGCGAAGGATCCGAAGCTGGCAAGCAGGACTTCTATCAAGTTGGCCAAGGTGATCCGGCTTGCAGACCTCACAGAGACGATTCAAATCGCCGCGGGCCCGTCGCTGGTGATTGAGTCCAAGAACCCGGACGCGCCGGCAACAATCTTGTGGAACGCCGACGAGGCGAGATATGTTGAAGCCATCGCCCTGACCGCCGGGAACATTCGGTTCCGTCGGGTGATCTTCCAGATCGAGACGACGGGATACCCCGACGTTGAATCACTTGCCGGCATCGTGGTCCGCGGTGCCCGCCAGGTTGTGTTCGAGAAGTGCCAGTTCGAACAGGCGAAAGTCCCTCCGTTCAATCCGGCCCAGCCACACATTGCGTCGGTGCTGATCGAGGGGGATTCGGTGGGTGATTCTGGGCCGCTTGTGGAATTCAACGAGTGCTATTTCACCGGGCCAGAGAACAAGGCGGGCGAAATCGCCATCGCCGTCAACGGGGCCGCCACGGTGAGTGCTCGAAACTGCGGCTTCAAGCCGTTCGGTTCCTTCTTCCAGTTCCAGTCCTTGTGCTCGCTGAAAAAGACCTTTGTTAAACTCGAAAACTGTTCGGGATTTGTGCACGGCAGTCCGGTCTTTCGTTTCGACGCAGACGCGGCGGCGACCTTGGCCGCCAAGAAATGCGTCTTCTCCCGCTCGAAGCGTGGGATCGACACAAAAGGATTCCCGGAGCCCAACCTGCTCCGCCAGGCCGACGAAACGGAAATCACCTTCCAGGGTGAAAAGAACGTCTACGACAAGCGCGATGCCCTTTGGTTGGCGGGGCCTAACCTCAAGGCGGGAGACCTGGAGGCATTCCGGGCGGAGCTGGCCAAGTCGCAAGGGCAAAGCTACGATCGGGACTCGGTGGAAGTGGGCGGGGACGACGATATCTGGATGGCGCCCGATAACCCCGGCCCCCTCTATGCGTTCCAGCTTCGGCCGAGATACGCGGTGCTGCGCGTCGGTCTGCTAAGCGGTCCTGGGGGAGGCGCGATGCCAGAGCCGCCGGCGGAGGAGATCTTTCTCGCTGAGCGCACGAAGCTTTTCGATCCGGAGTATACGGGCAAGCAACGTTCCGACATCTTTGCCAGCTTCGAGAAAGCGTGGGCCAATCTAAATGCGGGCGAAACGCTGCTGATCAAGCCGCGAAAGGATGGCGGCGAGATTGAGCTGCCACCGATCGAAATCAACAAACCTGGCGTTGACGTCACGATCAAGGCCTTCGACAGTAAGGGCCCGGCGCCCCTTCTTGCGTTGTCGAAGATCGCCGAGAAAAAACACCTCGCTTTCTTCAAGCTGCTCGTCGACGGCAAGCTGCGTTTTGAGGGCCTGCACTTCTTGCTGGAGCCGCGTCAGGCCGAGTTGCTTTCGCAGTCAGTCTTGCTGCTCGGGGACAGCGCCCAGTGCGCTTTCGAGCGCTGCGTGATCACGCTGAAGCCGGGAAAGGCGGTGCCGCTCCAGGTCGTCTCCTTCGTCGCGCCCGGCTCCCTCATGAAGATGGACGACCAGCCGCGGTCCGGAAACCTTCAGGTCGATTTCAGCAACTCATATGTCCGCGGCCAAGGCGACCTTGTGGCGATGCGCTGGTGCCGGTCACTCAAGGGGACTCTCAAGAACTCGCTCTTTGCGCTTTCCGGCTCGTTGGTCGACATCCAGGCAAGCGGTGAAGAAGTGCCGGTGGATCAGAATCCCCTGGAAATTGTGATGAATCAGGTCTCCGCGTTCACCAAGGACTCGGCGGTATTCTCGCTTCGCAGCGCAATGAACGGGAAGGGACTGGGCCGCAGCAAGCTCGAGGCCCATCAATGCCTTTTCTCGCCTGCGGAACGTGCATCAAGCCGCCCTCTGATCACGCTTGCGGCAGCCGACATCGTCAGCGAAGACCAGATCAAGGACTACGTTCAATGGAAGGGCGACCAGAACTGCTTCCCCGGTTTCAGCCGGGTGCTGGAGCTGGAGCGCCCGAACGAGATGGGCGTGATGATGAAGCTCGAGCCCATGCAATGGGCGAAGGTATTTGAAGAAGCCAAGATGCGGACCGACGACCTCACGTTCGCGGGGCTCGGTGAAACGCCGCTCTGGCAAGCTCTGCCCGATAAGTTCCGGCCCATCGATGCTCCCCCCGACTTCGTCGAAACCGGCATTGGCGCCACAGCCAAGGATATGGACGCCCTCGCCAAGTCGCTCAAGTAGCCCGGCATACAATCCCCTGCATGCCGCTCAAGATCTCTGCGTTTCCGAAGTGCTACATCGAACCGATCGCCGCCGAGCGCTCCATGTCGGTCTTCGACTGGGTCGCGATGGCCCGTTCGCTCGACGCCGACGGGCTGGAGATGTTCGACGCTTTCTTTGAGAGCCTCTCGGACGCCTATATCGACAAGGTCGGCGACGCGATCCGCTCGGCCGGCTTCGCGATGCCGATGCTCTGCTGCTCGCCCGATTTCACGAATCCGGATGCCGACGCCCGCAAGCGCGCCGTCGATCGCGAGGCGGAGTTGATCCGCGTCACGCGCCGCCTGGGCGGGCCGCGCGCCGTCTGCCGCGTGTTGTCCGGGCAGCGCTATCCCGGCGTGGCGCGGAAAGAAGGCATCGAGTGCGTCGCCCGCTGCATCGAGCAGGTGCTGCCGGTGGCGCGCGAGTGCGACATCGTGCTCGGCCTGGAGAATCACTACAAGGACAGCTTCTGGAAGTATCCGGAATTCGCGCAGAAGATGGACGTGTTCCTGGAGCTGTTGGCGGCGATCCCGGATCGCACCCATTTCGGCGTGCAGTATGATCCGTCCAACGCAATCGTGGCCGGCGACGATCCGGTCGAGTTACTCCGTCGCGTCGCCGACCGCGTGGTCAGCATGCACGCCAGCGACCGCTATCTCGCCGAGGGGACGACGCTTGACGAATTGCGGCAAACCGACGGCACGCTCGGCTACTCGCCGAACTTGCGGCACGGCGTCACCGGCAAGGGGCTGAATGACTATGCCGCGATCTTCCGCATCCTCGCCGAGCACAGTTACAAGGGCTGGGTCAGCATCGAGGACGGCATGAACGGCATGGACGAGATGGCCGAGTCACTGGCGTTTTTGCGCAAGATGAGCGCGAAGTACTTTCCCGCTTGATTGCGCGAAACCGCGCAAAACCGTAAGCGAGCGGCGAGAAAGGGAATGACATGGGAGCGATCATGTTAGCCGCAGCGATCTCCGGCGCGGCGACCGGGGGTGGTGACGAGCTGCGCAAGGCGGTCATGCTCTACGCTTCGTTCGATGACGCCATGCAAGCGGACTTCGCGGTCGGCAGGCGGGAAATGGGCACGCGTTCCGGCGCGCCCAAGAGCGGGCAGTTCACGTTCGCGAAGGGCTTCAATAGCGACATCTTCCGCATCGCCAAGGGAAAGGGCATCGCCGGCGGGGCCCTCGAAGCCACCGACATCCTGCCCGACAGCGGCCGCATCTACTTTCCGATGAAAGACAACATCGCCTTCAAAAAGGGCGGCTGGGGAGGCGCGGTCACCGTCTGGATCAACACCGATCCGAACACGATGTTCAAGGGGCCGTTCTGCGACCCCGTACAGATCACCCGCCGCGGCGCCAACGACGGCGGTATCTGGTTCGACTTCAACAACGCCAAGCCGAAACGCGACTTGCGCATGGGCGTCTTCCCCGCGGTCCCGAAAGGTGAGAAGGGGGCGAGCGAAGACGATAAGGACGCGCCGATGGTCCGCGTCCCCGGCATCGACTTCAAGAAAGGCGAATGGCACCACGTCGTCCTGAGCTGGCAGAACTTCGATACCGGCAAACCGAACGCGCGGGCCACGCTCTACATCGACGGCAAGAAAATCGGCGACGTGAAGGACCGGCCGATTGCCATGGATTGGGATGTCCAGAACGGAGGCATTTATGTTGCCGTCAATTTTATCGGACTCTTAGACGAATTCGCCGTGTTCAGCCGGCCGCTGACCACCGACGAGGTGACCCTGCTTCACCGTGAACCGGGCATACTTTCCGGATTAAAACGGCAATAGGCGTTATGCTGCTGGCGTCAACTCCGTTCTTGTTCTATCCTTGAGTAGAATCCCGCAAGCGACTCACCCCCCTCGAAGTGGAGGTGGCCGCATTTCGTCGCGGCCACACCGTCAGCTCATGCTCACCGTTGCTCCAGACGTGCTCCTTTGCACGATTGGCCGCGCCCTCGTAGAGACGCTGGATCTCAGCGTGCTCGGCGACATGGCCGTCGAGGCAACTCCCGAGCTCGCCGAATCGATCTGGAAGGCATGGCATGCACGGGCCGCCAATGGTCAGAAATGTCAGGAGCTTTCGGAGCTTGCCGGCCTCGAGGACGATCGACTGGAGGACGTGGTCGACGAAGTCGTGCGCGAGCTCGGTCTGCCGCCGCGCGATCAACAGACCGAGAGCATCGCGGGCTACCTGCGACTGATACCCGGCGCCATCCGGCGCCGCTTTCGCCGGCCCGCCAACCCACTGGGGATGGCCGCGCCGCCCGGGCTGTGTCTCAACAGCAGTACGGACCTGCTACCCCTGCTTCCGGTGCGGATGCCGAAGCTCCAGGTGGGCGATCGGCCGTGGGGGATCGGCGACTGGGAGCTGCGCGAGCTGATCGAGCTGCAGGCGGCCGGCGAAGTCTGGAAGGCCGTCAGTCCGCGTGAGCCGAGCTGTCCGCCGGTCGCGCTGCATTTTTTCACCAGCCCCGCGGCGCAGCGGTTTCTGCGCACCGAGGCGGCGCCCGTCTTGGACCAGCTCATGGCGCAGGGGCGCATCCTGGGCATCGTCCCGCTTCAGCAGATCCACTTGTGCGCCGATCCGCCGTGTGTGCAATATGCCTACCTTCGGGCCGCCGACCTCGCGTCCCTGGTCCAGGAATGGCGCGAGACCAATGCGGTTGTTGACCCGCTTGCGGTGGCCGACCTCATAGGGCAGATCGCACAAACGCTTGGCGCGCTCCACGCCCTGAAGCCGCCGATCGCTCAGCACGGGCTGCGTGCCAACCGGATCCTGCTGATGTCCGACGGCTCGGGCCGTCGCCGCCCCTTGCTGGCTAATGCGGGTCTGGGCGGCGAACCGGCCGTCGCGGAAGGTGAAGACAGCTCCATAAGGCGGCGCCGCTCTCTCCTTGCAGCCCTGCCAGTCTCTCCCAAGCCGACCGACGACATCTATGCCCTCGGCGTGCTCTGGTATCAGCTCCTCGTTTCCGATCTCGACGCGTCGCGGCCGGGCGGTTCGTCTTGGCGCCGACGTCTGGCTGAACGCGGCATGCCGGTGCCGCTCATCGACCTGCTCGAATCTGCGTTTGACGACGATCCTGCTGCTCGGCCTGCCGACGGCAGCGTTCTCGCCCAGCGCATCCAGCAGTCGCTGCCGAATCGATAGGTGCCGGATTCGCGTTCTGGGCACTTTTTTCGCAAATCCAGTTGAAGCGCCCGCCGCAGTCACCTACAATCTTCCAAGACAACTTGGTTCGGTATCTTATCGAGAGTGGCTGAGGGATTGGGCCCGTTGAAGCCACAGCAACCGGTCGCTCCCCGCGACGCAGGTGCTAACTCCCACCCGGTCCGGCCGGGAGAGATAAGATGAGTGGCACTTTCGCACCTCTTCTTCTCTGTGACCGGAAGAGGTTTTTTTGTTGAACCCCTTCCGTCCTGCCGAGATACCCGCCGCGTTGTTGCTGTCGCGCTCGCTGGATCGGACCGCGAGCGCCGTCAACACAACCTCCGTCCAAGGACCCAAGATCGATGAG
>Ga0306920_100016221_pt1 | contig 10246 bp, 5 predicted proteins | sample flu12Cox44000170_FD_204666 | JGI IMG/M metagenome (GOLD analysis project Ga0306920, IMG submission 204666) | Lab enrichment of tropical soil microbial communities from Luquillo Experimental Forest, Puerto Rico - flux4day.12C.oxic.44.000.170 (v2)... | ecosystem: Environmental > Terrestrial >...
TCACGTTGTCGGCGGCTTTCCCGCCGTAGACGTGCACTGCCAACGCCCGCCCTGCGTCGTGCGATTCCTCGGCCGCCGCACGAATCTGGTCTTCGGTGTAAAAATAGTCGCTGTTGTCGCTCGCCAGCTTGATGACGTCCGCACCGTAATAAATGTTCTCGTGGATCGCCTTGCGGATTTCGTCGGCACTGTCCGCGTCAATGTATTCGTGGCGCCAGAACGGGCCGATTTCTTCCGGCATGCCCTTCGACTGCCCGCCAAACGGGCCGATAATTTTCCCGGCGCACTGCAACGTCGGCCCCTCCACCCATCGTTCCTGGATCGCCTTCCGCAATTCCACGCAAGCGTAATCCGCTTCATTGCCCACATCACGCATCGTCGTGAAGCCCGCCTCGAGCAGCACCTTGCCGAAATGCACGCCTTGTAGTGCCCGGTACGCCGTACTCTGTTTCAGATACATGGCCTCAAACGGCGCCTTCCCCGGAATCTCCTGAAACGTCACATGCGTGTGCGCGTCCATCAATCCCGGCATCACCCATTCTTTCGAAAGGTCCACCACTTGCGCATTGCTCGGGATCGTCAGGCCACCGCCCACTGCGGTGATCTTCCCGTTCTCTACCAGAATGATCTGATCCTTGCTTACCGTCCCTTTCGCCGGGTCAATCAGATTCCCCGCGCGGATCGCGATCGTCTGCGCCGTCACAGGCAGCGTAAATGCCCACAAAGCCAGCAATAGTTTCTTCAGCAAGCTACACCTCATGCAAAGGAATGGCCCGGAACCAGTCAATTGTTTCCGACCCTCGCAGGACTCTAAAACCATTTCCGCGCCCTGACAAGTGATCTCGCGCGCCAGCTAGCAGCCACCATCAGGTGACCCGAGCGGGATCAAGCACTGGTAACCTCAAACTCCATTCATCTGCTTCCTTCGCAATCCCCTCTATAATCCTTCCATGCCAACCCTGCGCGCTTTCGTTGCTTTTGGTTTCCTGAGCTTTCTTCTTAGTACCCCAGCCCGACTTTGCGCACAACTGCGGCCTTCCGGTGAGCCCACTCCTCAACTGTCCAACGGGAAACTCCTCCGCCAGGTTCCGGGCGACCCGCAGCCCATCAATAACTTCCCCACCGCCGCTGCGATCTCTCCTGACGGCCGCTTCGCCATCTTCCTTCACAGCGGCTATGGCGCCTACACCTCGCGGGAAAAACAATCCCTCACGGTCCTGAATCTTGCCACCAGCGAACTCCGCGACTTTCCCGACGATCGCCTCGGCGGCGACGCCAGGCAAACCTATTTCCTCGGCCTCGCTTTCAGCTCTGATGGAAGGCATCTCTATGCCTCGATGGCCTCATTGACCGACCCACTCGGCAAGCGGCCAGGAAGTCTCGGCAACGGCATTGTCGTCTACTCCTTTGCCGGCGGAGTCGTCACTCCGGAACGCTTCATCTCTCTTGCTGCGCGCCGACAGATTCCCCAGGGCAAATTCCGCCGCGACGAATTCAAAGAGGTCACCTATCCAGCCGGCCTTAGCGTCACCAACTCGACTGGCAGCGACCATGTCCTTGTCGCCTGCAATGGCTCGGACGAAGCCGTTCTCCTCGACAGCGTCGACGGAAAAATCCTCCACCGCTTCGACCTCTCCACCTTCAAACGCATCCCGGGCTCACTCCCGTACACCACTGTCATCACGCGCGACGGGCGCCGCGCCTTCGTCTCTCTGTGGAACGCCTCTTCGGTTGCCGAACTCGACCTTGTTGCCGGCAACGTCCGCCGTATCATTCCCCTCGAAAAACCTGCTTCTCCGTTGGCAGGCGGCTCTCACCCCACCGCTCTGCTGCTCACCCACGACGACACCAAGCTGTTCGTCGCCCTGACCAATCGCGACGAAATCGCTGCCCTTGACGCCAACTCTTCGAAGCTCCTGTATACCCTTTCCACAAAGCTGCCCGGCCAGCAATATGGCGGCAGCGATCCTGAAAGTCTTACGTTGTCCGCCGACGAAAAAATACTCTTTTCAGCCGACGCCATCTCCGACTCGGTCGCCGTCTTCGATCTAACTAAAGTCGTGCCCGGTGCCCGCAGGCAGGCCACCGGGTTCATTCCCACCGAGTTCTATCCCACCGTCGTGGCCACCACATCCGCCGATCTCTTGATCGCCACCGCCAAAGGTCGTGGTTCGGGTCCCAACCCCACGCCGATTAAAAAGGACGCCGAAGGCAGGCACGAATATCCCTACAACCCGGCAATGACCCACGGCTCCCTCGCCCGCATCCCTCTTGCGAGCCTTGATGGGAATCTCATCGCGTGGTCAGGGCAAGCCGCCGCCACCAATGCCGCCCAGGGCAACGTCGACAAAATCCCCTTCGCCGGCGGTGAGCCCAAAATCAAGCACGTCATCTACATCATCAAGGAAAATCGCACCTACGATCAGGTCTTCGGCGATCTCGGGGCGGGCGATGGCGATCCGTCGCTCACCCTTTATGGCGAAGAAATCACTCCCAATCAGCACAAGCTGGCTTGGCAGTTCGGCATCCTCGACAATTTCTACGATAGCGGCGACGTTTCGGGCGACGGGCACGTCTGGTCCAATTCCGCCACCGTCTCCGACTACATCGAAAAAACCTGGCCTATCAACTACCGCAGCAAGGAGCACACCTATGATTCCGAAGGCGAACTCCTCGATGGCATCGCCCTCGAAGACGGATTACCCGACGCCGGTGAACCCGCGGGCGGCTATCTCTGGAGAAACTTCGCCTCACACGGCATTAGCTATCGCCACTATGGCGAATACGTCGTCTCCCGTTGGTGCAATGCCGCTCTGGAAACGCAAAAGGCGCAGAGTGGTCCGCCCAAAGTAGCTGGCGTCGCCTGCCCACGCACCGTGATCAGAAAAGGAGAGCTTCTTGAGAAGAATGTCGGTGATCCACACGGCGGCCCGAGCCCCTATCCTTGGAACATCCCCGTCCTTGCCAAAAACGTCGCTGCGCAACTCGAACTCCGCGGCCACTTTGACCCGCTCTTCCCTGATTTCGAAGTTGCCTACCCTGACCAACTCCGCGCCGACGAATTTTTGAACGAATTCAACGCCTTTGTCTCTGCGCGGAAAACTCAGGGCAAAGACCCCATGCCGCAATTCATCCTCCTGCGTCTTCCCAACGATCACACCTCCGGTGGTACAAAAGATCAGCCTCGCCCTACGGCTTCGGTCGCCGACAATGACCTTGCCGTAGGCCGCGTTGTGGACGCCGTCTCCCACAGTTCCTATTGGGATGACACCGCGATCCTCATCCTGGAAGACGATGCCCAGGACGGCCCTGACCACGTGGATTCCCACCGCAGCATCGCTCTGGTCATCAGCAAATACGCCCCGTTGCCGCCATCCGGGGAAGGGAAGCCCACTGTGTTTCTCGACCACCACTTCTACACGACCATCAACATGGTGCGAACCATCGAAGCACTGTTGGGCGCGCCACCGATGAACGCTAACGACTCCCGCGCAGCCGTCATGGCCCCGCTGTTCAGCGGTCCCGGCATGCAACCCGCCTTCACCGCAGACTATCGCAACCGCGACAACGGCTTGCTCTACGAAATGAACACGAAAGAATGGAAGGAAGGAAAAAACCTGGACTTCTCTCACACCGACGCCGCTGACAACGTCGTCCTCAATCAATTCCTGTGGCAAGACCGCATGGGCAAGACCCCGATGCCCGCTCCACAGCACAATACTTTCCCGGCGGGATCCCCGATCAGTTCAACCCTCAAAAAACGCGACCCCGACTAAATTACGACCCCTGTGAACGGCCCTGCCTGTCTCTTTTTCCCGGATCGGCTCGCCGCTCACTCTCTCGGTTTTCGGACGGATTGCGCAATGACCGCTTACCGATTACTCCGCTCATCCAGCCTCACCCTGCTCGGCCCAAACGCGATCATTCTCGGCGGCAAATCGCGAATTACGGGAATTTTTGCCAGCAATCTCAGTTGCCATGGGATATTTCCGGCCCGCTGTGACTCCAAAGCACTTGCGATAACTCTCTTCTGCATGAACGCCTGAAACCTTTGAATGGCCTTCGTGGGCCACTCTCGTTGCCGTTGCACCTCCGCCAAATCCAGGTCCGTCACCTTTCCCGACATCAGCGGCCCGCTAAGCACATTCGCCGCTACCACCGCGTCCTGAATTGCGTAGTTGATCCCTACGCCGCCCACCGGTGACATCACGTGCGCTGCATCTCCAATCAACAACAGGCCCGGCTTGTGCCACACCGGGCACCGGCTCGACTCGACCGACAACAGCGTGAGTTGGCTCCAATCTGTCAGGGACTCGGCGTGCTTCGCAAACCGCGGGGCAATCTCACTGATCTGTTGCCGCACCGCTTCCACGCCTTTGGTCCGCAATTCCTGGTAATGCCCCTTCGGAAACACAAAGCCGCCCTGCCAATAATCGTTTCGTTCGAGCAGCACAAAGATTCTTCCTCCGCCGATGCCCCCAAAGGCTCCGCTGCTGATTTGCGGCTCGCCTGGTAGCTTGGGCAATCGGAACCAAAGCACATCCATTGGCGGCGACGTTTTGATCGGTTCAAATCCCGCCAGCCGCCGCATCTGCGAGAATCTCCCGTCCGCACCCACCGCCAACACTGCCCGCAGCTCTACCGGCCCTTCTGGTCCGGCATAACGCACACCGCGCACCGCACCTTGTTCCTCGATCAATTGGTTCACATTCGCATGCATCACCAGCCGAAAATTCGCATACTTTGCTGCCTCGCTGGTGAGAAACTCGAGAAACCGCGCCTGGGCCACCATAAAAATATAAGGAAAGCGTGTTTTCAACCGCCCTAGGTCGAACGGAGTGATCACTCCATTTGCAAATTGCAGCGTCGGGCCGGACACTTTTGTATGGGGCAGTTCGTGCAGCTTCTCGGCTAGCCCGATCTGGTCGAGAATCTCCATGGTCGAAGGGTGAATCGTGTCGCCGCGGAATTCCCGGTCAAAATCCCGGTGCATCTCAAGCAGCGTCACCCGGATTCCGCGCCGACCGAGCAGCAAACCCAGCATTGCCCCAGCCGGCCCGCCACCCACAACGCAGCAAGTTGTGTCGGAATTTGTGACGGATCCTGGTTGTTCAGCTTCCAACGTGGCGACGGGAGGCACGTCACTCATCAGAGGCTCCCCTCAAGGGAATTGATCGAACGCACCCGCGAGAATAGCCCTAACTGGCCAACAAAGCCATCCGGCAATCTGTCTCACCAAAACGGAAACACCCGGGCCGTTTCGGGTGTTTGGTGGTTCCCTGTTCTCCGCTGTCTGCTTCCCGATTACCGCTTGCCGCCCTCAGTTCCAACGAATTCAATGTACTCGTATGTGGCCAACTGCACTTCGAGGTCCAATTCGTTTACCAGCATGGTGTGCAGGTTAGGTAGACTCGTTCGGCCATCTACTCTGCCAACTTATGATACAGGCCCCGGAATTTCTCGTTGGAGCGGCGAATTGCTTCCATCACTTCAGGTCGCACAGGGCGCTCAGATGGGACAACACTATGAATGTAATGGGCGATGGCTTGCTCCAGCAAGAATCGCTGCGATTGTCTGTTTTCTCTGGCGACCGCAACGAACTCCTTGTAGAGCTCTGCATCGATGGCGAGACCGATCTTGACCGTCGTCTTGTTAGCCACAGTAAACTCCCACAGTTGCGTTTAGCGCCAACCGAACAAAGCGAACAAAACGGCACCCGGGCCCGGTTCATGCCAAAAACGTGCCAAAACGCTGGTGCCGCCCGCTCTCTCCGGCTGATTGTGCCGTAGACCGATTCCCGGTGGTTGAGCCTTCAGGTGCGAGTGAGACGGATAGCTATGTCTCGGAACTGATTGATGCGAACACGGCCATCGGGGAAGACGGCAAGGATCTCCATTTCGCCGCCCATTGCCTTAATGACGCCGCGCAACGTACTGATATACGGGCGACGAAGGAGTCGCGTCAAGGCTGCGGGCGGCAAACTCGATAACAGCTTTAATCTGCTTGCGGTCCAGCCCCTCAAACCATTCCATGATGCCGTCGATGTTGGCTCCGGCTTCCAAATTTTCAAAGATGCCGGAGACCGGCATCCGGGTACCGCGGACCCAGGCACCGCTTACCTTTCCTGGAATGCTTTCGACCGCGGGGCATTGGGACCAATCCAGCGCCGACATGAAGTACGTTCCTTCTAGTCAACCGTACACCCATTCTCAGGATGCTAAAAGGCGCGGAACGAAAAGGGGCTTCAATCGTCCGGCCCGAACACTCTATTATGTATTGTATTAACTACTCGTTTAATAGATGTCGTACTGCTCCCAATGGAGCGTGGCATCCGACTGGATGATGATGTGTTTGTGCGAATTCTGCTCCAGCTCATCAATCAGGATCGACTCACGCGTCTTCAGTGCCTTCGCAATCTCCGGGTGGACGCGCAGCGTGAGGTTTGGACCTTCGTGATCGGCGACCGCCATCTTCCGTGCCTCCGCTTGAATTTCATAGCAGAGCGTAGGAATCGATTTGACCATCCCCGATCCAGTGCAATACGGGCACGGCTGGCACAGCACACGTTCCAGCGCCTGCTTGGTCCGCTTCCGCGTGATGCAAACCAGTCCGAACTCGTTGAATGAAAGGGCTTTCGATGGAGCCTTGTCTTGCTCGAGCGCTTGCTGCAGCGCCGCCAGCACTTTCTCCCGGTTGCGCCGCTCTTCCATGTCGATGAAGTCGACCACGATGATGCCGCCTAGGTCGCGCAGGCGAATCTGCCGCACGATCTCCTTCACGGCCTCGAGATTGGTCTTTACGATGGTGTCTTCCAGCCGCGTCGAACCCTTACCCACGAATTTGCCGGTGTTGACGTCAATCGCCACCAGCGCTTCGGTGTGGTTGATCACGATGTATCCGCCCGACTTCAGCCACACTTTCGCCCGCAGCGCCTTGTCGAGTTCGTGCTGAATTCCGAACTCCTCGAAGATCGGCTGCTCCTTGGTGTACAACTTCACCTTGCTGACCAGCCTTGGCTGGAACCGGCTCACAAACTCCACCACCTTGCCGTATTCCTCTTCGCTGTCGATCCAGATGCCAGTGAAGTCGTCGCTCACGTAGTCACGCAGAATCCGCTCTACTAGGTTCAGATCGCGGTGCAGCAGCGCCGGGGCTTTCCGCTCGTCATTCTTCTGCTTGATCTCGTTCCAGGTCTTCCCCAGGAACTCGATGTCTGTCCGGATTTCGTCGTCGGTGGCGCCGCCCGCCGCGGTTCTCACGATAAATCCGCCAGGGTAGCTGCCTCGCGCTTCACCCACCAGCCGTCGCAACCGCGAACGGTTTTCCGCGCTGGCAATCTTCCGCGACACCCCGATGTGGTCGATGGTCGGCATGTACACCAGGAAACGCCCTGGCAGCGCCACGTGGCTCGTAATGCGCGCACCCTTCTTGCCCAGTGGTTCCTTGGCGATCTGCACGACCACGTCCTGCCCGGCCTTCAGCATCTCGGAAATCAGTTGCGGACGCCGCTGCTGCGAATGCCCCCCATGGTGCCCGCGATGTGGACCGTGTCCGTGCCCGCCCCGGCGTTCGAAACGGCCCCGTCCGCGATCACCTCCGCGGTCCCGGCGATCTGGCCTTCCGCCGCGGTCTCGTCCACGAAATCCTCCGCGATCGCGCCCGCCGCGCTGCGGCCGCTGGAATCGGGAACGTGGATTGGTTCCGATCCGCGCGAAATCCTCACGCGGCGCTCCCGGAACGCGCGGCCCGCGCGTCTCTCCCGGCAGCAGGATCACGTCTTCTTCCACGCCCGCCTCGACCTCCGCCGTTTCCGCGGTGCCCGCGGCAATCGCTTCGGCTTCCACGTGTTCGAGCGCCTGTTCATGCGCCAGGTCCGCTCGTTCTGCCTCGCTCATCGCGGCGTGCTCGACTTCGTGAGCTTCTTCGTGCTCTTCCTCATTGTGTTCCGCGAGTCCCGCCTCGGCTGCGAACTCCTCTTCATGTTCGCGATCATCCTCGTGCTCGGGGTGCTCTTCTTCGATCTCGTGGTGGTGGTGAGCATGTTCGAGGCGCTCGGCAATCTGGTGCGCCTCGTGCAGCGCTTCTGCCTCGTCGTCGTCGAACTCGGCGCCGCCCACCAGCGTGTCGGCTTCCGCGCGGGCCTGCGTCTCTTCGTGCTTCGCTTCGACCAGCCGCGCCGAGAGCGAAACCGCTTCGTCCTCGCTGAGGCCTGCCGTTCCATTGCGTGCTTCGCCCCTGAGAGCCTCTTCTTCGTGATGTGCGGGTGTCTCGGCGCCTTCTTCGGCGTGCTCTTCCGTCATGGATTCCCCGGCGCCGGCTTCGCTTTCCGATTCCTTGTCGGCCAGTAGCCAGTGCGGCAAGCTTCCGGTAAAGCGCCGCGGTGAACCCGTGCCCGGCTGTGTGCCAATGCCCGGCCGAGCTACAGGCTGCTCAAAATCGGGCTGGCGTTCCTCGCGCTCATGATCACCAAGGGGTTCGACTGGAACCACAGGCGCTGGGCGCGAGCGGTACTTCGCCAGCGACTCGCCCGGCAACACAATCTCGTCTTCGCGTGATTCCGACGGCCCGCTTGGCCCGCGATCGCCTTGCCGGCGATTGTCGTAGCCACCACGGTGCTCGCGTTCGCCTTGCGGCGAAGCATACTTCGAAGGAGGCAGATTCCTTCCGCCCTGTCCGTGTCCGTGATGACGGCGATCTCCGCCGCCACCGCCTCCTCTGCGCCGGCCCCAACGACCGCGCCGCCCGCCGCGTCCGCGATCTCGGTCTCCGCCACGATCCCCGCCCCGGTCGTGCCCATGCGGACGGTCGTGGCCCATGCGCGGCGGATAGTTCCGCGTGGGATTGTAATTCGGTGAAAAATTCTGCGGAGCCGAAGCATTCGATTCGGGTTGTCTCTCCTCGAGATCGCCCGCCTCGGCGAGGTTGCCTTCAGCTCCGATGTTGCCGTTCGGACCTTCCGGCCCTTCGTGCGACTCCTCGTGCTCGGCGTGCTGTTCGTGCGGCTCATCGAGCGAGATTGTTTCCTCATGCACCGCGCGCGAGGAGAGCGTCTCGCCGGGTAACGGCTCGATTCCCGAGCCTCCTCCGTCGCCTCCAGCAATCACGGGCACGTGGTGTGATTCTCCGTGACCGTGACCGTGATCGTAGTCCTCGAGGTTCTCGAAGACGTCGCTCACGTAGAGAAAAGCGTCCCCGTCGAGGCCGATGTCCACAAAAGCGGACTGCATGCCCGGCAAGACACGTGTGACTTTACCTTTGTAGATACTTCCGACCAGCGCGAACTCTTTCTCGCGCTCGATGTAGATTTCGACTAGCTGGCCTTCTTCCAAAATTGCGACTCTTCTCTCGTGAGAGGTCGCGCTGATAACCAATTCTTTCGACATGAAAACTCCTTGGGTAGCACCGCCGCAGGACCCTGTGTGTCCGAGGTCCAGGGCAAGGCGCCGTCCCGCGCATCCGCGGGACACGCTGGCGACAACAATATTGTTGCGGCATTGCGTTCGAAGCCGGAGGGGTAAGCCAGACTGCGGCTTTCGTATTGCTCGAACCTCATGCTATCGAGGCTGGGCCGTTGCCGGGAAGCCCCCGGGGGAACGGCGGACGATGCTATCCTCACTCGTAAATTCCTTCTTCTACTACTAACGGCCCGAACCTTGGTCGGTCCGCTGGTCCGGCGCTGACTCCCTGAAATAAGTCACGCTCGGAACTGGCTACCGGCTAGTTAACGAATCGGCGCAGCCGGACATTCATCACTAAACCAATCGCCAGGAATACAAATAATGTGGCCGATCCTCCATAGGACATCAGGGGCAACGGAATGCCAGTTACCGGCATGGCCCCGATGACCATGGCCACATTCACTAAAACGTGAAAACCAAGCGCCGCTGTGACGCCCATGACCAGAAACATTCCCGCGCGATCCTTGGCGCGCTGGGCGTTCTGGACCAGCCGTAACAATAGCGCCATATACAGCCCAAGGGCAAGCAGCACGCCTTTGAATCCCTGTTCTTCCGCCCATGCCGACATGATGAAATCGGAATATCGGACTGGAATGTAACCCAGCTGATTCTGGCTGCCGTTGCCGAAGCCTTTCCCCCAGAACCCGCCCGAGCCCACGGCGATCTTCGATTGCAAGACCTGGTAGCCGGAACCCTTGGCATCGTCCTCGGGATGCAAAAACGACGTAACCCTTTCTTTCTGGTACGGCTTCAAGAAATGCCATCCCACTGGCAGCATCAAGACGCCG
>Ga0306920_100016222_pt1 | contig 10246 bp, 10 predicted proteins | sample flu12Cox44000170_FD_204666 | JGI IMG/M metagenome (GOLD analysis project Ga0306920, IMG submission 204666) | Lab enrichment of tropical soil microbial communities from Luquillo Experimental Forest, Puerto Rico - flux4day.12C.oxic.44.000.170 (v2)... | ecosystem: Environmental > Terrestrial >...
GTCGAATCGTGCTCGAGTGACACGAGATTGGTTGGGGCCTTGCCGACGGTCACTCGTTGGCCGCTCAGTGTGATCAACTCCCGTCCTGACGGTTTCCAGATTTCCAGGTGGGAATTCATGCAAATAGCCTATTGGGTTAGGCCAATTCTCGAAACGCTGCAACGGCAGGACGGGCCGGGAAGAGCTAACCGGGCGGCTAGGAAATCTTTCCCTTTCGGCAGTGGAATCTGGCTTCCCAGCGATTACGGAACGACGACCTGATCACGACCATTTCCCCCATGACTCCCCGCTCGGACGAAAAGCAATGCAGCTCCTCTGCCTCGCTTGCTGCAGTGCCGGCCAGCCCGGCATCGCATTAGCAGGCCGAAGGTGCGATCGGTCAATTCTGTGGGCCGATCCTGGAAGAGATGCGCCGCCGTCGCCATCTCGGTAGGTCGGGTGGGCACGATCGATACTCCGTGAGGCCCTTCAGGGATGCATTTCATCCCTAGGGGATGCCACCAGGACCCTCACCCGAGCCGATCCGCATCCACCGGCGCGCCTCCGATACCGGAGTCATCGTGGTCGCCGACCAGAAATGTCTCCCTCGGGCGCACTCATCGCGGCCAGGAAGCTTACCGGGCGGATAGGAAACCCTTCCCTTTCAGGGAGGCAAATCTGGCTCCCCGGCGATTACGGAAACACCACCTGATCACGACAATTTCCCTTACGACGCCGCCAACCCGGCCCGGTAGTCACGCAAGTGGTGAGTCTGGTCGCATACGGCAGCACCAGACACGAAAGGGGATCTCTCGTGGCCTCTGTCACCGCGACCACGGAGGTCTGCATGTCGTCCCACTTGGAAGTCCGGAAACCGTCAGGACGGGAGTTGATCACACTGAGCGGCCAACGAGTGACCGTCGGCAAGGCCCCAACCAATCTCGTGTCACTCGAGCACGATTCGACCGTCTCACGCTTGCATGCCGTCCTGGAAAACCTCGGGTTTGCTTGGTCGGTACGGGATGTGGGTAGTCGCAATGGCACCTACCTCAACGGAGAAAAGATCTCCGCCGAACGGATCCTGCGTTCCGGGGACGAGTTGCGAGTCGGCAAGTCACGGTTGATCTTCTGGGAGGTAAAGGATGACGAAACAACGGCGGCTGAAGCGACGATTTCTGCCGACCCCGCCCCGCCCCCGCCGCGCCTGACCCGGCGCGAACTCGAGGTCCTAGTGCTCTTGTGCCGGCCCTTGCTCTCCGACGACCCATTCCCTGAGCCTGCGTCGGTTCGCGGGATGGCTCACGAGCTATTCGTTACAGAGGCAGCCATCAAGCAGCATCTGCAGAACTTGTACGACAAGTTCGCGATCCCCACAGCAGGAGAGCGTCGGGTCCGTCTGGCCAATGAGGCCATCCAACGCCGGGCTGTCACCGTTGCCATGCTGCGCGGCCGCGACACCAGCCGCGACACCAAGGGAAAGTGAACCTTTCGTGTTGTACGCCGTCGATGTCGACCCGCCCGTTGTCATGGACCGCGACGAAAACAATGATCACTGGCTGCTCTTGCTTCACCGCCTTCTTGCTTGAATCCAGTGGTCTTGGTGCCCGGACCTACAACCCCGCTGACCGAGCGACTATTCGAGTGAGCACCGAGCCCCCAGCTCCCCCTGGACCTGGTCCTCCGCTCGGATTTGCCCTCGGCTGGAATTCGTTAACCAGTCCAGCCAAGGTGAAGACCTACCGTAAAGACATCTCGACGGCGGGCCGCTACACTGCGGCGATTAGGTCATCGCGATGGCAAGCGATGAAACTTCCGTGCGGCGGGCCTAACCTCGGGACAAGGTCGTGGAGGGCACCGTCGAGTCGAAGGCCAGCGACAAGAAGCTGCCGTTGCCCGATGGTTCTCACTGCGTGAGTGGCAACAACGTGCTGATGCGGGTGCCCTTTCCCCGCGGGCTCTGCACCGTCACGTGTCCGCCCATCGCGGACACCCGGTCTTGCAGGCCAACCAGCCCATGGGAACCCGTGGCGTCGGCTCCGCCGATCCCGTCGTCAACGACCTGCGATTTCGTTCTTCCTCGCCGGACTGGGAATCGAAAGCGGTTCTCGGAGCGGTGTTTTCGTGCTCACATGGGCCGAAGTCCCGATTTCCGCCGCCCGGCGTGACGGCAAGGAATCGAGTTGACGTGCAAATGACGGCAAAAACGCGATCTTGATCGCTGCCGGGATAGCGATATGACCCTTGAACTGCGCTTTGTGGAGCCTCCTGTCAGGATTGAACTGACGACCGCTCGCTTACAAGGCGAGTGCTCTACCACTGAGCTAAGGAGGCGGGGCCTCTAGCGTATCGGGTCACTGACCGCCGTCGTCCTCGAAGATGACCCGCTCCGACGGCACGATTTGGGTTGGCGACGTGCGCGGCCGACGCGACCGCGGTCGCAGCGCGAAACGGTCGGCGATGTTCGTCAACGGGTTCGCCATCGCGCTCAACGAATCGATCGCGTCGCGCAGCATCTCGATCGTCGGCGACAACGCCTCCAAGTTGGGCGCCAGCCGGTTCAGCGTTTCGGCGACGAACACAGTCTGCTCGAGAGGGCCGTTGTGGGCCGTCAGCATGTCGATCAGGCCACCCTTGGCCATCAGCCGTTCGGCGAGACCGTCCTCAGACAGCAGTCTCTCGACCAGACCCTCCTCGGCTAGCAGCTGATCAATCAGGCCGCCGGGCGCCACCGCGCGTTCAAGAGCCCCGCCTTCTGCCGTGACCCGCTCTAGCGGTCCACCTGGCTCCATCAACCGCTCGATGGGTCCGCCCGGCGCCAAAGCCCGACCGAGCGGTGCGTCGTCGTCCAGCAGGCGCGCGAGCCGGTTTGCCTTCTCGATCGTCGAGTCGATGCCCAGCAGGTTTGCAACCGGAGAAATTGTCGGCTCGGTGGTGTCACCTAAAGCCCTGCGGGCAAGACCCACGCCCACGCCGGCCACGGCCAGACTCGCGTCGGCGACCGCCAAGCCGGCCCGCGCGGGGGCCGTTACCAGCGTGACGACGGCTTTCCCGACGTTCATGCACATAGTCTAAGCACCTCGTTACCGGGCGCTTCGGAGGTGAGTCTGTGGAATTAACAGGACACTCACAGGTAGACTACAGCTTTACAGCAATCGGAGGGTGGAAATTGTCCCGCATGAGTGCGGCACCATTACACGACTCGCAGCCCGAGGCCAAGATACTGGTAGTCGACGATGAGGCGAACATCGTCGAACTCCTCTCCGTAAGCCTGAAGTTTCAAGGATTCGAGGTTCACACCGCGTCAAGCGGACCTGCGGCCTTGGATCGCGCCCGCGAGGTACGGCCCGACGCCGTGATCCTCGACGTGATGATGCCCGGCATGGACGGCTTCGGTGTGCTGCGGCGGCTCCGCGCCGACGGCATCGACGCCCCGGCGCTCTTCCTGACGGCTCGGGACACGCTGCAGGACAAGATCACCGGCCTCACGCTGGGAGGCGACGACTACGTCACTAAGCCATTCAGCCTCGAAGAGGTGGTCGCGCGGTTACGCGTGATTCTCCGGCGCACCGGACGCGGCCTCGAGCGGCCCCGCAGCGCCAAGCTCACATTCGCCGACATCGAACTCGACGAAGAGACCCACGAAGTATGGAAAGCCGGCGAACCGGTGTCGCTTTCACCCACCGAGTTCACCCTGCTGCGGTATTTCATGATCAATGCGGGCACCGTGCTAAGTAAGCCCAAGATCCTCGACCACGTGTGGCGCTACGACTTCGGCGGCGACGTCAACGTCGTCGAGTCATACGTCTCCTACCTGCGCCGCAAGATCGACACCGGCGAGAAGCGTCTGCTGCACACCCTGCGAGGCGTGGGATACGTGCTTCGCGAGCCGCGATGAGCGTTTTGCGCGGACAATAGGCGCATGCCCGCACAGCGTGCCCGAGGTGTGCCCCTCCGGGTGAGCCTTGTCGCGGCAATGCTCGTCCTTGTCGGCTGCGGCTTGCTCGCCTCCGGCATCGCCGTGACCTCGATCCTGCGCCACAGCCTGATCAACCGCGTGGACCAGACGCTGATGGACGCGTCCCGCGGCTGGGCGCACGCCCCGCGGCGACTACCCCAACCACCCATCGAAGGCCCGAATCCGGGCCGGCCACCCTCCAATTTCTACGTCCGGGGTGTCGGGCCGGACGGCCGGGTCTGGATGGCGGTCAACGACCGAGATGCCGAGCCCGCCCTGCCCGCCAACAACGACGTCGGGCCCGACCCGGTAACGGTCGGATCGCTCGACGGCTCGAACACACAATGGCGGGCCGTTTCGGTCCGCGGCGGCCGCGGTGAGTTGATCACTGTGGCCATCGACCTGTCGGACGTGCAGTCGACGGTCCGCGCCCTGACCTGGTCGCAGGTGGGCATCGGGCTGGCCGTCCTTATTGTTCTCGGCATAGCGGGGTTCTTCGTGGTCTATCGGAGCCTGCGCGCGCTTGCCGAGGTTGAGCAGACTGCGGCGGCCATCGCGGGCGGCGAGCTCGACCGCCGGGTGCCACAGCGTGATCCCCGCACCGAGGTGGGTCGATTGTCGTTGGCGCTGAACGGAATGCTCGCGCAGATCCAGCGAGCGGTGGCGTCGTCGGATCAGTCGGCGGAACAGGCGCGTACCTCAGAGGACCGGATGCGCCGCTTCATCACCGACGCCAGCCACGAGCTGCGCACCCCACTCACCACGATCCGCGGTTTCGCCGAGCTCTATCGGCAAGGCGCGGCCCGCGACGTCGAGCTGCTGATGTCGCGCATCGAAAGTGAGTCGCGCCGGATGGGACTGCTCGTCGAGGACCTGCTGCTGCTCGCGCGCCTCGATGCGCAACGTCCCCTCGAGCAGCACCGCGTCGACCTCTTGGCGCTGGCCACCGATGCCGTGCACGACGCCCACTCGATCGCGCCGAACCGGCGCATCGCGATGGAGGTGTTCGACGGGCCCGGCACTCCCGAGGTGATCGGCGATGAGGCCCGGCTGCGCCAGGTGCTCGGCAACCTGGTGTCCAACGCACTCCAGCACACCCCCGAGACCGCCGGCATCACCGTGCGGGTGGGCACCCAGGGCGCCAACGCGGTTCTCGAGGTGATCGACAGGGGCCCCGGCATGAGCCACGAGGACGCCCATCGGGTCTTCGAACGGTTCTACCGCACCGACTCGTCGCGCGCCCGTGCCAGCGGCGGCACGGGGCTCGGCTTGTCGATCGTCGACTCGCTCGTGTACGCACACGGCGGCACCGTCACCGTCGTGACCGCGCCCGGCCGAGGGTGTCGCTTCAAGGTCGACCTGCCGCGAATCACCGACGTGCACGCCCACGAGATGGGGGTCAGCTCAGCTGAGCCAGCGCGTCTTTGATCTTGGCCTGCGCTTCGTCCAGCGACTTCCGCGATGGGTTGCGGTCGACGTTTGCGAACCCAAAGTCGGTCAGGTTATAGGCCGGGAAGACGTGCACGTGGAGGTGGGGAACTTCGAGCCCTGCGATGATTACCCCGGCCCGCTGCGCGCCGAAAGCCTTACAGACCGCCCTGCCGATCAGCTGCGCGACGCCCATGACCTTGTTGAAGGTCTCCGGGTCGACGTCCTGCCATCGGTCGACCTCGGCGCGGGGCACCACCAATGTGTGGCCCTGCGTCATTGGCTCGATGGTCAGAAACGCGACGACCTCGTCATCTTCGAAGACGAAGCGCCCCGGCGACTCACCCCTTATGATTTTGGTGAATACTGACGCCATGCGCACGAGCATGGTGGCACCCGCAGGAAAGCGTCAAGCTACCGTGTCGTTATCTGCCTCCCAGCAACCTGCCAGCTTGGCCGCAGTGCGGTAGCAGTTTGTGCCGAGAATGTATTGACTCATGACCGATTTGGTTGCAGGGGTGGGCGGCGCGGAGGTCAGAACCGCCGGCAGACAGCAAGACACGCGGCAGTCGCAAGACTATGTCCTCGACATCGTCATTCCGGTGTACAACGAGGAAGCCGATCTCCCGTGGTGCGTGCACCGGCTGCACACCTTCCTGGCCAGTGAGGTCCCGTACCGGTCGCGTATCACGATCGCCGACAACGCCAGCACCGACGAAACCCTGTCAGTGGCACACCAACTCGCCGATCGGCTCCCAGATGTCTCGGTCATCCACCTGGAGGTGAAGGGCCGTGGTGGCGCGCTGCGGACGGCATGGTCGACGTCGGACGCGATGGTCGTGGCATACATGGACGTCGACCTGTCCACCGACCTATCGGCGCTGATGCCGCTCGTCGCGCCGCTGGTCTCCGGTCACTCCGACGTGGCCATCGGGTCACGTCTTGCCGCTTCGTCGCGTGTGGTGCGGGGGCCCAAGCGCGAATTCATCTCGCGCAGTTACAACCTGCTGCTTCGCGGTGCCCTCGGCGCACGTTTCTCCGACGCCCAGTGCGGATTCAAGGCGATACGCACTGACGTGGCCAGGCAACTGCTTCCGCTCGTGGCCGACACCGGATGGTTCTTCGACACCGAGATGCTGGTGATCGCCGAGCGGGCGGGTCTGCGGATCCACGAGGTGCCCGTCGACTGGGTCGACGACCCGGATTCCCGCGTCGACGTTGTTCGCACAGCGATCGAGGACCTCAAGGGCTGCTGGCGGGTGGGCCGCGCACTCGCGACGGGCGCGCTGCCGCTTCGCGAGCTTCAGGCCAGCCTCGGCCGCGAGCCCTTGGTGGCCGGCGTTCCCCACGGGATGGTGGGGCAGATGGTCCGTTTCGGCATCGTCGGCGTCGCCAGCACATTGGCCTACGCGGTGCTGTACTGGGTTTTGCACCCGGCGTTCGGCGGACAGGCGGCGAACCTGATCGCGCTGTTGCTGACGGCGATCGGGAACACGACCGCCAACCGAACGTTCACGTTCCGCATCCGTGGACGGGCAAACGTTGCGCGCCACCAATTCCACGGGTTGCTGGTGTTCGGGTTTGGGCTCGCAATCACCAGCGGCTCGCTGTTTCTCCTGCAACATTTCGTTCCCGACGCAACCCGCGAAGTCCAGCTGGCTGTTCTGGTGGTTGCCAACCTCGTCGCCACACTGATCAGATTCGTCGCGCTGCGCCGGGTGTTCGGCGCACATCGCCGGATCCGCTAAACGACTCACCGACAGCCCTGCGGCCCATTGGATGCCGACTGAGGTCGTCGAACAAATCGTAAGTGCGATCGCGCCGGTGGCGACGACATCGCCACCGCCGGTAGTACATGAAGCTCCAGAGGTCGGCACGGTAACCATTTACGACCTGACGTTCTGAGTTGGGCCGAGTTGGGCAGAGTCTCACCCGACCGTTCCTACCCGCCCACTGCGAATCTCCCAACGCCTCGCCCGCCAGCCGCCTGCCCGCCAGCCGCTTGCCCGCCCCAAAGTCCCAGTGCGCCTGCCTATTCGAGCAGCCCACGCCGCATCGCCTCCGCGGCGGCGGCGGCGCGATCGGTGGCGCCGAGTTTCTCATACAGTCGTTGCACGTGGGTTTGACGGTGGATGGCGCCAGGTACAGCCCGCCGCGATGGCGGGGATGTTGCGACCGCAGGCGATGAGGTCTAACACCTGGCGTTCGCGTGGACTGAGCACCGTCGGGGGTGGTTCGGCACGGCGGCGAATCTCTTCGCGAGGCCGCCGGCAATGCCAGCTGATAGCACATCTAGCCCCTTGGCGCAGTCCAGCACGGCGTTGACGATCTCCGATCAGGTCGACTCCTTCGGCATGAACCCGGCCGCGCCGTCCTGCAGGGCCTGATATCGATCGCCGCATCATCGTGCGCCGACAACAGCAACACGCGGGTCGGAATGCTGTCGCGCCGTAGCGCGGCCGCAACTGAGCGCGGTCCAGGTGGGGCATCCGGTAGTCCAACAATGCGACGTGCGGTCGGTGGGTCCTGATCATTGCGCTGGCACCGTCGGCGGCTTCGGCCACGACGTCCACCGCGCCGCTTGACGTCAGCGCCCGCACGACACCGTCGCGGAACAGTGGGTGATCGTCGCCCACCACAACGCGTACTTTCTCCGTCGCCGACGAGCCGACCATGACTTCGCTTTTGATAGGGACTACTCCCGTTTCCCCCGATTGGGGGACATCGCATTCATCCGCACAACGGGCCGATTGCCCGACAGACATCGCAGCGAAGACGCGAAATAGTCACCGCACGAGCCGGAATAGCCGGCGCGTGAATCCAAATGACCGCTCGGACAGAGGTATCCACGATGCCGATAATCGGACAGAGCCCGTTCCTCGGGTTGACGCCGTGGATCATCTACTGGCTGGTGGCCGGTAGCTCCGGCACCTGGGTGTGCGGCGGGGTTTGTGCCCTGCTCGCGTCGGTACTCCTGGGGGTCTCGATCGGGCGCGGGGCGCCGAAGACGCTCGACGTAGTGACCCTCGTCTTCTTTGCGGCGGTGACGATAGCCGGAACAGTGGTGACCGCCGCCGTCCGGAACTGGCTAGACACCTACGCGATGGCGCTTTCCAGTGGTGTGCTTGCGGTGCTGGTTCTGGGCTCTCTGTATATCGCGCCTTTCACCGGGCCGCCTTTTACCTGGCAATACACTCGCAAGTTCGCTGCGCGGCACATGTGGCGTCAGCCGGCGTTCGAGAGCACCGACCGCGTTTTGACGCTGATGTGGTGCCTGGTGTTCACGGACATCGCGATTCTCGGGTTCGTCTCGGCAACCGTGCTGTCGATCAGCAACTGGATCACCTGTGCGATTTCGGTAGCGCTCATCGTCACGGCTGTAAGGGTTACCCGGCGCGTGCCCAGTGGCAGGGTGGCCATACCAGCGCCATGGGCGACCCGTCGCGATCGGCTCTCGCCGATACAGCAGGGCCCGGGAGTACCGGTACCAATTGATTGGGAACCGATCGATCGCAGCGCATCGCCGGTGCTGGGTCGCTCGTATGCCGTTGGGCCAGCGGAAGGTGGTGTTGTTCACCGAATCCCACCGGTCGGCGGCGAGGATCCCCGGCAGATGCTTCCAACGGGCTGAGTTACGGTGTTCCCCGCACAGCGCTGCGCCGCAGCCGCAACTGGGCGCGAATATGGGATCCAGTCGGCTCATCAACGATCGTGAATTTGCCGCCCGCGGCTTCGACGCGGGCTCTGTGCGAGGCAAGACCGATGTGTCCCGCGGCGAGGCGGCGCGCGGCGACTTCGGTACTCATCCCAATACCGTTGTCCACTACATCAAGACGGCAAACCCCATCGACGATCGCAAGTTTGACCGATGCGCTGCTGGCCTGCGAATGACGAACGACGTTAGACAACAATTCACGAGCGACCCCGAAAACGATGGGGTCGACCGGGTTTCTGATCGGATAATCGATTTCGGTTGTGATCTCGATGGCTGAGCGATTGGCGGTGAACACCGCCGCTCCCAACCCGACCTCTTCTAGAGCAGACGGATGAAGCTCGAAGGTCGCCTCACGGAGTCGCGTAGAGGCGTCCTGCAGACAGGCCATCGCGCGGTCGAGCTCTTCGCCCGCAGACGTCTTCGCGAATTCGACGATCTCCTGGCGGGCCACCTGCACGTCGTGAAGGGGTCCGTCGTGAGGGCGAGCAGTTCCTCACGGGAAGCGCTCAGGCTCGTGATCTCGTCGACATGGCGACCCTGAACATAGACCACCAGAAACGACGCGGAGCACGAAAAGCCGTACATCACAACCAGGAACGCCGTTTCAACCCACCCAAGGCGCAGCTCGATCTCGGGGTCGCCAATCAACTAGACCGCGAACGCCACAAAGGTGCATGCCAGCACGACAGCGGCCCGTCGCCACCACACCTCCAGGGACACGATGAGCGGCAGCAGTGCCATGACCAAGAGCCGAACCTATCCGCCGTGTGACAACAACTGGAAGACGAATAGCGCTGCCACGTCAATGAGGGCCATCACGAACAGCGGCACCTGGCCCACAACGGAAGTTCCCCTTGGGGAAAACGCAAATATCGCCGCCGGTACCGCAACGAATGGGTACAAAGCGAGCAGCACGCTTTGCCCTGGCCACTGGGTCGGGCGGTACCGACCAGCATGGCACCGATCATCAGCACGACGACGCCGACCCTAAGCACCGATTGCAGTCTCAACGAACGCAATTGGTGTGCATGCCGCACCTCGGCGAGATCTGTATCGCTCATCCCACTCAATCATGTTGCAAAGCGCGCCCACGCGGCCGCAAAACCCGCGACGTTGCTACCCCACCAATGCCTCTAGATGAGGCCGGTCGCGTCGAACACCCAGCTGGT
>Ga0306920_100016224_pt1 | contig 10245 bp, 11 predicted proteins | sample flu12Cox44000170_FD_204666 | JGI IMG/M metagenome (GOLD analysis project Ga0306920, IMG submission 204666) | Lab enrichment of tropical soil microbial communities from Luquillo Experimental Forest, Puerto Rico - flux4day.12C.oxic.44.000.170 (v2)... | ecosystem: Environmental > Terrestrial >...
CGGAGAGGCGTTGGCGTACAGCTTGGCCAGGAACTCGTCGAGCTCCTCGTCGCTGGCCAGCCCGGCGGCAATCAGCCGCTCCTCCAGCTGCCGGGTGCGGGCCGCGGCCGGCAGGTCGTCATGCTCGGTCAAAGTAGGACTCCCACAGATCCACGGTGACGGTGTGGTCGCCGCTCCGCCATAGGTCCGCGGCCGAGAAGCGGACCGCGTAGCAGGTCTCGACCCGCGGCGGAAGGCCGCGGGCGCTGTCGTCGGGCACCGGCCAGCGGCCCAGGGCCGCGACGACCTCTCCGGTGTGCCCGCGTACGTACCTCGGCACCCGGGTGTGATGGTCGGGATCCCCGGTCCGCACCCGGACCCGGCTGCCCGCCGGATACCCAGCCATCAGGCCAGCCCCTTTTCCGCGACCAGCATCTCGATCGCGCCGAGCCAGCGCTCGTAGTACGACGCGCGCAGGTAGACCTCGGGCGGCAGCCGCTCGATCGCGTCCCGCAGCTCGTCACCGTTGAACAGGCCCCGCTGCCGCAGCACCGCGGCCAGCGCGTACACTCGCGCCTCCCAGTCGGCCGCGAACGGGGGCCCGCCGTCGGCTCCGACCGGCACCGGCCCGAATCCCGTCTGACCGCCCATGTCATGAACCCGGCTCACGTGTGTGACCTTACCTTTTATCCAGAACGAGCCATAGTGCTTGTCCCCGGCACCACCGCCCGCGACCCGTGGTGTCATTGAGGCATGACGGCAAACCGCAACCTCCGCAGCACCCACTGGTTCGGCGCGACCGGACGGACCGGGATGGGTCACCGGTCCTGGATGCGCAGCCAGGGATTCACGCCCGAGGTGTTCGACGCCCCGGTGATCGGCATCGCCACCACCTGGTCCGAGCTGGCTCCGTGCAACGCCCACCTGCACCGGGTCGCCGAGTCGGTCAAGCGCGGCGTATGGCAGGCGGGCGGTTTCCCGCTGGAGTTCCCGGCCATGGCGCTGGGCGAGACGCTGCTGCGGCCCACGGCCATGCTGTACCGGAACCTGCTGGCCATGGAGGCCGAGGAACTGATGCGGGCCAACCCGCTCGACGGCGTGGTGCTGCTGTCGGGGTGCGACAAGACCACCCCCGGACTGCTGATGGCCGCGGCCAGCGTGGACCTGCCGGCGGTCATGGTCACCGGCGGCCCCATGCTCAACGGCAAGTACCGGGGTACCGACGTCGGCTCCGGCACGGCGGTCTGGCGGTTCGAGGAAGACCTCGTGGCCGGGCGGATGACGCAGGAGGAATGTGTCTTCGCCGAAGGCTGCATGGCCCGGTCCAACGGGCACTGTATGACGATGGGCACCGCGTCCACGATGGCGTCGATGGCCGAGGCCCTCGGCATGCAGCTGCCGTACTCGGCAACCTGGCCCGCAGTGGACGCCCGCCGGTACGAGACCGCGCAGCGGGCCGGCCAGGTGGTCGTCGGCCTGGTCCAGCAGCATCTGCGCCCGTCGGCCATCATGACCCGGGCGGCGTTCGAGAACGCGATCCGGGTCAACGCGGCCATCGGCGGGTCGACCAACGCGGTGGTCCACCTGCTGGCCATCGCCGGGCGGCTCGGCGTACCGCTGTCCCTCGATGACTTCGACGTGCTGGCCAGGGACGTCCCCACGCTGGTGAACCTGCAGCCGAGCGGTCAGTACCTTATGGAGGACTTCTGCTACGCCGGCGGCCTGCCCGCGGTGCTCCGCGAGCTGGCCGAGGCCGGCCTGCTGAATGCCGACGCGATCACCGTGACCGGGACCGGCATCGGCGCCAACGTGGCCGACGCGGAGTGCTGGAACCGCGAGGTCATCAAGACCATGGCCGACCCGCTCCAGCCCGCCGGGACCGGGACCGCGGTGCTGCGCGGCAACCTCGCGCCGGGCGGGGCGGTCATCAAGCAGTCGGCTTCCTCCCCGCACCTGCTCAAGCACCGGGGCCAGGCCCTGGTCTTCGACTCCCCCGCCGACTACTACGCCGTGTCGAACGACCCCGAACTCGACGTCGACGAGGACACCGTGCTGGTCATCCGGTACTGCGGCCCGGCCGGCTACCCCGGCATGCCCGAGGTGTCCAATGTGGCGCTGCCCAGGAAGCTGCTGCTGCGCGGCGTCCGCGACATGGTGCGGATCTGCGACGGCCGGATGTCCGGCACCGCCTACGGGACGGTCGTCCTGCACGTCGCCCCGGAAGCCGCAGTCGGCGGCCCGCTCGCTCTGGTCCGGACCGGTGACTGGATCACCCTGGACGTCCCGGCCCGGACCCTGACCCTCGAGGTGAGCGCCGAGGAACTGGCCGAACGCCGGGCCGCATGGCGGCCGCCGGCGCCGCACGCCAGCCGGGGCTGGACGCGGCTGTACTGCGAGCACGTGCTGCAGGCCGACACCGGTGCCGACCTGGACTTCCTGGTCGGCGCCAGTGGCCACGGGGTCCCGCGCGAATCGCACTGACCCAAGTCTGCCGGTAGTGTTCACCTCTGTCTGTCTTCTGATCATTAGCCGGGGAGCACGTGGAGAACGTTGTCCTTCTGGATGAGACCGGGTCCGCCTGCGGCACCGCGGCCAAGACGGCCGTCCATCACGCCCAGACGCCGCTGCACCTGGCCTTTTCCGCCTACCTGTTCAATGAGTCCGGCCAGTTCTTGCTGACCAGGAGGGCCGAGTCCAAGCACACATGGCCCGGCGTATGGACCAATACCTGCTGCGGGCATCCGCTGCCCGGCGAGCCGGTCGCCGATGGCGTACGCCGCAGGCTACGGCAGGAACTCGGGATTGGCGCGGTCGAGCTCATGCTGGTGCTGCCCAGGTTCCGCTACCAGGCCCGGATGGCCAACGGCGTGCTGGAGAACGAGGTCTGCCCGGTCTACGCGGCCTACTCGGACGCGCCACCCGCGCCCGATCCGGCCGAGGTCGCCGAGACCAGGTGGGTGGACTGGGATCGGTTCTGCGCCGAGGTCCGCACCGGGCAGCAGCCCATCTCGCCGTGGTGCGCCATGCAATTGGCCGAGCTCATGACGCTCGGCCCCAAGCCGCTGACCTGGGCGCCAGCCGACGCGGCCGAGCTGCCTCCAGCCGCCGTCCGGCCCGAGTTATCCACAGGCGGGCGACGTTGGTTCTCCACTAGTGCGCAGCGTTGTCCCCAGGATCTCCACAACGATATCCACAGGCTTGACGGCCCTCACGCATCTGCGGGCGGGACCGGTTCGGTCTTCGGGGCCAGCCCGCGGCCCAGCAACTCCAGCACGTCGTCGAGCACGTCCTCGGGGACGCGGCCGCCCGCCGTCCACTCGGCCCACCGCATGCCGACGAAGTTGCCGATGCCGGTATAGGCGTACGCGATGACCTCGGGGTCGTAGCGCGCGTCGATGTCGCGGTCCATCTGAGCAGCCCGGACGCCGCGCGCGTAGCCGCGGGCCAGATGCTCGTAATACTCCCGGAACAGCCCGGGATCGACGAACTCCGATTCCCGGACGATGCGGTCGATCCACGGGCGGGTGGACAGCATGTCGAAGTAGGCCCGGAAGGACGCCCGTTCCCGGTTCCGCTGCCCGCCGCCGGTGTGCTCGAGAGCCGCCTTCATGGCATGCCTCAGGTCGGTGTTGATGGCCCGGACCACGGCCGCGAAGATTTCTGCCTTGGACGCGTAGTACGAGTAGAAGCTGCCGGTGGCAATCCCGGCTCTGGCGCAGATGTCCGCGACCGTCGTCCGGTGGTAACTGCGCTGTCCGAAGAGTTCTTCGGCCGCGGTCAGCAACCGCTGGGCAGGCGGTTTTTCGTCCGGCCTGGATGGCGGGCGGGCACGCCCGCCCGCCATCCGACTAGCTTCGGCTGTCATCAGGCCTCAGGAGGAGGCGGAGGGGACGCCACTCGCTGGTGCCTGCTGCTCGGCTCCCGTGAAGCTGGTGATCGGGCCCGTGGCGGTCGTGTCCGTGACCAGCACCGGTCCTTGCTGCACGATCGCGCCGTTCTGGATGACGCCGATAAAGGCGCCGGTGACACCCGCGTGGTCGCTCGACGAGTACGCGAACGGGGCGGACACGGGACCCTGCGGCAGGCCGGCCTCGATCGCCGACACCAGGCTGGCCCGGGTCGGGTTCCGGCCCGCCTTAAACATCGCCTCCACGAACGTGTAGGCCACCGCCATGCCGTAGGCCACGTTGCCGTCGAACGGCGCCTTGGCGTCGTACTGGTCGTGGACCTTCTTCCACAGGGCAGTCCAGCTGTTGGTGGCGTCTCCCACCGGCGGCGCGTACCCATCGGTGATGATCCCGTTGATGAGCGCGCTGCCGTTGACGGTTGCGCCGCTTTGCTTGGCGAACGCCTGCACCAGCCCGCCCAGGGTGGCCGGATCCGTGCCGACGTTGCTGACGACCAGGGTCGGGCTGTAGCTGAGCTTCAGGGTGTACAGCTTGAGCAACGCGGTGAATGCGGGGATCGAGAACGCGACGACGACCTGTGCGCCGGCCGCGTGCAGTGCGGCGACCGCGGGCGCGATGTTGACGTTGGTGGGCACGTAGCTCTGCTTGCTGACCACCTGCGAGGCCGGGATCTCGTAGTCCAGGCCCTTGACCCCGTCTAGGCCGAACTCGTCGTTCTGGTAGAAGTAGCCGATCTTCTTGCCCTTGAAGTGCTGCGCGACGTACTGGCCGAGGATCTTGCCCTCGCGCACGTAGTCGGTCTGCCAGCCGAACGTCTGGGGGTACAGGCTCGGCTGGTTCCAGCAGGTGCAGCCCGACGCGACGAACACGTCGGGGATCTTCTCGGAGCTCAGGAAGCTCACCGCGGCCAGGTGGGTGGGCGTGCCGAGGCCGTTGAAGATGGCGTACACGCCGTTTTGCAGCACGAGCTGGCGGACGTCCGACGCCGTAGTGGTTGGGTTGTAGGCGTCGTCGAGGTACTTGTACATGATCTTGCGGCCGTAGACGCCGCCGTTCGCGTTCACGTAGTTGAAGTACGCGGCCGACGCGGGGGCGATCTCGCTGTAACCGGGCGCGGCGGGGCCGGTCAGCGGCTGGTGGCTGCCGATGGTGATGGTGGTCGTGGTGACGCCCGGCGCGGACGCGGTCAGGGCCGCGTTGGAACTGGCGCTGGAAGTCGGGCTCGAGCTGGGGCTCGAACTCGACGAGCACGCAGCCACTCCGAGCGCGGCTGCGGTCATGATGGCCGCGGCCTGCCAGCGAAGCCGTTGAGATTTCTTCATGAAGTGCCTTCCTTCTCATGTTGGCTGGCCGGTGCCTGATCGGCCGAAGGAGTGACATGGTTCGTAGGCGCGGAGCGCCCGGAGCGGGATTTCTGGTCGGGACCCAGGAAGGCGGAGATCAGTCGCATCAGGCCGCCCTGGATTCCCTGCGGGAAGAGGAGCATGACGAGGATCAGGACCACGCCGTACGCGGCGATGGGGATGTTGGCGCCAACCGTGCTGGACAGGCCGTGGCTGGTGGACACGTCCGTGATGTAGGTCGGCAGCAGGACGATGATCAGGCTGCCCCATAGCGCGCCGAGCAGGCTGCCCAGGCCGCCGATCACGGCCGCGGTCAGCAGCGCGATCGATAGCGTGATGGTATAGGCCCCGGGCGCGACCAGCCCGGTGACGATGGCCAGCAACGAGCCGGCCAGCCCGGCGCAGGCGGCGCTGACCACGAAGGCCCGGACACGCGCCGCGGCGACGTTGATACCGTCCAGCGCGGCCGCCACCTCGTCGTCGCGGACCGCGCGCCAGTTGCGGCCGATCCTGCTGTGCGCCAGATTCGCCAGCAGGATCAGGGTGACCAACGCCACCGCGGCGCTGACCCAGGCCTGCCATCTGGTCAGCGGGAAGTTGGCGCCGAGGAAACTCGGAGTAGTGAAGACCACGTTCAGGCCCTGGTCACCGCCGAAGACCCCGGGCCAGGCCAACGCGATCGCGGGGAGCGCGACGCCGAGCAGGAGGGTCGCGCCCGCCAGGTACGGGCCATGCAGCCGGGCCGCGGCAATGCCCACCACCGCGCCGGCCGCCGCCGCGCCCGCGCCCGCGATCACCAGCACGAGATAGAACGGCCAGCTGAGGTGAATCAACAGCAACGCGGTGACATAAGCGCCGATGGCCATGAACGCGCCATTGCCCAGCGAGATCTGGCCGCTGAGCCCGGTCAGCACGGTGAGCCCGGCGACGGCCGTGACATAGACCGCGATCTCCGCGATCTGGTAATCGCGGAACGCGTTCAGCCTGATGGACAGGAACACGACGATCGCGGCCACCACGATGGCCACGCCGAGCCTGCGGGGCAGTGTCCGCATGGTCACACCCGCCGCATCCGCGCGCCGGCGAAGAGCCCGTCGGGCCTGACCATCAGGACGAGGACCAGGATGCCCAGGGCCACCAGCGAGGTAATCTCGGAGCCCACCGAGCCTCCCACGTACCCGCTGACGTAGCTGAGCGTGAGGCCGAGGAGCAGCCCGCCGACCACCGCTCCCACCGGGCTGTCCAGGCCGCCGATCACCGCCGCGGTGAAGCCGAGCACGAAGATCGCGTCCATGCTGTTCGGGTACAGGAACGTGGACGGCGAGACGAGCACGCCGGCCAGCGCGCCGAGCAGGCCGGCCAGCGCCCAGCCGACGGTCAGCACCCGCGCCACGCGGATACCCGACAGCCGGGCGATCGTCGCGTTGAACGCCGCGGCTCTCATGCGCAGCCCGGCCGTGGTGTACCGGAACACCACAGCCAGGATCAGCGTGGTGAGCAATACCGCCGCCACGGTGAACACGTCGAAGCGGGAGATGCCGAGCGCGGTGCCGCCGACCTTCAGCCCGGTGACGGAGAACCCGGTGGGGAACGACCGGAACTGCCCGCCGAACAACATGCCGGCCAGGCCCTCGAAGAAGATGAGCAGGCCGATGGTCACGATCACGGCGTTGAGCTCCGGCTTGCCCGTGGTGGGCCGGACCACGGTCAGTTCGCTGGCCGCGCCGAGCACCAGGCCGGCCACGAGCGCGACCACGAATCCGGCCCAGTACGAGTGGGTCTTGTAGATGACCTCGATCGCGATGTACGTGGTGAGCATCGCCATCCCGCCCTGCGCGAAGTTCAGCAGCCGGGTGCCCCGCCAGATCAGCACCAGGGAGAGCGCGATCGCGGCGTAGATCATCCCGAAAACGATCCCGTCGAGCGTGAACTGGAGGAACTCGACCACTGGCATGCTCCCTGCGTGTACCTAGAACCCGAGATAGTGGTGGCGTAGCGCGACGTCGGCGGCCAGGGTCGCGGCGTCGGCCGAGGCGACGACCCGGCCGAGGTTGAGCACGACGCCGTGGTCGGCGATGGCCAGCGCACTCCGCGCGTTCTGTTCGACCAGCACGATGGTGAGCCCGCGTTCCCGGCTGAGCCGCACCACCAAGTCCATGACCTGGGCCATGACCCGGGGTGCCAGGCCGAGCGAAGGCTCGTCGAGCAGCAGCACCCGCGGCCGCGCGAGCAGGGCCCGCGCGATCACCAGCATCTGCCGCTCGCCGCCGGACAAGGTGGAGGCCAGCTTCCGTCGGCGGTCGGCCAGCGGCTTGAAGCGGGCGTACTCCTCCTCGAGCGCGGCGGCCCGGTCGGCCCGCTGGCCTCGCCGCCACGACATCATGCCGACCCGGAGGTTCTCCTCCACGGTGAGTTCCGGGATCACCCCCTGCCCCTCGGGCACGTGCGCGATGCCTGCCCGCACGATCTGCTCCGGGCCGCGGCCGGCCACGTCGTGACCGGCCAGCAATACTCGGCCGCGGCGGGTCTTGATCAGTCCGCTCACCGCGCGCAGCAGCGTCGTCTTGCCCGCTCCGTTCGCACCGAGCACGGCGGTGATGCCGCCCGCGCCGGCCGTCACCGTGACGCCGTCCAACGCGATGACCTCGCCATAGCCCGCAACGAGATCCTCCACCGCCAGCGACGCGGTGCCCACTTCCGGGCCCATTCCCGGGCCCATTTCCGGGCCCATTCCCGGCTCGCCCGACGCCCCTGCGCTGTCCGCGGCCGGGGCCGGATTGGCGCCGTTCGTCCCGCTGCTCATTCGGCCGGCCCTCCGCTCGCCTCGGCGGTGCCGAGGTAGGCGGCGGTCACCGCCGGGTTGTCCTGAATCTCCTTTGGCGGTCCGGTGGCGATCACCTTGCCGAAATCGAGCACCACCATCGAATCGCAGACCGACATCATCAGGTCCATGTGGTGCTCCACCACCATTAGCGATCCCTCGGCGGCCAGGTCACGGATGAGCGCCCCGAGTTCGGCGAGTTCGATCTCGCTCAGGCCGCTCGCGGGCTCGTCGAGCAGGATCAGGCTGGGCTTGGCCGCCAGCGCCCGGGCCAGGGCGACCTTCTTGCGCATCCCGTACGACAGCTCCGTGGGCCGCATGTCCGCCACCTTGGTCGCGCCGACCCGGTCGAGGGCCTGGCGGGCCAGGTCGCGCAGCACCCGCTCGTCGCGGCCAGCCCGGGGCAGCGAGAGCAGCGCGGACCAGAACCCGGCCTTGGCCCGGCAGGTCGCGCCGACCATGACGTTTTCCAGCGCGGTCAGCCCGTTGTACAGGCCGACGCCCTGCAGCGTCCGGGCCACGCCGAGCCCGGCCAGCTGATGCGGCCGGACCTGGTGGCGGCGGCCGGCGAAGAGCACGTCGCCGTGGTCAGGCCGGATAAAGCCGCACAGGACATTCAGCAAGGTGGTCTTACCCGCCCCGTTCGGCCCGATGACCCCCATGACGTGCCGGGGCGGCACCTCGAGTGACACGGCGTCCAGCGCGGTCAGCCCGCCGAACCGGACCGTCACGCTCCGCACCTCTAGCACTGAACCCGGATTCATCAGTCTTTGTCCTAGTTACTACGAATGACAGGTTCTGGCATGAATCCCCATTCAAGGCCGGTTCCGGCAGGCGGGCAAGCGGGTTACGGACTTTGGTGCCGATTCGTAGCTAAACCGAAATCCGGGTCACGCCGCCTGCAGGCCGGCCGGACGCGGCGCCGCGCCTACGCCCGAACGGGATGAAACCCGGGTTTCACTACGCTCCAGGGCAGTGAAACCCGGGTTTCACTACGCTGCTTCCGGCGTAGCGGCACGGTCTAGCCGAGGCCGAGCAGGCGGACCGCGTTGTGCTTGAGGATCTTGGGCCGGACCTCCGGCTTGATGTCGAGCAGCTCGAAGTCGCTCAGCCAGCGTTCCGGGGTGAGCAGCGGGTAGTCGGTGCCGAACAGCATCTTGTCCTGCAGGTAGGAGCCGGCCGCGCGGACCAGCTGCGGCGGGAAGTACTTCGGCGACCAGCCGGACAGGTCAATGTAGACGTTGGTCTTGTGGGTGGCGATCGAGATCGCCTCGTCCTGCCAGGGCACTGACGGATGGGCCAGGATCACCGTCATGCCGGGGAAATCCGCGGCCACGTCGTCCAGGAGCATCGGGTTGGACAGCCGCAGCTTGATCCCGCGGCCGCCGGGCAGGCCCGCTCCGATGCCGGTCTGGCCGGTGTGGAAGACGGCCGGCAGGCCCGCCTCCTCGATGACCTCATACAGCGGGTAATAGTCCTGGTCGTCCGGCGAGAAGGCCTGCAGGCTCGGATGGAACTTGAACCCGCGGATGGCGTGCTCGCTGATCAGCCGCCTGGCCCGCCGCACCGCCGCCTCACCGGTCCGCGGATCCACCGAGCCGAACGGGATCAGCACGTCAGGGTGGGCCGCGGCCCGGTCCGCGATCTCCTCGCTGGACAGCCCGGGATGGCCGGTCGCGGTCCCGGCGTCCACGGTGAACACCACGGCGGCCAGCTGGCGCTGCCGGTAGTAGTCCGCGATCTGCTCGACCGTCGGAGCCCGGTCGTTGTCGGCCTTGAAGTACTTCGCTGACGCGGCGAGCAGCTCATCGTCGAGGGAGAGCTGCCCGTGCCCGTCGGACTCGACGTGGACGTGCACGTCGATCCCCTGCAGAGCGGAAACGTCCAGGCCAGCCATCCACACACCCTATACGTCAGGTTCGCCCAGGCCAGCATGGTGCGGCCAGCATTTCGCTGGTCCGCATTTGTGCGGGCAGCACATTGCCCCGGCCGGCCCTGCTGTGGCACCGTCTGCGATGTGGAGGCGCGAGGCCAAGGGGGCCAAGGGGTCCAAGGGGTCCAGGTCCGCGAGGGCGACCTGCTGTGGATGCCGGGTCCGGACCGGGTCGACCGCGCCAACGTGACGTCGTTCATCAGATGGCTCGGCCGGGAACGCGGCCGTCATCTCGGCGACTATCACGAGCTCTGGCGCTGG
>Ga0306920_100016225_pt1 | contig 10245 bp, 14 predicted proteins | sample flu12Cox44000170_FD_204666 | JGI IMG/M metagenome (GOLD analysis project Ga0306920, IMG submission 204666) | Lab enrichment of tropical soil microbial communities from Luquillo Experimental Forest, Puerto Rico - flux4day.12C.oxic.44.000.170 (v2)... | ecosystem: Environmental > Terrestrial >...
CTCCACCTGCGCCTTGGCGAGTGCAGCCGCAATGGTCGCGATGGTGTCACTGGAGCGGTGCATGGCTGGCACCCTCCATAGTCAGGAGATCGAAGCTCACGGCACCGGATTTTGAGCGTTTGGCCCGTATCCCGTGCCCAATTGCCTCTCTGGCGTCCTCCGGCATAAGACCTTTGAGCTCCGTCTTGGCATTTTCATGCTCGAGGTAAGCTTCGCGGGTGCGGCGAAAGACGTTGGAGAATTCCGCCCAAGCATTGGACGCGCTCATATCGACGATCCGCACCGCTTCAATGCGGGCCGTGGGTGGTTCAACACCAAAGAGGTGTGGGTGCTCCCCGTTCTCCACGCAGCGCCAGAATTTCCTTTCCGCCGTCAGTAGGAGGTGCTGGTAGAGGGAATCGGCGGTTAGCTTGATCTCGACCCATTTACCGCCCCCCGTGATGATCGAGAGCACCGCGGCGGTCCTATTGGTGACCCACATGTTGTGCTGGACCTGGGCCATATGCTTCTCAGCCGCTGCCTCTTCCGAGAACGACCAGGGCAGCATGAATTTCGCCTCGAACACCGCGCCGCTGCCCTCCACGACGCCATCGAGTGTGGCGGCCATCCAGCGGATCACGGGATGCCGAACCCAGCTCTGGACCTTCCTGACGGCCTGGCCGGTCGTGTTCTCGTACCAGCGCCGATTGAGGGGCTCGGTGGCTATCCCGAGCTGGACGATGAGGTTGTCTGAGTAATCGGGCGGCTTCGCCTCGCCGCGCTTCTCGCGCCATAGGCGTAAAAGCGCCTCGTCATCGTTGCCCATGATGATTCTGGCATCAGAGCCGCCGATGAAGAAGCGCCGGCGTCACAGCGAGGGAATTGTCAAGCGGGGGCGAATCCGAAACGCTGTGGGGGATGCGGTATTCGGCTCAAATCCGTGCGGCGCGCGCCCTCCTAGGCTGGAGCCAAACCCAGCTTGCACGCCGCGCCGAAATAGGCTTGGCAACCCTGCAGCGCATTGAACGAAACGAAGGCATTGAGAAAGGGAAGTTCTCGACGGTCATCAAAATACAGAAAGCTCTCGAGCAGGCGGGCATTCATTTCATCGAAGATGATACTGGAGAGATCGGCGTTCGATTGAAAATAAAGCGCCGATGACTGAGTGCTCCGTATGAAGGTTATCTTTCGCAGTTGGCGCCGCATTATCCGTCGGGCAGATTCCTGCTATGCTTGTCGGGGGTTCGTTGGGACAACAGAGGAGGTCTTCAGCATGTGCGACTACAGCTTGCACAGTGTAAAGTCGCGTCCGGCTCAGGTTGGCGACAGGCTGACCACACGGCACTTCAACACCGGCACTGTTGGATTCGCTGCCCCGGAAGATGCCAGCACAGCGGTTTGCGTTCTTCCAGGAACAGAACTCGCCTTCACTAACGCGGTAAGGTTTAGGCCACGCGGATTATTTGCCTGGAAGGCGATCACCGTCGCTCATACGACGGCCATATTCCGGCAGGTCAACAAGCACGACCCGCGAACACATCATGATGCTTTGGAATTTCCAGACGGGGTGACCGTACTGCTTACTGATGTGTTTGAAAATCAGGAAGCGATAGTGCTTCAGCTTCCGGCGCAACCCACTACCGCAGCAGAGGCGCAGGCTCAGAAGCGGGTTGCGCACGTCGGCTGATTCGCAAACTGAAAGAATGCACAGGCCGCCAATCGAGGGCGGCCTGTTTGCGAAATGTGTTGCCGGGGCCCACCCCTTCTTGAGCGCCTCTAAATTCACAAACTGGGGCAGAGCAATTTTTCGGGGCGCCTAAATTCATTCTGAGCAAGGACACCGCAAGCCACGAGAGTGGCCGAAAATCACGCTATCCTTCGGCCTCGTGTTAGCCACTAGCCTTGATCTTGGCCTATGTCGGCGTGCCAGTAGGGCCAGCGCCTTCATGGCGCTCGGGCTCGCCCTCGGATGAAATAGAGGTCGCCATCCGAACTCCTTCGTACTCCGTAACAGCAACCACTCCGGGGGCCGGCTCCTCTACGACATCGATGATCGTGGTTTCGACTACCGTCTGCGGTACTTGTTGTCTTTCCGCAGTCTCCCGCGGCCGCTTTCTCTTGGCCGCGGCCTTCTTCGCACTCAGGCCCCCGCGCCGGACCTTGGATTTCGCTTTTTTCAGTGCCACGTGCTTTGCCGCCCTCTTGCGCGCAGGTTTGGCTCTCGCCTTACTGCGTTTTGAGCTCTTCTTGCGCTCGGCAACGCGTTTCTTTGCTTTGGCCATGACACTCTCCTGTAAGGCAGGCCGCCGGTACAATCATCTCAACCTGGGTGAGCTATGTTGCCTTATTCCAAACGATTCGCTACTCGGCGCGCAAACGACGGCGGTAGAGTTCTAAAAAAATCGTGCGTCCCCTACGGTTTGGGCAAATTTTCTTCTGTGCGGTCAAAAGCTCAGGTGGCGAGCCCTCTGTTGCCGACTCGTCGAAACGGAAGGTGGTGTTATCGAGGTTATACGTCGGCCGAGTTCAGATGCTCAGTGCAAGCCATTCAACGGCAGCAACGCCGAATATTAGGACCGCGAGTGCTATCCAATCGTATTCGAGCCAAAAACGCATAATGACAGCACTACACTGCCGGTCTTTTCCGACGACGGCTGCTCAACCACACTCGGTCAGCGAATCGCTAGCGGCTCCCAGCATTTCCGTCAATGGCCCCAGAGCGTTGTCCACATGTCTCATTACGTCGATCCGCCAGGGGCAAGGGTTCAGGTTCGGATGGGCTCGCGCATGCATTTCTGAACGAATCTGCGCTCGTGCCATCCTCCGGTTATGCTGACGGTGCGGCTCTCGTCCCCATCCGGTCTTCACGAGAGAACGTGACCGGAGGGAAGTCGGCGCCGGCCCTAGCCGACGAGCGCAACCGACTAATCAGCCTCACGACGAGCGGCTTCAGCCGGCGTGACTCGCTCTATAGGTGCACACGCGAGCGAAGGCACTCACCCGGCCGGCACCGCAATCCATCTCTTCGGAATCGGCGCAGGCGCGCCTCCACGCCGCCGAACCTAGCCCGGCGACGGGGGCGGCCGATCTAGGCCAGGGCTGAATCAGAACTCGGCCGGCAGGTAACCGTTGATCTCAAGACCGATGCAGATTTCGATGAGGATCGGGGTAGTCCAGGCCATTGGTCCTTTTCGTTACGTTGGATAGAAATCCTAAATCGCTACGGGCCCACACGCAAGCATCGCTTACACTTTCTGTGTCCGAGCCGCGCCGCTCGGCGCCCCTCGGGGTAGCAAAGCGCGATAGTGCCCTTATGGTTCCAGTGACCTGGTCGCCGTCCCGGCGGTCAATACGCGCTGGCCTCTGGAAGGCTCCCGCAGAGAGCTTCGATTCATGACTTTTTCAGCAGACTCCTAGACGCCTCAGTCCGGCTAGTGGTTGTGCCAGGGAGCGCGGCCACGATCATGACACTTGGGATCAAAGCGGTTCGCCGCTATTCGTAACCGCACCACTTGCTTAGGGACGGATTGCGCTGAGCACTGTTGCTCCATAAGTTGCATTCGATACGCGCACCTGCATACGAGGGGCTACTATGCCGACAATAAGGCGCGCCGACGCGTTGATCACAGAGGCGCAGCAGGCCCAAATTGAACAAGAGCGCCAAAACCGCATTGCCCGGCACAAGCAGGCCGTCGCGCAACGTGGCATCCGGACCCTAGCGGAGCGAAAAGACCAAGGACTGCTCAACATCTTCGCGGAAGGCGATTCATGGTTCGATTATCCGCTGTCCCGCGACACGATCGACTGGATAACGGTCGATGGCACCCCGCAGCCGGAGATTCTCAATCTCTCGCACTATGGGGATGCGACAACACAGATGCTCGGTGTCGCTAAACGCAAACGCATCATCGACAACTTGCAGGACCCGGAAAACGGGACATTCGACGCGCTGCTATTCTCGGGAGGCGGAAACGATATTGCCGGCGATCAGTTCTGCCTCTGGCTCGTGCAATTTGTTGCCGGCGCCAACCCGGCCGATGCGGTCGATACCCAGCGTTTGGAAGACATGTTCGGCGTCATCCAGGCAGCTTATGTCGACCTGATCAAGATACGGGACAGCATTATTCCCAATTGCGTCATCTTTCTGCACGCCTACGATTTCGCGCAACCGACCGGCCAGGGCGTGTGCGGTTTGGGGCCCTGGCTCAAACCCTCTCTGGATCTTCGTGGGTGGACTGACTTTCCCGTTGCAGCTGAGATCATTAAGGAGGTCTTGCAGCGATTTGATAAGGTGCTCGCTCAGCTTGAGCAGCAATATAAAAACGTTGTATATCTCCACACGCAGGGAACCCTGTCGCCGGCGACCGATTGGGCAAACGAACTTCATCCCACCGAACAAGGGTTCAACAAGATCGCGGCTGTATTCTTGCAGGCGCTGCGCAAGAAGTTTCCAGACCGGATTTAATTGACCGAAGCTTCATATGATCAAGACGGAAATTATCGCTGGCAACGCATTAAAAATAACTGCGCCGGAGAAGTTATATGCTGACGACTTTCGACAGATTGCGCCGGAGGTCGATACTCTCATTGGTAAGCATGGCAAAATCAGATTGCTAATTGACGTCTCCAGCTTCAATGGCTGGAACAATGTTGCGGCTCTGCTGAATCACATTCGGTTCATAAAAGACCATCATCAGAAGGTCGAGCGCATAGCAGTGGTCGGGGCGCGGAACTGGCAACATTGGGTGATTAGCGCGGCCAGAATGATCGTACATCCCGAGGTGAGAGCTTACGATAGGAACCAGGAAAGCGAGGCGCTGCGGTGGATCACCGGATAATCAGCGCGAGCTTCTCAATCGAGCACAGGCTGCGGCCGAATGCGGAGAGGTAATATAACTGGACGCAAGTGGCCCCGCCACCATGATGCAGACCTCTAAAAACTTTTGCAAATACATCGCCTGCAGTTTACTCTCGTTCCGGTCGCAGAAATGTCTGGTCAATTCCGGTGCTTTGTTATGGAGTCGGCAGCAGAATACCGGGCCTATGCAGAACAGTGTATCGAGTCTGCGAAAACAGCCCACTCGCAGGAAGCGCGTGATGCCCGCTTGGAAATGGCGCGTGTTAGATAGACGCGGCGCATCAATTAGATCGGCTTCGAGTTACTCAAAGAACAAAGCCCGAGTCTCGCTGGCGCAGGATGCCTTCCATGTCGACGCAATTCAGCCACGACGGAAAAGGGGTTAGGTGGTCGTCATTAAAGCCTCGCGAAATGGCACGATGTTCTGGGCCATCGATGACACAACTGATCACCTCGGGTCATGTCTGTAGAAAGGAGATCATCATGGTCGTAACGGCCAACTTCCGCCTTTATTCTGCAATCCTCAACGATTAGATGTGATCAATGTCAGGAAAAGAAAAACCTCGCGCCGAGCCGGAAATCATCCTGCCGGGTGATCTGGGCGGGCGACCTATGCGAGACGGATACAATTTTGACGTCCGTGGGACTCAACGCATTTACGTTGCGAGGCCAGGGCCCTTTGGCATCATTGCGCTGGGGTTGCTGGTTGCCCTCACAGCAGCAGTCATATCCATTGTTCTGCTTGGGGCCGTCCTGATTTGGATACCTCTTGCTGTTCTGCTCGTTGTTGCCGCTGTCGTTTCGAATCTACTGCGTCGAAGACATTCGATCGAAGCCGCGCCCAGCGCGGCCGAGTCTTTGGCCAGTCCGCCTTTAACCGAGACGACAGATGCCCCACCGGATGAGCGTGCGTCGCAGTTGGTTGATCGTTTGTCGCTTTGGTCCGGGGCTGCTGGTCTCATCCCGTTGCCGTTCGTCGACATGGCCGCGGTCGGCGGGGTCCAGCTCTATATGTTGCGTCGTCTTTCTGAGATCTACGAAATTCCATTTTCCGAAAATCTTGGCAAATCTATCCTTAGCAGCCTCGCTGGAGCGGTGATCCCCGCAAGCACTGCGACTACTGCAGCCAGCATCATGAAGGGCGTGCCCATAGTAGGGACGGCAATTGGCGCGCTGACGATGCCAGCAGTGTCCGCGGGCGCCACCTGGATAATCGGAAAGGTTTTCATCAAACATTTCGCATCGGGGAGAACGCTTCTCGATTTCAACCCACCGGACTATCGTGAGTTCATAAAGAAGCAAAGGGGGGAGCTCGCTGACCGTAACTAACCGCCGCTAATAGAGCGCCGTCGAAAACTGTCCAGTTCGACGCCCTGGGACGCGACCTTCATTGAGGTACCGCCGGTGCTAATGTTGGAATGGCCACGTCGAGCCACGTAACCCAACCACCCGCCTCGTCGCCACAGCGCACTCCGACAAGACCGCATGTGGAATATCGAGACGAAGCAAGACATCAGTGCTCTCAGGGAGCACGGCCATTGGGCGCGTAGCGTCCCATTCAGTCCATAGATGGGAAACGTCTGCTTACCAGGCCTGCCCATCAAAACCCCGACTGAGCGCCCGGAGGCGGTAATCATGTACGTCCGCCCACAAAATCGCCGCGGCGACGCACGTATCCATCGCATGCGCTCGCCGAGACAGTCATTAGGCAGCAAATTCACAGTTCGGCACAGCATAGGTCGCAAGCATCCTGCTTCTTTCTACGGGCGCAATGAACGCGGTACAGCACGAAGTTGGGTTACTTGCTCGAGCGCGGCAACGACAGATTTCCGCTGTTCCCGCATTCAGCGGTGTGCTATTTTCAAGTTGGCGACAGCGAGCGGCCACTCGGCTTCAACCCCGCAATGCGCATTGCACCTGAGCGCCGCGCCGCCGCCGAGTTCATGACGCGTGCGACCCATGCGGGGAGCCTTCTTGAGAACCCAGGCGGTAAACCTTGGTAGAAGTTGCAACAAGTCTGGCAGCAGCATCCCCGCCCATTTTTCGCAGTAAGAGGAGACCCGTCGATGTGTGACTACAGTCTACATCATGTTGCAGCTAGGCCTGCTCGGATCGAGGACAAGCTGGTGACGACTAGTTTCGAGAATTCCATTACCCGCGGCTTCGCCGCGGTGGGCGAACCGCATGTCGCGGTCTGCCTGCTGCCGGGTACTGAAATTGCGTTCGAGGATAATGTCGAATGCAAGCCTTTGTTCGGCATTGGCATTCTCCCCAATAAGAAAATCGGGCAGCGCCTTGCCCGCTTCCGGCAGATCAATATGCACAGCACCGCGTTACATCACGATGCGTTGGAATTCCCGGACGGCCAGGTCGTGCTGCTCACGCGCCTGTGTGAGGGCCAGCGTGCAACCGTGTTGCAGTTGCCGGTCGCCATATCTCCTGCGGCCGCGAAAGAGCCGACGGTTAGCGAGCCTTCGCTTTCATTTTAAGCACGACGTGCTCGCGAGACGGAGAGCTGCTTGCACGGCAGGCGGCTCTCTATCGGTGTGTGCCAGGCAACCAGCACAGGCAATAAGCGAGCTCGATCGGGGCATTGGGTGCCTCCAATTGCGGTCGCATGCTCCCCGCTCGGCCGATTTGGTTGTCGAGCGCATGCGGCATTCATGCCTCGACCGCGCCCCATCGTCTCCCCCGATGTATGCTCGTCAACGCGTATTCGTGATCGGCTGACGGTCGGAAAGACTTCGTCGTTCAACGACCGGCCTTTTTCTGCTCCGGATGTACGATGAGCTTCTGCACCCGCCAGTTCAATCCGCGACGTAAATTTCATTCTCGGATGGGCACGCAATTTCGTGGATCCAGCCGAACTGCTTGAGCTGTTTACCCGATTGCCCGAACACACCTAACAGTGTGCCCTCCAACGTCAGCTTGTACACCCGGCCTGGGTAGGCATCGGACGTATAAGGCACTTCGTTAGGCGGGGGCGTAATGCAAATGGTCCAAGGAGCGCCCGGAACGAATGTAAGCACCTGCTGGTACGTCTTTAGGTCGGGTTTGTTGCCGATCGCCGGGCGCGCATTCTTGTCGAATGGCACATCGATCGTAATCGCGCAGAAAATTGCCCTCACTGTCGAACATTCGCGGTCGCGTCCCCCAGTTTCGGGCTCATTGGTAGTAAGCTCATTGCGGCACAGTCATCAGTTCAAGTACATGACCGTTCGGGTCCTTGAAATAAACGCCTCGGCCGCCATTCCAGTCATTGAGCTTGCCATCGTCGAGGCTCCAGGGAGCGCTGCGATATGAAAGCCCAGCCTTCTTGATGCGCTCGAAAATAGCGTCGAACTCGGCGTCGCTCACGTAGAAGGCATAATGGTGACTCTGGAACGAGTCGTCATCGTCGAACAGGAGGGTCAACGTCTCGTTTACGCGAACCGGCGCGAAATGGCTGGTTTGTTTCCCATCGAAGTCCAAACCGAAAACGCTCGCGAAAAACCGCGCGGCGGCAACCTTGTCGTGCGCCGGCACGATGGTGTGGTTTAAGATAATTGCCATTGGGCACCCCGCTGTCTGTCGATTGAGTCCGTAGTGAACAACCGAGATTCAACGACGCCAATAATCAACAGTTCCTTAACCGTTTTTGCCTCCGACCTTGGCGACCCGGTGGCTATCGAGCCGAATCGCCATATCGTTCAGTGGCGGCATGAGCGCGTTTCTTTGAAACGCTGTTCGTGGTAATCTCTGCGAGTCCATTCATGTCAAGTAACGGCAATTAAGATCAACCCTCTAATGTCTAACAAATTAAAGCGCCTAGAACAAAAGTTTGATGTCAGGAAAGCCATGTCAGAGGATCTTGAAGCGAGTGATGAACGGCCGTGTCTGCATTACCTGATCCGTGGGACGCTGCGCTGCGGCCGATACGCGTCAGCGTCAGAGGTGGCCGGGTAAACGCCTGATCCTGGGGAATGGATAGAGGAGACTTGCCGATGCAGTTCACCGTGGGACTGAAGCTGAAAGGACAGGCGAATCGGATCTTCGTGAATGCCGAAGACGCGCTTATCGCCGCCCTGAAGGTCAAAACTGACCGCCCGGAGGCGGTAATTATGTACGTCCGCCCACAAAACCGCCGCGGCGACGCACGTCATCCATCACATGCGCTGGCCACAAACACGCGTTAGGCAGCAAATTCGCAGTGCGGCAATCATCGATGGCAAGGGCGATGCCTCGCACGCACCCCGTTCACCGGTTGAGCACAAAAGGCTTCACATCGACTTAGTGACGCCTAAGATTTCTCGCAGCCGATAAGGCAACAGGCACGAAGCACTGAGCACTCAGCTCTGCGCAACTCGCCTTCACTGGCGCAGGTAATCGCTAAGCGGCACCCCCGGCCCAGCGGTTCAGCGCGCCTAGCGCCTCGACGCAGGTATGAGGCCGCTCATATTCAGTGAGAATACTAACGGAAGTAGCCTGCGCGAATGGATTAAGCCACGCCACTTCGATCTCCTTGCGGTGATCCGCAAACCATTTGCGCGGATCGCGTCGCGCGATGCGCTCTCGGCTAAAACTTAGTCGAGCAATTGAACAAAGCCGAAGTTGTAGCGCTTGAGCTGTGGATTCTTCACCTTACTGTAACGGCTGAAGTCAATGCCGTTGAAGCCATTCTTAAACAGCTGGAGGTAACGGTCTGCGAGCTGCGGAGTGAACTCCGCAAACATCAATTGTTGCAACTCAAGCCCTTCATCAGCGAAATCGCGGCCGTGATGGTAATCGTAAATCATCACCAGCGCCCAGGCGCCCGCGATGAAGTGACCTCCTGCGAGCGAAGTCAGGCGGCCCGTTTTGATCGCTTCCAGTGCCTCGATCGAGGTATTGATGCCGCTAAACCAGGCATCCACTCCGGGCTTGCCACCTCGGTTTTCCCAAGCCGCCATCGCCCCGAATGCCATGAGATCGTTGCCTGCCCATACCAGCTTGGCATCTGGATAGAGGCGGTAAAGCTGATCAGCCCGTGTAGCGGCGATTTCTCGGGACCATGCCGCGTAGACCTCTCGGTCCAGAACGATGCTTGCATCTTCGGCCACCGCGCGGTGCATGCCTGCATTGCGCTTAATCGACGTGGATGTGGAACGATCGCCCGGAATCGCAAGCATGTGCATCTTGCCGTCGCGGCCGAAGGCCTTTTCTTTTTTGCCTCGCTCGATCAGCGCGTGCGCGGTAAGATAGCCAGCGTCCTCGGCCCGTGGTTCGAGTGAGCCGAGCCAGCCTTTATACTTGCCACGTGGCGATCCGACGCCGACGCGCTGGTCGTTTGGAATCGAGCTATAAGCCAGAAAGGACTTCACGCCGGCCGCGTCGATGATCTTCAGCAGCTGGTCGGCCACGGCAGAATCGTCAGTGATCACGATATACTC
>Ga0306920_100016227_pt1 | contig 10244 bp, 11 predicted proteins | sample flu12Cox44000170_FD_204666 | JGI IMG/M metagenome (GOLD analysis project Ga0306920, IMG submission 204666) | Lab enrichment of tropical soil microbial communities from Luquillo Experimental Forest, Puerto Rico - flux4day.12C.oxic.44.000.170 (v2)... | ecosystem: Environmental > Terrestrial >...
AAGGTCGACTTGCCGCAGCCGGACGGGCCGATGAACGCCGTCACACGCTTGTCGTGCAGCGGCAGGCTGACGTTCTTCAACGCCTGAAAGTTGTCATAAAAGAAATCTACGTTGCGGATCACGGCTTTTTGACGTGGCATCGTCGCCAGATCGGCAACATCGGGGTCGGACGGGACCAGCGGCATGGCCAGGCGTGCAGCAGCTTGGGTTGCGCTCATTGTTTGAACGTGCTCCACGAGGCGAGCATCCGGGCGCCAATGTTGAGGAACAGGACCGTCAGTGTGATCAACAACGCTCCGCCCCAGGCGAGCACCTGCCAATCGGCGTAAGGGCTCATCGCGAACTGAAATATGACGACCGGCAGATTGGCCATCGGCGCGTTCAGGTCGGTGCTCCAAAACTGGTTGTTGAGCGCGGTGAAGAGCAGCGGCGCCGTCTCGCCGGCAATCCGCGCGACGGCGAGCATGACGCCGGTCACCATGCCCTGGATCGCCGCGCGGTAGGAGACCATGACGATCACCTTCCACTTCGGCGAGCCAAGTGCGGCGGCCGCCTCGCGCAACGCATTCGGCACCAGGTTCAGCATGTCCTCGGTCGTGCGCACGACGACCGGGATGACGATGATCGCCAATGCCACCGCCCCCGCCCAAGCCGAGAAATGCCCCATCCGGACGACCATGACCTCGTAGACAAACAGCCCGACGATGATCGACGGCGCGCTCAGCAGGATGTCATTGATAAAGCGCACAACTTCACCAAAGCGGCTGCGACGGCTGTATTCGGCGAGGAACGTGCCGGCGAGGATGCCGGTCGGGGTCCCCACCAGGGTCGCGATCAGGGTCATGACCACGCTGCCGAAAATCGCGTTCAGCAACCCGCCCGCACTGCCGGGCGGCGGGGTCATCTGGCTGAACAGCGCGGGAGTGATCGCGGCAAGCCCGTTCTCCAGCAGGGTCCACAGCACGAGAACGAGCCACAGCAGACCAAACGCCGTCGCCGCGACCGACAAGGTCATGACCACACTGTTAGCAATGCGGCGCCGGGTATAGATGTTCATCGGCTCAGCTTCCTGCCCGCTTCTGCAGCTCCAGCAGCATCAGCTTCGCGATCGCCAGCACGATGAAAGTAATGATGAACAGAATGAAACCCAGCGCGATCAGCGACGACAGATAGAGATCGCCGAAGGCCTCGGTGAATTCGTTCGCCAACGATGCCGATATTGTGGTTCCCGGCTGCAGGATCGAGGCGCTGATGCGATGCGCGTTGCCGATGACAAAGGTGACTGCCATCGTCTCACCGAGCGCGCGACCGAGTCCGAGCATTATGCCCCCAACGACGCCGACGCGAGTAAAGGGCAGGACGACCTGCCAGACGACCTCGGCGCGCGTGGCGCCGAGACCGTAGGCGCTCTCCTTCAGCATCGGCGGCACGGTCTCGAAGACGTCGCGCATGATCGACGAAATAAACGGCAGCACCATGATCGCCAGGATGAAGCCGGCGGTCAGCACACCGATGCCGAGCGGCGGGCCAGCAAACAGCGCGCCGATCCCCGGCACCTGCCCGAGCGTGTCGATGATCGCCGGCTGGATATATTGCTGGACAAAGGGTGCGAATACGAAAAGACCCCAAATGCCATAGATGATGCTGGGAATCGCGGCCAGTAGCTCGATCATCGTCGCGAGCGGCCGCTTGACCCAGAGCGGGCAAATCTCGGTGATGAACACCGCGACCCCGAACGCAACCGGGATGCCGACCAACATCGCGATGGCCGAGGTGACGAGCGTCCCGTAGATCGGCGCCAGCGCCCCGAACTTCTCGGTCACGGGGTTCCAGACTTCGGTGACCACAAAGGAGAGGCCAAACGTCCGGAACGCCGGCCACGCTCCGTCGATCAGCGCGACGATGACCCCGCCGAGGATCAGCAGAACGAAGAGAGCAAACAGAAACGTCAGTGCACGGAACACCACGTCGCCGATCGCGCCCGCGCGCGCGCCACGCTCCGCTATGCGTTCAACGACCGTGATGTCAGCAGGCACGATCTGCTCTTGAAGCGTGACGACGCAAGACCGGGAGGTTTCGAAGCCTCCCGGTGTCCACCAGCATCAGGATGCGTGCCCGTCCCAGACCGGCTTGCCGTCGGGTCCGACGATCTGCTTCCAACTGTCCTCGAAGATCGCCGCGGCGTTCGCCGGCATCGGGATGTAGTCGAGCGACTCCGCCAGCTGCCCGCCGTTCTTGTAGGCCCAATCGAAGAAATTGAGGACCTCTTTCGCCTTCTCCGGATTATCCTGCTTCTTGTGCATCAAGATGAACGTCGCGCCGGTGATCGGCCAACTCTCCTTGCCCGTTTGATCGGTCAGGATGAGATAGAAACCCGGGGCGCTCTTCCAATCCGCATTGGCCGCGGCCGCCTGAAAGACCTTGCTCCCCGGCTCCAAAGTCACGCCGTCATGATTTACTAGCTTGGTGTGAACCATCTTGTTTTGCAACGCATAAGCGTATTCGACATAGCCGATGGCCCCCGCGGTGCGTGAGACCAGCGCCGCGACGCCCTCATTGCCCTTACCGCCGAGCCCGACCGGCCATTCGACAGAGGTACCCTCACCCACCTTGTCCTTCCATTCCGGGCTCACCTTCGACAAATAATTGGCGAAAATAAAGGTGGTGCCGGAGCCGTCGGACCGGTGGACAACCGCGATGGCGGTGTCGGGCAGTTTCAGACCGGGATTGAGTTTGGCGATCGCAGGGTCATTCCACTTGGTAATCTTCCCCAAATAGATGTTGGCGATAGTCGGACCGTCGAGCGTCATCTGACCGGACTGAATGCCCGGGAGGTTCACCACCATTACTTCGCCGCCGATAACCGGTGGGAACTGGGCAAGCCCGGCCTTCTCGAGATCCGCCGGCTTCAGCGGCATGTCGGAGGCACCGAAATCGACGGTCCTTGCGTTGATCTGTGCAATACCGCCGCCCGAACCGATTGATTGATAGTTCATCTTCAACCCGGTCTTGGCCGCGTAGGCCTCAGCCCATTTCGCGTAGATCGGATACGGGAAGGTGGCACCGGCGCCGGATATTTCAGCCGCTCGGGCAGCAAGGCCGATCGCAGCAGCAGCGACCATCCCCAGAAGTGCGATGCGATAACCGTTCACGGTCTGCTCCATCGACAGGAAGGCCAACCCAAAGAAATGGCGAGGTTCTTAACGTCGCATTGGACATTCTTTTAAGACAGTTTTGTTGCAGTTTCGTGACAGTTCCGCCGGGCTACCGAACAGGGGTTTGTTCCCGCTTCGGCGCGCTTCCGCGGGGAAGCTACGTCCGACCAGACGCTGCCCCGCAAAAAACGCCGGCGTCACCAGGGGACCCAGACCGCCAAAGATGACACGAAGCGTGAGGAATTCCCCGAATGCATCGCCCGCGGTGTAGGTGCGGTCTTGGATTTTCGGAATATGGAAAGAGAATGATCGCTGCGACGCTCACGGCTGCAGAATGCAATGCCATGCGCGATCAAATGCCACCAGCGAACATGGTCATCGCGCCGGAGATGCGTCGCTCAAGCACAACCGTTTGGCTGGTCGAAACAAAGGCGCTAATTTCGATATTTTGCGAAATGTGTTGACATATTCGGAGAGAAGTCAATACTTTCGCTTCTAGTTGAATCGTAAAATTTTTTTGACAACCTGATGAACCAGAGACGCGCGATCACTGTGCTCGGCGCCCTTTGCCCAGGAATCGTCGTAGGCACCCGCGGGTGGTTTGCGCGGGGTGGCGCTGCGGCAACGGTCTGACCCCCGAGGCGACGATGAAGCGGGGGGTTGTCGTCGGCGCGCTCGGCACGGCTCAGACCCTGGCCTGGGGGTCGAGTTACTATCTCCCCGCCATTCTTGCCGATCCGATCGCCGACGGGCTGGGTTTGTCACGCACAGTCGTGTTCGGCGTGTTCTCCGGGTCGCTGCTCGTGTCCGCCTTTCTCGGCCCACCGGTCGGCCGGGCGATTGACGCTCATGGCGGCCGCGGCGTGCTTGCACTATCGAATCTTGTCCTCGCGGCCGGGCTGGTCCTCTTGGCGCTGACCCAAGGTGTAGCGAGTCTTGTGGCGGCGTGGATGGTCCTCGGCGTCGGGATGCCGATGGGCCTCTACGATCCTGCCTTCGCCACGCTCGCCGGTCTCTATGGTCGGGCGGCGCGCGGTCCGATCACCGGCATCACCCTGATCGCCGGCTTCGCCAGCACAGTGGGCTGGCCGCTGTCGGCGGCGCTCGAGGCCCATTTCGGCTGGCGTGGCGCTTGCCTCGTGTGGGCGGCCCTGAATCTCTTGATCGGCCTGCCGTTGAACCGGCTACTGATCCCACGCGCGCCGCCGCCGGTAAGGGCAACCGAAGCGGAAACCGCCGGACCGGCGCCGCGCGGGGCGATGCTTCTTCTTTCGTTCGTGTTTGCCGCAACCTGGTTCGTTACCGGGGCGATGGCGGCCCATCTGCCCAGGCTCCTCGAAATAGCCGGGGCGAGCGCGACGGCAGCGATCGCCGCAGCGGCCCTAGTTGGACCTGCGCAAGTCGGGGCTCGCCTTGTCGAGTTCGGTGCGCTGAAGCGGGTGCACCCGGTGATCTCGGCACGACTGGCGGCGGCGCTGCATCCAATCGGAGCTGTCGTGCTGATGGCAATCGGGCCTTCGGCCATCATGGCCTTCGCAGTACTGCATGGAGCGGGGAACGGTTTGTTGACCATCGCCAAGGGCACGCTGCCTCTCGCTATCTTTGGGCCGGTCGGCTACGGGCTGCGCAACGGGATTCTCGCTGCACCGGCGCGCGCAGCGCAGGCGGCATCGCCCCTCATTTTCGGACTTCTGATCGATTGGCTGGGTGTTGGCGCCTTGGCCATTTCCGCGGGCATGAGCATTGCGGCTCTGCTTGCTTTGATGGCGCTCAGGGGGCGGACCTCGTCCACGGCGGTGCCGTCACAGGCGTAGCTTCCTCTCCAAGCGCGCCTCTACGCTCGCGGTTGCCAAATGTCTCGTGACAGGAAAATCGTGGCGGCTGCGCCAGCCAAACAAGCGAGCCCACAGGTGCCGAAGCTCATTATCCAGGCGCCAAGCTGCGCTGTCCCGCCGAATTGATCGAGCGTGACGCCGAAGTGAAGCGTTCCGAGGAACCCACCGCCAAAGCCGATGCAGGAATACAGCCCGATCGTGGCTCCTCTGTGCCGCGCGGCGGCGACGGCGAGGACACCCGAAGTGAGATTGGAAAAATTCCCCTGCACGATGAACCCGACGACAATGGACAGGCATAAGACGGGGATGTAAGGCAGCACCGCTGCGAAGCCGAACAGGCCGCCGGTCAACGCCGACAATAGGAAGATAACGAAAGCAATGTGTCGCAGGCCGTAGCGGATCGACAGCTCGTTGCCGAGAAGACCGGCGGGGACGCCGAGAAAACTGATCAGCGCACCGACCGCCAGCACGGTCCAGGCTTGCGCGGGAACACCGGTCTGATCCGCGGCGCAAAACGCGAGAAAAACAATGATCCACTGCCGCAATCCGACCGAACCCCAGATTGCCGCGGCATACCCAAAGATCAGGACGAGGGCGTCGCGGTTTGCCAAAACCGGACGGAAGTCGAGCAGTGATTTTGGCTTCTTGCGGAATCCGGGATCCGCTCTCGGCAGCGCAGCCCACGCGATGACGACAGCAGCGGTACTGAGGATACCGGCGAGAACGAAAGCGCTGCGCCAGCCCAACAGCGTTCCGACCCTGCCCAACAGGAACGACAACGACGCGCCGATGGTGAAGGAACTGGTATACCACGCCGCAATTCGAGCACGCCTTGTCCCTTCGACTTCATGAGTGAGCGCCTGCAAGCCGGGCATATACATGCCGGCGAGCGCGATGCCTGCGAGGGCCCGGAATCCAAGCGCGGGCAGCAGACTGTCGGACAGCGCAACGCCGAAACAGCACAGCGCGCTGAGCAGGCTCGATGCGAGATAGATCTGTCGGGGGGGCTGGCGATCGGTCAGGCTCACCAGAGGGACAACGGCCAGCATATAACCCGCAGATACGATCCCGGCGAGCCAGCCGGCTTGTGTGTTGGTCAGGGACCAAGCCTCGATGAATTGCGGGAGGAGCGCCGGCACGGTTGAGTATCCCGCCAGGCCGAGGACTTCGGCGCCGCATATCGCAGCAATAGCGGCTGCCGAGGGCCCAGCCGAGGCGGAGCTAGCGGAACTCACCGCGTAAAATTTCCTCCGCGCTTATAGCCCTATTCGTCTTCGAACGATCTGCCAGAGCCTCGTATCTGCTCCCTAGGACTTGCGGCCCTCGATCAGGGCAGAGGCGACGAAGTGTTCGATGCCGCAGCCGGGTGCCCAGGTCGCGACGAACTCGCGGCTCTCCGGCTTGATGGTGATGCGGATATCAACAAAGCCCGCCGCCGCGAGCCAGTCTTCAATCTGGCGGACCGTTGCAGCCCCCGCTATGCAGCCGTAGAGCAGCGCCGTGTCGGCGGCGAGCGCGGGCGGCAACGGCGCGGTGTTGACCACATCGGCGATGGCAAGGCGACCGCCTGGTTTGAGCACGCGGAAGGCCTCCCGATAGACCTGTTCCTTGTCGGGAACGAGATTGATCACGCAATTTGAGATCACCACGTCCGCCCTGTTGTCGGCGATCGGCAGGTGCTCGATCTCCCCGAGACGAAACTCGACATTCGCGGTTGCTCGGCATTCGCGCGCGCCCTGGCCAGCATCTCATGCGTCATGTCGACGCCGATCACGCGACCGCTGGGCCCGACTTTCTGCGCAGCCAGGAAGCAATCGATCCCGGCGCCGCTGCCGAGATCGACGACCACCTCGCCGGCGCGCATCGCCGCAAGCGCTTGCGGGTTGCCGCAGCCGAGCCCGAGATCGGCGCCCTCCGGCAGGGAGGCCAGCTCCGCCTCGGAATAGCCCATGGTGCATGAGGTCTCCTGCGGCGCGGTGGGGGAGCCGCAACAGCTTTCGCTGCCGGTAGCGATGCTGCCGTACTTGTTGCGGACCATCTCCTTGACCTCTGTTGTGTTCATGATCGCTCCCTCGGTGATGCGCCGAGCCTTAATTTCGACACTTCACAAAATGTGCTTGACAAGCTTTGGTCGCGTCAATATGTTCGATTATCGTCGAAACATGAAATTTTTGTGACAACACGATGGATCAAAAACGCGCGATCGCTGCGCTGGGCGCGCTTGCCCAGGAAACCCGGCTCGAGCTGTTCCGCCTGCTGGTGACTTGCGGCCCCGAGGGACTCCCGGCCGGTGTCATCGCCGAGAGGCTCGGTGTAATGCCCTCATCCTTGTCGTTTCACCTCCAACAGCTCGTGCATGCCGGTCTGATCACTCAGCGGCGCCTCAGCCGGCAGCTGATCTATTCAGCCGAGTACGGCACGATGAACGAGCTGATGGCCTACCTGACCGAGAATTGCTGCGGCCGTGGTGCCGCCCAATGCCCGCCGGTCTGCAACCCCGCCGACACTTTTGCCAAAGGAGAGAATGATGAAGCGCCTGCACGTCCACGTGTCGGTTGACGATCTGGCTCAATCGATCCGGTTCTATTCGACCTTGTTCGCGGCCGAGCCGACCGTGCTCAAGGACGATTATGCGAAATGGATGCTCGAAGATCCGCGGGTCAACTTCGCGATCAGCGAACATGCCGGCGACAACACCGGCATTTCGCATCTCGGCATCCAGGTCGAAGGTGAAGCTGAGCTCGCCGAAGTTTACGATCGCCTCGCGCTTGCTGACGGCCCCAAGGTCGAGGAGAAAGCGGCGACTTGCTGCTATGCCAAATCCGACAAGCAGTGGATCGCTGATCCGCAGGGCGTGCCGTGGGAAACGTTCTTTACCTACGGTGAAGCCACGTTCTATGGCCAAAGCTCGCTGAGGAAACTCCAGGACGCAACCGAACCGGCGTGCTGCGAGCCGACTTGCTGCGATCCGGCGGAGAGCGTGCGCCCGGCCGCCTCAGGTGCTTGTTGCGCGGCCTGAGCTGTGAGCGGGAGAATCTACAACGTCCTCTTTCTCTGCACGGGCAACTCGGCACGAAGCATCATGGCCGAAGCGCTGCTCGCGCACTGGGGGAGAGGGAGGTTCAACGCATACAGTGCCGGCAGCTTTCCGAAGGGCAGGGTGCACCCCCTGGCGCTCGACCTTCTCGAAAAGGCCCACCTCGATACGCGCGGGCTGCGCAGCAAGAGCTGGGACGAATTCGCCAGGGCGGCGGCGCCGGAAATGGATTTCGTCTTCACCGTCTGCGATCAGGCCGCCAGCGAGGTATGCCCGGTCTGGCCCGGCAACCCGGTGACCGCCCATTGGGGCGTGCCGGACCCCGCTGCTGTCGAGGCCACGGAAGCCGATAAGAACCGGGCCTTCCGTTATGCCTTTCAGGCGCTCGAAACCCGTATCAAGCTGTTCACGAGCTTGCGGCTCGACGCCCTCGATCACTTAGCGATAAAACGAAAAGTCGACGAGATCGGCCATCTTCGCGTAGTGACGTCCGAGGAACCAACCTCGTGACGTCGATTGCGACGGCGGCGCGGCGGCGTGCGCTGAGCCGCCCTGTTGTTCGGCTTTCACCGAACTCGTCGCGACGGCCTTTCTGCTGATCGCCGTGGTCGGCTCGGGGATCATGGCCGAGAAGCTGTGCGGCGGAAATGGCGGCCTTGCCCTGCTCGCCAATGCGATCGCCACTGGTGGTGCGCTGGTGGCGCTCATCCTCGCCTTCGGGCCGCAATCGGGTGCCCACATGAACCCCGTCGTGACATTAGCCGCCGCGGCGACGGAGGGTTTGCGATGGCACGCGGTGCCGGCCTACATCGCCGCTCAACTCGCCGGCGCCATCCTCGGCGTATGGCTCGCGCATATCATGTTCGACCTGCCGGTCTGGCAGCTATCGCAGCACGTTCGGACAGGAGTGCCGCAATGGGTCGCGGAGGTGATCGCCACCTTCGGGCTGCTCTCGGTGATCTGGGGCTGCCGCGCGCATCGCGAGCCGGTGACGGCCTTTGCCGTCGCGGCCTACATCACGGGGGCCTATTGGTTCACCGCCTCGACGTCCTTCGCCAATCCGGCGGTGACCGTGGCGCGGGCGCTCACCGACACGTTCGCCGGCATTCGGCCGGCCGACGCGCCGGGTTTCATTTTAGCGCAGCTAGCAGGCCTCGCCTTGGCGCTGCCCCTCGTGCGCTGCACTTCCCCGGAAGGTGCGCGGGAGTAACCTGGGCGCTGGAAGGCCGGGATACATTCTGCGGCTGCGCGCCGGCATCTTGCGCTAGCCGAAGATATCTTGATGCGAAATGTACAACCCAGAGCATGCTGCCGAATTCCGCTGCCAATCCGCTGCCAACCTCGTGTGGCGGACAGAAATTCCGCTGCCGCGGAGGCTGGTAAAGTTATGCCCAAGACACTGATATACCATAGAATTGAGGCACTGAGGGGGCGCTTTTCGGGGCTGAAAGGAATTTTTCCCCTGACGTCAGGGGAACCGCAATGCACGGGCGTTCGCGCCCTCGCCGCCGCCAAGCTTCAGGGTCCGCGAATTGTTCGGCGAGCTGCTCGATTCGAGCGAGTCCTTAAATACCCTAGACCGGGGGTCTCTGATGCGCTGGACTTCACTGTTGCGAACCCGGGTCGAAGGTGAGGCGTGACCATCGATCGACGCTCCTGTCTCACATATGCCGGACTGCTTCCGTTGATCGGCGCGATGCCGCGCCTCGCATCGGCTGCGGAAGAAGTCGCTGCGCAAAAGGCAGACTATACGCTGCGCATCGGCACAGGGCTGGTCGAGCTGGCGCCGGACCACATCGTCTCGACCGCCCTCTATAATGGCCAGTTTCCGGGACCGCTGCTGCGGTTCAAGGAAGGTCAGCGGGTCGTTGTCGATATCCACAACGACACCGACACGCCGGAGCTGGTGCACTGGCACGGGCAGGTGATCCCGAGTGACGTCGACGGCGCTGCCGAGGAGGGCTCGCCGTTCGTGCCGGCGCACGGGATGCGTCGGGTCTCGTTCGTGCCGAAGCCCTCGGGCTTCCGGTTTTATCACACACACGTGGTAGCCGGGGGCGATCTGAACCGTGGCACTTACACCGGCCAGGTCGGGCCGGTCTACATCGAACCGAAGAACAACCCCGGTGCCTATGACCGCGAGATTTTTCTGGTGATGAAGGAGTTCGCGCCAGCCTTCAGTCGCGGCGGCGATATGGCGATGGACGTGCTCGCCGG
>Ga0306920_100016230_pt1 | contig 10244 bp, 11 predicted proteins | sample flu12Cox44000170_FD_204666 | JGI IMG/M metagenome (GOLD analysis project Ga0306920, IMG submission 204666) | Lab enrichment of tropical soil microbial communities from Luquillo Experimental Forest, Puerto Rico - flux4day.12C.oxic.44.000.170 (v2)... | ecosystem: Environmental > Terrestrial >...
CGTCCGAGGCGATCCGCAACCTGATGAAGGATAAGGAGAGCGAGCTCAACAAGGAGGAGATCGCAACGCTGAATGCCTACAAGGGCTCGCTCGACAACGCGACCAAATTCATTCCGCTATGGGTGAAGGTCGCGGTCGCCATCGCGCTCGGGCTTGGTACCATGATCGGCTGGAAGCGTATTGTCGTGACGGTGGGCGAAAAAATCGGCAAGACGCACCTCACCTATGCGCAGGGCGCCTGCGCCGAGATTACGGCAGCCGCAACCATCGCGGCAGCCGACGTCTATGGCCTGCCGGTCTCGACCACGCACGTGCTCTCGTCGGGCATTGCAGGCACAATGGCCGCCAATGGATCGGGGCTGCAATGGTCGACGGTCCGAAACATTGCGTTGGCCTGGGTGCTGACGCTGCCGGCGGCAATGATGCTCTCCGGCTTCCTGTACTGGGCATTTTCGCAGGTGTTCTAGCCAGGCGCGGCTTGAAGAGAGTCGACCGACAAGCCCGCGGCCGTTTCGCCAACCTCGCGCGGCGAGCTGTAATAGTCCCAGATCTTCTCGTGGCCGAGGTAGACAAACGGTCCTACCACAAAGGCGAAAGCGGAGAGACCCGCCGCAGTTGCGATGTCGCGCACAACGATGAAGTTGGCCGTGAAATCCATGACCGTAGCAATGGTCCGAAAAGTGACCGTCTTCGCCAATGGCCGGCTGATGGTGAGTGCGGGTTGATCACCCAGCGCTGTTTTTGCACCGGAGCGCAGGTGCGACACAACCGGAACGTCGACAGTTCCTGCGGAGGGGCCGAAGTAGTTCCAGGCTGTTTCGTGCAACAAATAAAACACCGGGCCGGCGACCAGGCCGAAGGCCGACAGGCCGGCCGCTGCAGCAAACTCTCCGATCACAACGTAATTTGTGGTGAAGTCCAGCGTCGTCACGATGATCCGGAAGGTAATCGTCTTGGCGATTGCCTGCTTGATCTTCAAGGCGCCGGGAGGGCCTGGCGGGAGGCTCACGCACTCCTCAGCCGGCAGGCGCGCTGGCGCCTCCAATTGACGCTTGGCACGCGACTTAGATGCCCGCCCCGGGCGCCGGCCTAGGTTGGGCAGGTACTGAGAGGCCAGAACGGCGGCGCCGCCGATCAGGATGCCAGGGATCAATGCTGCTTCGAACAGGGCGGCGCCTGCGAGCACGGAGAGTCCTACCGTTACATACCCCTTCATCTCGTCCACCTCAGCTCGCCGGAAGCAATCGTTGCACCATGATCGCTTGGGGCATAGCGGCCGAGCTTAGCCATCATCTGGCTCTCTGCGGCCCGGGGGACAGAGCTGAAATCGGTCGCCAGTCATGCGGCCAGCTTGAGCGCGTCCGATATCTCTTTCAGCGTTGCCTTTTCCTTATCGCTTACCAGCGCACCGCCGATTTCGGGAGCCGCCTCGGCCACGTGTTGGCTGATCTGGCGCAACCAGCCTTTGAAAGCCGCTGCGTCGGCTGGCGCCTTTGTGTCCAGCACCTCACCGGCCTGCCGCAGTGTCTCAATGCATTTGGCTGGAATCTCGGCGGGTTTGAGGTTTCTAAGCTTTGCCTTTACCACGTCGCGCGTAGCGCTCCGCCCATGCTCATTTCCAAAGTCAGAGACAACCGCCTTGATCAACGGGTTCGCGCCGGCGTCCGTCCTCACTTTCACGAGCTCGTCGTTGGTGGCAAAGACCTCCTTCAGCAAGCCCCACAGCCCATTAGGATCGGCCGCTGTAACGGCCATGCCCGCCATCATCACACTTTCCTGAAGAAGCTCCCATTCATCAGCTGTAAAACTCGATTTGTCCACCATGAGCATTATTCCTCTACGCCTGGGATTACTTCTCCTGACAACATTAAACTTGCAGCCTGGACCCGTCTGAGTAGGAGAAAACCTATCAGTCTGGGTGCGAATAACCGCGGCAACGTGAGCTGTTGCGCTCGATACCTTGTCCGCCTGCGATACGTCTGAAGAAAGATGGTATGTCAGCTATATGACAGCGCTATGTCGTTGCAAACTCGCAGCGCATGTCAAACGGCTGCAACGATTGCAAAGTAAGTCTGCTGGCACGGGATCGAATCAGGGCGGCCTGAATGTTTCAGATCGTGCGCTGTCTCTTGGATGACAGGAATGGCGTCGTAGCTCGCCATGCCTTGCAGCCGTCGTTCGAGCTTTGGGGGGATGCAGCCGCCATGGCCGAGTTTGACTCGTCCCGACTCTGGGAACAGTACGGCTACGACGAGGAGCGGGGCTTCTGGTGGGCCAGGGATTCACTCGGCCGGATGCACAGGTTTGAGATTGAGGAGATCGCGCAGCGACGGCTGCGGACCCAGCCTCTCCGGCGTGAGCTCAGTATCGCGCTGGAACGTACATCTCCCTGGGAATGGGGCCGCGGTGATAGTCGAGGTTATGTGCACGCGGCGGCAGAACGATCTCCGGGTGGGCAACCTCCTGATACGGGATTTGGCCCAGCAGGTGGCTGATGCAGTTCAATCGCGCGCGCTTCTTGTCGTCCGCCCCCACGATCCACCATGGCGACTCCGGAGTGTGGGTCTTCTCCAGCATCTCCTCCTTGGCCTTGGTGTACTGCTCCCAGCGGCGTCTTGACTCGACGTCCATTGGGCTCAGCTTCCACTGCTTGAGCGGGTCGTGAATGCGCATCATGAACCGGAACTGCTGCTCCTCGTCGGTAATGGAAAACCAATATTTGATCAGCTTGATTCCGGAGCGGATCAGCATCCGCTCGAATTCCGGCACTGACCGGAAGAATTCATCGCTCTGCTCCTGATTGCAGAAGCCCATTACCCGCTCGACGCCGGCCCGGTTGTACCAGCTGCGGTCAAACAGCACGATCTCCCCCGCGGCCGGCAAATGGGCGACGTAGCGCTGAAAGTACCACTGGGTGCGCTCGCGCTCGGTTGGCGCCGGCAGCGCAGCGACCCGGCATACGCGCGGATTGAGCCGTTGGGTGATGCGCTTGATCACGCCGCCCTTTCCGGCGGCGTCGCGACCTTCGAAAAGGACCACGACCTTGAGCTTGTGTCGCAGCACCCAGTCCTGCAGCTTGACCAGCTCGCCCTGCAACCGGAACAACTCCTTGAAATAGAGGCGGCGATCCAAGCTCTCCCGATCCGGGTGCTCGGATATCTCGGCAAGCACTTTGTCGAGACGCTCGTCATCGATCTCAAGTTCCAGCTCCTCATCAAAGCTGTCGAGCATCTCATGATGAATGCGATCATGGATCGGTTTCGCATTGTGCTTCATGATGCACCCATAATAGCTCAGTCCTCCTGCCGGTGAACGTCATGTACCATGATCCCGGCGCCGTGCGGAGGCATCGACATCCATTTCTTGCGCTTCAGCGTGCGCTTCGTATCCTCGTAGCCGCTCAGCCCGTGCTCGACGCGCGCGCGCATACACCGGCCTGATAAGCGCGGAGCGCCCCTCCGCCCTGGAGGACGAGAGCAATCCGATCGCATCCTTCCGGACGCCAGCTTGACTTGGCCGGAAAAGCCAACGTCTCGCCGCGAAGCTTTGCACCAACGGTGATGTTATCCATGGATCCAGCACCCGAACACGCCGCGGGGCAAGATTTTCGGAAAGGCGTGACAATGCCATGACAGGGCGTCTCGGATGCAAAGAGACGCCGCTCGAAAGATGCCCTCGATGCCCGCGAGCGGGCCGGGCCATCCGGCCGACCTCCACAGCTTCATCGATCGCAAGCTCATGGGGAGCAGCTGCAAACCGATCCGGAAATTCTAAGGAGGAAGCCACTGGCGGAGCCCCGCGATTCGATTTCATGGAGAAGCGCTTTCTTCTGTCATCCAGCTTTCACAAAGGGTGCCCATCATTGGCGCGGCGGGAGCAGCGGCCTGGTAGAGGCGGGGTGAATCAGGGACGAATCAACATGTTGACAGAGCAGCAGAATCGCGGCGCGAACGGCGGTGGCCCCGGAGCGACTGCACACGATCCTGACGAGGATGCGGAGCATGAGGGGCAGGATGAGCTGATGGCAACGGCGGCAACGATTGGCGTCGTAGGTGCCGGGGTTCTGATCTTCGAGGCGGCGCTGTTGCCGGGTCTTGTTCTCGGCATCGCCACCATGATGGTCCCGAAATACCTTCCGAAGCTCGGCGGCGCGTTGAATCCGCTGATGAAATCGACCGTGCGCGGCGCCTACAAGATGGGCCAGAAGACCAAGGAAATGTTCGCCGAGGCGCAAGAGCACGTGCAGGACATCGTCGCCGAGGTCGAGGCCGAGGCCGACAAGACTGCCTCACGCTCGAAGACGACCCCCGCTGCCTGAGGTCGAAATCTGCCACTCCGGCGCATCGGCACCGACGGGTGCGGCGGGCGTATGCATGCGCACAACCCACTACCGAGCGCCATGACCAAGCTCAAATTCGACGTCGCCCACCAGGTGCCGGGGCGGGTGCGCATGAAAGTGCCTTCGGCGAAAGGCAACCCGGAGCTGCTCAAACAGATCGCCGAGACCTTCGGGGTCATCCCGGGCATCGAGCACATCACCGTCAACCCAGCCACCGGAAGCGTCGTGATACATTACGATGTCGACTATCACCATGAGTTCCACGGGCACCTGCAGGACCACGTTGCGCCGGGCCACGTGCCGCCGCGCACCGAGATCGACGAGCTGGCCTACAAGATCGAGCAAGAGGTGGAGTTCCTGGCACAGCATTCCGAGACCGCGCGCGCCATCGTGAATGCTTTCAAGGCGGCCGACCGCGAAATCAGGCTCGCCACGGGCAACAACGTAGACCTCAAGATTGTGCTCGCGCTCAGCATCATTGGCGTAACCGTGCTCGAGGTGGGCGCCACGGCCGCTACGCCAGTTTGGGTCACACTCACGCTGTTTGCCCTCAATCACGTGATCGAGATGCACACGCCGCAAACCGAAGCACCAGCCGTCACGCCCGTGATCGTGAAGGGCGCGCACGGGACGGCCGGCTGAGGACGGCCCTGCGGTGGAATTGAGCATTCGCCATTTCATCCCGGGCCGCGTGCGATTGCACATTCCTGCCCTGTGCCGCAGGCGCTCCCTGGCGGAGGCGGCGCGGACGTGGCTGCGCGGCCGGACCGAAATCAGGAACGTGCGCATCAACTACGATTGCGCCTGCCTGATCGTCGAATACGACTTGGCCTATGAGGACCTGCTGCGCGCGATGATCGGCCGTTTGCGGCTGATGAGCCTCCCGGAGCTGCGCCAGTTGGTGGCCTTGGCGGGCGAGCACGACGAGCGGACGGCCGAGCCGACGGCGGGTCATCTCGACCGGACCAGGTCGCCGCTGCCGCGCATGCCGCTTGCATTGCCGAGCCTTTCGGTCGCCCTCGCGCTAAGCGCCAATCCAATAGTGGCAGCGGTCAACCTTCCGTTGATGTTGTGGAATGCCTATCCGATTGCGCTGCGGGCCTGGCGGGTCTGGCAGCGCGAGCGAAGGCTCAATGTGGATTTTCTCGACACGCTGGCGGTTGCGGCCTCGCTCCTACAGAGCAATCCAATGGCCGGCGCGATCGTCACCTGGCTGATCAAGCTCGGCGACTGGATTCGCGATCTGACCGCAGCCGGCTCGCGGCGTGCGATCCGCGAGCTGCTCGAGTTCCAGGTCAAGACGGCGCACATCATCCGCGACGGCAGCGTGGTGTCCATACCGAGTACCGAGCTCGCAGCCGGCGATCACGTCGTCGTCTACCCCGGCGAGATGATTCCGGTCGACGGCGAGATCCTGGCCGGGCGGGCACTGATCGACCAGAAAACCATCACTGGGGAAGGCCTGCCCGTCACCCGTGGGATAGGAGAGACGGCCTTTGCGGCGACCGTCATCCGCGACGGTCAGCTGACCATCCGCGCGACCCGGGTCGGTGCCGACACCACGGCCGGCCAGATCGTGCGGCTCGTCGAGTCAGCGCCGATCGGCGATACCCGCATGCAGAATCACGCCGAGCGACTTGCCGACCGCCTGGTCGTTCCAGAACTCGTGCTCGCAACCGGATCCGCGGCACTCTCGGCTGATTTCAACCGGTTTCTCTCCCTTGTGATCGTCGACTACGGCACCGGCATCCGCGTGGCCGCGCCCACTGCGGTGCTCGCAGCCATGACGCAGGCTGCGCGCGCCGGCATCATCATCAAGAGCGGCCGCCACCTGGAGCGGCTGTCGGAGGTGGACACCGTTGTGTTCGACAAGACCGGAACCCTGACCCACGGGACGCCGGCGGTCCTCGATGTGCTCACCTACCAGGATCACATTACTCCGCGGCATCTCATCGGCCTTGCCGCGGCGGCGGAAACCAGGCTGCGCCATCCGGTGGCGGAAGCGTTGCGCAGCAAGGCCCGGGAGCTTGCCGCCAACATCCCGGAATGCGACGAGACTCAATACCGGCTGGGACTGGGGGTGGAAGGCCAAGTCAACGGTTATTATCTGCACGTCGGCAACGAGCGATTCATGCGCCAGAGCGAAATCGCCGTTGGCAAGGCCGCGGCGGATCGCGCCGCCCTGGATGAGCAGGGTTACTCGTGTCTGTTCATTGCGATCGATGGGACTATTGCGGGAATGGTCCCCTATTGCGACGAAATTCGCCCCGAGAGCGGGAGCGTGATCGAGCGGCTGCGCGCGATGGGAGTGCGCAACAGCATCATGCTCACCGGCGACAATCAGGTGGTGGCCCGCGCCGTAGGCGCTCGGCTCGGGCTGACCGGCTGTTTCGCCGACATGCTGCCGGCCGACAAGATGGTCGCCATACAGGACCTCCAGCGCGAGGGCAAGATCGTCGCCATGGTGGGCGACGGGATCAACGATTCCGCGGCGCTCAGCTACGCCGACGTCGGCATCGCAATGAAGCACGGCGCTGAGGTCGCGCACGAATCCGCCCATGTCGTACTGATGGAGGACTCGCTTTGGAAGCTGGTGAAGGCGGTCGAGGTCTCCCGCGGCGCGGTGCAGCTGATCAGACAGAACTACGCAATCGTCGCGGGACTGAACACGCTCGCCCTGGCGCTGGCCCTGCCCGGCGGCCTGATCAGCCCGACCACGACCGCACTTATCAGCAACGGCTCGGCGATCGTGGCAACGCTCAACGGGTTGCGGCCGACCCTGCGCCGGTAACGGCGGTATTTGCGGGCAGCCCGCTCTCGGTCCGCCATCAACAGGCACTACAGCGCGCCTTCGGACTTCTTGAGCAGCAGCACTTCGCCGCACGCCTCGCCGAGCTTGCCGGCAAGCCGCTCGATCGCATGCTGCGCATGATGCCGAACGCGGCCAATGCCGGGCTGAACGGTATCATCGAAGCAGCAATGCGGCGCTGCCTGCATCTTGCCATCAACTCGATCGAAACCTCGTCGCGGCACCCACCCGCGACGGGAATGTCGTCGCTGCTCGTCGGGATCAACGGTGGAGTGAGCGGCTTCTTCGGGCTGGCGGCACTGCCAATCGAGCTGCCGGTGACGACGATGCTGATGCTGCGCGCGATTGCCGACACTGCCCGCCATCAGGGCGAGGACCTTACTCGACTGGAGGCGCGCCTCGCCTGCCTCGAAGTGTTCGCGCTCGGCGCCCGCGCACCCCGGCAGCGGATGGATGTGGGCTACTACGCCTGCCGCATGATGCTGAGCAAGCTGGCGAGCAATGCCTCGATCTATCTCGTGGAGCGCGGCGTCCCCAGCGCAGCCGGTGCCCCGGTGGTCAACAGCCTCGTAACCGAGATCGCCTCGCGATTCGGCGTGGTTGTCTCCGAGCGATTCGCCGCGGGCGCGCTGCCGGTCCTAGGCGCCGTCGGCGGCGCCACCGTCAACGTGATTTTCATGAACCATTTTCAGCGCATCGCCCGCGGCCATTTCACCATTCGCCGCCTTGAGCGTATCTATGGACGCGAAGTGATCGAGCGTCACTACGAGGATTTGTCGTTGCGCTGAGCGCCATTGTCACCTTGGCCGCAGGTGCCGCCGAGCTTGTCGCCGTAACGAGTCGGCCACCTGTGCCACACCAGATCAGCCACGAACTTTTGCGGTTGTCGCGGACGCTCCCCGCACGCCCCTGTAGCTCATCGCCGTCTAGGCCGTCGTTGCTCAGTAGCTCGCGTTAGGCTGCAGGTACAAAGCGTTTGTCCTGGCGGACGGCCGTCCTCGACTCCAGGTTTCTTCAGCTTCCCGCTTCACTGCAGGCGCGTTCGGGTTTTTAGATTTGATCCAGTGCTGTGATCGCCCCGAAAGATAGCGTGAGTCCTTTCGTTTGGACACGATGCCCTCTAGTCCAAGCTTGCAGGCATGCTCGAACGCGACACGTCCGTCATCCTCGACGTGCTCATTCAGCCGCAAGCCGGGCGCCGGACTCGCGAGCAAGTTGCCGAGCAACGCCCTGCGCGCGGTAAGAGGGTCATGCCGCAGGTCGTCTCCGTTAAGCTCGATCAGGTCGAAGGCGTACAGGAAAACGCTATCGTTGTTCCGGCGATACCGGATGCGCTCAAAATCCGCGATCCCGTCGTCACCACAAGCCACCGCTTCGCCGTCGATGATACACGAACGCAAGCGCAGCTTGGCCAGTGCCTCCACAATCAGCGGAAAGCGACAGGTCGGGTCGTTACCAGGCCTGCTGTAGAGCTTAACTCGTCTGCCAGTTTTTCGGGCGATAACCCGGAAGCCGTCGTGCTTGATCTCGTGTAGCCACAAGTCGCCCGAGGACGGAACTGGTGCTCGTACCGGGAGGCATGGCCAGACGAATCCGGCCGCAAGGGTACTCATAGAACTTTATGACACTTAAATGACAGCGGCGGTTCGTATTGATAATCCGGCTTTTGCCATCCCGCAACGCTATTTTTTTGGCAAAGCTGCAAATGCAACAAGCAGCACGCCCTTTTTTGCGGCGGCGATACATCATCCACTAACCCGGCCGGGTATCATGTTAGGATGAAACCAACCTTTTGACGCCTCGAGGGGCTGCTTGCCCTTGCGTATCTTTCGAGGCGCTTCCTTGTCGCTCGTGGGCGAACCGGTCAGCCGCAGCGAAAGCGCTGGCCTGCCGCTGACTGCATGCCGGTGGATACCGTGGACAAGTCGGCTGTTTTCACCGAAGGGTCATTAAACACCGCGTACTTTCAACCATTCGTTGAAATGGACCCTTTGTCGTCAACGGGGAGGAGCGCGTGTTTAGCGCGTATCCTGAATTGCCTATTTCGGTCCCCAACGAATATGGTCAGGAAGTCTTCGGGCCGGATACTATCGCAGCGCTCGCGACGGCGCTCGAAGATGCATTGCATCGGTTGCGTTTGACCGATCGCAATGATCCCGCAGTGACAATGGTAGCCAAAAGGATCATCGAGCTTGCCCGGCAGGGCGAGCGCGATCCTAGTCGATTACGCGATCAAGCTATTCAATCGTTTCGCTGTCGCGTTTAAGGCAGCTCGCCAAGGGCGCCTTATGTGCGTTTGGCTGTCGCTAGCTGTCTGAACCAATTCACCAGTTTCGGGAGCCAGCTCGGTTGCGGTTTGGTGACACTTCTCTCCGAGCGCATCTCACGCTCCTTCAAATCGATCACCCACCGCAAGTTCAGCGTCGTGAACATCGGTCTCACCTTGTCGTCCGCGCTTGAGCTGGTTGATTAGCGCATCTATTCCGTCACCAATGTGACACATGTCACGGATTCACGCGAAGGGTCTAGCATTGCTTACAGGTTGGATAGGTGTTTTTTATTGGCATCGCGTACATCGCTCCTTGCTCCATGAGATCATCAAGAGCGCTCGCGAGGGTGGTATCACTAGGTTGACTACCGGTTCGATGACGCGTCAGCCGGGCCTGACCCGACGTGCATGATCACGACATTGCAGTTGAGATCCCGACGATAGGATAATGCGCGTGCATACGAGCGGACAATGCGCAGGCCGCGGCGGCCGATATGATCTTGCTCCGGCTCGATAATGGGTGCCGCAACCGGATCGAATGCGGCGCCTGTATCTGACAACTGGATTTCAACGTCTGGGGGCGTATGGCGCAACGCCAGCATCATACTGTCTCGATCCCGCATGACGCGACCGTGCTCCAGGATATTGTTCGCAAGTTCGCTGACGCAAACTCTAGCACGGAAGAGCGTACGAGGGTCGACCCCCCAGCGCTCGCCGACGAACTCGATCCAGCGGTCCATCTCAGGGACGGCATCCGGCCTCGCCGGAAATCTTCGCGCTTCCGCCGCTGCTGCGGCTAGCATTTTCCGTCTCCATTGGCACTCAGC
>Ga0306920_100016231_pt1 | contig 10243 bp, 12 predicted proteins | sample flu12Cox44000170_FD_204666 | JGI IMG/M metagenome (GOLD analysis project Ga0306920, IMG submission 204666) | Lab enrichment of tropical soil microbial communities from Luquillo Experimental Forest, Puerto Rico - flux4day.12C.oxic.44.000.170 (v2)... | ecosystem: Environmental > Terrestrial >...
AAGGCCATGCGGGAAGCGGGGATCAGCGGAACTCCCCTGAGCGGGGCGGTAAAACTGGCCAAACTCAGCAAAGCGTGCGGGGTCGACGGCGTAGTGGCTTCGGTCGAGGAGGCCAAGGCAATTCGCAAAGCGTGCGGCCGCGATTTTCTGATTGTGACTCCGGGCGTGCGTCCTGTGAAGAAATCCGAGAAGAAAAAGAAGGACGACCAGGCGCGAACCGCTACGCCCGAGCAGGCGATTCAAGCGGGCGCCGACTACATTGTCGTGGGCCGGCCGATCACTGCCGACAGCGATCCGCGCCGCGCCGCGCTCGCGATCGTGGACGAAATCGCCGCAGCGAAGCAGCTCGCCTGAAGGCCACCCCGAAGGGCGCGATTTGACCCCTTCTCCCGGTTTCCCGTAGCATCGAACCATTAGCCCGCTTTCATGTCCACTCCTGCAAAAAACATTATCGTAGGCACGGCCGGCCACATCGATCACGGCAAATCCTCGCTGGTCGAAGCGTTGACGGGCACCCACCCCGATCGTCTCGAAGAAGAAAAGCGCCGCGGCATCACCATCGACCTGGGCTTTGCATTCCTCGCCTCTGAGGGCGTACAGCTCGGTTTTGTGGATGTACCGGGGCACGAGCGTTTTGTCGGGAACATGCTGGCCGGCGCGGCCGGCGTGGACCTGGTGATGCTGGTGATCGCGGCAGACGAATCCCTCAAGCCGCAGACCCGCGAGCATTTCGACATCTGCAGGCTGCTCGGCGTTCAGCATGGCCTGGTGGCCTTGACCAAGTCCGATCTTGTGGACCGTGACGCGCTCGACCTGGTGCGGCTTGAGGCCGAAGAGTACCTGCGCGGCTCGTTTCTCGAGGCGTCGCCGATGGTTGCCGTGAGCGCGCGAACCGGCGCGGGCCTCGAGGAGCTCAAAAAGGCGCTCGTCGGGCAGGCCGCGCGGGTCCCCGGCAAGGACGCGCGCCGCGACTTCCGTCTCCCGATTGACCGCGCCTTTGCCATTAAGGGATTTGGCACCGTCATCACCGGAACGCTAACCAGCGGGCATGTCGCGCCGGAAGACGAGGTGGAGCTGTTTCCCTCCGGCACGCGCTTGCGGGTCCGCGGCGTGCAGTCCGGCGGCAGATTTGTGGAGCGCGCCGCGGCGGGCCAGCGCACTGCGGTGAACCTGGCGGGCATCGATCATCATCTGTTGCGGCGTGGAATGACCCTGGCGGCGCCCGGCAGGTATCGCGCCACGCGAAGAATCGACGTGCAGCTCGAGCTGCTGCCGGGCGCCCCTAAACTGAAGCACCGCGCTCAGGTGCATTTTCACTCTGGTTCATTCGAGGCCATGGCGGAAGTTGCGCTGCTCGGACGGGCCGAGCTTCTCGCCGGCGACAGAACGTTTGCTCAGTTGAAATTGCACGAGAGCGTTCTGGTGCTGCCCGGTGACCGCTTCATCATCCGCCAGTCCTCTCCGCGCATCACCATCGGCGGCGGTACGGTGCTCGATCCCATGCCGCGCCGCCTGCGCGCCGGGGAAGCGCCGCGCCAGGCGTATCTTTCGGCGGTAGAGCGGCGAGACCGGACGGAGATGCTCGGCACACTGGTCGAACGCTCCCTATTCGGTCTGCCGCGGAAAGGGATTGCGGCACGAACCGGGTGGACCGACCCGGAGATCGACGAAGCGGTGCGCGACAACGCCTCCGCCAAGCGAATCCGCGTCGTTTTAGCCGATTCGCCCCTACTCTACCCGGCGGCAGCTTTCGACGAACTGAAAAGGAAAGTCGCCGACCGCGTAGAGCGCTTTCACCGCGAGAATCCGCTGCGGCCTGGAATTCCCCGCGAAGAGCTTCGCGCGGCCCTGGCCCGGCGTCTGCGGCCGGAAATCTTTCGCTCGGTTGTCGAGGAACTGGTTGTCGAGCGGAAGCTCGAGCTCGCGGGCGAGCTGGTGAAGCGGGCCGGCGCCGAAGTCTCTCTTCTGCCCGAAGAAGTGAAGGCCAAGGCGGAGATCGAAGCGGCGTTTGCTTCGGCAGGGCTGGCCGTTCCCTCGGTCAAGGAGGTGCTGGCCAAGCTCTCGATTGAAGCGCGCCGCTCCGAGAAGCTTTTGCAGCTGCTCCTGCGCGACAAAGCGCTGCTGCGGGTGACGCCGGAGCTGATTTTTCACCGCGACGCGCTCCGGGACCTGCGCGGGAAACTCGCTTCCTACAAAAGGGCCAAGGGCGAACGAATCTCCGTGCCGGTGTTCAAAGATCTGACCGGGATTACCCGCAAATATGCCATTCCGCTGCTTGAATATCTCGACCGCGAACGGGTCACGCGGCGGCAGGGCGATGAGCGTGTTATACTTTGATTTGACAACCTTTTTGCTCGCTGACCCGGCGAAGGCGTGCTAGATTTCGGTCAGGGGGTATCTCAGGAACCTTGGGCTAGCAGGAGGGTAGGAGGCAGTATGGAATTCCCGATGCACTGGCTGATCATTCTGGTCGTCGTGCTGATTCTCTTTGGCGGCCGCAAGATCCCCGAACTGATGCGCGGCCTCGGTGAAGGCGTTCGGGGGTTCAAGGAAGGCATGTCCGGGCAGGCTGGTAAATCGAATCCACCGGCACAGTCTTCGTCCACGGAAAAGCCCGCAGAGGACAAGCCGCAAGCCTGAGTATTCAGAAAATTTGACTTTTCGAAGGCGGCGCGATGCCGCCTTTTTTTTGTGGGCATCCCGAGCCCGCGCCAGTTTATTCCCTAACGCGACGACTCTTTGGTTGTTGAACCTAGGTTCGCCGGTGCAGGGCGGTCGAGCAAAACGTGCTCGTCCGGGCCGCGACCGGCGCACCACGATGCCAGTTAGCTCGTTGCTCCTGAAAACACAACGCATCTTAACGGGAATCGTGAGGAACAAGCACTGCAATTCCGCGAGTGGTCGGCGCGAGCCATCTGAACAGCAATGTCGCGACTAAACCACCAGCCAATTGCGCGGCAATAAACCAGACAACGTCGCGAGGCCTTATACCTGCGAACGTGTCACTTAGACAGCGAGCGATGGTTACCGCCGGATTTGCAAACGAGGTCGATGCTGTGAACCAGTACGCCGCAGTGATGTAAGCTCCGACCGCAAACGGAACTGCTGTTGGTTTGAGCCGCGAGGAACCCCAGATCACACAGACAAGCCCAAACGTTGCCACAAATTCACTAAACACCTGCGCCGAGCCGGAGCGAATGTGAGTGGACAACGAGACCGCAGATAGTCCGAACATCAGGTGTGCTGTGATGGCCCCGGTGGGCTTGACATGTTTCCATATTGCTGCGATTGTCGAAATATGATCCAGGGACGACGTAAAGCGACTCCAGAACAGGTAGCGAGATTTGCAGACATGTTCTCCGCCATGGGCACCGAAGCGCGCTTGCGCATCGTGCAGTTGCTGCTGACCGCTCACCCCGAAGGCCTGGTAGTCAGCGAGATTCAAGAGGAATTGGACATTCCCAACTCCACGCTCTCTCACCACCTCGAAAAACTGCGAGTCGAGGGCTTAGTGAATGTTCAGCGGGAGAGCACTTTTCTGCGCTACACGGCGAACACCGGCGCACTTCGGGAACTCTTGGGATTTCTGTACGCCGAATGCTGCACCCGGAGTAGCGCCGTGAAGTCGGAAGAGGTCATGCAAATCTGCAACTAATAGGAGCCGTGCCATGGGTGAAGCCGACATCAAAAAGACAGTAAAAGAAAAATACGGCCAGGCGGCACTGCGTGTCCGTTCCGGCGGCAGTTCGTGCTGCGGCGGATCGCCGTCGTCAGGATGTGCCGACCCCGTCACGCTCAACCTGTATGATGCTGCGCAGGCGAGTGAACTTCCCGAAGAGGCTGTGCTCGCTTCCCTCGGCTGCGGCAATCCCACGGCGCTCGGTCAGCTCCATCCCGGCGAAACCGTTCTCGATCTCGGTTCCGGAGGCGGCATTGACGTTTTGCTTTCCGCCAAGCGCGTCGGTCCGACAGGAAAAGCCTACGGCCTCGATATGACCGAGGAGATGCTGGCCCTGGCGAATGAAAACAAACTGAAAGCCGGGGCCACCAATGTCGAGTTTCTGCGGGGTGAAATTGAGCACATCCCGCTGCCCGACAACTCCGTGGACGTCATTATCTCGAATTGCGTTATCAATCTTTCGGCGGATAAAGATGCTGTGCTGCGCGAGGCGTTCCGAGTGCTCAAACCGGGCGGTCGATTCGCCGTTTCAGACGTGGTGACCAAAGGAGAGATTCCCTCCGAAATTCGCAAGAGCGTGTTGCTGTGGGTCGGCTGCCTGGCGGGAGCCCTCGACGAGAGAGAGTATACGGATAAATTGAGCGCCGCCGGGTTCGGGGAGGTGGCTGTAGAGCCTACGCGAATCTACCGCGCAGCCGATGCCAGGGAGTTTCTGCGAGCCGAAGGGATTGACGCGGACGCCATCGCACCGCAAGTGGACGGGAAATTCATGAGTGCCTTCGTGCGCGCCGTGAAACCGGTCGCGGTAGCCGCTTGCTGCGGCCCAACGTGCTGCAATTGAAAGTGAGCTATGCCTAGTCGGTACAACGTTCTGTTCCTGTGTACAGGTAACTCCGCTCGTTCCATCATGGCCGAAGCGATTATGAACAACAGGGGATTTCCGACCTTCACGGCCTACAGTGCCGGGAGCCATGCAAAGGGCGAAGTACACCCTGCCGCCATTCGTCAAGTTGAAGCGGCGAAATTACCGACCCAGGGACTAAGAAGCAAGGACTGGGGCGAATTCGCGAAGCCCGGTGCGCCAAAGCTCGATTTTGTTTTTACTGTTTGCGACAACGCGGCAAAGGAAGTATGCCCCGTTTGGCCGGGCCAGCCGATCACGGCACATTGGGGAGTTCCCGACCCTGCAGCGGTTGCAGGTACTCCCGAACAAATTCAACGCGCTTTCCTCGACGCCTTCACGGTTTTGGACAGACGCATCAGTCTGTTGTTGTCCTTACCCCTGCCGAGCCTAGATTCGTTGGCCATCAAGAAAGAAGTAGAACGTATCGGACGGCAATGAAGATCAGTCTGGCGCGTCGCATGGTTGCAGAATTCTTTGGCACGGCATTTCTGGTCGCGGCTGTGATCGGCTCTGGAATTATGGCCGACCGTCTTTCAGGTGCAAATGTTGGGCTGGCGCTTCTCGAGAACACCATCGCCACCGGCGCGGCGTTAGTCGCCTTGATCGTTACCTTCGGCCCGATCTCCGGCGCTCACCTGAATCCAGTTGTCACCGTGATGGACGGATTCGAGCGCGGCCTTCCGTGGGGTGAAACCCCGTTCTACATCGCCGGCCAAATACTGGGCGGTATCACCGTCCGGCTGCGGCGGAGGGTGCCTCGAACAAGTGACGGAAAGCAAAAAGCTGTCCTTTCGGGCAATTGCCTAGCTGCAACTTTCGCAACATGCTGGTGTTCAACGTACTAGCCCCGGGAACGAAACAAGTCGAGAGTCGCCACAGGAGAGAGTCATGAGTATGCAATGGAAGAAGTGGAGTTTTGTGTCGGCCATGGTGCTAGCGGCCGGAAGCGTTGCCTTCGCCCAGGATCCGACGCCGCCGGCAAGCGATCCGCAGCCCAAGAGCGAAGTCGGCAAGCGTGCCGAAAATCAGCAGGACCGCATCGCGCAGGGCGTGAAGAGCGGCCAGCTGACGGCCGGTGAAACCGCCAACCTCGAAAACAAGGAAGCGGCCATCAACGGCGAGGTGAAAGCGGATCGCGCTGCCAATGGCGGCAAATTGACGGCGGGCGAGAAAGCTCAGGTGAACCACCAGCAGAACAAGCTTTCGAACCAGATTTATCAGGATAAACACAACGCCAACACCGCGCACTACGGCAATAATCAAGTCGGGCAGCGGCGTGAAAACCAGCAGGACCGCATCGCGCAGGGCATCAAGAGCGGTCAGTTAACCGCAGGGGAAACCGCCAAGCTCGAAAATCAGCAGCGCGGAATCAACCAGCAGGTGAGAGCGGACCGCGCGGCCAACGGCGGCAAGCTCACGGCCGGCGAGAAGGCGCAAATCAACAAGGAACAGAACCAGGCTTCAAAGAATATCTACAACAAGAAGCACAACGCGGCGACGCAGCCGGGCACGAAAAAGTAAGCCCGCGAGCGCCGGTTCGCCACCGCTAAATCGGGAAACTGTCCGTCATGCCCCCGCGAAGGCAGGCGGAGCGAGGAAACTCGCTCCCGGGCATGACGGACATGCTTTTCGTCCGTAGGGCGCCGCGGCAACGCCCTGTCGTCGGGCGGGCCATCCTTCACTCTTCCGACCAGCCGAGCGCCCCGAGTTCGCGGTACAGCCTGGAGAGGGGCAGCCCCACCACGTTGAAATAACAGCCGTCAATGCGCGGAATAAAGCGGCCGCCGATGCCCTGGATCCCGTAGGACCCTGCTTTGTCGAACGGCTCCCCGGAAGAGAGATACTTCACGATCTCGCTGTCGGAGAGGGCGGCGAAGTGCACTTGGGTCATTTCCGTGAATTCGCGGCGCTCGACGTCGGGCAGTCGAACCAGGGCCATGGCGGTAATCACGGAATGGGTGCGTCCGGAAAGTTTCTCGAGCATCTGGCGGGCGTCATCGGAAGTGCGCGGCTTGCCGAGAATGCTGCCGTCGAGCGCCACCACGGTATCCGCGGCGATCACAATCGCCGGCCCCACGGCCCGCGCCGCAACCAGCTCCGCCTTCGACCGCGCCAGGCGCAGCACCAGATCCTGCGCGCTTTCGCCGGGAAGCGGCGTCTCGTCGACCGCCGACGACAGAACGGTGAACGGAATGCCGGCGTCGCGCAGAATCTCGGCGCGCCGTGGAGAAGCGGAAGCAAGAATGAGTTTCATGAATTTATCGAGGGCGAAGCCGAAGCACTCCTTCGGAAGATTCTGAAAATAGCCGCATCGCGCATGACGCGTCAAGCGCCCGCGGGAGAGCGCGGCTAGAGCACCACGGACTCGTGATACTCCCCGAACACGCGGCGCAGCGCGTCCGAGATCTCCCCGACCGTCAGATAGCTCTCCACCGCGTTGAGAATCGCGGGCAGCAGGTTTTCGGCATTGCGCGCGCGGCGCTCGAGCTCGAGCAAAGCCCGCTCCGCCTTCTCTCGGTCGCGCCGCGAGCGCAGCGCCCGCACCCGCTCGACCTGTTCCCGTTCGAGCGCCGCATCCACCTGCATGGTCGGAATTTGCCTTTCCTCTTCCGCCTGGAACTCATTGACGCCGACGACGATCTGCTCTTTGCTTTCTACGGCGCGCTGGCAGTCGAAAGCCGATTTCTGGATCTCTTTCTGCACGTAGCCGCTTTCGATCGCCCGCAGCATCCCTCCCGCAAGGTCGATCTTCCGCAAATAAGCCTCAGCCGCGGCGGCAATCTCACTCGTCAGTGCCTCGATCGCATACGAGCCCGCCACCGGGTCGATGGTGTTCGCTACGCCGGTTTCGTGCGCAAGGATCTGCTGCGTGCGCAGCGCGATGAGCGCCGCATCTTCGCTCGGCAGCGCCAGGGCTTCATCGAGAGAGTTGGTGTGCAGCGACTGGCATCCGCCGATGACCGCTGCGAGCGCCTGAATCGCCACGCGCACGATGTTGTTCTCCGGTTGCTGCGCCGTCAGCGAAGATCCCGCCGTTTGCGCGTGAAAGCGCAGCAGCAGGGAGCGCTCGTCCTGGGCTTGGAAGCGCTCCTTCATGATGCGCGCCCACAGCCGCCGCGCCGCACGAAACTTGGCGATCTCTTCGAGAAAGTCGTTGTGCACATTGAAAAAAAACGACAGCTGCGGCGCAAACTCGTCGACCGCCAGGCCTGCCTGGAGCGCGGCAGTGACATAGGCAATGGCGTCGGCGAGCGTGAAGGCAACTTCCTGCACGGCTGTAGAGCCGGCTTCGCGGATGTGATACCCCGAAATGGAAATACTGTTCCAGCGCGGCAGCTCGTCGCGGCACCAGCGAAACAAGTCGGTCACGATGCGCATCGCCGGTCCGACCGGGTAGATGTAGGTTCCGCGCGCGATATACTCCTTCAAAATGTCGTTTTGCACGGTTCCAGAGAGCTTCGAGAGCGAAACGCCCTGCTTCTTCGCCACTGCCACGTACAAGCACAGCAAAATGGCCGCGGTGGCGTTGATGGTCATGGAAGTGGAAACGCTCTCTAGCGGAATCTCCTCGAACAGCGTTGCCATGTCCTCGATCGAATCGATGGCCACTCCGACTTTGCCGACTTCTCCGGCCGCCAGCGGGTGATCGGAGTCCATGCCCATCTGCGTCGGCAAATCGAACGCCACCGATAATCCCATCTGCCCTTGGCTCATCAGGTAGCGAAAGCGTTGGTTCGATTCCGCCGCGGTCCCGAACCCGGCGTACTGCCGCATGGTCCACAACCGGCTGCGGTACATGGTCGGATAGATCCCGCGCGTGAAGGGAGGTTGGCCCGGAAAGCCCGGATGCTCGGCCGCCTCGTCGCCGGCCAGGCTCTCCTGTGTGTACAACCGCTCGACCGCCAGGCCCGAGAGTGTCCGGAACTGCGGCTTGCGCTCGGCAAGAACCTTTTCTTTGTCGGCCCCGCTCATGGATCCTGCCGCTCTAGCTGCCGCGAGCGCCGGAACGAGGTCCAGGAAAAAATTCCCATCACCGCCGCGACCCCGAAGGCCATGGCCACCAGCCAGTGTGCGACGTCGCCGCTCCACGCGCGGATGGCGCTCTGCACCCAGGCCAGCGCCAATACCAGAAACACGGCGCCTATCAGTTCATGAAACAGTTGCCGCAGCGCGCTCCAGAACCGGGCAAAGCCGCGCCGTCCGGACGGCGCTTCTCTCGGCACAAGGGTCTGGGCCATGCTTCCATCTTAGCGCAGCCGGGCCAAAGGACTCGCTTTCCACCGCTTCTAATCCTGTCCCTATGGCCTATGAACCACTTGGAGACAACATCTGCGCATACTCTTGTATCCAACAGTTTACAGTCCTACAATCGCCAGTGTGATAGGGAGACCAGCCTTGCAACTCGATGATCATCTAAAGAATTTGCTTCGCGAACTGGGCCACGCGATCAACGACACCGTATCCGAGTCCGATCGCATCACCGGAGCGATCGCCGGTGTGCGGGCGCACGGCTACGACATTGTCCTCAAACTCGATGCCACCATCGGTCTCGCCCGCCGCGATGCCGCCAACCAGGATTCCAAGCTGACCACGCTCGATCGCCGCTTCCTCGAGTCTCTGCGCATCCAGGTCGACCAGGACTCTTTTCACGATGCTGAGCCGGACAAGCGCGCCGTGGCCAGGCTGGCCATGACCCCGCAGGATATTCGCTTTTTGAAATCACTCCGGATTGCCACGGACGACATCGAATGAAGCCCTTCTCCCAACGCGTGCTGGTCCGGACGGCGCTCGCTCTGGTTGGCGCCGCGCTCTCGTGCGCTTGGGCCGAAGCACAAGTGCCCGTGCCGGTGCCAGTGCCCGGAGGCCCGATTGCGGCCGCGGCAGCCGAAACGGCCATTGATACCGCCGTTCCGATCGTTGTCAACACCATAAAGCCGCACCGGCCTTCTCAGCCGAAGTTTGAAGGCACCGTGGTGAACGCGACCGTGGCGCAGATCACCGTGCGCGCCAAGGGCGACGACCTGGCCATCCAGACTTTCCCCCTGTCCGAGCAGGCCTCGGCGAAGATGCTGCAGATCATCGATAAGGGCGGCTATCAGTACGGCGACAAAGTCACCGTCTTCTTCGATCCCGATTCCAAGAAAGCTTTGAAAGTCAAAGGGAAACCCTCGAAAGCCTCCTAATTCGCGGAGGCGCGATGCTTCGCTCTCCAGCTGTCGCCGGAACCTTCTATCCCGGGCAACCCGAAGTGCTTTCCGCGCTCGTCCGCGAATGCCTTCCGCTTGAGGGCAAAATCGCGCCCGCCCCTTTTCGCGCCTGTCTTGTGCCGCATGCGGGCTACGTTTACTCCGGCCGCGTCGCCGGGGCAGTCTACTCGCGCCTGGTGTTTCCCCGCCGCATCATCCTGCTGGGCGTCCGCCATTTCCCCTACGGCGAAGAAGCCGCCATATTGTCAGAAGGAGCCTGGCGCACTCCGCTTGGCGATGCCCCGATCGACCGGGAGCTGGCCGGGAGAATCGCCGAGTCCTGTCCTGTGCTGGTAGAGGACGCCGTCGCCCACGAAAACGAGCACTCGCTCGAGGTGCAGATTCCCTTTTTGCAGGTATTGGATCCCGGCTTCCGTTTTGTTCCGATCGCTTTGGGCACGCTCGATTTCGCCG
>Ga0306920_100016232_pt1 | contig 10243 bp, 9 predicted proteins | sample flu12Cox44000170_FD_204666 | JGI IMG/M metagenome (GOLD analysis project Ga0306920, IMG submission 204666) | Lab enrichment of tropical soil microbial communities from Luquillo Experimental Forest, Puerto Rico - flux4day.12C.oxic.44.000.170 (v2)... | ecosystem: Environmental > Terrestrial >...
GGGAAAGGTCCTGGAGATCGGTGCCGGTTCCGGTTTGAATTTTTCGTTTTATGGCGATCAGGTCGAACGGGTGTTTGCGCTCGATCCTTCGCCCCGGTTACTCGGTTTTGCGCGCGGCCGAGCGTCCGAGGCCACACCGCCCATCGAACTCATTCTGGGCTCGGCGACCGCAATCCCGCTGACCGATGATTCGATCGACACGGTGGTGATGACGTGGACCCTCTGCTCGATTCCGGACGCGCCTGCGGCTCTGGCCGAGATGCGGAGGGTGCTGAAGCGAGAAGGACAGTTGCTCTTTGTCGAACACGGGCTTGCGCCCGATCCGACTGTAGAGCGATGGCAGCACAGGCTGACCCCTGCGTGGCGCCGCATCGCCGGCGGTTGCCACCTTGATCGCAGGATGGACGAGTTGATTCAGTCGGCGGGGTTTGACCTGAAACAACTACAGACAGGCTATGCTCCAGGCCCGCGGCCCATGACATTCATGTATGAAGGATGTGCCTGCAGCTCGAAGCGGCCCTTAGGTTTGGTAGCAGGAAATTGACGCCGCTCTCGCAAAAAAAAATAACCAGATAATTGGATTTGTTGGTGAAAATGGCGCGAGAGACGGGGCTCGAACCCGCGACCTCCGGCGTGACAGGCCGGCGCTCTAACCAACTGAGCTACTCCCGCGTGATCTAAAAATCCGCGGAGATGGTGGGACTTAATGGGGCCACCTTTCCAAGTCAAGGGTTCAAGAAGTCCTGCAAAATACGGCCTTTTGCTATGTCGATGCAAAAAAACAGGCTGTTTACAGGGCAAAACAGCGTAGTCAGCTCCCCCCCGAATCGTTTAAGGCCTGATGTCGTTAGTTTCCAGGCGATATTGAACAACGAGGAGGGCCAAGCATGGCGAAGAAAGCAGCAACCCCAACGACCGTTACGCTTAAGCACCTCGCGGCGGCGATTGCCGACGAACAGGAGCTCTCCAAGAAGCAGGCCGAGGCCATTCTCACCGACATGGTCGACCGGATCACCAAGCACCTCAAGAAGGGTGAACGCATCCGTATCGTCGGTTTGGGCATTCTGCAGGTTCGCAAGCGCGCCGCGCGCATGGGGCGCAATCCTGCCACCGGCGAAGCAATCCACATCAAAGCTTCAAAGAAGGTCGCTTTCCGCGCCGCCAAGGAACTGAAGGAAGCAGTCTGAGTTCCTTACGATCCCTTGACCTATTCCAACATTCGCGGGCCAGGTTTGCGTATGTTGGAGTCTGGGCCTTCGCATTGGACTTCGCGGCACAGCGCAAACGTCAAGCCCTCGGCACAGTTTTTACACGGTCGCTGAACGGCGCTTTCCGTTGTATCGTCCCTCGGAGCCAATAGTCGCAAGCCGCGTGGTCCCACCTTTGATTTCCGCCGCAGAGTTCACGCATACGGTGACGGAGCGCTTCCTGCGCTACGTCGTCCTCGATACGCAGTCCGATCCCTCCTCTCCCACCTGTCCGTCAACCGAAAAGCAAAAGGATTTGGGCCGGCTGCTCGCCACGGAGCTGCGCGAAATGGGAATTGCCGACGCCCATCTCGACGAACACGGCTATGTCTATGCCACGATTGCGGGCAACACCGAAAAGAAGGTGCCGGTGATCTGCTTCTGCTCGCACATGGATACCTCACCCGACTGCACCGGGAAGAACGTCAAGCCGCAGGTTGTGGGGAACTATCGCGGCGGCGATATCGTGCTTCCCGCCGACCCTGCGCAGGTGATCCGCGTTGCCGAGCATCCCGCGCTGAAGGATCAGATCGGAAACGACGTCATCACCACCGACGGCACGACGCTGCTTGGCGCCGACAACAAGGCCGGCGTTGCCGAGATCATGGACGCCGCGTATTTTCTGGTGAAAAATCCTCACATCAAGCACGGCACTGTCAAAATCCTCTTCACACCTGACGAAGAGATTGGCCGCGGGGTCGACAAGGTAAACCTGAAAAAGCTCGGCGCCGATTTCGGCTACACCATCGACGGCGAAAGCGCCGGACACATCGAGGACGAGACGTTCTCCGCCGACAGCGCCACCATCACGATCGAGGGCGTCAGCACTCACCCTGGATTTGCCAAGGGAAAAATGGAGCATGCCATCAAGATCGCGGCCGCAATTGTCGATCGCCTGCCAAAAAACACATGCGCGCCGGAGGTCACCGAGGGCAAGGAAGGGTTTCTGCATCCCATCGGCATTTCAGGCGCACTCGAGCGGGCGACGCTGGGCCTGATCGTGCGCGACTTCACCGACGACGGCCTCAAGGAGAAGGAGGCGCTGCTGGAGAGCATCGTCAAGAATGTGATGAAGGATTATCCGCGCTCGTCTTGCAGCATCGACATCAAGGAACAATACCGCAACATGAAGGTGGTGATCGATCGTCACCCCGAGATCACCGAATATGCAATCGAGGCGATCCGCCGCGCCGGCCTTAAGCCGGTGCGCAGTTCGATCCGCGGCGGCACCGATGGTTCCCGGCTCTCGTTCATGGGGCTGCCCTGCCCCAACATCTTTGCCGGCGAGCACGCCTTCCACTCGCGGCTGGAGTGGGTCAGCCGCCAGGATATGGAAAAGGCGGTGCAGACCATCGTCCATCTTGTCACGATCTGGGAAGAGCGCGCCTAAGCGTTGCCGTCACTATCCAGATCGAGGCGCCGAGCGGCACCGCCTGTCCTCTGGCAAAGGGCGAAAGCGCCTCGCGGATGGACTGGGTGGCGGCGGCCACGATTTCCTCCGGCTGCTCCGCCAGCGCGCGGGCGGCGGGTCCGATTTCCAGCGCACTCTGGACCGCGGTATCGATGCCCCGTCCAACTGCGAGGTCGAGCGCGAGGTTGCACGGCTCCATCTTGATCCCTGAAAAGCCAGCCTCGTTCAGGATTCGCCCCGCGCGTTCCTCGGAAGCAAAGGAAAACGGGCCGGGATCCTCGGGGCCGAGCTGCGGCAGTCTTGGCACGTGTTTATAAACCGCCTGAAGTGGCGCCATGAAAAACGGATTCTCGCGCGGCTCTCGCCAGCAGGCAAAGGCGAGCCGGCCGGACACCTTCAGCGCTTTGCGCAGATTGGCGAAAGAGCGTACAGGCTCGGCAAAAAACATCACACCGAAGCGGGAAATCAGCAGATCGAAACTGGCAGGTTCAAACGGGTGCACGGTGGCATCCGCCAAAACGAACTCGAGCGGCAGGCCTTGCGGCGCGACCTGGCGCGCCCGCGCCAGCATCGGCGAAGAAACGTCGATCCCCAGCACACGACCGCCTCGGCCGACCTTCCCCGCGACCGCAATCGAAACAGCGCCGCTTCCGCAACCGACATCGATGACACGTTCGCCGGCCTTGATCCGCGCGCGGTCGATGATGAGGTCGGCAATCGGCGCCAGCAGGATGTCCTGCGTCTGCTGGCGGTTGGCCCAGCGCTGGCCGCCCGGACCATTCCAATAGGCAATCTGGTCGGCGTTTCCTTGATGGCCTGTAGGTGCTTCCATACGGGAAATCCTTGGTGTGCAGGGAAACAAAGCCTAGTCAAGTATCGACACCCTGTCATCTGTTGCAGGGGACGCGTCGTGGTTCCGGGTTGGAGCGATGAGGCGACTCGCAGGTGGATGGACGACGTTAGCAGGGGCTGGTCAGGCGCCTGACGGCAAAGCGCGGAGCTCGCGTCCCCTGTTGTTTCCGCGCGAGATGTTCTCTCTTCGCGCCGAATTGCTACGCGTTGAGTTTGGGTCCAAACAAAAAGCGCGAGCCCATGGCCCGCGCCCTTGTTCTTCATTGTCCCTGGGGACGGCGCGCGCGTCGGCGAGTGTGCCCGGGGAAGGCATCAATCCACCGAATCGTCATACCAGCCGTAGCCGCCGTAGGGGTACCCACCGTATCTATAAGGGTACCCGCGGTAACTATAAGGGTAGCCGCTGTAACCATAGGGATACCCTCCGTAACTGTAGGGGTACCCGCCGCCATAGTAGGGCTGACTCAAGCCCCATCCGGTTGCGGCAACGGCCGCAGCGCCCGCCGCCACGTCAGCGCCGCGCGCCACCGGATGACCATAGTAACCGCGGCCAAAATAGCCGTGAGCATAGCGCCCGCTATGAGCACCGGCACCGCGCACGACATAGCCGCCGCCAACCGTTCGCCGTACATAGGCATCCGCCGTGCTGGCGGTGACCACAAGCAACGTGAGGATGCAAAGAATCGTTCTCACTCAAGCCTCCTTGGTTTCCCGCTTCCCGACACGAAGCCGACAAGGCGGCCTCAAGTTGGGGAGCGATGCCACCCACCAGCAGCGTAGCACCTGCGGATTAGGACCGTTGATCTATCGCAAGCAGAACCTCACGCGGGGCTTCGCGTTGGCGTTAGCCGAACGGTGATGGGTCCCCACTCACTTGCCGCTTCGGTCCGCTCAACGACAGGCTTGCTGGGAGCAGAAGTTATAAGGAGTGTCCAGACCAGCCAAGCGACCACCGCGATCACCACCCATAAGACGGCGCTGATGCAGATCGCGAGAAGCCATGGCCACGGCGAGGAATAGCGGAGCCGCGGCTCCGCCAAACCGGACGCCTCCCTCGTGAGCGGTTCGGCCAAGAGATCATGGACATTTGATGTCGACTGCTCCGCCCGCATGTCGGCGATCCGCGCCAGCGCCTTGAGCGAGGTCTCGCCGATCTCCTTCAACGCCTGGACGGCAATAGTCTCGGTGTCCATGGCGATTTTCTTTTCATTTGGAGTTCACGCGAGGAGTTCGAGACGGCAGCCAGCCGTCGGGACGGCCTGACCGTTCCCAGATTATCCACTCGGAATGGTGAGCCGACTCTGAACTCTGATTCGTGGCAAAAGATTCGCAAAACTGAGGCGAATACTTATCTCGGGTGCATGCTTTAAGCGTTTGAGTTCTGCATCCCAACGGCCGGGACCAAGGTTCCGTCTGCCCCGGAATGGCTCCACGAAATCAAATATGACGCCTACCGCCTCTGCGTCGAGCGCGGCGGCCGGAGCAAGCCATGATAGGCGCAATCATGGGCAGTTATGCCCCTGCCCAGGCTCTGCCGGGGTCCAACCCAGGAGCCCCCAAGCCTCCGGTGGGCGGAGTGGTCACACTCTGGTTTGGAGGAACGCTACCCTGGTTTGGCCGAACAATGACATGTTGATGTACGCGCCGCGCAGGGGCGCCCTCGGCAATGGCACACAAAGCGATCAGCAGGCCCATGGCCAACACAGCACGCATCGCCTTTGCTCCGCCGTTCCGTCGAGCTAACTATGTGGTGTTCGGCCCGATGCCATCAATCTGTAGCGGCTTCACGAAATCGATCAATTCGGCGGGATCATAGGCCATGCCGGAGCCGGTTCGCCTCATCAAACATGAAGCCGTGCCCAACTGCGGGAGCTATGAAGTCCGGTTTTCCGACGGCAGTCCAACTCGTTATTTCTAGTGGGACGACATTCCAGGCCGCCGCTTGGATCCAGACAAGGTTGACAGCGAGAAGGCTCTGGAACGGGCAAAGGCACTCGCCAGGGCAGTGCGGGACAAGATCGATTCAAGATAGTTTTCCACTGGCGCAATCCGACAAATATTTGGCGCACCAGAACAAGAAAAATTCGTGGGCTTGCGCATCAATTGGACCCTATCAGCAGGCGCGCGCCGCTATGCGCTGATCTGATGGGGGGGAATTTGATGGGCGCCATATCCACCGACTTGCCGCCAGCAAGGTTCGACCATCCTAACCCGGCCGCCATCGTGGAAGTGATGTCGTTTGCAGAGATACAGCAACTTTGCGCCGGCTCGGTGGCGGCGAAAGATATGCCGGCTCGTGGCGCTTACCTCGGCTGTTCGTTTCGCTCGGGTCCGGTGTGTTTCGTATACATCGCTCGCATACCCGAGATGGAGACGACACGACGACACGAAATTGGTCACTGCAATGGTTGGTCGCCGCGACACGAGCGATAAATACTAAGACAATGGGACGCGTCGCTTGTGGCGCGGTTGTGCGGCCTGACTTCAATTGGAACAGGCAGACGCTCAAAATGATGGGGTATCGATGATACGAACGATGAGGGCCAGACTTGTCCTCGCATTGGCAATTGGGGCGTCCATCTCGATGATTTTTCTGGCTATACCGTCGATGAGAGACGGCACCAGCGCATGGGCGTCTTTGGAACTTCCGGGCATGGCTGCAGCGTTACTAATGGGGCCAGACAGTTCCGACATCTTGGCTTTGGTCATTTTTGGGACCGTGAATGCAGTCGTCTACAGCCTGGTTGCCTTTGTAGTTATCCTTGCCATCCCATAGAAAAGCCCCAGTAGGAGGAGCGTATGAGCTTGCACAGGCTGCTGGCGCGCCCACCAGATGGCATATTCCTGAGCGATTTCGAGCAGGGCGAGATCGGGCCTGATCTGTTTCGTGCAGCCTGCCGAATGGGGCTAAAAGGCATGGTCTCCAAGCATCGGGATACTATCGTGGCGGCAGGCAGAAGCATTGGATCAAGGTGAAGAACCGCAAGCATCCAGCGCCATGGGACGAGTTTTAGAGTCCTTCAGATAACAACCCGTCAGCAGCACATTGAACCTTCCCGCACGAGCGGCGTTGCATAGCTAGCGAGAGGAGGTTTATATGGTGAGAAAGACAGCCTTTTTTCTAATAGGTGCGCTGGTTCTTCCAGCGACTGTATCTTCGAGTCCTGCCGAGGCCAGATACTGGCGAGGCGGATTCTGGGGGCCGGGCATCGCCGCGCCGCTGGTCGCGGGAGCGGTCATCGGAGGTTTGGCAGCCTCGGCATATGCATATGGCCCCGGATATTATGGCGCCGGTCCTTATGGATATTACGGCAGCCCTTACGGATACTATCCCGGCCCTTACAACGCTTATCAAACCTATCCCAACTGCACGTACGGGGAAACTTATAGATGCAATTACCCGGCTTACGGTGGTTATCGCTACGGCCCTTGGTAAGAAGCCGCAAAAGGTCGCTCGCGCTGATTTGAAGCGCGGTGCGATGAGTAAACTTCCTGGAACCCAAGGACGGCACTTGGAAGGAGTTTGGCGGATCATCGGGCGCCTCCCAAGAAAACGCTCGCGCGGTCGAGGAAACGCTCAAGTACGGGCTGCATACCAAGGAGCCGAAGTCGGAACGCGGCAATCGGACCTTCGGACTTGATGAGCCATTGGTCGAACGATTGAAAGGCTATCTGGATCAGTACAAGCGGCTCGCAGTATCGAACCTGATGAGGGAAGATTGTTAGGCTACAGCCAGTGAAGAAACAGCCAGAAGGCGCCCTGCTCTTCCCTGGCGCATGATTTTTATGGTGGGCGGTGAGAGGATCGAACTCCCGACACCCGGTGTGTAAAACCGATGCTCTACCGCTGAGCTAACCGCCCTCGGCCTGCTGTTTAGCGCTACCGCGCCCTTCGGTGCAAGCTGTTGGGCGCCATGAACTGGCTTGGAAGTGAGTTAAAGAAAACGGCGCCGGGTGGCGCCGTTTTGTCTTGTCCGGGTCAATGTGCGGTCAGGCCGCCGGCGGCCTCATCGCCGCCATCCGGCGGGACCGGCACCACCTTGGTGTCCTCCTCCCAGACGATCGGCACCGGCGGACGCACCAGCGCACGCGCGGTAACGTCATCGAGCCGGGCTACCGGAATGATCTCCATGCCTCCCTTGATCGCGTCGGAAATCTCCGTGAGATCCTTGGCATTGTCTTCGGGAATCAGCACCGTCTTGATGCCTCCGCGCGAGGCGGCAAGCAGCTTCTCCTTCAAGCCTCCGATCGGCAAAACCCTGCCACGCAGCGTGATCTCGCCGGTCATGGCAACATCGTGCCGAACCGGAATGCCGGTCATGACCGAGATGATCGCGGTCGCCATGGCAACGCCGGCGGAGGGGCCGTCCTTCGGCGTTGCCCCCTCTGGCACGTGGACGTGGATGTCGCGCCTGTCGAACATCGGCGGCTCGATGCCGTAGGTGATCGCGCGCGAGCGAACGTAGGACGCTGCCGCCGAGATCGATTCCTTCATCACGTCGCGCAGATTTCCCGTCACCGTCATCTTGCCCTTGCCGGGCATCATGACGCCTTCGATCGTGAGCAGCTCGCCGCCGACGTCGGTCCAGGCCAGACCCGTAACGATGCCGACCTGGTCGTCGTTCTCGATCTCGCCGAAACGGAACTTCGGCACGCCCAAAAACTCTTCGAGTGTCTTTTCCGTGACCTTCACCGACTTCTTCTTGGAGATCATCAGCTCTTTGACGGCCTTGCGGGCGAGCGTCGAGAGCTCACGCTCGAGATTGCGCACCCCCGCCTCGCGGGTATAACGCCGGATCACCAGCAGCAGGGCCTCGTCGTCGATCGACCATTCCTTGGCGTCCAGGCCGTGCTTGGTGAGCGCGTTCGGGATCAGATGCTTGCGCGCGATCTCGACCTTTTCGTTCTCGGTATAGCCGGCGATCCGGATGATCTCCATGCGGTCCATCAGCGGCGACGGAATGTTCAGTGTATTGGCGGTCGTAATGAACATCACGTTCGAGAGGTCGTAGTCGACCTCAAGATAGTGGTCGTTGAAATTCATGTTCTGCTCGGGATCGAGAACCTCAAGCAGCGCCGAGGACGGATCGCCGCGGAAGTCGGCGCCCATCTTGTCGATCTCGTCCAGCAGGAACAACGGATTCGACGTCTTTGCCTTGCGCATCGACTGAATGATCTTGCCCGGCATCGAACCGATATAGGTGCGGCGGTGACCACGGATCTCCGCTTCGTCCCGCACGCCGCCGAGCGACACCCGAACGAACTCGCGCCCGGTCGCCTTTGCAATCGATTTGCCGAGCGAGGTCTTGCCGACGCCGGGAGGTCCGACCAGGCACAGGATCGGGCCGGTCAATTTGTTGGCGCGCGACTGCACAGCCAGATACTCGACAATGCGGTCCTTGACCTTCTCGAGCCCGTAGTGATCGTTGTCGAGGATTGTCTGCGCCTGCTCCAGGTCCTTTTTGACCTTGGATTTCTTGTTCCACGGTATGGACAAAAGCCAGTCGAGATAGTTGCGAACGACGGTCGCTTCTGCCGACATCGGCGACATCTGCCGCAGCTTCTTCAGCTCGTGCTGCGCCTTTTCCCGCGCTTCCTTTGAAAGCTTGGTCTTGGTGATCTTCTCCTCGATATCGGCGAGCTCATCGCGGCCTTCCTCGTCGCCGAGCTCCTTCTGAATCGCCTTCATCTGCTCGTTGAGGTAATATTCACGCTGCGTCTTTTCCATCTGACGCTTGACGCGCGAGCGGATGCGCTTTTCGACCTGCAAGACAGAAATCTCGCTCTCCATCAACCCAAGCACCTTCTCAAGGCGCGCGGTGACGGACAGCGTCTCGAGAATACCCTGACGGTCGGCGATCTTGACGGCAAGATGCGAGGCCACCGTATCAGCCAGCTTGCCGAAATCGGTGATTGCCTGGACGACGCCGACGACTTCGGCGGAAATCTTCTTGTTCAGCTTCACATAGCTTTCGAAATCGGACACGACCGATCGCGCGAGAGCTTCGGCCTCGACCGATTTCGCGTCGGTGTCTGCGAGCGCGACCGCGGTCGCTTCGTAATAGTCGGCGCGGTCGGTGTATTTCTGGACGCGCGCGCGCTCCAACCCCTCGACCAGAACCTTCACCGTGCCATCGGGTAATTTCAGAAGCTGCAGCACGGTCGCGAGCGTTCCGGTTTCATAGATGGCATCCGGTGCCGGATCGTCATCGGATGCGTTCTTCTGCGTCGCTAGCATCACGAGCGCATCGTTGCGCATCACCTCTTCGAGAGCGCGAATCGATTTCTCGCGACCAACGAAAAGCGGCACGATGTTGTGCGGAAAGACGACGATGTCGCGAAGCGGGAGGACCGGGTAAGAATGGCTCTCGCCGTAGACGATCGATGGCCGGGTTTTCGGGGTAGTCATGGCCTGTTCCTTTTGTTGCGCCCCCTTGCTCGCAGCCCGCCAATTTGCGCAACCGCCACAAGGTGCCGAGATGATCCAGATGAGGCGTGGGCCTCCAAGTTAGGCCACTTACCGGATCGCTTTTTTGGGGCGAATCTCGTGGTGCATCGATTCTGACATTCGCAAACGTGGCTCCCGAATGGGTAGCGAATGTTAGAATCGGACCCACCAGTCCTTCGCCGATAGCATTAGGTGGCTATCGGGCGGGGGGGTGTCAAGTCCGAGAAACTTGCGCCAAATCGGGCTTGATCCGCATTGCAGCTCAGCCTGTTCCCGCCGCGGAAA
>Ga0306920_100016233_pt1 | contig 10243 bp, 9 predicted proteins | sample flu12Cox44000170_FD_204666 | JGI IMG/M metagenome (GOLD analysis project Ga0306920, IMG submission 204666) | Lab enrichment of tropical soil microbial communities from Luquillo Experimental Forest, Puerto Rico - flux4day.12C.oxic.44.000.170 (v2)... | ecosystem: Environmental > Terrestrial >...
GTTCGCCAACCAAGTCGCCAATTTCGTACTCGACAAACCGAAAGATCTCTATCTCTCCAGCTTCCGCTGCCTGAGCGCTTTTGTCGTTCGCGAGATCACTCGCTATGAGGGCCCATTTCCTTATATAGACGGGTTGATCTTTCAGGTGACCTACGACATCGACCGCCTGGTCGTCCGGCATCTGCCGCGTACAGCCGGGCGCAGCAACTATACGGTGCGCCGGCTCCTACGATTATGGATGAGCATGTTCGTCAACTTCTCAGTCATGCGGTTGCGCGTCAGCACGATAACCGGCTTTGTCCTGAGCGGCATAGGGGCGTTCGCCGGCGCAATGGTAATCGCCGAGGCGCTGACGTCATCTCCGCCGGCAGGCTGGGCTTCGTTGATGGCGGCGCTGCTGCTGCTTTCTGGCGTACAGCTGGTGATACTCGGGGTCGTTGGCGAGTAAAAATTTATGTACAAGGTAGAGAAACGGTGAACCTCCGCGACAACAGAGAAGCTAGTAAGAAACCAGCTGAGGAGCCGCGGCTAGGCCAAACCAATAGCTCCACTTCCTCATTAGACGAGGCGTGGATCCACACCCTCGAGCGGTGCGTCAACGATGGCCCTCTGAGCCAGGTTATACTTCCCTTGATGCGCAACTGCTTCTTTGGTGGAGCAATCCACGCGGTACGCTTACTGCAGATGGGACACGGCGATCAGCTCGTTGCCGACATTGCCGGTTTCATCATGAAAGAGCGCGGTCGTGACTGAGCACCCCAACTAGTGCAGCAGCCCCAAGCTGAGGGGCGCTGCGGTGTCTAAAGCCGGACAGGCCGGAATTCCCGTGAAGAAGCAAGGTTAGCCCCACCTCAGGCCTTGATCAGAGCGAGCCTTCGGTTGACCAGCTGCTGCACGCGTCGCCGTCCGACAGCTCGTCCACAGTTTTGGCGCTGATCGAAAAGATAGCGCTCGACCCCTGCGCCGGCCTCGAAAAGCTCAAGCATATCATGACGATGTACGAGCGGCTCAAGGCCAAAGAGGCCGAGCTCGCCTATAACGCGGGGAAGGGCCGGATCCCGAAGAAGCTGGCCGATATCAAGATCGTCAAGAACCGGCCTGCTCTACACGAGATCGAGAAGGGAAAGCCGCAAAAGCGCATTTATGAAGCCTTCAAATACGCCCCACTGGAAGAGATCGACAGACTTCTGCGCCCGCTGTTAGCGGAAGAGAATATGGATCTCTCCTATTCCAATGAGCCGCAGCCGAGCGGCGAGATCCTTATCCGCGGTCGCCTGGTACTCGCGCCGATGGTCGGCTCGGGGTGGATTCCAGACCTTCGCCGGGCAACGGGGTTGCGCCGTTAGCGGTCGTGGAGCAGCCTTGCCTTAGCTCTCCTTCCGCCTTTCCGAGAAGGATGACGCGTTGGAAGCCCATGACCCTGCCGAACGAAATGGGGTGTAGCTCAGTCTGCCATGAGGACCCTATTTGATTAGGCCCAGCCATTGGAGCTACGGGGTAGGGCAGGTGGTTGTCTGGTAGCTGGGACACTCCCAAACCCTCATAGAGTTGATGTAAATATGTGTGGGATTATTACTCTCGTCTTGGTCGAGCGCGCCGTTGCCGGCCCAGACAACGAGGTAGTTAAAGGAATTGTCCCGCGTTTTGAACGCGGCTGGATCCACCAGGGATAGGGTCTGACATCCTTGCAGAGCGTCGTCGATATAAAAGCATTTGAAGAAGAAAGTTTGTTCGTCGCTTTGCACAAGAACACCAAATTTATGATATCGCGTATAGTCAGCATGAGTCGCAATTTGCGTGTCGGGGAATGCGCAATTCGAAACTGAGCACCATTCGCGCATCCCGGTGGCATTGAGCCACCCACTGCCTCCATTAGAGTCAGAGTTGATCTCGATATAGTCAACTTCAACTGTCGAGGTCGATGGTTGGCCAGACGCGCCCATTTGCCACCAGGCAAATGGCATGTTCTGGCCGGGCTGACCCGTATTCAAACTCGCTTTCGTCGTGCGGAAAGTGATTTCCGCATACATTTCCTGTGGGAAACCGTTTAGGGCTCCTGGTCCTGTTGGCTGCGGCCAGCCTGATTGAACAGCCCCACCATGTTTCATGCTATACCCTAGCGCGCTGGTCATTTGGAAACGTCGTTGTTTTACTCGGGGCCCAGAAACCAACATTCGCTGGATTCCCGACGGTTGTGGGTTGAAGTAACGATCCATTTACACCGGGTCACCAGAGAAGGAAAGCATGGAGCCTGCTCAGACTAGTGCTCAGATGCAATCAGATGATTCAGCCGATCCGAGCGACGCTGACGCCTATAGGTGCGGTATCGAGCCAGGGCAGTGAATCATTTGTTTGATCCTGAGCCTAGTAAGCTACCCCTTATCACGGCACAACGTCGCAATTCAGGAAGCCCTATCGCCGTTGCCAGCGTGATTTTCCTCGATTCCGAGAGATGTGAAGGCGATTCATCGTGCTTAGGCTTCACATATCGTGGGTACGCTTCCAAAATGCAGCCGCTGAAAAGAATGGGGATCTCCATTGGACAACCGAGGATCTGGCGACGCGTCTTCATGATAATCGCCAGGCTTGGAGTAAAACAACGAGAATTCGCGATGCCGCCAATTTGAAATCTGACCGATATACTCAACAAAAGACCGCAGCACGGGGCGCGACCGTCGCTGCAGCCCCAAAATTTGCGATGAGCGAGTTGCCCTTGGTTGGCTCTATCGAAGCGATCGCTGGACGCTTCCTAATAAACCTACCATCGTGCATCGAAGCCGCCAGCCGTTAACATCAAAATATCATCACTAAACGTGGTTTTCCATTGACAAGATCAAGTTTTTTATGATAGTTTTTCTTATAAATCCGCTCACTGAGGAAATAAGTAAATGGCGTAAGTGGCGACGGCTGAATTAACTAAGCTTCCACTTGGCACCCCGGCTTTTGGCGGACCACTGGTGTGGCAGCTTCAGGTCGCGGACCGATACTGTGTCTGAACTGGAGGAATAGTGATGGAGGAGCGGCCTAGCCCGACGCTCGAGAAAGGGCCGGTTAAGGGGCGACCGCCCGTGCCACCATCAGACAGCCTGTCCACGGTTTTAGCATTGATTGAGAGGGTGGCGCTTGACCCCCACGCTGATGTCGAAAAGCTCGAACGCATTATGGCCATGTACGAACGCCTCAAGACGAAAGAGGCGGAGCTCGCATACAACGCGGCGAAGGGCCGGATCCTGAAAAAGCTCGCCGGCATCAAGATCGTCAAGAACCGGCCCGTTCTACACGAACTCGAGAGAGGGAAGTCCCAGAAGGGAGCCTTTGAAGCGTTCAAATACGCCCCGCTGGAGGAGATTGACAGACATCTGCGCCCGCTGTTGGCGGAAGAGGAGATGGATCTTTGCTATTCCGATGAACCGCGCGAGGACGGCCACATCGTAATCCGCGGCCGCCTGAAGCACCTGCCGGGCGGTCATTATGAAGATTCGTTTATGCCGGCCCCGCCGGACACCACGGGTGGCAAGTCCGACGTGCAGGCAGTGGGGAGCACAAACTCTTTCCTGCGCCGCTATGTCGCCTGCAACATCTTCAACATCGTGGTTGTCGGGGATGATAACGACGGAACCGGAGGGACAATCGACGAGGCCCAGACCAAGACAATTCTCGATTTGATCAAGAAGGCAAAAGTCGGGCCGAAGTTTCTGAATTACATGAAGGCCAAAAGCGCCGAGGAAGCCGGTTCCTTCGAGGCCGCTGTAGCGACGATTGCGGCCCGAGACTATCGCAAGGCGATCAGCACTCTAGAGGAGCAGATCGCTAAGACAGAGGCCGGTCATGCCCATCTTTCATGACGTGGCGCAATATTCGGAAGCCTATGACCGCCTCAAGCTTCCACAAGATCATCACACCGCAAGGCAAGCTGTCGAAGCAGTGGCGTGAATACGCCTGCGTCCTGATCGCCGAACGGATCCTGCAGCGGAGGATCGAGTTCTACAATTCGCCGGCGATGGAGCGCGGTTTGATCGTCGAGGCCGACGCGGCCGATTGGTATGAATTCGATCGAGACGTCATCACTCAGAGAATCGGCTTCATCACCGATGACGATCATACGATGGGATGCAGTCCCGATCGGCTTGTCGGCAATGACGGTCTACTGGAAATCAAGGCTCCGCTACCGCACACTCAGGTCGAGTACTGGATTTCCGGGGAAGTCAACGAACGCTTCCGGCCGCAGTTGCAAGGCCAGCTCTACGTCTCGCAGCGTAACTGGGTGGATATCCTATGCTGGCATGACGTGCTTCCGAAGTTAGTCATGCGGGTTGAGCCCGATGAGAAGTTCATCAACGCCCTCGACCGCGAGCTGCAGATCTTCAACTACTTTATCGATCGCGTAATGGAAAAGATTCGCGCCACCTATGAGATGCCGGTCCCCGAGGGGAGTTTGGCGCTGAAGGCGGCGCTGAGAGCCAGTCTGGAAGCAGTGCCGTGATGCAGACGCTGCGAATGAACTCGAACGCGTTGACAATTCCTCACACCGATGCCCGCACCCCGCATCTCCCGCACCGTAGCACACCAGAAGTCCAAGCCTGACCTCCGTCGGCGGGTGCAGCACCTCGCTTTTATCCGTCTGCTGCCCTGCGTGGCCTGCGGAAAAGCAGCGCCATCAGAAGCTGCGCATATCCGGACAGGAACCGGTGGCGGTGTTGGCATGAAGCCGGGCGACCGCTACGCCATCCCGCTGTGCGCTACCTGTCATGCGAAACAGCACCGGCTGGGCGAGCTGACTTTCTGGTCTGCATTACGGATCGATCCCGTCAGCGTGGCGCTGCGGCTTTGGACTATATCGGCCGATGTGGAGGCCGGGGAGCGCACTGTGTTTCGCGCTCGACAAGGCATCAATCTGGCGAAGGCATATAGCTGAGAGCCCCAGAATACCTCGCTCGAGAACAGATCCTTATAACCGCAAATGGAGCGGAATCGTCGCCGAACCATCGGGACCCGCCTGTTTTACCTAGCGCTGGCCCCCCGGAACCGACCGCGCCGATTTTACGTAAATTGTGCTCAGCGGGCTTGGGCTTGATCCAGCTGGTTTGGCGCGCACGCGTGCGCGCCCGCGCGTGCGCGCGAAGGCTGCAAAAAATCCAATTTCCCCGCGTGTTGATATCGGCGGTCTTGACTTTGTAGAACAAATCGTGTACGAAACCAGGCTTTGATGCGCGGTAGCCGAGATCAGGCCCTCGAGTCTCTAAACCGAAGTCGATACTAGGCGGAATCCGAAACGCAACACGGCGCAACGAATTTGCGCATAATCACCCGCTAAGGCTGGTTAGCGACGGCAAGAGCGCGGCAGCTCCTGCAGTGGAGTGCTGATTTACGGAGACCCGCGCAGCCTACATCAATCAATCGGTTCCACCCGGTGCGGCTCGGACCGCAAAGACGGCCGACCGATGCAGCACCCAACATTCGACGTTAGCTCGGGCGTGTAGCGCTTGAAAAAGCAAACCGAAGAAATCCAGTAGGTTTTGAATAAACGGCTACAATACAGTTAACGATTCGATCTTTATATCAAAATCCTTCTCACGAATACTTGCCATGTATGCATCATTAGAGCGTAAGGTTTTTGGAAACGCTGGCGGAAATGGCGACAAAATCTAGTGTCAATGGTGAAGTCTCATGGATTGTTTAACGACAAATATACATTTCTCCGTTATCGGAAACAGTGGAAAGCAGGAACCGTGACGAGTGAACGACAAATAACCGCGAACCAAAGGAACGCACGCCGCTCCATGGGGCCAAAGACGCCGGAGGGTAAAGCCGTGGTCCGCCTCAACGCCATCCGGCATGGGCTCCTCGCCCGTGAGGTCGTCCTGCCGGGAGAAGACGTGGACGCCTTCGAGGACATTTGGAACCAAGTTCGGGCAGACCTCTTGCCAGTGGGACCGATGGAGCAGCTTCTCGTTGACCGCATTGTCAACGCCATGTGGAGGCTCCGGCGCCTGGCACGGGCGGAGACCGCACTCTTCCATTGGCGAGTCCACGTGCTCAAGGCGGATCGGCTCAGAAGTCAGGTCCGCTCCTATGAGAAGGACAACTTCCTGGGCGTGTTTTCCTTGCCAACCGAGATCGCGGACAAAGTCTCGCATTCAGAAGCGACGGACGCGCTCGTGCAGGCAGAATATGAGCGAGACCGGGACGAGGTCCTTCTCGGACGCGCACTCGATGCCGACGCCAAAGAGGGGGACGCTTTCGCCAAGCTTTCTCGCTACGAGAGGAGCATCGAGCGGTCCCTCCTTCGGAACCTCAACGAGCTTCGCCAAATGCAGGACAAGCGTCGATACCGTCGGTCATCTTCGATTTCCGATGCCGTTATTTTGGACACAAACAATATATGACAGGCTGCCGGCAACTCGAGGTATATCGGTGGAGCGAGCCCAGGGCGCATCCCAATGTTGGCGCCCGGTTAGTTCCGTGTCAGCTTCATTGCGGGTTGAAATTACTTTTTTGCGAAACAAACCCAATTAGCCGTGACCATCTTCGGCGGGGCAGCCGCTGGGCGGCAATATGATTTGGTGGTCACCCTCGACATGCGACCAGCGCGGCCTACGGCGGCTTTATGTTCGCGGAAGAGGGCACGGCCTCGAGTTTTCGCGTGCAAGAGAGGTCGAGCGCGTCGCTGAGGCGCTGGTAAAGGCGGTCGAGCGGCGAGCGTTAGGGTTGGGACGGCTTGGTCAGCGGGAATAGGGTGGAGGAGCGCGGCGGTGAGCGGAGCGTAGATGCGGTCGAAGAGTTTCAAGAAGATGAGGCAGACAGAATATCCGTCGGCCGGCAAACGGTAGCGGCGGGAGTAGGGCAGTTTTTCGACAAGGCCTTTCGCGCGAAGCTTGGAGAGATCGTACCGAAGGGAGGCCAAGCTATACTGCTGTGCAGTACAACTGATGGCGATGACGTGCGGATAGATTTCGCCGCTCTCTGGAGCCCGGTCGGCGGGTGCAAGACCTGCGACACTCCTTTGCCAGCTGGCACTAAGCGCTTTATAAGGACCCGCTCAACCTGATGGTCGAGGGGGGCTGGACGCAGAAGCGGATGGTCGAACGGGTCGCCGGCCAGGAGGACGCGATCCGCGAGTCCCTTTGCGACCATAGCGCGACCGTCGGAGAGCGGTCCGGACTAAGTGCGTCAAGTGATGTGGCCGAAGGCGCGTAGCTCAGTGGCAGAGCGCTCCTAGCACATGGGAGAGGTCAGGGGTTCGATTCCCCTTCGCGCCTACCACCGCCGCGGCGTACCCTGCCGCCGGAACGCATGCGGAGGGGAAGATGCAGTCGACGCGCATCGGCGATTTCGAAGTTCACCGGGTGGCCGAATTCGAGGGGCCGTTCTTCCCGCCGGCCGAATTCTTTCCCGATTTCGACCCCGAGGTCCTGCGCGCTAACAGCGAACTCCTCGGACCCCGACTGATCGAGCCGGCGAGCGGCAGGCTCGTGTTCAGCTTTCACACCTTCGTCGTCAAGACCGGAAAGCACACGATCCTGATCGACTCATGCCTCGGCAACGACAAGGAACGGCCGACGCGGCCGCAATTTCATCGGATGCGCTCACCTTATCTTGCCGATCTCGCACAAGTCGGGGTCAAGCCCGAGGACGTCGACTATGTGATGTGCACGCATCTGCACTGGGACCATGTCGGCTGGAACACCCGGCTCGACAACGGCCGCTGGGTCCCGACGTTCCCGAACGCCTGCTATGTCATGGCCCGCCGCGAGTTCACGCACTGGCAGCAGGTTCACCAGGGCGGCGAGGATACGCCGCACCGCCGCGCTTTCGAGGACAGCGTGTTGCCGGTGGTGCGCACCGGGCAGTCGGAGTTGGTCGATGACGACTATGCCTTCGAGGACGGGCTATGGTTCGAAGCAGCACCCGGCCATACCCCCGGGAATGTCGTGATCCATGCCCGCTCGCGTGACGCGGCTGCAGTCTTTATGGGCGACGTGATCCACCACCCGCTGCAGCTCTTGAAGCCGGAGTGGTCGACCATCGCCTGCACCGATCGGGACTTGTCGCGCAAGACGCGCACCCGGCTGATCGAGGAGCATGCCGAACGCGGCACGCGGTTGCTGCCGGCGCACTTCCCGGCGCCGACCCTGGGCAAGATTGTCCGGCGGAACGGCGCTTATTGGTACGCGTTCGAATAGGCGGAGGAAGCGATGCCGAGAGTGACGGGCGGCGCCGCATTGGTCGAGATGTTGCGCCGGCACCAGGTGGACACGATCTTTGCGCTGCCCGGGGTACAGAACGACGCGCTCTTCGTCGCCTTTTACGACGCCGGCGAGGGGCTACGGGTGATCCATACGCGGCATGAGCAGGGTGCGGCCTACATGGCGTTCGGCTATGCCCGGTCGAGCGGCAAGATCGGCGCCTATGCCGTGGTGCCGGGGCCCGGTCTGCTCAACACCATGGCCGCACTCGCCACCGCTTATGCGACGAACGCACCGGTGCTGTGCATCAGCGGGCAAATCGCCTCCGACTTGATCGGCCGCGGTTTTGGCCTGCTGCATGAGATCCCCGACCAGCTCGGAATCCTGCAGCGGCTGACCAAGTGGGCGGCACGGATCGACCACCCGACCCAAACCGGCAAGCTCGTCAACGAGGCGTTCCGCCAGTTGCGCGACGGCCGGCCACGACCGGTCGGGCTCGAGATCCCACCCGATGTGCTGGCGCTCACGACCGAAGTGTCGTTGCCGGCCGCCGACGCATCGCCGTCGCCGACGGCGCCCGATCCCGAACAGATCGACAAGGCGGCGGCATTGCTCGCCGACGCCAAGAAGCCGCTGCTGTTCGTCGGCAGCGGTGCGGTCGATGCGGCCGAGGAAGTGCTGGCGATCGCCGAGATGCTGGAAGCCCCGGTCGTCAGCTTTACCGGCGGCAAGGGGATCGTCAGCGACCGCCATTACCTGGCTCAACCGGCGCTGGCAGGCCACGAATTGTGGCGCGAGACCGATGTCGTGCTGGCGGTCGGCACCCGCCTGCATCAGCCGCAGATACGCTGGGGTGTCGATCGCGACCTGAAGCTGATCCGCATCGACATCGATCCTGTCGAGATCACTCGAATTCAGAGGCCGACGCTCGGTATCGTCGCCGACGCCAAGCCGGCACTCGCCGCGCTCTACCGCGCTCTCGAACCGCGGAACATCAGGCGCTCATCGCGCAAGGACGAGCTCGAAACTTTGAAGGGACGCACCCTCGGGAGCCTTGCCGACAAGCTCGGCCCACAATGCGAATATTTGAAAGCGATCCGCGCAGAACTCCCCGATGACGGGATCTATGTCGAGGATTTGACGCAGGTCGGTTATGTCGGGCGCATGGCGTTCCCCGTCTATCAGCCGCGCACCTACATCCACAGCGGCTACCAGGGCACCTTGGGTTTCGGCTTTGCGACCGCGCTCGGTGCCAAGGTTGGGCGCCCCGATCGGCCGGTCGTCTCGGTCTCGGGCGATGGCGGGTTCATGTACAACGTCCAGGAGCTGTCGACGGCGGTCAAACACGGCATCCACATCGTTGCGATCGTCTTTGCTGATGGCGCCTTCGGCAATGTCCGCCGCATGCAGAAGGAAGATTACGGCAACCGGCTGATCGGGGTCGACCTGTTGAACCCGCAATTCCCCAAGATGGCCGAGAGCTTTGGTGCCGCCGGGGTGCGCACGACAACGCCCGAGGGCCTCGGCCGCGAGCTCGCAGCGGCGCTGGAGCGACGCGGCACGACCTTGATCGAGGTCGCCGTCGGCGAAATGCCCGATCCCTGGAAAGTCATGCTGCCGCCGCGTGTGCGCGGAGCGCGGTAGCTCGGGCCTCATGTTCGACAAGGCCAAGCTCGACGCGCTGCGCGCCAAATACACCGGCGCCAAGGAGACCGAGATTGCGCCGGCTGAGCTCCGAAAGGCGCTGTCGCTGGTGTTTGGCGAGAATTACCGGCGATCGATGCCCTTCGCCGGCGTGTCGACCTTATTGGACCTACCCTACCGGCCTGAAGTGGCTGACCTGCCCGATTTCGGCGACCTCGATGTGGCGCTCGTCGGAGTGCCGATGGATCTCGGTGTCACTAATCGGGCAGGGGCTCGCTTCGGGCCGCGGGCGGTGCGCGATGTCGAACGGATCGGCCCGTACAACCACGCCCTCGGGGTAGCGCCACGAAGTGAGTGCAAGGCGGCCGACATCGGCGACGTGCCGCTGCGCTCGCGCTTCAGCCTCGACAATT
>Ga0306920_100016234_pt1 | contig 10243 bp, 4 predicted proteins | sample flu12Cox44000170_FD_204666 | JGI IMG/M metagenome (GOLD analysis project Ga0306920, IMG submission 204666) | Lab enrichment of tropical soil microbial communities from Luquillo Experimental Forest, Puerto Rico - flux4day.12C.oxic.44.000.170 (v2)... | ecosystem: Environmental > Terrestrial >...
TCAAAATGGCAACGACGCAAACGATTGCCCAGGAAGCGATGAGTCGTGGCATCCCAAGATGAACTGGCGCGGGTTTTAAGCGTTCGCGCAATCGCCGCGGCATCAATCTCCTCCAAAAACCATCGTCGAAGCACGCGACAACCGGGACCAGACTCAACCAATCAAGAAACGAAAGATTCCCGCTGAGGATAAGCGCCCCGAAGAAAAGCGCGATCACGAGGCCGGCAATATGTCGTGCCAGCCTCGGCCAGAAGATAAACCACGGCGCAACCAGCTCCGCGAGGAAATTGAATATAACGCCGAGCTTCAAAATTGGCCTGGGTAGAAAATGAAACCAGCGACTGAGCGGATTCGGACATGGCTGCGTTTCAAAATAGTAGTAGAGGGCAGTCAAATTGCGCCAACAGGGATCTCCGCGCAACTTAATCAAGGCAGCACCGATCAACAGACGGAAAAGCAACCAGCGAAAAAGCCAAATCACAGGGACCGGAGCCGGACTCCTCGAAAACGGCCGAGGATCAAGAAATGGTGCAAGAAAGATTGCCAGAAATCCAGTCTCGCAGAGCTGCGATTCCCAGCCGTAACCGTACCATTCCTGGCCAACATGGGCTATCGATAGGTAAAGGAACCACAAAACCGCGAAAATGATCGAGTTCCCGAACCCCAGAATCACCAAACAGGCGAGCGCAAATCCGGTCCAGGAAACCACCATCAGGGCCGTATCCGAATGGTTGAACCAGAAGATCGAGGGAAGCCTCCAAAATGCGGCCCAATCGGAACCCAGAGCTTCATGAACCCTCGGCAGGAAAAGATCAAGTGGCAGAAGGCCGTGAGATCCAATCAGAGGGATGAGCTGCTGAGCGGCGACCAAGAAACCGATCGCATAGACAAGTCCAAGTAGTCGAAGCAAAATGAATCGGGTGATCTGATAGGTCGGCGTACCACGCCCAGCGTCGACAGTCTCTGTTTCTGTTTCCACCAATTTACCATTTTGTTGCAGATGGAGTTCAGAATCCAGAAACTCTGTCGTCAGCCGGACGGAACTCCCTCGTACTCGAAATCGGAGCCACAGATTCCACAGATTTCACAGATTTTGAGGGGGGTTATTGGGGATGAACGTGCGAATCTTTTCCTGGCGGGCAAATCTTCATGGTGTTGCTCGTAACCTGTTGTATCTATGTAATCTGCGGTTAAATTCGTTTCGTTTTTGGGCTTAACAATCTGTCAATGGGTTCGGACCGCTACGGGTTCGGATCGGTAGGGCCGGATCTCCGAGCGGACCGTTCAAAGGAGGCAGTCTCGTAAGGCAAGGGCTATTCTCGGCGGTCAGCTCGGAGATCTGACCCTACTGCGGCACCGTATTGCGGTGTACATAACGATGCACGTGGGGAGCCCAGAACTCAAAGTTCGTTGCATAAGCCTATGGAACCACAGGTATTTATGCATGTTGGTTAGCCTGAGTACCCTTGCATCGCTCACCGTCCCTCCTGAACGATCCACAGGCGTCTACCGCGTTCCACGGCGACCTCTGCGCGATGCCCTATCCGGTTAACTACCGCAATCGCTCGCTGCGCGACCCCAAGATATTGATGTCAGACAATGAGATCACTCAAGAGATTGTATAATTGAACTTGTCACCCTCACCCTCCCCGCCTACTTTCCAAAGCAATATCCATGTACCTTCAATCGCTCGAATTGCTTGGATTCAAGTCGTTCGCCCATAAAACGGTTTTCAATTTCCATCCGGGCGTGACGGCAATCGTCGGGCCGAATGGTTGCGGTAAATCAAATGTCCTGGACGCCATCCGCTGGGTGCTCGGCGAACAATCAGCAAGAGCCCTTCGAGGGGGCGAAATGGCGGATGTCATTTTCAGCGGCACGGACTCCAAACAGCCCGTCGGAATGGCCGAAGTTTCGCTCAATTTCGCCGATTGCGAAAAGGACCTGGGAACCGAATATAACGAAGTCAAAATTACGCGAAGAGTTTTCCGGGACGGGCGTTCGGAATACCTCCTTAACAAGGTCCCCTGCCGGCTCCGGGATATTCAAATGCTTTTCATGGACACCGGGATTGGTCGAACCGCTTATTCGATCATGGAGCAAGGCAAAATTGATCTGCTCTTAAGTTCCCGTCCGGAGGACCGCCGGGCGATTTTTGAAGAGGCTGCCGGAATCACCAAGTACAAAGCGCAAAAAAAAGAAGCGCTCCGCAAGCTGGAATACACGGATGCGAACCTCGTCCGGCTGACCGACATCATGAAAGAAGTCAAGCGGCAGATCGGTTCTCTGCAGCGCCAGGCTGGAAAAGCACGCCGGTATAAAGCGCTCTTCGACGAACTGCGCACGCTCGATACACATTTCAGTCAAAAAGTGCGCGACGAAATGCACAGCGCGATCGACGAAGCCCAGCACGAGATCGAGCGCCTGCGGGAATTGCAACGCTCACTCGAGGAACAAATCGAATCACAGGAGTTCGGCCTCAGCGAGCAGCGCCGCGATATCGACATTCTGGAGGAGAAGATTTCTGAAGCACGCCAGCGAGTTCAGGATTTAAAAAATCAGCTGAACTCCGCTTCCGGCCGGATCGAATTCAATCTCGAACGCATTCAAGAATCGTCCGGTTTGGTCGAACGCTATCGCGACGATGTCAACGCAGCCCAGGAGAGATCAGCCGTTCAGAGATCGCAACTGGCGGAAACCGAGCAGCAGCTCGGCGAAATCGCCGAATCCTTAAGCATGGAAGAGAGCCTGCTCGACGACAAGCAACGACAGGCAGACAAGATCAGATCCGGCAGGCAGGATGCGGAGCGATCCGCCCACGATTTTCAATTGCAGATTCAAAATTGCGAAAGGCGGGTTGCTACCTTGCGCGGGGACCTTTCTGCCACGCTCAATGAGCGCGAAGCAGGCGGAACGCGTCTGGACCTGATTCTGCAGGAATTGAGACAAACCGAGGCTGCAAAGGAACACCTCAAAGCGCAGGATTTGGAAACGGACCAACAGCTGGAGGTGGCGCAGGCAAACGTTCAAAATTGCCGGGATTCGCTCAAGGATCACGAGCACGAATTGGTCAATGCGCAGAAGCAATTGCAGCAGATCGAGCGCGACATTGCGTCCAGCCAGAAAACGGTAACAGAGCGAGACTCAAAACTCGAGATCCTCAAACACCTCAACCAGGAAGGAGCAGGTCTTGGTGAAGGCACTCAAGCCGTCCTGAAAGGACTGGATAATCCGCAGCTTTACGGGGTTGCGATTGTGGGTGCTCTCGCAAATTTTATCGAAGTCGAACCCGATTTTATTCCTGCTATCGAGGCGGCCTTGAGCCAATACCTCAAAACTGTCTTTGTACGCGACCCATTGATTGCCGAATCGATCGCCTCCACCCTTGCCAGCGGGAAGTTCGGACGTGCCGCCCTGACGACGGCTTCGCCCCAGGGAACGATCTCACCGGTTCAACACCGGGCGCTTCCCCAAAGGGCGATTGCCTGGGCCCATGAACGGATCAGATCTCATCCCGACGTCGCGCCGCTTGTCAACCATTTGCTCGAATACGTCGTACTCGCGAACGATCTGCCCGCAGCCCTCGAAATCAGGCGGAACACACACGGAATCGCCGTCGCAACACTCTCAGGCGACTATATCACCCGTGAAGGAGTCGTCTTCGTTGGCGCAAATGATGAGAACGGGAACTCGGTCCTGCAAAGGAAAATCCAGATCCAGCAACTCGAACGGGATGTTGCCTCTGCGCGCGTGGAATTGCTCCATTTCGAGAGGCAGCGAATCGAGCAACTGGCTGCTCTCGAAACAAAACAACAGATCGTTGACGAAGATCGGGAAAGCTTTCAGCGTGTGCAGGTTTGCGCGTCGACTCTGCAGGGCCAGCTTTCCCTGCTCGACCGCGAACTGCGCGAGGCCGAAGGAAAAGTAAAAAGCCTCTTGTGGGAGCGTGACAACGTTCAGAACCGTTTGGACATTGCAACTTCCAAGGTGCAGGCGCTCGAAACTGAACTGGCAGGAAATAACGAGGAACTTGTTTCGATACAGGGGAAGCTTGCGGCGGCATTGGCCGAGGCCGAATCCCTGCGCCGGGATGAGGACGCTTCGGCCGATGTGCTTAGCGCGCTTCGCGTCCGCGTGGCAACCGAACACCAGCGACGAGATGATTTGCAACGACAGCAGCAGCCGATGACGGTTCGACTCGCGGAACTCCAGGACCTCATCGCTGGCAGACTACGGGAGATCGAAAACTACACAGCTCGGATTGAACAGTTGAACGCCGAGAACGATGCTTTGAACCTTCGAATCCACGATTTGCATTCGGAGCAATGCACGGCGGATGCCGAAGTCGCAGACCTCCTCGGTGATCGCGCGGAGCGAATGCGTGCGTTGGAAGCCGTGGAACTGAATTTGAGACTCTTGCGCAGACAGCTCTCCGATTCCCACGAGCAACGAGGCCATCACGAGGTAAAATCCACTCAGCTTAATCTTCAACTCGAGCATATCCGCGAACATGTCGCGCATCGCTACCAGGTCGATCTCGCTCAGTTTGTACCCGATTGGTATGCTTTTCACGTCGCGGTCCGCGAACAGCGTAAGCGACTCGACAAACCCCAGATTTGGACCGAAACGTCTCCGGCCGGCCTCGCCGCTCCCGGTTCCGATATTGATTGGGACTTCGTCCAGAGCGCTATCGCCGAAATCACGGAGCGCCTGGACGCCATGGGTCCGGTCAACCTTGAAGCGATCCAGGAATATGATGAACTAGAGGAACGCCAACGATTTCTCGAAGAACAACACAACGACCTCGTCAAATCCAAAACCGAGCTGTTGGAGGTAATTAACAAGATCAACGTCACAACCAGGGAATTGTTCGCCGACACTTTCGAACAGGTTCGCCTCAATTTTCACGATATGTTTAGCCAGTTGTTTGGTGGGGGGAAAGCCGACCTGCTTCTTGTGGATGACGCAGATCCTCTTGAAAGTGGGATCGAGATTATAGCGAAACCTCCCGGTAAACAGCTTCAATCGATCTCGCTGCTCTCCGGTGGAGAACGCACGATGACCGCCGTCTCGCTGCTGTTCGCGATTTACATGGTTAAACCCAGTCCCTTCTGCGTGCTGGACGAAATGGACGCGCCTTTGGACGAATCGAATATTAACCGATTCATCAAGATTCTCGACCGGTTCGTTCAACAGAGCCAGTTTGTCGTCATCACACACAACAAGCGGACCATCGCTAAAGCGGACATCTTGTACGGGGTGACTATGGAAGAGCACGGGATAAGTAAGCTTGTGAGCGTCAAGCTAACGAAACGATCCGAGTCATCCGAACAGAGCGATCTGATTGGCACCGCTCGATCGACCCCAACCATCGCCGAAAGTTTTGGCAAACACGGTGACATTCAGAGCGACAAGAATGCGCCCTGATTTCCAAACGGGGAAAAAGCCGGCGGCCTTTGTCCCAAAGGGACAACGGGTCTAAGCCCGGGGTTTCAACCCCGCGGAACACGCCCCGTTAGGCGGCTCGCCCTGAAGGGGCGTCAGACAAAGGATTGAAGATAACATCAGTGAATTGTGTAATTGTAATATGCCTCAATCGCCTGCGCTCGTGCTGATGCACATCGCCTTTCTCCCAGGAATCGTTCCGAGGACGAGTTCGAGTTCGAGGAAGACTAGCCTGCATTTCTCACGCCCCGGTGAGAAATGCGCACAGAGTGCCGATCCGGCCGCCGCCGGATCTGGGTTAGGCTAGCCGCGAACGCATTTCGCTAGTTGCCTGCTGGGAGGTACAACTCGGATATTAGCGCTTTTCCTAAGTTAGTTAGTTTTGCGTCGGGCCGGAAAACGCACTGCTGTCAAAAATTACCGCGCTATATACGCTTGGACCAAGCACAAGTTCCTGGCACAAACCACATAGCCGCAGGTATTTGTGATGTTGGCTAGCTCTTAAGCGCCGAAGGCGCACCGAAATTCTAGCCTGGCAACTGCCCATAAGCATTAACTTAGCGCCTCTTGGACAATACTTTATCCCAAAGGGAAAAAAGCCCGGCATCCTTTGTCCCAAAGGGAAAGAGCCTTGGCGGCTAATGCGATGTAGGCGAACCGTCTCGGTTTGCACCCTTAAAGCGCGCAAAGCGAGGACGCTTCGCCTACTTTGCGCTTATCTTAACGCCTATATCCAACTACCCGGTGGAGCGAAGCAGACCCACAGCGGCGGCATCTCCGGATCTGATTTCTTCTCACACGATAATCCGATCCCTGAGGCCTCCGTAGATGAACGTCCGAACCATTTCGTGCGTGTAAAAGTCGTGTGGGAATCCGAGCACGATCTTGCTGGCTTCATCTAACAGCGCCACTTGCTCAGGAGTGAGAGATACCTCGAGGCTGGCAATGTTGTCCTGGAGCTGGCTGATCTTGCGCGCACCGATGATAGGGATAATTGGCGCCGGTCGATACCGCAGCCAAGCCAGCGCGATTTGAGCCTTGCTGCGCCCGGTTTGCTTGCTCACACTTTGCAAAGCGTCAACCACACGAGCCGTCCGATCTTTGTCCGGCAGCCACTGCCGCATCATTTCGCTTGAGTACCGCGCATCCGCTGTGTCACCCGTTGCGTATTTGCCGGTCAAAACACCGCCGGCCAAGGGCGACCAGGCGGTCACGGTAAGTCCCAAATCTTTGGCTACCGGAATCAGCTCGCGTTCGACCGTGCGTTCGATCAACGAATATTCGATCTGCAAACCGACAAACGGTGTCCAACCCCGGAAGGCGGCGATCGTATTCGCTTTGCTGATCCACCAGGCCGGCGCGTCCGACACCCCTACATAGAGAACCTTGCCCTGTCGGACAAGATCATCGAAACCCCGCATCACTTCTTCCGCTGGCGTCATCTGATCCCAGATGTGAAGCCAGTAAAGATCGATGTAATCCGTTTTTAGTCGACGCAAACTGGCTTCAACAGCTTGCATCATGTTCTTCCGCTGGTTGCCGCCGGCGTTTGGATCCGTTGTCGGAGCCGCATTCGTGTACTTTGTTGCCAGTACCACGCCATCTCGATGATCTGAAAAGAATTCACCCAAAAGAGTCTCACTCGTACCTTGGGTATACAGGTTGGCGGTGTCGATGAAATTTCCCCCCGCTTCTCGAAACGCATCGTAGATTTTCCGCGCTTCTTCACGGGGAGATCCCCAACCCCAGTCCTCGCCGAACGTCATGGTACCCAGGCACAGTTCAGAAACTCGCAGTCCGCTTTGGCCAAGTAAACGATAGTTCATAGTTTTGGGAACGGTTCAGTTAAATAACGCGTAGAGCTTCAAGCCAGCCATTTCAACCCCATTCAATCGAACTCGTCCTCGATTGCTCCGAATTGGACTCTGGGTCGATAAGAGATCTTGTTTGCTTCATTCAGCGGGCAGGTCGGAGATCTGCCCCTACCGGCCTCGCAGCCGGCGATCAAAATTTTGCTTTCGTGCAAGGATTTCCCGAGAATAGCTTTGATTCCCTTATCATTCGTCCTCGCCTTTGAAGTCAGCGCTGGGAAACAGGCTCCCGATGACCACGGAATCAATGGCGATTTTCGCCAGCATCCGGTCTTATCGCCTACGTTGTTTGTACGATTCCGAGGCCGAGTTCGAGTATCCAAGGAGGGCGCGCCTTTTTTGCTTGGGGGATGAACACTCATTGCAGCAAAAAAACCAGTGAAGTTCAGGGATGGACGACCTCGTGCCGTCTGACTAATCATTTGGCCCCATAACACGGAAAAAAAATGGGACGGTCACGAAGGCCGTCCGTCCCATAAAAAGACATGCTCCGAGTGTTTATGACGAGTTCAGGGCGATTGAACAGACGAAGTAGCAGCGCCCCAAGCATTTACTATTTGTTAACCTGCTTTTGATGCTAGGCTAAGACACTTGCTCCTAACTAAGCGCCGAAGATGCGGCCCCATGACAGTCCGGCTGCACCTTCGGCTGACCTACGATGATTGAATTTTGGTGATCTTTGCGTCCTTCTGTGCGGACCCCTGTTTCGTCCGGTGTCAGAGATTTAGCACAGAAGATCCGAAAGAGCGCGGAGTGGCCCAACACCGCAACCCACATCATTTGAACAACGAACACCCTATAGTATGACGGATTAACAAAACCTCCGTGGCCACCGTGACCACCGTGCGAGAACTAACTCGTTTGAAAAATCAGTGAGGATGAATGGTGGTTTCGGCAGCATCCGATCTTTGTCCCCCCTTCAGTTGGCAATGGCGAAAGTAGCGCAGGTCAAACACCTTCTATTTTCAACCCCCTTGCCCTCCCGTTCTGACAAACTATATCGTCCCAACCCGAACCCCAAACCCCAAACTCCAAACCCCGAACTCCGGACTCCGAACCCGGCCGCGCACGCGCCGCCGGCCCTCCTAGAACCCCGTTACGCGCCCTATTAGATAAAACGTGGGCGAACTCACCCGCGACGACAGATTCCCATAGGGAACGGCAAAGAATCCGTCCACTGAAAATCGGCCATAGGTCAGGCGCAGGCCCACACCGAACGATCCCAACAAATCATGCAGGTGTTGTACAGTTGAATCCGCCTAGCCCAGATCGTTAAACAGATATGGAACCACGGCATGTTCAAGAGTTAACCAGGAGAATTTTCCTTCCTTTTCCGCAGGCGAATCCAGGCGCAGGATCAATTCATTTCTCCGGACAAAACCGCTATCGGCGGCAATAGTGATTTGGTTCCAACCACGTAGGGCAAACGGATCGGACAAGTACAACTGCTGTTCCGAAAGCAATCCTTCAAAGGCGTACTGCGCAACCAGGTCACTGCGCCAGGTAACAAACTTGTGCGCTGTATCGTAATAACTCACCGCCACCTTCAGCAACTGAAACTCGGCGTGCGGAGCTTCCTGCGGCAACCCCCTCGGATCTTTGTGCACACCAAAGATCGGGAACCTTTCCTGGTAAATAATGGCCGCGCTCAGAAAGTGATTGGGAATTTGCCAGGTATCGCTGAGAATACCCGAAAAACTCGCACTGCGTGTTGGAGTCAAAAATTCCCCCAACACTTCCCGCGTCGTCTCTGTCCAGTCGAACCCCAGACTGAAAGCGAACCGGTGCTGAGTATTGCGAAAAAGTACCTGCTCAAGACGCTCCGAAAACGTCGTCGCGCGATTGGTCAGCACCAGGTCCGGAGCCAAAGTTTCGTTGTACTGGGCGTAACTAGCGGATGTCGTCAATGTCCACCAACGAAACGGTAAAATCAGGCTACCGGCCACGGCATTCGAATGATCGCTGTGCTGATAAAATGCCTGCCATACGTCGTTGATCCGCAGCAGGTTATCGACGCCGCTTTCCGCAAGCCAACGCCATTCCCCGGTTATCGGGTTCCCAAGATCGTCGACTCCGAATGCGAGATGAACGGGAAACGTGTTGGCTGAACTCAGTGCAACAATCGAAGTCCCTTCTTTCGATCCGGGTAGAAGCTCAATTTTGGGATGCACTGAAGTTGCCCGTTCCAACTGGTCCATCCCCTGTTCCAAATCGGGAAGCCGGATAATGCTGCCCGGCCGTGTTGGAAACGCGATCGCGATCTGACTCTTTTTAATGGAACTGGTTGAAAACGATTCGAGCCGGCCTTCAATAACCTTTAATTTAGGTGTTCCACCCCTTATGTTTTGTTCCGGCAGATAAACGCGAGTCGTGATATAAGCTCTCTTCACATAGGCGCGTGTAATCGCTTCCATCAGGACATTGATATCCGAAACACCTAACGCGCGATTCTCATATCGACTGGCCAATTGACGCACCTCTTCCCTTGAGAGACGCGTCACCCCGAGAATCTCAATTTTGCGGATCGGAAATCTCGGTTCGTGCGGATTGGGGGCGCCGAGCCCACTCTCGGCTTTGGGAGCCAATGCTGGGCCCGGGCCTGGCACTGCGCCGCGTTGCGTCTGTTCCAGCAGTTGCCGGCCAGGATTGTTAACCGGCGCGGACGCTCCGGCGGCAAAACAAACAGTTGTGCAACTCACCAATACAATCGCGATCAGTTGAGGAAAATGACGACCCAACAGGTACCTCCCTTTAACCAGCCGTATTCAATGTCGCAGAATGAAAAAGTGACAAGCTCGAAAATAGAAACATTCTCCGAAAAAGTAATGATATACAAGAAATGCAGCTGCCCGGATAAATGCAAATCGAGGCGAAACAGGCGATGGATTTTTCACCAACCGTTTTTTTTGTGATTCGCAAATATCAAA
>Ga0306920_100016235_pt1 | contig 10243 bp, 6 predicted proteins | sample flu12Cox44000170_FD_204666 | JGI IMG/M metagenome (GOLD analysis project Ga0306920, IMG submission 204666) | Lab enrichment of tropical soil microbial communities from Luquillo Experimental Forest, Puerto Rico - flux4day.12C.oxic.44.000.170 (v2)... | ecosystem: Environmental > Terrestrial >...
CGGGCTGGGGCTTGACCTTACCGTTCGCCGGGACCGTGGCGCCCGGATCCCTCGCGGGCTTGCTCGGGCGGGCCATGCTCGCCAGCGGATTGTCGGCGGAAAGCTCGGCCCAGTACTGCTCGTCGGAGAGCTTGTCCCATTCCGTGGTCGGCCAGTCGTCATCCTTGTCGCGCTTGCCCCGCTGCCGGGACCGGCCCTTGCGCGCGGCGGGTGCCGGGCCTGCCTTGCGGCGCGGGGCCGGCCGGTCCCTGGAATCGTCCATGACGTCGTAGTCGGCCGCGGGGAAGTCCACCGAGGGGTGGTCGCCCGCTGGATAGCTCCCGGCGGGGCCGAAGTCCACGGAGGGGTGATCGGCCGGGAGCAGGCCCGCGGCGGGACGCCGCGAGGGGCCGGTGTCGTGGCGGCCCCGGGCCGCTGCGGAAGCCCCGACGGGCGAGCGGGCCGGCGGCGGCTTGCGGTAGCCCGGCGCCTCCGGGCCCGGCCGGCGCGATGCGCCGCCATAATCACGGCCGCGGGAGTCCCGCTCCACGGCCGGGCCGCGCGAGCCGTAGCCGTCGTAGTCGCCGCCCCGCCCCCGGGGCGGACTGCCACGGCCGGATGCCCGGGCGGACGAGGGCACCCGCTCGGCGTCCCGTTCCCGGCGCTCGTCCTGGTCGCGGCGCCGGTCGCGGGCACCGGATCTGTAGTCCGGCTCGTCATCCTCGTCACTGCGCCCGAGCTTAATGCTCAGAAAGACCGCAATGAGGACCACCACGATAACGGCCACCAGGCCGATCAGGAGCAGGATCATCGCACCACCCAACTAGCCATGGCCATCTGGGCAGCGCTAGCGAGGCGCACGCGGCCACGGCGCGGGCCTTCCCCAGTATCGCTAGCGGCTCGGGGTCACTCCGGAGCGAACTCCTCCGGGAGTGATTCTGGCGGACCGGTATGGCCCGTGTCACGCGTTTAGGGAACTTTTACGGTGTGTCGTTTACATAGTGCGGTCATGCGATTACGGATCGATGACAGTTGCCAGCCTGCCACGGGCGATGGCAGCGCTGGCAATGGCCATCCAGGCCGTTTCCACGCTCGACCCCGCGGGCAGGGAGAGCATCCTGTCAAGCGCATAAACGGTAAACCTGTAAACGTGCCCGGGATTCACCGGGCAGGGCGGATCATAGCCGAGCGTGCCTTTGCTGTTGTCCGCTTGAGGCGCCCCTGGCGGACGATGCCCAGCCGGAATATCGGAGGATTGCGGCGCTATGTTGAAGACGATCCAGTAGATATACGGCGTGATCGGCGCCGCTGAGTCATCCAGGACCAGCGCTAGTGACTTTGTCCGTGCCGGTGCGCCCGACCAGTGGATTGCCGGGTGCTGCCCCGCTCCGTGGCAGCTGAACTCCGGCCCCATCGCCTTCCCGTTGAAGCCGGGACTGGTCACCGTGATCGTGTCGGGAACCGCTGCCAGGACTGTGCTAGGCCCGCCAATCAGGCCGCAGCCACTGACGAGAAAGAGCGCCGCGGCCGCGGCGGCAGCCGGAATCGATCGGCCGGACATACCCGCCAACCGTCGCACCGCCCATCTCGTCTCAAGCCCGCACGCGCCATCCGCAGTGATCGTATGCGCACCCGGCCCCTCCCGTGACCACCCCCAGAAAAGCATCACGGCCCGCGGTCGGGCGCCAGGGAGCGGAAGTGGGGGAGCCGCGGCGCGGAGCGCGGAGGAGGTTCTCAAGCGGTGCCCACCAGCGCCAGCGGTGCCAGGCGAACCAGGGGAGGCGGGGCCGGGAGCATCCTGGCCCGCCCCCGGCCGGGCGGGCTAGTCGCTGGGCCGTGACGTGCCGAACATGATCTCGTCCCAGGATGGAACCGAGGCGCGCCGGGACCGGCCTCCCGCGGCCTTCCGGGCCGGGCGCTCCCGCTGGACGGCCACGGCCGGCGCGGCCTGTTCCTGGTCCGCCGGCGGCCGCGCCCGGCCCGGCGCGGGCACCCGGGGCCGCTCGGCCTGACGGCCCTGGTCGGCATCGGCTGCCGGGCCCAGCCTGCTGCCGATCGGCGTGACGGTCGCCCGTGCCGCGGCCCGCGGGCCCGGCGGCGCCGGCAGTTCCGCCTCGGGCAGGCACAGCCGGGCGGCGGTGTCGTCGGCGGGCGCGACATGCTTGCGATGCAGGTCGAAGATCCACTCCGCCACGTGCGGACGGCCGTCCGAGGTGAAGGTGAGGATGACCTGCCAGCCGCCGTCCGCCCGCTTGCGCGAATCCCATTCGGCCTCGGCCGGGTCGGCCCCGCAGGCACGCAGGCCCTCTGTTACCAGGTCCCCGAGCGCGCGTCCCGGGCCGGAATCCCCGGGCTGGCGCACGGTCGCGCGCTGCGCCTCCTCGGCGCGGTACGCCCGCTCGGCCAGGACCGGGCCCTCGAACCTGCGGACGCGCTCGATCGGCACACCCGCCACGTCGGCAATCTCCTCGGCGGTCTCTCCGGCGCGAATCCGGTCCTGGATCTCCTTGGGTCGCAAGGGACTCTCCACTTCGATCTCGTACTGCGCAAGCCGCGAGAACTGCCCGCGGGCCACGATCCGCAGCCGGTCGTCGATCCGGAGCGAGAAGCGGCCGCCGCTCCCCGGCGCCGTGAGAACGGCGTAAGTGCCATCCTCACTGACCGCGACGAGGCGCAGTTCCTGCATTGGCGTCCCTCCTGCGCCGCCGGGCGACCCGGCGCACATGGTGCCGCGCGGCGGCGTAGCTCGGACCTCCCTCAGGTGAGTCTGACGGGTCAGGTCGCCGGAGGCCAGCACCGTGAGCGGTGAGTCCGCGAGATCCGCGCCCAGTATCGCGGTTCCAGGCTGGCCGGGTGCCCCGGTTGCGGATGGCGGGCAGCGCCGGCCTCGCCGCATCTGCGCCGATTGCCATGTCAGGCCAGGCTGGCTGGGCCATCATGATGAGGAGCGGGGTGACCGGGAGCAAGATCCCGGAAAGAAGGCAGAGGGGACCGCCTGGTGCCGTTGGCTGACGGGGCCTCGCCACCGCGCGGCGAGGGTGATTCCAGGGGAGCGGAACTCGCCGACGTCATCTCCCGGCTCCGCCGGGCCATGCGCCGGGCGGCCCGCGCGGCCGACCCTGGCGCCAACCTGTCGGTCGCCCAGCTGGAACTGCTGTCGTGCCTGGCCGAGAAGCCCGGCGCCCGCCCCGGTCAGCTTGCCCGGCTGCTCCGGATCGCCCCCAGCTCCGAGGCGACCCTGGCCAGCGGCCTGCGCCGGGCCGGTCTCATCACCCGGTCCGGCGGGGAGCGGGACCGGCGCACCGCGTCGCTGTCCCTGACCGCAGCCGGCCAGGCCGCGGTCACCCGCTGGCAGGAGGTCAACGAACGGCTGCTCCGGTCCGCCATCACCGAGCTGCCGCCGGCCAGCCGCGACGTGGTGGAATCCGCGCTGCCCGCGCTGCGGGACCTGGCGGGGCTGATCGACGCGCTGGCCGACGCCCCGCCCGAGGGCCCTACCGGGCCTCCGCCCCCCTGACGTCCAGGTCACGCTCCCCGGGCGTGCCGCCGTCGTCCGGCCCGGGCAGTGCCTGCCGCCTGCTCATCTTGGACGGCCACCAGTTCCAGCGGCCCAGCAGGACGACCGTGGAGGGCACCAGCAGGGTCCGCACCAGGAACGTGTCCATGAGGATGCCCAGCGCCAGGCCCAGGCCGATGTCACGGATCTGGTCGCCGCCCGAGCCGCTGCCGGCGACCACCGTCAGCACGATGAACGTGCCGGCCAGCACGAGCCCGGCCGAGGTGATCGTCGAGCCTGTCGCGCTCAGTGCCCGGGTAACCGCGGTCCGTAGCGGCAGGCGCTCTGCCTCCTCCCGGATCCGGGACATCATGAGGATGTTGTAATCCTCGCCGAGGGCGAGCAGGAAGATGAACATCAGGAACGGCATGAAGAACACCAGGCCGCCGCTGTTGCCGATCTCGATGAACACCAGCACGGACAGGCCGAGCGCCGCCAGGTAGGAGATCCCCACCGACACGATCAGGTACAGCGGGGCCACCAGGCTGCGCAGCACCAGCGCCAGCAGTATCCCGATCGCGAGGATCGCGATCGGGATGATGCGCTTGAGGTCGCTGTTGGAGATGCTGCTGATGTCATAGAGGGCCGGTGCCTCGCCGCCGAGCGCCGAGTCCGACGCGCCGATGGCCTTGCCGACCGCGGTGGTCTCGGCGCGCAGGGACGGCGTCGCGTTCATCGCGCTGGTACTGCCCGGGTCACCGGCCTTCAGCCCGGTTTCGTACAGCACGGTCCGGCCGTCGGGGCTGACGAAGTTGGCGGTGGCGCGGTAGGCCTGGTACGCGCCGGGCGGCACGCTAATGCCGGGAGGCGGTGTCGGCGGCAGCGCCCTGGCCGGCCCGAGCCGGCTGTGCAGCGCGGTGAACTGAGCCGGGGTCAGCGGCGCGCCGGTGGGATTCAGCGGCCCGGTGACCTGGGTGAACAGCGGGCTCGCCCGGAGCTTGCTCGTTGCCGTGGCCAGCGGTGCCGGATTCTGCCATACCGGGGCGTTGAACTTGAAGATCACCGTGGTGGGGTTGGCCGCGGACTGCGGGAAGTGCTTGGTGAGCAGGACCTGCCCGGCGGCCGAGTCACTGCCCGCGGGCGGTGCGGTGTTGCCGCCGAAGCCGGCCGCCGTGTAGCCGAACACCGCGAAGGCCAGCCCGCCGAACAGCACGAGCCCGGACACCAGCGTCGGGATCGGGTGCTTCACGATGCGGCCGGCCACCCGGCCCCAGACACCGGTCTTGCCGCTGCCCTGGATGTTCCACGGCAGCAGCTTCGCCCGGCCGAAGACCTTGCGGAACAGCGCGCGCTTCATCGCCAGCAGCGACAGCCGGATCGACAGCAGCGCGGGCAGCAGCGTCAGCGCCGCGATCAGGGTCACGCCGATGGCGATCGCGAACGGGCCGCCGAGGTCGGCGTAGAAGGAGAAGGAGGCGAGCAGCAGGGTCAGCATCGCCGCGATGACCGTGGCCGCGGAGAACGTGATGGACTCGCCCACCTTGGTCACCGAGCCGACGATCGCGTCCCGGGCCGGGGCCCTCGGATGGAGGAAGTCGCCGAGCAGGCTGCCGCCCAGGCCGCGCGAGCCGGGGTAGTAATCACCCGCGGTGCCGTGCTGCCCGGCCCGCAGCGCCTCGCGGACCCGGAACACCAGGAACAGCCCGTAGTCGGTGCCCGCGCCCAGCACCAGCACGATCATCAGGAACTCGGCGATGGGGGAGACCTGTAGCCCGTGCTGGGCGGCCTCCGCGACCAGCGGCCCGGCGATGGTGAACGACAGCAGCGGCGGGATGACCGTGACCAGGGCCAGGGTGAACGACCGGAAGATAACCACCAGCAGAACGACGATGAACAGCAGCGACAGGAACTGGATCTTGTTGCCCGTGTTGCCCGATGCCTTCTGCTGGTCCACCTGCGCGGCGACGTCGCCCGTCACGTGCGCCTGCAGGCCGGCGGGCAGGTGCGCCTGGGTGATCTTGGCGCGCAGGCCGTCGATCAGGTCGGTGGCGTAGTTCTGGTTGCCGCCGCCCTGCTGCGCCAGGACGACCAGCTGCACCGCGTGACCGTCCGCGGAGACGCCGGCGTCCTGCACCTTGGCGACGCCGCTGACCGTTTTCAGCTCGGCCGGCAGCGCGGCGATCGCGCTGAGGTCGGCGTGGCTGAGCGGCGCGCTGGGCCGGGCCGCCACCAATGGGATCGGCACCAGGCTGGCGGTACCGAACGGCGCGGCAAGCCGCTGCGCGTGCGAGCTCGGGGCGCTGGCGGGAAGGAATTTCTGGTTGTTGTTTTGGGTCACGCTGTTCAGCGAGGGAAGCAACGTTGCGGCAGCGATGGCCCCCGCCACCCACGCGATCAGCACCAGCCAGCGGAGCTTGACGGCCAGGGAACCAATCGTCCTGAAGATGGTATCGATATGCACGCGTCGAGCCTACGTGGCGAACCTGACAGGACGCTGTTAGGGGCCTGCCATAGGGCGGCCACGCCGAACTCCCCGCGAAATCACCGGGAGGGCCGTAGTCTGCTGCGGTAAACGGAGCAGAGCGGGGATGAAGGACTCATGGACCAATGCGACACCTCATCGGGCTCATTCTTGCGCTAGCGCTGGCCGTGGCCGTGTTCCTCGCCGGCGGCTGGGGCGCGGAGCACTTCGCCGCGGTGGCGGCCCACCGGACCGGGCTGCCCAGCCGGACCGGCGTGATCGGCCTGGCCGCGATGGCCGGCACCGGCTTGTTCCTGGGCATCCTGCTCGCGGTGCCCGCCATTTCGCCGCTGGCCACCGGCCTGCCCGGGCTCGTCCTGCTGGGCTGGACCGCGCTGCTGGCGCTGAGCCCGCACCGCGCGCTGGCCTGGATCCCGCTGAACGGGTACGCGTTCGGCGCCGGGTTCCGGGTCCTGCTGCTGAACGGCACGCTGGCGCTCCTCGGCGCCGCGATGATCGTCCCGCTGTTCCTGCCCTCGCGGTGGCGCGGCGCGGCCAGCGATGACGATGACCTGGAAGTCATAGAGGTCCCAGAGTCCACGGAGTTGCTGCAGTAGCCAGGGTTGCCGTCGTCAGCGGGTGCCGGCGAACTGCTCGCTCTCCGTGGAGCCCGCGAGCGCCACGGTGGCCGAGTTGGGGGTAATCGCCGAGGCCACCAGGTCGAAATAGCCGGTGCCCACCTCGTGCTGGTGACGCGTGGCGGTGTAGCCGTCCGCCTCGGCGGCAAACTCGGCGTCCTGCAGCCGCACGTAGGCCGGCATGCCCTCGTCGGCGTAGCCGCGGGCCAGCTCGTACATCGAGTAGTTCAGCGCGTGGAAGCCGGCCAGAGTGATGAACTGGAACCGGTAGCCCATCTCGCCCAGTTCCCGCTGGAACTTCTCGATGGTGCCGTCGTCCAGGTGCTTGCGCCAGTTGAACGAGGGCGAGCAGTTGTAGGCCAGCATCTGGTCCGGGAACTCGGCCTTGATCGCCTCGGCGAACTCGCGCGCCTCGTCCAGGTCCGGCGTGGAGGTCTCCATCCAGAGCAGGTCCGAGTAGGGGGCGTAGGCGAGCCCGCGGGCGACCGAGGCGGCCATGCCGCTGCGGACCCGGAAGAACCCTTCGGCGGTGCGGTCGCCGGTGATGAACGGCCGGTCGCGCTCGTCCACGTCGCTGGTGATCAGCGTCGCCGCGTGCGCGTCGGTCCGGGCCACCACCAGGGTCGGCACGCCGCAGACGTCGGCGGCCAGCCGCGCCGCGTTGAGCGTCTTGATGTGCTGCCCGGTCGGGATGAGCACCTTCCCGCCGAGGTGGCCGCACTTCTTCTCCGACGCCAGCTGGTCCTCCCAGTGCACGCCCGCCGCGCCCGCCGCGATCATGGCCTTCATCAGCTCGAACGCGTTGAGCACGCCGCCGAAGCCCGCTTCGGCGTCGGCCATGATGGGCGCCAGCCAGTGGGTCCCGGTCCCGTTGCCCTCGGCCCAGGCGATCTGGTCGGCGCGCAGCAGGGCGTTGTTGATCCGGCGGACCACCTGCGGGACCGAGTTGACCGGGTAGAGGCTCTGGTCGGGGTAGGTCTGACCCGCCAGGTTGGCGTCCGCGGCGACCTGCCAGCCGGACAGGTAGATCGCCGGAAGCCCGGCCCGGACCTGCTGAACCGCCTGGTTGCCGGTCATGGCGCCGAGCGAGTGCACGAAGTCCTCGGTGTGCAGCAGCGTCCACAGCCGCTCGGCGCCGAGCCTGGCCAGCGTGTGTTCCTCCTGCACCGAGCCCCGCAGCCGGACCACGTCCTCGGCGGAGTAGGTGCGCCTGATGCCACGCCAGCGCGGGCTCGTCGCCCATTCCCCGGCGAGGCGCGCCGCCTGGCCGGCCGGGCTGGCGTCCCGGGTCCCGTTGCTGCCTGCCGCGTGCGCGGTGCCCTCGAGGCGACGATCGTGCACTGTGTATTCCTCCCGATCCTTGTCGTCCCCGGGTTGGTAAGGCACCAGCTTGGGCCACCGGGCGCCGGCGCGGCGGCGCGAATCGGAGTAAAGATTGCTTGATTTTCACATAACATCAATATGTGCAGCAGTTTCTAAGGGAAGAATCTGACTCATTTCGTTCTAGTGGTCTAGACCTCGCCACGTTCGGCCAGCGGCTGCGGCACCTGCGACGGGCCAGGAACCTGACCCTCGCCGAGCTGGGCGCCCGGGTGAGCCGGGCCCCCTCGGCGCTGTCGCTGCTGGAGAACGGCCGCCGCGAGCCGAAGCTGTCGCTGATCGACTCGCTGGCCAAGGCGCTCTCGGTGTCCCCGGACGAGCTGCTGCGGCCGCAGCCGCCGAGCCGCCGCGCCCAGCTGGAGATCGCGCTGGAGGAGGCGCAGCGCGACCCGCTGTTCCGCGACCTCGGCCTCTCCTACCTGAAGGTGGGCGCCCGGGTACCCGGCGACGTGCTTGAGCACCTGGTCGCGCTGTACGGGGAACTGCGCCGCGAGCGCACCCGCCCGACGGCCACCCCCGAGGAGGCGCGGATCGCCAACGCCGAGCTGCGGGATGCCATGCGCGCCCGGGGGAACTACTTCCCCGAAATCGAGCGGCAGGCGGCCGAGGCGCTGGACGCGGTCGGTTACCGCGGCGGCGCGCTGTCCCAGAGCACCTTGATGGCGATCGTCGCCCATCACGGCTTCGCCGTCTCCTACGCCGACGACCTGCCCCGGTCGGTCCGGTCCGTCACCGACCTGCGGCACCGGCGGATCTACCTCAAGCAGGAGCCGGTCGGCGTGCACTCGCCGCGGACCATCCTGCTGCAGACGCTCGGCCACTTCGTGCTCGACCACGACATCCCGCGGGACTTCGCCGACTTCCTCCGCCAACGGGTCGAGGCCAACTATTTCGCCGCGGCGGTGCTGGTCCCCGAGCGGTTCGCGGCGCGTTTTTTGGCCGAGTCGATGCAGGCGCGGGAACTGTCGGTGGAGGACCTGCGCGACGTGTTCTCGGTGTCCTACGAGATGGCCGCGCACCGGTTCACCAACCTCGCCAGCCACCACCTGGGGCTGGCCTGCCACTTCGTGAAGAATGACGAGGCCGGGGTCATCTACAAGGCCTACGAGAACGACGGCCTGGTGCTGCCCGCGGACGCCTCGGGCGCCATCGAGGGACAGCGCATGTGCCGGCAGTGGTGCGGCCGGCAGGTCTTCTCCGCGGCGGACCGGTTCTCAACGTCCTACCAGTACACCGACACGCCGTCGGGGACGTACTGGTGCGTGTCCCACGTCGACCCGGGCCGCGAGCGCGGATTCGCCATCACCCTGGGGGTCACCTACGAGCACTCCCGCTGGTTCCGCGGCCGGGACACCGCCGTCCGCCGGGTGTCCCGGTGCCCGGACGGCGACTGCTGCCAGCGGCCTCCCGGCGAGCTGGCCGGGCGCTGGGAGGGAATGGCCTGGCCGTCGGCCCGGGCCCACTCGCACATCCTGTCCGCGCTGCCGACCGGCAGCTTCCCCGGGGTGGACGACACCGAGGTGTATGAGTTCCTCGACCGCCACGACCGGGACTGACGCACACAGATGAGGGACAGCGGGGAAGCGGTTGGACTCGAAGCTACTCATCGGTAACATGATGGTCGCGACCGGACCCTAGGAGCAGCATGAGCAGCGTCCCCGAAACCCCTGCGTTCAGCCTGGACCCCGGGCCCGGCCTGCGCGAGATGCAGGACTGGGTGCACGGCTTCGCCGCAAACGTCATCAGGCCCGCGGCGGCCGAATGGGACGAGCGGGAAGAGACCCCGTGGCCCATCCTGGAGGAGGCGGCCAAGATAGGCCTGTACTCGCTGGAGTTCTTCGGCGAGCAGTGGCTCGGGCCCACCGGCCTGGGCATCCCGATGGCCTTCGAGGAGCTGTTCTGGGGTGACGCGGGCATCGCCCTGTCCCTGACCGGCAGTTCGCTCGCCGCGGTCGCGCTGTCGTCCAACGGGACCAACGAGCAGATGGGCGAGTGGCTGCCGCAGATGTTCGGCGGGCCCGGTGACATCAAGCTCGCCGCGTTCTGCTCCTCCGAGCCGGACGCGGGCAGCGACGTCGCCGCCATCCGCACCAGGGCGACCTACGACGAGGCCGCCGGCGAGTGGGTGCTGAACGGCACGAAGACCTGGGCGACCAACGGCGGCATCGCCGACGTGCACGTGGTGGTGGCGTCGGTCGATCCGGCGCTGGGCAGCCGCGGGCAGGCGAGCTTCATCGTGCCGCCGGGCACCAAGGGCCTGTCGCAGGGGCAGAAGTTCCGCAAGCACGG
>Ga0306920_100016236_pt1 | contig 10243 bp, 6 predicted proteins | sample flu12Cox44000170_FD_204666 | JGI IMG/M metagenome (GOLD analysis project Ga0306920, IMG submission 204666) | Lab enrichment of tropical soil microbial communities from Luquillo Experimental Forest, Puerto Rico - flux4day.12C.oxic.44.000.170 (v2)... | ecosystem: Environmental > Terrestrial >...
CGTGAGGTGCGTGCCGCGTTCGCGCCGCGCGACCGCCGCCGCGTCCAGCTCGAGCACCGCGCCGAGGTGCGCGTGCTCGGCCAGGCGCACGAGCTGCCCGTGGCGGCACTTCCGCTCGCGGGCCTGGCCGCGCGCTTCCACGACGCGCACGAGCGGCGGCACGGCTTCGCCGATCGCCAGGCGGCGCTCCAAGTGGTGACGCTCGAGGTGGGCGGCTGGCTCGACGAGCCGCTGCCGCGCGAACGCTCGCGCGCGCATGCCGCTGCCAGGGAGCGCGGCCGCGCGATCGACATTTGGCACGCCGGCCGCCGCGAGCGCGCGGTCCTGCTGCAGCGCGAGGATCTTTCGCCGCGCGCGCCGATCACGGGTCCGGCGGTCGTCGTCGACGACGGCGCCACGCTGTGGGTGGCGCCCGGATGGAGCGCGCGACGCCATGCCTCCGGCGCGGTCGTGCTCACGAGAAGGCCCAAGCGATGAGCCCGCGCCGCGCGCCGCCCGACGCGGTCACGCTCGCGCTCTACCGCGGACTGTTCACGGCGTGCGCCGAGGAGATGGGCGCGACGCTCATGCGTGCGGCGCACTCGCCGAACATCACCGAGCGGCTGGACCACTCGTGCGCCGTGTTCGACGCACGCGCGCGGCTCGTGGCGCAGGCGGCGCACATCCCCGTGCACCTGGGCTCCATGCCGCGCGCGGTCGAGGCGGCGCTGGCGCTGGCGCCGTTCAGGCCAGGCGACGCGGTGCTCCTGAACGACCCCTACGACGGCGGCACACACCTGCCCGACCTGACGTGCATCTCGCCGGTCTTCCTCGAGGGCCGCGCGCAGCCGTCGTTCTTCGTCGCGAGCCGCGCCCACCATGCCGACGTGGGCGGCGCCGCCCCGGGCTCGCTGCCGATCGCGCACGAGGTCTACGAGGAGGGCGTGCGCATCCCCCCGGTGTTCGTGAGGCGCTCCGGCGTCGAAGAGCCGGGCGTGATGCGGCTCCTGCTCGCGAACGTGCGCACGCCGCACGAGCGCCGAGCCGACTTGGCCGCGCAGTTGGGCGCCCAGGTGACGGGCGCGCGACGGCTCGAGGAGCTGGCGTCGCGCGATGGGGCGGACGCGCTCGAGCAGGCCGCGGACGCGCTGCTCGCCGCCACCGAGCGGCACGCACGCGCGCTCGTGCGCCGGCTGCCGCGCGGCACGTGGCGGTTCGAGAGCGCGCTCGACGACGATGGCCTCGGCCACGGACCGCTGCCGATCCGCGTGGCGATCGACACTCACATGGGTCACGTCCGCGCGGACTTCACGGGCACCGCGCCACAGGCTGCCGGGCCCGTCAATGCGGTGCGCGCGGTGACGCGCGCGGCGGTGCTCTACGCGGTGCGCTGTGTCCTGGGCGAGGAGATCGCGGTGAACGACGGGCTGCTGCGCGTGATCGAGGTCGTCGCGCCGCCGGGCTCGCTCGTGGACCCGCGGCCGCCGGCGGCGGTGGGCGCGGGCAACGTCGAGACGTCGCAGCGCATCGTCGACACGGTGCTCGGCGCACTCGCCCGCGCACTGCCCGACCGCGTGCCGGCGGCGAGCAGCGGCACGATGAACAACCTGCTGATCGGCGGGCACGATCCGCGCACGGATCGCGCGTTCGCGTATTACGAGACGCTGGGCGGCGGGCACGGCGGCGGTCCGGCGGGCCCGGGCGAGAGCGCGATGCAGGCGCACATGACGAACACGCGCAACACGCCGATCGAATCGCTCGAGCATGCGTATCCTCTCCATGTGCAACACCTGCGCGTGCGGCGTGGCACGGGCGGACGCGGGCTCCACCGCGGAGGCGACGGCATGGAGCGCGCGATCGAGCTGCTCGTGCCGGCGCGCGTCACGGTGATCGCGGAGCGCCGCGTGCTGGCGCCCTACGGGCTCGCGGGCGGTGAGCCGGGCGCGCCGGGGAGCACGCGCATCACGCGAGCCGTTCGCGGCAAGCGCGTGCGGCAACGGGACGTAGTGATGCCCGGGAAATTCACGATTGACCTCGCGGAAGGCGCCCTGATAACCGTCGCGAGCCCGGGCGGCGGAGGTTGGGGCCGCGCAACACGCGCTCGGAGGCCGCGACGCGCACGCCGGGGCTCCACTCCGCGCTGATCGGAGGCCCCATGCGTCTCTCCCTGCGCGCCGTGCCGGCGTTGATCGTCGCCGCGTCGCTCGCCCCGCTCGCCCTGCTGCCCGCACCCGGCAGCGGCACGCCGCTGTACTCCACGCGCACGGGGCTCGCGTGCGCGAACTGCCACTTCGATCCGAACGGCGGGGGGCCGCGCAACGCGTTCGGGTTCGCGTACGCGAAAAACCGCCACTCCATGGACGCCGAGACGACCGGCGTGTTCAAGGACCTCGACCTCACGAACAAGGTGAGCGAACAGCTGCCGCTCTACTTCGGCGTCAACCAGCGCTTCATGACGCTCGTCGACGAGGCGGGCCAGATCGACACCAACCCTGACCGGTTCGGGTTCTTCAGCATGGAGACCGAGCTGCACATGGCATTCCAGCCGCACCCCCGGCTGACGCTGGTCTACACGCAGGACGGCTTCGGCACCGACGCGCGCGTGACGCGCGAAGCCTGGGGCATGATCGGACTCACGCCGAACTACTACCTGCGCGCGGGCGTGTTCCGCTCGCCGTTCGGCCTGCGCATGGACGATCACACGGTCGCCACGCGCAATGGATTCACGGACTTCCAGCCGGTGCAGGCGTTCGTGCTGCCCTACGACCCGCGCATCGCCGATCAGGGATTCGAGCTGGGAGGCACGAGGGGACAACTCCAGGGGCGTCTCGCGTTCACGAACGGCAGCGCCTCGCCATTCAACGGGTCCGGATCGCCCACGAACGCGCAGACGGTCGCCGGCAAGCTCGTGTACGTGCAGGAGCGCTACCAGGCCGGCGTCTCGGGCTACGACGAGTGGTCGCCGGCGGGCCCGGTCGGGGGCCGGACGCGCGCGGACCGCTGGGGCGTCTACGCGACCACCCACCGCGGGCCGATGTCGCTGATCGGCGAGATCGTGTCGGGCACGGACGAAGAGGTGTTCGTGATCCCCACCCCCACGCAACTGAAGGTGAACAGGCTGGGCTGGTTCGTGGAGAGCGACTACCAGGCGAGCCGCGGCGTCAACTTCCGACTGCGCTACGACCGTCTGGAGGGCGCGCGCGTCAGCGACCCGGCCGTCCGCGACCAGTCCTCGTACAACCGCTACGCGCTCGAAGGCGAAGTCGTGCCGGTGCCGTTCTGCGAGCTCCGCTGGACGCTGCGCCTGATCGACCCGGTGGCTTCGAAGGACCTCTCAGGGACCGTCGAGCGCGAGAACGAGAAGCAAGCCTACCTCCAGGCGCACTTCTCGTACTGATTCAACGCGAAGCGACCGGGCCCGTGCGCAGCGCCGCCAGCCGCCGCGCGACGACGGTGCGCGTGAGCGGCGTGCAGTCGGCCGCGGAGATGCGCAGCGCCGCCTCGGGAACCAGGTCGAGGAAGCGGTCGTTCTGCAGGCCCACGAGCACGGTGGGCCGTGAAGTGGCGTGCGCGCGCAGCGCGGCGATGCGCTCCGGCGTGAGCGGCACGCGCGACGCGATCGCGATGACGTCGGCGGCCGGTGAGGCGCCGCCGTCGGGGATGCCGGCGTCGCGCAGGCAGGCTGCGAACGACGGCCCCTGCTTCCACTCGCTCTCCTCGACCACCCGCCAGCCGCCGTCCGGCGCGCGGCCGTCGAGCACGAGCGCGCGGTCGATCAGCGCCGCGAGCCGCGGCTCCCACTCGGATGGCGTCAGCAGCGCGAGCGGCGTCGAGAGCTCCTTGCCTGCCGGCTCCGCGTGCGCGGCGTCGAACGCCGCGAGCCGCGGACGCGTCGCGTCGAACAGCTCGCGGTCGATCCTTCCCTCGACCACGGCGTCGGCCATCGTGTAGCGCGCGCGGCGCACGTCCTCGTTCCAGTGGGCGTAGAGCAGCAGGTCGCAGCCCGCCGCGAGCGCGGCGAGCCCCGCCTCGGCCGGCGTGCGGCCCGCGGCGGCGCCCTGCATCTCGAGCGCGTCGGTGATCACCACGCCCTGGAAGCCCAGCCGCTCGCGCAGCACGCCCTGGACGATCGCGCGCGAGAACGTGGCCGGCACACCCGGGTCGAGCGCGGGGTAGACCACGTGTGCGGTCATCAGCGAGTCGGCGCCGGCATGGACGTGGAACGGCACGAACTCGCGTGCCTCGAGCGTGGCGGCGGAAGCGTCGCAGACCGGCAGCGCCAGGTGCGAGTCGGTGCGCGTGTCGCCGTGCCCCGGCGCGTGCTTCAAGCACGCGGCGACTCCGCTGCTCTGGAAGCCCGCGAGCCAGGCGCCGGCGTTCGCGGCCACCTGCGCCGGCGTCGTGCCCCACGCGCGCGGGCCGATGACCGGGTTGTCGGGCTCGCTGTGCACGTCGGCGACCGGCGCGAAGTCCCAGTCGAAGCCGAGCGCGTGCAGGCGGCGCGCGGTCACGCCGGCGATCCAGCGGATCGTCTCCGGGTCCGCGGCGCGCGCGAGCGTGGCGGCATTGGGCGGCACGACCAGGTGCCCCGCGAGCTGCGACACCCAGCCGCCTTCCTCGTCGAGCGAGACGAACAGCCGCCGCGGGCGCGCGAGCTCGCGCAGGCGCGTGATCACGCGCCTCGCATCGTCGAGGTCCTTGAAATCGCGCGCGGCGAACAGGATCACGCCCGCGGGCGGGAACTGGGCGAAATCCTTCTCCCACGCGGGCGAGAGGCCGTCGGGAGGGATGCCGATCACCATGCGGCGAGCGATCACGCGCTGAGCGTCCATGCGCCGGCGACGGTCGCCGAGCGCGCCGAGCCTGTCAATGGATGGTGAGGTCGGCAGCGGGGCGCGGCTCCGGCCCGCTGGTCGGCGCGGAGTGGGCGGTCGTGCAAAACGCTCGTAGGGAGGGCATCCTTGCCGGGGTACACTCATCCATCACCCCGTTCGTCCACCCGAAACCGCACGCACCCATCGGAGGTCGCCGCTGAGCGCTGACCCGCGCCCGGATCGGACATCGTTCGCGCGCATCGGCGTTCTGCTCGGCGCCGTGGCGCTTGCCGTGATGCCCGCGGTCGCCCGTTCGTCCGCGCCTACCGCGCCGGCGCCCAAACCCGCCTCCGCGTCCAAGCCGGCCGCCGGGCACCCGCCGAAGGCGGGTGAGGCGGATGCGGCCGCGCCCGCCGCTCCAAGCGACACCACGACGCGGAAGGCGCTCGTGATCGAGGGCGACAACCACCTGTTCATGATCAGCGCGCCGGAGGGCTGGGTGCTCGACGACACCTCGGGCATGGGTTCCCGCATCCGCTGCGTGTTCTACCCGAAGGGCCAGAAGTGGAACACGGCGCCCACCGTGATGTACGTGAACCCGCTCCACGGCTACGGCGCCAAGGCACGCACCGTCTCGTCGCTCATGGCCGAGGACGAGAAGTCGTTCCACAAGAACGCGCCCCGGGGCAAGGTGACCGACGGCGGCACGATCCAGACCACGGGCAAGAAGACCGCCGTGGTGCGCTACTTCTCGTACGACGGCGGCCCCGCGCACGAAGCGGTGGCCTACGTGCCGGAGGCCGAGCTGGTGATGCTGCTCGTGCTCTCGTCCAAGACGCCCGAGGGCTTCCAGGGCGCGCTCGCCGCCTACCGCGAGCTGGTGCAGAGCTACGCCTGGGTGGCGTCCAACTCCGAGCTGGGCCGATGAGCCGGCACGCGCGCGTGTCGCAGAAGAGCCTGCGCTTCACCGAGAGCGTGATCCGCGAAATGACGCGCCTCGCGAACCAGCACGGGGCGGTCAACCTGTCCCAGGGCTTCCCCGACTTCCCGGCGCCCGACGACATCAAGCAGGCGGCGGCGCGCGCCGTGGCGGCGGACGTGAACCAGTACGCGATCACCTGGGGCGCCAAGAGCCTGCGCGACGCGCTGGTCGCGAAGCAGCAGCGCTTCACCGGGCTGCGCTTCGACCCCGAGCGCGAGGTCACCGTGTGCTGCGGGGCCACCGAGTGCATGGCGTCGGTGATGCTGGCGCTCGTGGATCCCGGCGACGAGGTGATCGTGTTCGAGCCGTTCTACGAGAACTACGGCCCGGACGCCATCCTGTCCGGGGCGGTGCCGCGCTTCGTCCGGCTGCGCGAGCCCGACTGGAGCTTCGATCCGGCCGAGCTGGCTGCCGCGTTCAACGCCCGAACCCGTGCGGTCGTCGTGAACACGCCCAATAACCCGACCGGGAAGGTGTTCTCGCGCGTCGAGATGGAGCAGATCGCCGCGCTGTGCATGAAATGGGACGTCGTCTGCGTGACCGACGAGATCTATGAACACATCCTTTACGATGGCGCCGAACACGTGAGCATGGCCGCGCTGGACGGCATGCGCGAGCGCACGGTCACCATCTCCGGGCTCTCCAAGACCTGGAGCGTCACCGGCTGGCGGATCGGCTGGTGCCTGGCGCCGGCCGACCTCACGAACGCCATCCGGAAGGTGCACGACTTCCTGACCGTGGGCGCACCAGCCCCGCTCCAGGAGGCGGCCGCCGTGGCGCTGGCGATGCCGCAGGACTACTTCCGTAGACTTGCCGATGGCTATCGCGAGCGCCGCGAGTTCCTGGTCCCGGCGCTCGAGCGCGCCGGCTTCAAGCCGTTCGCGCCGCGCGGCGCCTACTACGTGATGACCGATATCTCGGGTTTCGGATTCCCCGACGACGTCGCCTTCGCCCGCTGGCTCGTGGCCGAGGGCGGGGTCGCCGCGGTGCCGGGCTCGAGCTTCTACTCCGATCCTGCGGCCGGCTCCCAGCGCCTGCGCTTCCATTTCGCCCGGAAACGCGAGACTTTGGAAGCGGCCGCCGAACGCCTGCAGTCCCTGCGGTCGCGCCTCCCGGCGCGGCCGGAGTCTCTATCCCGGGGGTAGCACCCACATGCAAAAGCCTCGTCGTTCGTCCCTCGGTCCGTTCGGCATCGCCATGGCGCTGTCGCTGCTCCTGGGCTTCGGCTTCGCGCGCGCCCTGTCGGCGACCGACGACCTCCGCAGCCAGCTCGACCTGTTCTCGCAGGTGCTGTTCACCGTGCAGAACAACTACGTCGAGCAGCCCGACAACGAGAAGCTCATCCGGGGTGCGATCGACGGCATGCTGAAGACGCTCGATCCGCACACCACGTTCCTGCCCAAGCAGCGCGCCGCGGCCATGGACGAGAACTTCCGCGCCGAGTACTCGGGGATCGGCGTTTCGTTCGACATCGTCGACAACAAGATCGTGGTGCTGTCGCCGATCGAGGGCACGCCGGCCTACCGGCTCGGCATCCGCGCCGGCGACAAGATCGTGCAGGTGGACGGCAAGCCGCTCAAGAAGGGCCTCGTCACCGATGACGTGTTCAAGCTGCTGAAGGGCCCCACCGGCACGCTCGTCGACGTGGACATCGAGCGGCCGGACGAGGCGTCGATGCTCCACTTCTCGATCGAGCGCGCGAAGATCCCGATCGAGTCGGTGCCCTACTCGTACATGATCCGGCCGGGCGTCGGCTACGTGCGGATCATCCGCTTCGCGCAGACGACGGGCGATGAGCTGGAGAAGGCCATCGGCAGCCTGCGGGCGCAGGGCATGAAGAACCTGCTCGTCGACCTGCGCGCCAACTCGGGCGGCCTGCTGAACCAGGCGGTCGACGTGCTCGACCAGCTCGTGCCCGAGGACAAGAAGCTCGTCTACACGCGCGGGCGCATCCAGTCGTCGAACGCCGACTACTACTCCACCGACCGCAAGGGCAAGTGGACCGACGGTGCCCTGATCGTGCTCGTGGACCACGGCAGCGCCTCGGCGTCGGAGATCGTCTCGGGCGCGATCCAGGACCTCGACCGCGGGCTCATCGCGGGCATCAACACGTTCGGCAAGGGCCTCGTGCAGAACCAGGTGAACCTGTCCGAGGGCAAGCTGCTGCTCACCGTGGCGCGCTACTACACGCCGAGCGGCCGCGGCATCCAGCGCGACTACACCAAGTTCGAGGACCAGACCGACTACCAGGCCGACGCCTACAAGGAGGAGGTCCCCACCGACTCCGCGCTCGCGACGCGGCCCAAGTTCAAGACCGCGAACGGCCGCACGGTGTACGGCGGCGGCGGCATCTATCCGGACGTGCTCGTGCACAACTCGGCGGACCTGACGCGGCCCGAGATCGACATGATCACGAAGCGCGTGTGGTTCGACTACGCGAACAAGATCGTCACCCACGAGAAGGACGTGACCTGGAAGCCGGAGATGCTGGCGAAGGACAAGTTCAAGCTTGACGAAACCCAGGTGAAGGAGCTGCGCGACGCGTTCGCGTCGAAGGGCGTGAAGATGGACGACTCGACGTGGAGCGCCGAGAAGCCGTTCGCGATCCACCAGCTGCGCGCCGAGCTGGCGTCGCAGACGCTGGGCGCGCTCGAGCGCTACAAGATCGCGGTCGAGGAGGACACGCAGCTCGCGAAGGCGCTGGAGCTGTTCCCGCAGGCGCAGAAGCTCATGGCCGGCGGGCTGCCCGCGGACAACTCGAAGCAGAAGGTGCGGCGGCCGTAAGTCCCCGCCGCGTTCGAACGTCGGCGCCCCGGTGGGATCTCCCGCCGGGGCGCTCTTCGTTCGTGCGCTAGGATGAGCCCGTGAGCACGATCGAGATCAACCGCGACCCCCGGCGCTAAGGGATCGCCTTCGCGTCCGCGGCGCCGAGCGTGTTCAGCACCCAGGCGTAGTCGAACGCCACCTCGTGCAGCGCGTCGTAGCGGCCCGAGGCGCCGCCGTGGCCCGCGCCCATGTTGCACTTGAACAGCACCGCCTTCGCACCCGAGTCGAGCGTGCGCAGCTTCGCCACGAACTTGGCCGGCTCCCAGTAGCCGACCTGGCTGTCGTTCAGGCTGGTCTTCACCAGCATGGCCGGGTAGGACGCCGCGTGCAGGTTGTCGTACGGCGAGTACTTCTTCATCACCGCGTAATCGGCGGCCACCTTGGGATTGCCCCACTCCTCGAACTCGCCCACGGTGAGCGGCAGCGATTCGTCGAGCATGGTGTTGATCACGTCCACGAACGGCACCTGCGCGAGCACGCCCGTGAACAGGTCCGGACGCAGGTTCACGACCGCGCCCATCAGCAGCCCGCCGGCGCTCCCGCCCTGGATCACGAGCCGGTCGGGGGCGCACACCTTGTCGCGCTTCAAGTATTCGGCGCAGGCGATGAAGTCGGTGAACGTGTTCATCTTGTTCTGCATGCGCCCGGCGTCGTGCCACTTCTTCCCGAGGTCGCCGCCGCCACGGATGTGCGCCAGCGCGTACACGACGCCGCGATCGACGAGGCTGAAGCGGCTGGAGCTGAACGTGACGTTGCTGGGAATGCCGTACGAGCCGTAGGCGTAGAGCAGGCACGGCGCCGTGCCGTCGCGCTTGAAGCCCTTGCGGTAGAGCAGCGTGACCGGCACCTGCGTACCGTCCGGGGCGGTGGCGCTCACGCGCTCCATCGAGTAGTGCGACGGGTCCCAGCCGCCCAGCACCGCGGTGCGCTTCAGGAGTTTCGACTGGAGCGTGGCGAGGTCCAGGTCGTAGACGCTCGGGGGCGTCAGGAATGACTGGTAGGCGTAGCGGAACGCACTCGGGTCGTACTCCTCGTTCGCGGCCGGGCCCACGGTGTACGCCACCTCCGCGAACGGCACCCGGCGCGAGCGCTTCTTCTCCGGTTCGAGCACGGTGATCTGCGGCAGCGCGTGCTCGCGCTCGCTCACCACCACCTGGTGGGCGAAGCACTCGACGTTGGCGATCATCACGTCGTCGCGGTGCGGCACCACCTCGGTCCAGTGCGACGGATCGGGCGTCGCCTCCGGCGCGGTCACGAGCCGGAAGTTCCGGCCCTTGTCGTTGGTGCGGATCCAGAACTCGCCGCGGCGGTGGTCTACGTAGTACTCGCGGTCCTGGACGCGCGGCGCGATCGTGGTCCATGGGCCCGTGGGCTGGTCGGCACGCAGCACGCGCACCTCCGACGTGGTGTGGCTCGAGAGCGTGTAGATCAGCCACTCGCCGCTGCGGGAGAGCTGCACCGACACGTCGAAGCGCTCGTCGCGCTCTTCGTCGGCCGTCACCGGACGGGGCTGCGACAGCTCGCGCGAGATGAGGCGGTAGCTGCGCTTGGAGGTCGGGTCCTCCTGCGCGTAGAACAGCGTCCCGCCGTTTGCCGTCCACGCCAGGCTCGTCACGCGCTCGTCGGTGACGTTGAGCGTGTC